>Ga0335078_10002105_pt1 | contig 30148 bp, 28 predicted proteins | sample Lox_Sample_32_FD_206711 | JGI IMG/M metagenome (GOLD analysis project Ga0335078, IMG submission 206711) | Soil microbial communities from Loxahatchee National Wildlife Refuge, Florida, United States - Lox_Sample_3.2 | ecosystem: Environmental > Terrestrial > Soil > Wetlands | place: USA...
ATTTGCTTCTTGAGTTTCTCTGCGTGGCGCGCATCTTCCGTACTGCCGGACATGGTGAGCGAATCCGACTTGGCAGTAACGATCACGAAGCGCTGATAGTCGTCATCGCCATAGGTGTATGAAGAGCCATAACCATAGGAGTGCGTGGATTGGCCTCCGAGCGGTGGCAGAGGGGGAAACGGAGCCACGGCTGCAACCGGTGCCACGAGCGCCCGCGCCCTCGCGGCAAGGACGCCAGCCACCGGCGCAACTGGCGCGAACTGTGGCACCGCAGGAGAAGCCCCAATTGCCGCAGCAGGTGGGAGGGGAGCCCGTGCTGATGGCGGGGGAGCCGGAGTCTGCACGTTGGTCTGGGCCTGCAGCGCCGGGCTCACGGGACGAGCCGCCGCGGCGAGATAGACAACGGGAATCGCAAGTGCGATGATCGCGACCAAAATCGATTTCTTCACATTCATGGTGACAGCTCCTCTCCAAGCAAGAATTCTCTCTACTCTTTTTTCGGCCTCACCTGCACTCGCCATCGAAACTCCCTGCCACCGAACGCGTCCGGGAGCAGCGTGCAGGGCTTCAAAGAAACTGAGCAGCGTTCTGGCGTAGTCGTTGCGGTCCGCACCGTCCGAGAGCGCAGCTTCGTCGGCCGCCTCTTCGGCGAGAGTGGTGAGGTGCCGGTCGAGCCACCAAGGGAGCGGACTGAACCAAAAAATGGCGCGATGCAAGAGCGAGAGACATTGGGTCAAAGCATCGCGCCGAGCGACGTGCGAAACCTCGTGAGCAACAACAGCGTCGAGCTTTGCGTCGTCCCATTCGCGCCACGTTGCAGGAAGCAAGATCGTCGAACGGAACACGCCCGTTGTGAGCGGTACGGAAATCAGTCCGGATTCAACGGCTCGGGGAGCGAAATTGCTGGCACGCGCATGTGAGCGTAATCGCTGTGTAAGGCGAAACTCCGTGACTAATCGTGACCGGCGGATCAGGCGCCGGCTGAGGATCATTCCTACGAAGAGTCGCGCCAGCAGCAACAGCGCCACACCCAGATAGACTGCGATCGCAATCGTGCTCCACGAAATCATGCTCGACGAAATCGAGGACCAAATGGTAGCGAGCATTCCGGGTCGTTGTTCTGGAAGTGAGCTCGAGGACTTGGCAGAGTGCGCACGAACGTGGGTAACGTCTGTTGCAGGCGCGGACGTAACGCTGGCCCTCTGCGGCTCATCATTTACGGGACTTCCAACGGACGAATCGGCCCCCGTGGCTTGGGAGTTATGCACACCAGAGGGCGCCACAACAGTGCTTAGAACTGCTGGCACCGGAACTGAAAGCGTAGGCAACACCCATCCCAGGAAAGGCAAGGCCAGGGCCGCATAAAGAACGGCAGTCCATGCTTGCAGGCGGATCGACGTCGCCTTTACTCGAAACGCGCTGAGCACCACACCAGTTGCTCCAGCCAGGACCAATGCGCGCGCCGCGGGATTGACCGCCTGCATCAGAAGATCGGTCGACAGCTGAGCGGGAAAGTGCGTCATGGCTTTCCTTCTTTCTTCTCGGAGGTTGTTCTCTCGGCGATCTTGCGGGCGAGGCGCTCCAGTTGCTTCCGATCGAGCACAGCGTTGTCGACCATGCCGAGCAGGAGTTGTTCCGCGGAGCCACCACAGAAACGATCGATAATTCCCTTCACCGCGCGGACGGCGACATTTTGCCGCGCATCGGATGCCTTGTAGATGAAGGTTCGCCCTTCGACCACATGGGTCAGATAGCCCTTCTCTTCGAGGCGGCGCAGCACGGTACGGATTGTGGAGTCTTTCATGGGGCGCGATGCGGTCAGAGCTTCGCGGCATGACTCCGCGGTGGACGGGCCGTGGCTCCAAAAGTGGTCCATCACACTCTGCTCGACCTCTCCCATGTTCTTTAGACGGGGCTGCCGTGTGTTAGTCATTGTAGCGTTACAATGTGTAACAGATAGACGGAAAGCTGTCAAGAAGGTGAGCAGTGAAAGCGGGAAATTTCTTAGAGGGGCCGGAAGAAGAGGAATATCAGGAGTTGTGCGGCAATTCCTGCGGCGGAGTCGAGGATGACATCGTGGTACGTACCGGTACGGGTCGGAATGTAGCTCTGATGCCATTCATCGAGGCTGGCGACAATGGCTGTGCCCAGCACGGCGATGCCCGCCCAGCGGAACATCCAGCGCGCGCCGTTGCCGGAGGGCAGAGTTTCACGCCAGGCACGGAAGAGCAGGATGCTGAGCAGGCCGTAACCGAAAACATGCCCGCTTTTGCGGAGGAAAGCATGCCACGGTTCGAAAGTTACGTAGTCGATACCAAACAAAGCGTGCAGCAAGGGGAACAGAATGCGACCGGTGTGCTCAGATGAAAGATACGTGGTCGACTCGATGGCGATGACGACTAGCCACAGGATCAGGGCGATCCAGGCTTTCAAGACATGGTGGCGGTCGTTGGTCAAGCGGGTATGGAGCAGAAGTGTCGACAGTGTAAAGAAAGTGGGATGCCCCACGTCTCGCCGCTGTCGCGAGACGTGGGAATAACGATCAACAGATAGTTATTCGATGGCATAGTTCGGAGCCTCGCGAGTGATCATGACGTCATGCACGTGACTTTCGCGCAGGCCGGCTCCGCTGATGCGTACGAAGCGCGTCTTCTGCAGCAACTCCGGAATGGTCGCGCAACCGCAGTAGCCCATTCCTGACTTCAAGCCGCCCACCATCTGATAGATGATCATGGCTACGGAGCCGCGATAGGGAACGCGGCCTTCAATCCCTTCGGGAACCAGTTTCGCGAGTCGATTCGATTCTCCGTCGGAAGCCGAGACAGACGCGGTGGAATCTGAGTCTGTGTTCTGAAAGTAGCGTTCGCTCGATCCCTGCGCCATGGCGCCGAGCGATCCCATGCCGCGGTACGACTTGAACGAGCGGCCTTGATACAGGATGAGTTCGCCGGGGCTTTCATCCGTGCCCGCGAAGAGGGATCCGATCATCACGGCGCTTGCGCCTGCGGCAAGAGCTTTCGTGACGTCACCCGAATACTTGATTCCACCGTCGGCGATGATGGGAACTCCGGAATCTTTCGTTGCGCGGTAGGCCTCGGCGATCGCGGTGATCTGCGGAACGCCTGCGCCCGTGACAACGCGCGTGGTACAGATCGATCCCGGCCCGATGCCAACCTTGATTCCGTCGGCCCCGGCGCGGGCGAGTTCGCAGGCTCCATCGAAAGTTGCGACGTTTCCCGCTAGCAAATCCACGTGAGGCAGCTTCGATTTCACCAGCTTCACCGCCTCGAGCACCTTCGTCGAATGCCCATGAGCGCTATCGACAGCAAGCACATCGACTTTCGCTTCCGCCAACTCCTGCGCGCGCTCCAGAAAATCTCCCGTGGCGCCGATTGCCGCTCCAACGCGCAAACGACCCTGAGAATCCTTGGCGGCGTTGGGGTATTTCAGTTTCTTCTGGATGTCCTTAACGGTAATCAGACCCTTAAGATTGTATTTGTCGTCGACTACGAGGAGTTTCTCGACGCGATGCTGGTGAAGAATTTTTTCCGCCTCTTCGAGCGTGGTTCCGACTGGAACGGTGATGAGGTTTTTCTTGGTCATCACTTTGTCGATGGGAATGTCGAAGCGGGTCTCGAATCGCAGGTCGCGGTTGGTGAGAATGCCGACGAGTTTGCCTTGATCGGTGATGGGGACGCCAGAAATTTTGTACTTGCGCATGACTTCCAGCGCGTCACTAACCTTGTCGGTCGCATGCATGGTCACCGGGTCGACGATCATGCCGCTTTCGGAGCGTTTCACCTTGTCGACTTCATTGGCCTGCTGCTCGATCGTGAGATTGCGATGAATAATGCCGAGGCCGCCCTGCTGCGCCAGCGCGATTGCCATGTGCGACTCAGTGACAGTGTCCATCGCGGCACTGGCGATTGGAATATTCAGGCTGATATTGCGGGTGAGCTGCGTCTGCGTACTGGCGTTCGCAGGAACCACATCGGAGCGTGCCGGCAGCAAAAGAACGTCATCAAAAGTGAGAGCCTCAGGAACGGGAAAATGAATCATAGATGTCTCGGAATTCCCCAGCGCCGTGGGTAAACTTTCATTCTAGAGGGCGGCGGCGGATTAGGGCAAATGAGGGAGTGAGACAGAGGGTTGGCGATGGCTCAGGCCTACGACGAGACGCTTTGAGCCGTACGATAAGCGTTGCGCAACTCCATGAGCAGCTTTCCAAGCATGTTCAAGCCGTCCCCACGAGAGCCGCAACCCCAGTAGTGGTCGTCGGTGGTTTGCTCGATGATTTCCTGATCGCCCGTTGAAAGCAGCAGGTTGATGAGCACTGGTTGTGCATCAAACTTGAATCGGAGCGCGACGCGCATGACATTCACCTTCGCTTCTTCCCAATCGGAGCGCATCGGCAGGGTGCGGTCTCGTCCCATGGCGGCGGCTTCCCGCGCGGTGGAGGCTGTTCTGACGCTTTCTTCGTGGACCGTCCCGGCAAACTTCTTCGCCTGGAAATAATGTTCGCTCGTGGCCACGTCTTACCCTCGGCTTCGAACGGATACCTGGCAAAGTTGGAGAATTCGCCGTAAGGCTCGTTGATACGATAGAAGTAGATTGCCATTGAACTAAACCTGAGGAGAATTCTAGACAACCGAACGAGCAGTGACCGCGTTTCAGTGCGTTGCTTGATCTGCTCGAACGCCTTGAAGCCCTTTGCGGGCGGCGGCGTTGCCGTGATCGATCTTGAGAATGAGGCCGTATTCGTAGGTTGCAAGCCGATAGTCGCCACGCTTGGCCGCCATATCCGCAAGGTGAAGCAGTTGAGGGATATCTTTTCGTCCGAAGCCATCCACAGTTTTCGGTGCGGCAGGTTTGGGTTTTTCGGCGTGCGCGGGTGAGGTGGGCTCGCTCTCGTCCTTGCCAGCGTCGGAATTGCTTGGGACTTCCGGGCCGCCAGTGCCTACCGGGCCGTTGGCCGCTGCGTCTGTTGTGTTGGGCTGCCTGGCCGAGACGGGTTGCACCGTCGCTGCCGATGGCGCGGATCCATTTACTAGCGCAGGCGTCTGAGTAGCTGGCGTCGGTGCCGGCGCAGAAAATGGCGAACGCTGCGCGGCGGACGCTTGCGCAGGATCTGAGGCCAGTGAAGCGCCAGACGAGGATTGCTCAGAGGGAATTTGTGTTGTCGCACCTGAGCCGTCAGAAGTGCCGGGTGCAGCCTGAGCGCTTTGACTTGGCTGATTGGCCGGCATCGGCTGGCTACTCGTCCCGTCGCCCGGATGGATTTTCGAAGCATCGGTACTCTGGCCTGTGGATGCGGTTTGTCCGCCGGACTGCTTCACGATGGGAAGCGTCTTCGAAGCCTGACGAATGGCCCCAACCATATTCTGCACGTAGGGCGGAAAGGCGCCGGTCTTTGATCGAGTATAGAAAGCCCAACTCGCAACGCCGACCAGAGCGAGAGCGACAATCGTTGCGATCTTCGGCCAAACCCTCGACGGTTTCGGAGCAGATTCCTCGAGGAGAAAAGACGGCACTGGCGGAGCCGGCCGCGACTCCACTTTGGGGGTTGTTGCTGCTGGAAGCACGACGGGCGCGGGCGCTGTGTGCAGTCGTGAAGCCAGTTCCTGAAACGCCTTTCGCATCTCCTCGCAAGTCTGGAATCGCTGTTTAGGATCCTTGGCGAGAGCCTTCCGAATCACCGCGTCAATCGCGCCCGGCACCGATGGATTGATGCGAGAAGGTGCGACCGGTTCCTCATGAATGATCTTGTAAAGCACCGTGGTGACATCACCGTGAAACGGTTTCTCGTGGGTGAGCAGTTCGTAAAAGACGGAGCCGAGAGCGAAGATGTCGGCACGATGATCGACGGCCTTGCCCGACACAAGCTCGGGTGACATATAGCTGGGCGTGCCAACGACCAGCCCAGTCTGGGTTAGCGATGTATTTCCAACCTTCGCAATCCCGAAGTCCAGAATCTTGATGACTCCTTGTTCCGTCACCATGAGATTCGCAGGTTTCAGGTCGCGATGGATGACGCCACGTTCGTGTGCGAAGGCCACGGCAGCCGAAATCTGATCTGCCCAGGAGAGGAAGGTTGCGAGCGATGGAACGCCGACGTCGGCGAGCAACGTGGCCAGCGTCATGCCCTTCACAAACTGCATGCTCAGGTAAACGACGTCATTTTCCTGGCCAACGTCGTAGATCGTGATGATGTTGGGATGATCCAGTCCGCCAGCGGCCTTGGCTTCCTGCTTGAGCCGTTCGATCAATTCGTCGCGGTCTGGAGTGCTGAGATCGATCGGAATGGTCTTCAGCGCGACGGTGCGGCCGATGACTTCGTCGTAGGCTTTGTACACTGCACCCATGGCGCCGCGGCCGAGCTCTTCCTGAACCTGATAGCGGCCGATGGTCTTGAGGCCGGCACGGCTGGCGCGCCGCAAGTGTCCGTAGGTCGATTCATCGGTCCACAGCAGTTCGTAAATTGCCTCCGGGCTGAACGATTCGCCGGCTTCCCTCACGGGCTTGGAATTGAACTTGATCCCAGGTACGTTCTTGGTTTGCTCGTAAACGCTCGCAGCGATCAGGATCTGCGCCGACGTGACGTTGGCGAGCATGTCTTCGGGAGCGCCTTCATCCGGGCTCGGTGTAGCTTCAGATTTCTTGCTGTAGATCAGGATGGAAGGAACAACTTGCTGCGGTTCCGTGGCCCGGTGGAAGGTCAGAAAGCGCTGCTGCAGGGCTTTTGCCGTCGTTAGGGCGGAGATTGCGTTGTCGAAGTGGACCGCTAAGAGTTCGGGCTGACGTTCGGCGATGACTCCATGTCCCTCGCCAACGATGCCATCGATGAGGTTCTTGATCTCGGCGTGTTCTTCCAGGCGCAGGCCAACAGGAGGTTGCGACGGACCGCCATAGCTCCACAAACGGAGAAACAGTGATACGCCGCTATCGGTGGTTTCGCGGTCGGAGGCAGAGTCCTGGGGAGCGAGGTTGTTCTGTGGTGGCTTCGGCAATTCCATTTCGATCTCGCACGCATTGGCCTCGCAAACGTGCGTCAACACGCAGGTCTTCGAGCCTGGGGGCGGACAGTCTCCAGCATACGTGAGCCTCTGATTTTTTCCAGTTACCGAAGTCTCTGTCTGGACTCCGGCTATCCTGCTGATTTAACACGTGGTTGGCCGCACGCGTGGCCTTTGTCGGCGCAGCCTTAATGATGGCGCTGGCGGGGGCTCCCATGGCCTCATTGTGACCGAAGCGAATTGTGACTGGACCGCATTGTGACCGAAGTAAGATCGACAATCTGCCGATATGCACTACGCTGTCCCAAAAGCGCCGTGCGGCTCTCAGGCGCGAAAGGAAGTTGCTGTCATGGCTGAGAATCCGACCCAAAACCCCGAACTTTCCTCACGACTAAAGAAGACAAACGAGGAACTGAAGGATCTCCAGGACTCCGTGCGCACGGGAATGATCAACGTGAAAGTCCTGATGGATTTTCGCACTGCCGCCGAGAGGGCACGCAAGGCAAGCGCCGCAGTTCAGCGATGGCTCGAGACCCAGGGGAAGGGCGCCGATCCGTATCAGCTGATGGCGGAAGTCATGAAGCAGCGGGTTGAAATGACAACCCAGTTGGTCAAAGATGTGACCGTCGATCTAGAAAGCCTTGACGTCGACTACGATACTCCCGGTCTGCCGGCGTTGAATCAGGCGGTGCGCACGCTCGCTGAGCGGCTGAGTAAGATGTTTCCGCAGTAAAAGGGGAGGCTTGGCCTTTCGCAGCGGCATCGACCTAACGGTCTGGCCATTGAACTCGGCGTGTCTAGCGGACGTGGGTTCTTTCCGTTTCGAGTTCGAAGCGGGAGACCTCTTCTTGCACCCTCTTTGCCAAGCTTAGGTCGTGCATCTGCAGAGCGAGGTCTCGCGCACGGTTGGCGGTCTGAATTGCTTCGGCACGGCGCCCAGCTTTGTTGTAGGCGTCAGCCAGATCTGCCACAAAGTGCGGTTCTTTTCCCCGGCTCAGTTCCACTGCTTTCTCGAGAGCGGCGACAGCGGCAGGGGCATCCCCGCGCAACTCCAGAACGTGACCGAGATTGGCAGAATACGCGGCAGAAGTTGGGCTGAGAGCGACCGCCTTTTGAAGTTCCGCAACCGCAGCATCCATTTGTCCGGTGTTCGCGAGTTCCGAGCCGAGAGCGTTATGTGTCTCAGCAGCCTGGGGAGCGACTTCGACGGCCTTTCTCAGGTGTGCAATTCCATCCTGAAATTGGCCTTTTTCCACTAGCACTATTCCCATTTCTATTTCAACGTTGAAGTTGGAGGGGTCGAGACTTAGCGACTTTTGCCAATTTTCCAAAGCGCCGCTGGAATCCCCATTGAGTGCCAGTGACACGGCAAAGTGATCGAACCAGGCCGCATGACTGGGATCAAGAGCGCACGCTTTCCGGTATTCTTCAACGGCTTCGTGCTCCTGATTGTTTCCAGTCAGCGACATCGCCAGTGAAAAGTGTGAACTGGCGCTGTCGGGGTCGAGTTGCAGGGCCTGGCGCCAAGTTTCAATGGCTGCGGGAAATTGCCCCTTCTCCATTTGTTCGAAGGCTTCGTTCGACAGGCGATAAAACCGCATCGCCTCCGGGTCGATCTTTTCCAAGCCATCGGGCGGGATATTCAAAAACTCCGGTATGTTTACGGCACGATTGTCCGCAGTCATGTTGTCGACCATAATTGCCGGACTGTCGTTCCCGTCGGCGTCAATGTGGGTCAACATCAGCCGGGTATAAGGTCCTCGCGCCTTAGAAGAAAATGCCAGCCAGCGCCCATTCGGAGAAAATGTATGCCAGGAGTTCATCGATGGCCCATTGCATTTCATCAGCCGAGCCTTGCCACCCTCAAAAGGCACGATGTACAGCCTGCTGTCCGGTCGCATAAGCAAGCCATTGTGGTTTTGCACAAATACAATCCAACGTCCGTCGGGGGACACCTTGGGGAAGTTATTACTCATGCCGTTTCCTGAGGCGCCGACGATCGGTTCAGCTTTGCCGCCTCTCCCGTCGTTGAATGGAATCCGGTACAGGTCGTATTGGATTTGCGGTTCCCGCGGGTCGTTTGCGAACGTGGGTTTCTTCAGTTCGGGAGGATAGGGATCACGAGCTGTCGCGCGGCTAAAAATCAGGTATTTTCCATCGGGCGACCAGAAAGCGCAGGCCTGCACAAAATTCGGATCGTCAGCACCAGGAAGCGGCCGCAACTTATTGACCTGCCGATCGTACCAAACCAGGATGCCACGCGTGGGATAAAACACCTGGCTGAACGCGATATCCGGGTAGGTGCTGCTGAACAAACGGTCTGAGAGACCAGCGGCGAAGGTAGGGAATTCGTTTTGATGGAGATTTCCCAAAATCGACGGACCGACCGATGTCACGACGTATCTTCCATCGGGCGACACCTGCGACATGATGCCGAACCGCTTCCCAACCGGCCCGGAGCTCGCCTCATTTCCCTTCTGTTGGAACGAACTCCAGCGGATGACATCCTGATTTCGGATGGCCATGAACCTTTCCACGGAAACCAGCGCATAGAGGCTCTTATCGTTCGCTGGCCCATCGACGTCGATTCCCATCGTCTTTCCGTCATGGGAGAATGAGTGACAGTTAGCGCAAGTATAGACATTCTCCATCACGGTGCGGCTCTGCGACTCGGCGATATTGCGCAGCCTCCACTTAATGAGAGGAATAGCCGAGGGCGGCAGCGGCTGAATAGCACCATTTTCCGTTCTAGGCGACAGCATCAACGGAACATCGCGGTAGAAAATGGGAGCACCTACTCGATCGGGCGATGTAGAGATGGTGACCGTGCCCCGCGAGACGGGCAGATTTGAGTTTCCCTCTTCCAATCCGATGATTGTTATAGTAGCCGGTTGTCTGAGAGATCGCGTCTTGATCATCTCCCAAGTGGCTGCGTGCGGCTTCCATGAACGCGTAGCGAGTTCCCGCGCTGTGAGTTCTACAAGGCCTTTTCCAGAGCCCGCCCTGGGATCAATCTCGTTCAGCTCTGGAGTGTATCCGCTCACTTCGACGCGAATTCCATTGGCGTGATCAGCGAATGTCACCTCGATCAACCATCGTTTCGCGCTAGTGTCGTCACGCCACAGAAAGGTAGGAGGAGTAATCTCCGGGGGAAAAATCGACCCCTCAATCGGATAATCAATGGTAATCGCCGCAAGTCGGCTCGCGTCAGATCCAGGCGATGCCCCCGGATCCTGCCTGGCGGCCGCCATCACTAAAAGCGTTCCCATGCTGAGAATGGCGGCAACCAGAATTCTCGCGTCGACAGACTTCATTGTCTCGATTCTCGCAAGCTCCACAACATGCATTGGACGGTAGCATCCAGGTACGGCGCAGGCCGTGATTTGAATCACCTCTCCGCTCGGATCAACGTTTTGTGCATTTTCGTAAACCGCTATAGGCTCAAGATCGAGGCCTCTGCGCCGTTTGTCTTTTTACCCATCGCGGGCGTATATTAGGAAACTGAATACTGCTGTGTACCGGCTTTTGGCGAAGCACACCAGTGGGCGCAAGCCCACTTTTTCGTTGGAGCCCTTTCGGTGGTGCCGCCATCCGCCAGTAAGTTACTGGATTCATGGCGCTTGACGTTGATCGTGTGCGGGAAATTGCGGACCGGGTCGCGGCCTCGAGCGGGCTCGAAGTCATCGAAGTCGAGTTCCTCGGCGGAGGCAAGTCGCGCATGCTGCGGGTGTTTCTCGACAAACCCGGGGCAGGCAACGATCCGCTCGCTGGAGTGACGCACGGCGACTGCGCCAACTTCAGTCGCGAATTCGGCACCGTCCTCGACGTCGAAGATGCGATGCCGGGTTCGTACACGCTGGAAGTTTCGTCTCCGGGTTTGGACCGGAGGTTGGTCAAGGCGGCGGATTTTGCGCGGTTCACGGGCAGCCGTATCAAGCTGATGACGCGGCAGCCGGTCAACAATAATCGCCACTTCGAAGGACGGCTGGAGAGTTTTCAGGATGGCCGTTTGACGCTCGACTTGAGCGTGGCAAGCCACAAGTCGCGCAAGAAAATGGGCGACTCTGCAGGGAAAAAGATCGAGATTGAATTCGCCAACGTGGAGAAGGCGAATTTAGTACCAGAGATTTAAGTGGCCAGTGATCAGTGGGCAGTAAATTCGACCCCGATTCGAAATTACTGACCACTGGCAACTGAGAACTGATTTTTATGGCTAGCGAGCTCTACAACATCATCGAAGGCGTGAGCCGGGAAAAAGGGATTGATCCGCAGATTGTGGTGAGCGCGGTGGAAGATGCCATTGTTATGGCAACCCGCAAGCACTATAAGTCGCAGGAAAATTTCCGGGCTAAGTTAGACAAAGAGACTGGCAAGATCAGCGCCTACGCCGTGAAAGCCGTTGTGGAGACTCCGGAGCAGGTGGAGGATCCGAACCTACAGATCACGGTTGAGGACGCGCGCCGCGTGGATCCGGCTCTTGAAGTCGGGGGAGAATTGCTGACCCCAAAGCCCATTGATGGGATTTTAGGGCGAATCGCCGCACAACTGGCGAAGCAGGTCATCTTCCAAAAGGTGCGTGAAGCAGAGCGCGACACGGTTTACAACGAATACATCGGGCGCGTGGGCGAAATCGTCAACGCGACGGTGAAGCGCGTTGAAGGACCGGATGTGATCTTCGACATCGGCAAGGCAGAAGCGCGCATGCCGCGCAAGGAGCAGTCGCGGCTGGAGTCGTTCGCCATCGGTGAGCGCGTGCGCGTCGTGATTGCCCGCGTGGAGCGGGCCTCGAAGGGCCCTGGTGTTGTGGTGTCGCGCGCAGCGCCGGATCTGGTCCAGCACTTATTCCAGACGGAAGTGCCGGAGATCTACGACGGCACAGTCGTCATCCGTGCCATTGCACGTGAAGCTGGGGAGCGCACAAAGATCGCCGTCATGTCGAAGGATAAAGACGTGGATGCGGTCGGCGCTTGCGTCGGCATGAAGGGGATGCGTGTCCAGTCGATCATTCGCGAACTGCGTGGAGAGAAGATCGACATCATCGAGTTTCATGAAGACGCGGTTACCTTTGCTGAAAAAGCTCTGCAGCCGGCCAAGGTCAGCCGCGTGACGATCGTCGACAGCTCCGAAAAACATCTCGAAGTTGTCGTGGACGACAGCCAGCTCTCGCTTGCGATTGGCAAGAAGGGACAGAACGTCCGCCTGGCGGCAAAACTGCTCGGCTGGAAGATTGACATCAAGAGTGAGGAAGAGAAGCGCCAGGAAGTCGAGCAGCAGATGGCCGCGATGACTCCGCAGGCGACGACGCCTCTTGAGAATGTTCCGGGGCTAGGCGAAGGTCTGGTCGAAAAGCTTGGAGCGGCGGGCATCACCACGGTTGAGGCCTTGGCGGATATGACGCCGGAACAGCTTGAAGCCATTGAAGGCATCGGGCCGAAGACGGTGGAAAAAATCAGCCTCGCGGTGAATAATTACTTCGCCAGCCTGGAAGCCGGCGGCGCCGAAGGCGCAGTTGCCACTGAGAGCGCCGAAGGGGAAGCCGTTTCGACCGAGGCTGCTCCTGAGTCTGAGGCTTCTACGGAAGCATCGTCTGAAGCAGCGCCAGAATCCGAAGCTGCTAACGAGACTGAGCCAGGGTCTGAAAAGGGCCCTGCTCCTGAAACAACTGAATAGTTATGACACGCGCAGAGAGCTTCGATTCTATGCGAGTGCAGAAAGCTGACTCCGTGAGGCCGCGATGAAGACATAAGCCCAACGCGGAGAAGAAAGGCCGGATGAGTAAGGTTCGAATCAACGATCTCGCCAGAGAATTGGAAGTCAAGAGCAAGGCCATTCTCGACGCGCTACCGCACGTCGGAGTGACTGAGAAGAAGACGCACTCCAGTTCGCTGGAAGAGCACGAAGCAGAAAAAGTGCGGGCCTATCTCCGCGGCTCGGGTGAATCGCAGACGTCGTCTGCGCGCACGTCGCGCCCTCTGCGCGGCGAAGAAGAAATCAAGACCAAGATCGATTTGTCGCACATCTCCCGTCCGGGCGATGTGCTGAAGGCAATTACGCAGAAGAAGGAAGCTGCTGCTGCGCCTCCTGCTCCGGTTCGCCCGGCGGCTCCCGCGATACCTCCGAAGCCCGTGGTTGCGGTACCGTCACCGAAGCCGCCCGCTCCAGTAGTCGCCGCGCCGACGTCCGTTACGCCGCCGCCCGCGCCTCCGGTTCGGCCGGTGGTCGCGCCTCCCGTTGTTGAAAAGCCCGCAGCGGTGGTTGCTCCGCCGCCAGCTCCGCCGATACCGCGTCCGGCTGCTCCACCCGTTCCTCCAGTGGCAGTTGTAGCACCTCCTCCTACTACGCCTGTGGTACCGCCGGTCACTGCGTCTGCGGCACCCGTTGCACCGGCCCCACCGGCTGCGCCAGTCCGTCCTGCGACTCCATCAGTAACGGCTGCGCCGCAGACCCCAGCGCCGCGGATGATTGTTCCGCAGACCGGGCCGCGGCCGGTGTATAAGGCACCGCCTCCGCGGCCTCCAGCTCCAGTTGCGCAAGGTGCAGCCCCAACCAGCACGATGCGTCCCGCACCGGGCCGTCCGGTTCCGGGCCAACCGATTTTCCAGCGGCCGCGTCCGCAAGGCGCACCTGGAGTTGGTGGGCCACGGCCGCCGCTGCGTCCGGGCGAGCGCCGTCCCATGCATCCTACGCGCACGGGTCCCGGCGGAGCGCGCCCGATCGGCGTGGGTCCTGGGCTTCCACCTCCGGGTCCAGTTCGTCCCGGCAGTCGGCCAGGTGCGCCGGCACGCAGGCCCGGCCAGCGCTACGTTCCCCGTGGTGTAAAAGAAGGACCGATGAAGGGCTACGTTCCGCCGCCGCGCATGGTGGTGTCGAACGAGCCGATGCCGATTACCCGCAACATCACAATCACAGAAGGCATCAGCGTAAAAGATCTGGCTGAGAAGCTGGATATTCGCGCAAAGGATCTGATTTCGCGCCTGCTGGCTCGCGGCGTATTCGCCACGATTAACCAGACGCTCGACGCAGAACTCGCCAGCGAGATGGCACGCTTCTTCGGCGCCGACACGAACGTGATCACATTCGAAGAGCAGGCCGCGAAGGATATCGATGCTGCCGCAGCCGGTGGCGAGGAATCTCCGGCTGAGGCTACGCCGCGTCCGCCCGTGGTTACGATCATGGGCCACGTCGACCACGGCAAGACCACGCTGCTCGACTCGATTCGCGCCACCAATGTGGCCGAAGGCGAAGCCGGCGGCATTACGCAGCACATCGGAGCATACAAAGTTCGCATCAGCGATCCGGATTCGCCGGCATACGGACGCGAGATTGTGTTCCTCGACACGCCCGGCCACGAAGCCTTCACCCGTATGCGTTCTCGCGGCGCGAAGGCCACCGATATCGTTGTGCTGGTAGTCGCTGCCGACGACGGAGTTATGCCGCAGACACTCGAAGCGATCGATCACGCGCATGCGGCCGAGGTTCCGATCATTGTCGCGGTCAACAAGATCGATAAGCCGGAGGCTCTGCCCGATCGCGTCAAGAAGCAACTGGCCGATCGCGGGCTGGTCCCGGAAGAGTGGGGAGGCAAAACGGTTTTTGTCGATGTCTCCGCCAAGAAAAAGACCAATCTCAACCTGCTGATGGAAATGATTTGCCTGGTTGCGGACTTGGCCGAGCTGAAAGCGACTCCGGAGCGAGCCTCTACCGGCGTCGTTCTCGAGGCGAAGCTCGACCGCGGCCGCGGCCCGGTTGCCACGGTGCTCGTCCAGAATGGCACACTGAACGCCGGAGACAACTTTGTGGTTGGCAACGTCTTCGGAAAAGTCCGCGCGATGTTCGACGATCGCGGCGCGGCGCTCGAATCGGCTCCACCATCGACACCGGTCGAAATTCTGGGATTGGAAGGATTGCCTCAAGCCGGCGATCAATTTGTGGTTGTTGCCGATCGCGACAAGGCGCGTGGGATCTCTGAATACCGCGAGCAGAAAGCGCGCGAAGCCGCGCTGGCCAAGAGTTCCCGCGTGTCACTCGAAGGACTCGCGGAGCAAATCAAGACTGCCGGTACGAAGGAACTGAACATCATCCTCAAGGGCGATGTGCAGGGCTCGGTCGAAGTGCTCAGCGACCTGCTCTCGAAACTTTCGAACGACAAAGTGCGCTTGAAGCTGCTGCGTTCGGGCGTCGGAGCAATTACCGAAACCGACGTTCTGCTGGCCTCGGCGTCAAACGCCATCATCATCGGCTTCAACGTGCGGCCAGAGCGCAAGGCCCAGGAACTGGCGGAGCAGGAAGAAGTCGATATCCGCCTGCACTCGATCATTTACGAACTGCAGGACGAGATCAAGCGCGCCATGAGCGGCCTGCTCGAGCCCACAATCAAGGAGACATACCAGGGCCGCGCCGAAGTGCTCGAAACCTTCCGCATCCCCAAAGTCGGGACGGTTGCCGGTTGCCGCGTGATCGATGGCCTGATCAAGCGCGACGCCGAAGTGCGCCTGCTCCGCGACAACGTCGTGGTCTTCAAGGGAAAGGTCGGCTCACTCCGGCGCTTCAAAGACGACGCCAAGGAAGTGACCAACGGCATGGAGTGCGGCATCTCGATCGCGAACTATGGGGACGTCAAGGTAGGTGATGTCATCGAAGCTTTCGTGACGACGCGCGTTGCGGCGGAAGTCATCGCGTAGAAGTTTCAAGTTTCTAGTTTCAGGTTTCCAGTATTCTCGGGAGTTGGTCGTGCCGGTGTTTTCCCGAAAACTCGAAACCAGAAACTCGAAACTAATGCCGATTGCCTTCCTCACGCTCGAACTCCACATCGAAGCAGCACAATCCATCAAAGATCGGCGACAGGTTGTGCGCAGCCTGAAAGACCGGCTGCGTGCAAGCTTCAACGTTTCTGTTGCCGAGCTCGACTCCGCGGAACTCTGGAACCGAGCCACCATCGGCATCGTCAGTGTTTCTCCCTCGCGTGACTACCTCGATGGACTGATGAAGAAAGTCGAAAGTGCAGCCACGCGCATTGCGAATAATCACGGCGCTGATGTGGCCGATTCGTTTCTTGAATATTACTGATTTTCCCCGTCGCTAGCCGTCCATCGCAACACTCTCTAACATGCTGTTACCTCCGTACTTACCTGCCACCGCCAAAACTGGAGCACAATAACGCCGTTGCTGCCGAGCCGGGCACAACACGCGCGGCCCATTTTCTGATATTCTCAACCGTTTTCCCTGAGGTGGATTGTGGAGAAGCGCGGGCTCAAGCACCATCGCGGACGGGTGGGCGAAGCTTTGCGCGAGGAGATCGAAACGCTAGTCGAAGGCGAGTTGGCGGACCCGCGCATCGGACTCGTCAGCGTCACCGCCGTTCATGTAGCAGACGATGGGCGCTCGGCCGAAGTCTGGGTCAATGTCGAAGGTGACGACGCTGAGGCCGACCAAAGTCTGGAAGGACTGGAAGCAGCCCGTGAGTACATCCGTCACGAACTCGTGGAGCGTCTAAGAATCCGGCGTGCTCCCGAGTTGTATTTTCGTCTCGATCGCGCCGAGCAAGACAAAGCTCGCGTAGAAGAGCTGCTAGGGAGGGCGAAGAAACGCAGCAAAGCCCGTAAGGAATCCAGTGGAGATAAGGCATAGCGACATGCTCGAGGACGTGCTCCGGCAGATCGGACAACGCGAACGGTTCGTGCTGACCTCGCACGCCCGTCCCGATGGCGATGCTGTCGGTTCCGCGCTCGCCTGCTGCCAGGTGCTGCGAGCGATGGGCAAGCATGCCGATGTTGTGCTTCACGATGGCGTTCCGCGGATCTACCGTTCGCTTCCATTTGCTGACCAGGTTGTACAGTCGAGCCGCATCATGGGCAGCTACGAGGCGGCGATCATTCTCGAATGCGACAGCATTCATCGCACGCGGCTGGAAGGCCTGGAAGATCGCTTCCTGATCAGCATCGACCACCACGTCAGCGGGCGGCCGTTCGCGCACGTGAACTGGATCGATCCGCACGCCGTCGCCACTGCTGAGATGGTGTTCCGCCTCGCGCGTCAGGCCGGGGTAAAGTTCTCTCCTGAGATCGCCACATGTCTTTACACCGCGCTGATGACCGACACCGGCTCGTTCATGTTTCAAGGGACGAACGAAAACACATTTGCCTTGGCACGCGAACTGGTATTAGCGGGCGCCGATCCGGCGCACTGTGCCCGCGGGATCTATTTCGCGCACTCTGCCGCCAAGATACGTCTGCTCGGCGAGGCGCTGCGCAATCTAAAGATCGAAGGGCACATCGGCTACGTATGGGTCACGCAAAAGCAGATGGAACGCTGCGAGGCCAAGGAAGAAGATTGCGAAGGACTGGTGAACTACGTGCTGTCGATCGGTGGTGTGGAGGCGGCGGCGTTTTTTCGTGAATTACCCGATAGCAGATTTCGTGTGAGTCTGCGCAGCAAGGGCAAAGTCGATGTTGCCCACGTCGCCGAGAGCTTTGGCGGAGGCGGCCACGAATGCGCCAGCGGATGCTCGCTCGACGGCCCACTAGCCGATGCGGTGCGGCAAGTCATTCTGCAGTTGGGCCGCGGACCCTCCGTACAGTAGTAGCCATTTCAGATTCTAGATTTCAGATTGCAGATTGAAATGCAACCCGCGTTTCTCCTTTTACTATCTCGGTTGGATAACCGCTCTCGAAATCTGTTGGATTTCAATCTGAAATCTGCAATCTTACTTCTGCAGTCGCGCTTCTGAAATCCTCATGACCAACCGCACGCGCACAGACGTCCTACTTCTCGTCGGCTTCTGTGCGTTCCTGTTCTTTTACGGACTCGGGGCATTCGGTCTGATCGGCGCCGATGAGCCGCGCTATGCGCAGGTCGCGCGCGAAATGCTCGATCGCCACGACTGGATCACGCCGGTGCTCGGCGGACACCCGTGGCTCGAGAAACCGCCGCTGTACTACTGGCAAGCGACGCTGGCGTATAGCGTCTTCGGCGTTAGCGATACCGCGGCGCGCATTCCGTCGGCAATCGATGCAACGTTGCTCGTGATCGCCGTTTACCTGTTCTTTCGGAGGTTTCGACGCGGCGTCGAAGTCGATGCGGCCCTCATCACGGCTTCCTGCGCGGGGATCATAGGCTATGCGCGAGCCGCCTCGATGGATATGCTGCTCGCAGCAACCTTTTCCATCGGGATGCTCGCGTGGTGGGCCTGGCGAGAAAGCGCATCCCGAATCTATCTTGCGGCATTCTACGTTTGCATGGGGCTGGGCATGCTGGCGAAAGGGCCGGTTGCGCCGTTTCTGGCGGCCGCGGTGATCGTCTTGTTCGCCCTGGCCGCGCACGAAGCACGATTGATCGTGCGCACTCTTTGGATTCCGGGCATCGTTCTCTTTTGCGCGATCGCCTTGCCGTGGTATGTCGCGGTCCAGGTGCGCAACCCGGAATTCTTCCGCGAATTTATTCTGCAGCACAATCTGGCTCGGTTCTCCACGAATCTCTACCATCATCCCGAACCCTTCTGGTACTACGTTCCGGTTGCGGCTCTAGCGCTTGTGCCCTGGATCGTTTTCGTCCTTGCGGCGTTCGTGGAGTCGCTGCGGGTATGGTGGGTCGAGCGCAAATCCGGAACGGGCGACCTTCCTTTGCAGTTTCGCATGTTCGCCTGCTGCTGGCTGGTGGTGCCGATTCTGTTCTTCTCGATCTCGCAGTCGAAGCTGCCTGGCTACATTCTCCCGGCCATTCCTGCCGGAGCTGTGCTTCTGTCTGACTATCTGCTAAAGCAGTCAGAGCAGGAAATGCCCATCGCGAAATGGATGGCAATTCTGCACGCGGTCGTGGCCTGTGCGCCGATTGTTCCGGCGGTGCTGATTAGCTTTGTGGTGACCCAGCGCCGATTGCCTTCGGGGCGCCCGCTCCTCATTGCGTTGTCCGTTGCGGTAGTGTTGTGCATCGCGATCAGCGCGACCCTGCTCGGCCGCGCGCATCTTCGGATGCTACGGTTCGTCACACTCATTCCCGTCGTGCTAGCGGTTGCGGCAGGGCTGAAGCTTGGGACAACTGCAATCGATCAGAAACTCTCGACGCGGCCGCTCGCGGTCGAACTGGCCAGCGTCGAGACGCACAAGCTGCCGTTGGCGGTCTGCGGCGCCTCGCGCGAAATCGAATACGGACTAGCGTTTTACCGCGATCAAACCATCGCTAGATATGAGTCGGGAAATGTTCCGGCCGGTGAGCATTTGCTCGTAACCCCGCCAGCGTGGAAGGAAAATGTCACGCAGGCGACTGCAGGACGCCGAGTGTCGTTCCTGGGCCACTACGCGCCGCAAGACGTGGACTATTATTGGGTGGCGAGTGCGAAAGCAAACCTATAACTGTTTGTACTTCAAGCTATCATTGTTGAGGCAGACCATCGCCATGCAAACTCGAAGCAACAACTTGGAAGCGGGACGCCTGTTCTCTCGCGCTGATAGGCTTTACGACCGTGGGAAGTTCCGTTTAGCGTTTCGCTTGATGTTAGCGGCCGCCAAGCTAGGCGACATCGGTGCACAAGTGAACGTCGGCAATTACTACGACGATGGCAAGGGTGTGCGGCGAAGCCGCTCGTCGGCTTTGTACTGGTATAAGCGGGCCTATCGGCGGGGCGACGCATGTGCAGCCCACAATATCGGCGTTCTCTGGAGGAACGAGGAAAGTCTTCGTCGCGCTCTGTATTGGTTTTCGCGAGCGGTAGCGTTAGGTGACGAGGAATCCAATCTGGATATTGGAAAGCACTTCCTCTACAACAAGAAAGATCCGCGCAGCGCTATCTTGTATTTCAAGAAGGTCAAACCCACTGGATGGGTAAGCGAAGCAGGTGCAGAAGAAGCCAACGAATTGCTTCGGGAAGCCAAAGGTCGTCTGGCGACTCGGCGCCACTCCGACGAGCGATAGGACCCATCCGAATCCGCTATTCCTTCTCGTACCCCACTTCTTCCAACTCCGGTGGGGCTCCGGCCTGCGCAGCGCTTCCGTACTCGAATCCCTTCTCGAACGCCTTCAGGTTCAGCTCACGAAACGCTGGCGGAACCGAATCCGCGACTGCCTTGAGCACAGCATCTTTGCCGAGAAGGCCCGTGACTGCGGTGAAGAATCCCACCATCACTGAATTCAACACCATGCGTTTGCCTAGCTCTTCGGCGAAGCGCGTCGCCGGGATGCTGTAGACCTTCTTGTCGCGGTTGAGGTTTGAGACGCGCACGAGGTCTTCTTCGATGATGAGAGTGCCGCCGGGCTTCAATTCATTTGCAAACCGGTTGTAAGCTTCCTGCGACATGATCACCATGATGTCCGGCTGCGTCACGTAGGGATAGAGCACGGGAGAGTCCGACACCACCAACTGGGCGCTGCAGGCGCCGCCACGCGCTTCCGGGCCGAAGTTCTGCGTCATGGTGGCGAAGCCGTTTTCATTGATCGAGGCCGCCTTGCCCAGAACCACAGCCGAGAGGATCACACCCTGGCCGCCAAAACCTGCGATACGAATCTCTGTTACTCGCATGCGCACTCCATTTCCGGCTCCGCGTCTCCGGTCACTTCGATGTAGCGTTCGCCCAGCGATTCCACGTACTGCGCGCGCATCATCGATTGATAGTCCGGCCGGTCGCGGTCCACGAACTTGCCAACGGCGATCTCGCCATTCAGCGTGAGTCCCACTTCGCTGGTGGGCGCGCCGTTCTTCACCTTGCTTTTTTCTTTGTAGTACTTCATGGTGTCGAGGCCATCGCCCATCTTGTTGCGGCGCTGATAGAGCGTCGGGCACGGCGAAATGACTTCGATGAACGAGAATCCCTTCTTCTGGAATGCTTCGCTGATCGATCGGGAAAGTTGGCGCACGTGGAATGTGGTCCAACGTGCCACGTAAACGGCTCCCGCAGCTTCGACCAGATGTGGCAGGTTGAATGCCGGCTCGAACGTGCCGTAAGGATTCGTCGATGTCGTGGCATGTCCCGGTGTCGTCGGCGCCGTCTGGCCACCGGTCATCGCGTAAATCAGATTGTTCACGCAAATAACCTTCAGATCGATGTTGCGCCGCGCGGCATGAATCAGGTGATTGCCGCCGATCGCCGAGAGGTCGCCGTCACCCGAGTACACGACCACATTCAGTTTGGGATTCGCCAGCTTCAGGCCCGTCGCAAACGGAATCGCGCGTCCGTGCGTTGTGTGAAACGAATCGAGCTTTACGTAACCAGCGACACGTCCCGTGCAGCCAATGCCGGAGACTAGCGCCAGCGACTGCAGATCGATCTTCGATTCGATTAGCGCGCGCGCGAATGAATTGACTGTCGTTCCGATGCCGCAGCCCGGGCACCAGATGTGCGGCATGCGGTCGGTGCGGAGAAACGGTTCGACCGGATTCACGGTTTCGTCGTTAAGAACGTTCAGCATCGGCTTGCCTCCACGATGGCGTTCAGAATTTCGTCCGGGTTGTGGACTCCGCCGCCGGCATGCGGCACTGCGAAAGTTCTTGCCTTTCCGTTCGCAGCGCGTTCCACTTCGCGCACCATCTGCCCGAGGTTCAGTTCAGGCACCACGAACGCTTTCACGCGCGAAGCCAGATCAGCAATCTTCTTCTCGGGGAAGGGCCATGCGGTGATGAGGCGCAGTTTTCCGACTTTTAGACGGCGTTCGCGCGCCAAATCAATCGCTCGCTGGGCTACACGCGATGTGATCCCGTATGACACGACAACCACATCGGCGTCATCGAGCCGATCTTCCTCGAACAGGCAGATACGGTCGGCGGCGGTCCGCACTTTGTTCTGCAGGCGCTTTACCAGTTTGTCCTGCATCGCCGGAGTCATGTTCGGATAGCCGCGCTCATCGTGCGTCAGGCCGGTGACATGGAACTTGTAGCCCTCGCCCGCATGAGCCATTTCCGGCACCATGTCACCGTTCGTGCCGTAGGGGAGATAGTCTTCGACCGATTTCCTGGTGTGCTTGCGAGGGACAACTTCGATCTGGTCGGCTGGAGGGATGACCACTTTCTCCGTCATGTGTCCGACGACTTCATCCATCATGAACATCACCGGCACGCGGAACTCTTCAGCCAGGTTGAATGCTTTGATCGTCAGATCGAAGCATTCCTGCGGCGAGTTCGGGCAAAGCGCGATGATCTCGTAGTCGCCGTGCGATCCCCAGCGGGCCTGCATCATGTCGGCCTGCGCCGGAAGCGTCGGCAATCCCGTCGAGGGGCCTCCCCGCTGGACATCGACAAACACGCAAGGCGTTTCCGTCATGGCCGCGTAGCCGATGTGCTCCATCATCAGCGAGAAGCCGGGGCCAGATGTGACGGTGAACGCTTTGGCTCCGCCCCAAACCCCGCCCTGCAGCGCGATCGAAGCGGCGAGTTCATCTTCCATTTGGATGAACGTTCCTCCTACGGTCGGTACGCGCGCTGCAAAGCGTTCTACGACTTCGGTGGATGGCGTGATCGGATATCCGGCCGCGAATCGCGCTCCTGCCGCTAGCGCGCCCTCACAGCAGGCGTGATCGCCGTCGATAAAGTGTGTGCCGGTCAGCACGCCATGGGGATCTGCATTCATTTCGCACCTCCCGCCTTCTCGGCCTTTGGGGCTTCGCCCGATTTCGTGTCAGCTTTGGTGCCGTAAATGGCGAAGTCGGGGCAGTACATCCCGCAAAGGTCGCAGCCGCTGCACTTTTCCGGATGCACCACATGCGGAGGGTGATAGCCCTTCGAGTTGAAAGCGGAAGAGAGCGCCAGCACATGCGTCGGACAAAACTCCACGCAAAAGCCGCAAGCTTTGCAGCGCTCAACGACAATCGAAACACGTCCTTTTGCCACGAGAGCCCCCAGCCAAGGAGTTACGATCACTCCGGTCTTCAGCCAAGCAGGATGTGATTATGCGGTCAACGATTGTGAGAACGGTGTGATGTCGGTCACAGAACGTCGTGAGGGAGAACACCCTGCATCGAAGCCGGATTCCATCGTAAGTCGTTATAGCGATTGTAGTTAGCGAGCGAATTCAGTTGCTCTGTGCGGGAGAACACCAACGTCAAAATCTCACGTTCGTGACTCGCATCACGACTTCCAGTGACTGAAACCAGCCTGACGAGTTGGGAACACGAATCATGTTAGCGTTAGACCAGATCGCTCATGATCGACTGTGAGGCTCGCCCCGACTGTCGCTTTGGAATGAACTCTTGTCGGCGGCACCCAAGCGAGACCCTCACTTATCCAGCAAATAACACTTACTTCGGCCTGGACGGCTTCGAACGATTCGCCGCGGAACTCAAAGGACTCCAGCAGGGTCTAAAGGAACAAGCGGCATTGAAAGATCCAGGGGAGATGGTCGTCCTTCGTCTGGAGCGGAGACCGAACACACTCGTGGCCAACTTCGATGTTTGTGAATACCTCCCGCCATCGACGGCGAAGCTCCACGTGGTCCTCGAAGTCGATTACGATTTGTTCGTCAACAAACTGAAAGAGGAAGTCGACCGCTTTGTAGAGGAACTCCGTGAAATTGTTCCGTCGTTTTGAGTGGATCGAAGAGCGAAAACCTGTTGCCGCCTATTGTTCGTCCAGTTTGCCTACGCCTGTCGAACCAACTACACTCGGTTTTTCGCCACGGTGCCTGCCGCTCTCCGCCAGCGCACGTCCGCGGCAGGAGCCCTTTTTGGAAATCCTCGATCTCAGGCACTTCTCCTCGCTCGATTTGCGTCCCCTGCTTGACGACGAGACGCAACTCTGGTCGCGCCTGCTTTCCTGGGACTACTCCAGTTCGGCGGAAATGATCCTGCGCTACGTGGATGCAAAGATCCTGCCCGGCTATGCTGCCGTCGATCGCGGACGTGTTTTTGGCTACGCGTTTTTCGTCTATGAGGGCAGTAAGGGGGTGATTGGCGATCTTTACGTCACCAACGGCACGCGCCTTCCAGATGCTCGCCAGGTCGAACTGAATCTGTTGACTCATGTCATCGAGACGCTGCAGCAGTCGCCGGGAATCCACCGCGTCGAAGCGCAGTTGCTGGCGCACGAGGCGAACTCAGTTTCGCGGCCGTTTCTTGATACGGGATTTCAGCGCCATCCGCGGCTATTTATGGTGTTGACGCTGGGGAAACCGGCGCCAGAGAAGGTTCACGTTCACCCTGATGTCGAGATCCGTCCGTGGACCGAAAATGATTATCAGCCGTCGGCAGCGGTGATCACTGCGGCTTACCGGGGTCACGTCGACGCCCAGATTAACGATCAGTATCACACTCTCAGCGGATCGTTGCGCTTCCTGAATAACATCGTTCGCTTTCCCGGCTGTGGAGTGTTTGATGCCGACTCGTCCTTCGTGGCGCTCGATCGGCGAGCGAGAAATCTGATTGGTCTGATTCTGTGTTCACGTGTGCGCCATGATGTCGGGCATGTCACGCAGGTCTGCGTGCTGCCGGAGTATCGTGGGCGCGGAATTGGCGAATCGTTGCTGGCTGCGACCGAAGGGAACCTGCGAAAAAGAAATTTCTCGATGCTATCGCTGACTGTAACCGAAGCGAATGCGCGCGCGGTCGCACTTTACCGGCGGTTGAACTTTGAATCGAAGAGAATCTTTGACGCGTTCGTGTGGGAAGGATGAAAAAAGTGCGCCGCTATCTTTTCAGCAGCCACATGGCCCAGCCGGCCGCCCACACGCCACCCAGAAACAGCACAAAGCAATAGAGTCCGTACTTGATCATCTCGCGGGTTGTGTCGCGGTGTGTAATGCCAAAGACAATCGAGGCAAAGAGTGCGAACACAAAAGCTGCGCTGAAATGACTCAGAGTAATCGTCACGCAGGGATTCTCCGTGAAGTAACTGGGTACTGGGTACTGAGTACTGGAAACTGGTTCATTGCTTCTTCCCGATCGCAATATGATACGCATCGGCCACAGCGATGAAATTCAGCAGGCCCGCCACGATCATGAATTTCGTTCCGTAATCCGCGGTCGCGAAGGCGATGGCCCCCTGACCCCAATCCATAGCCAGGGTGATGAGATACAGCGCACCGGCACCGACGTCGCCAACAAAGCCTAAGATATCGAGAATATCCCCGCCGTTTGCTTTGTAAATGCGCCCCTGCATGGCGAGTCCCAGCACGAACAGCGTGACAATCGAAACGAACAGCAGCCCGCCGCGGATCCACCGCTTCTGAATCATGTGACCCGCACCAGGGATCAGCCACGCCACGGCGGGGGCAACAACGCTCATCAAAGTCAGTGGCGCTGCCTCCGCCACTTTCGCTTTCTCTGCGGTCGAATTTGCCATCTAGATGGTCACAATCTCGCGTTGAATTTTCCCGGTGACTTCCGCCGACTTGGCGCGTACCAGCACATTCACTTCGCTGCGCACGCCAAACTCCGGCAGGTAGATGCCGGGCTCGATCGAGAAGCAGGAGTTGGGAAGAATCTGCCGCTCGTCGTGAATCTCCAGATCGTCCATGTTCGCGCCATTGGCATGAACGTCGGTACCAATCGAGTGTCCCGTACGGTGAATGAAATATTCGCCGTAGCCGGACTTCTGGATATGCCCGCGCGTGGCGCGATCTACTTCCCAGCCGGCGATACGGCGTCCCGAACCGATCGCGTCAACCACGGCCCGGACTCCGGCGTCACGGGCGTCGCGCACGATCTCGAACACTTCATACATGCGTCCCGAGGGTGGGCCACCGACAAAACCCATCCACGTGATGTCGTAGTACACCGCGCCGGGAGTATTCTTCTTTCCCCAGACGTCGAGCAAGATCAGATCGCCCTCGTGGATCGGCACCGGGTGGCTGGCATGCGGTTCATAATGCGGATTCCCGGCGTTCGCATTGACCGCGACAATCGGTGGATCATCGGTCAGCAGGTTTTCGCGTTTGAACGCTTCCATGAACCACTGCTGGATCTCGTGCTCTTTTGTGCCGCCGTTACGAACGCGCCGCCCGATTTCTTTGAACGCAGCCTCGACGATGGAGTCAACGCTGTCCCGCGCCGCGAAGTGCGACTGGATTTGTTCTTCTGTCCATGTCGACTCGAACTGCGCCACCAGATCGGCCGAGCTCACGATGTTCTTGCCTAATCCTCGCAGCAGATCGGCCGTGCCCGCGTCCACCAGTGAAATCGTGAAGACGCTGTTGTTCGGCGAGTACTGCATTGCCAGGTCGAGGTGCTTGGCTAAGATCGATTTCAGCTGCTCGAACAACTCTTGCCAGCCGGAATACTGATATTTCTTGCCGGGCAGGGAATCGAGATGTCCGGCCTCGATCTTGTGGACTAGCTTGACCGGTTCGCCCTCGGCCGGAATCAGATAAAACCACCGCCGCGTCACCATAAGGCTCGTGGGCAAACCAAGCACGCGGTATGCAATCGGATCGCGATGATGATGGTCGTAAAAGAGCCAGGCGTCGATATTGCGTTCGCGCAGCGCAGACTGGATGGCAGCGAGGTTCATAGACAAATGTCTATTGTAAACAAGGGCTGGGTTTTGCGCGAATCGGTACGACCTCAGCGCCCGTCCAATTCATTTCGGCGAGGGGAATTGGAACTTCAAGCTATGGAAGGACCTTTACGCCATTCGGCAAAACGCCTTGCAAGAATGCGTCACGCTGTTCCCGATTGCCGAGCTCCATTTCGAAGCTAATCCACCGCCCGTTATGGTCAAGAAGAGCCATGTTCCAATCTCCCTCGACGTGATCAGCAAACTGCCAAAGAATGCTATATCCGTCCTCGTTGGAGAATCCTTCACCATCAGCCTGGAGGATTCCACCTCGATTCCTCCAGATGTGGCTTTGCAGGGCGTACACGGCGCTCCAGCCGTCGTTCACGTCAGTTCCGCTCAACAACTGAAATGCGTAAATTGCCTTGACTCGCGCGAGATATTGCTCAAGCCAGCGAGCAGCGGAATCCGGTTTTCCTCGCCGGGCTTCCTCGATGAACTCCTGGATCTCCGCCTCGCCCAGTTCACCTGGCAGTACGGGATCTTTCTCAATCAGGGCAATCTCGGGCCCGCCAATGTGGCGCAGCACGAGCTGCGACCAGCCGGTTTCGTTCTTCCTCACCACAGTGAGTTCAGCTTGAGGAGTGTCCGGTAGATGCTGGCGTAGCTCCCCTTCGTCAAGTGGTGCTTGGTCTGTGGCAAGCACCCGGATGTAATATCCCATCGCAGTACCTTCAGCTTAGGATCTTCTCTTTGAGACCGGCCGGCAGCGTTTCGCACGCAGTTCGTAACACCAACCTTGGAGCGCGCTCGCGAATCTTCAATAAATACGGGACAGTCCGTTTGGCATCATACTTCGCGGTCTCGCGCAGAAGCCAGCCTAGACCTTTCTGCACCATGTCGTCCTCGTCGGTGAGCAGAGAATTCGAGAGTTTGACGATCTCCGGGAAGAACAGCTTCGTCCGCGCCCCACGGATCAGTGCTACACATGCAGCCCGCCGATGCCATCGATTCGTCGATTTTGCCCAGCGGAATACCGCCTTGGCCCGCGCAGGGTTGGCCGCAATCATCGGCGAGATCAAATAGTGAACCAGGCCGTCATGATCGGCCCAACTGCTGATCCGATCCAGCCAGGCGCCGAACAGTTTAAACTCGCGCTCTCTGCACTTGCCGTCGAGTCCTTCCAGAAGAAATACCGCAGCGACCTTTTCTTCCAGCACCGAGCCCGTAAAAAGTTGGTCGGCCACTTCGGTAAGAAACACAAAGTCGTGTTCGCGCAGAATCTCACGCCGGCACTCTCTTACCGCTTTTCGTAGAGCGGCTGTATACCATCCGTGCGATTTGATCTCTTCCTTAAAGAACCACTGCACTCCGGCGGCGTGCTCGGCCGAGCCGCCATCTTTGAGAGCGCGCCGAATCTGTGAAGCGATTTCTGGCGCACTGCCGGTCAGCCTCGCAGTGACATCTTCATTTTTGCCCCCAGACAGAAGCATCATGCTTCCCTGGTTTCGACGCGCAAAAAGCGGTCATAGATCCAAAGGAGCAGGGTTGTGATGATCCCGACCGCAATCACCCACCACCAGACCATTTGGGGTTGGTGCAACTGTTCGCCATAGTGCTTCATCAACCAACCGCTGAACGGGCCGGCGATGAACGATCCGACACCGAGCGGCAGAAATGCGAAGCCCATATATGTTCCCTGCTGTTCAGGTGGGGCGAGGCGGGAGATGTAGTCGTAATAGCGCGGCTGTTGCATGATCTCGCCGATCGCCACTACCACCAGGGTCGCCACCGACATCCAGACCGAAGGATGCACGATTAGCAGTATCCACGCCGAACTCGTGATCAGAGTCCCAAGCACGATGGCGTGAAAGGCGTGCAGACGCTTGGTCAGAAAACCGATGAGCATCGTGCAACAAATCACCACGAGCGGATCGGTCATCAGAATCCAGGCGGTGTTGGCTTTGGGATCGATGTAGCTGGAAATGTATAACGGCAGTGCGATGAATTCCTGCCAAAAGACGATCCAGTACCCAGTGAAGATGAGAAGGAAGAGCATGAATCGCGGGTTCGAGAGGACAGTCAAGAAGTTCTTGCCAACTTGACCGAGGCTGGGCGTAGGGGTGTCATTCGTGAGGCGGGGTTCTTTGAAGAACAGCAGCACGAGAAACAACATGAGGAAGACGCTGAATGCGGCAATGCGAAACAGAGGCTCTGGACGCATCCAGCCCGCTATAAATGGGCCGCAAGTGCTGCCCACATTCACCAGTGTGTAGTAGATGGAATATCCAACAGAGCGCACATTTTCTTTTGAAGCCCGTGCCGTGGTTCCCACGACGCTAGGCTTGACCAATGCAACTCCGAGCGCGGGCAGCACCAAAACGATCGCTACTAACGTCACCAGTGGCACCGCGTTGCGCACAGGCGCGAACCAGGGCGCGCCGATCGACCCCAGCATGAAATAGGCAAAACTCAAGATCAGGTAAGCGAGTGACAGAGCCCGCCGAAATCCGAGCCGGTCTGCTACCGCTCCGCCAATCACCGCGAGGAACCAGACCCAGCCGCCGAACATGCCTGTCAGGCTGCTGGCGCGCTCGACGTCAAAGTGCAGGCCTTCGTGCAAATAACGCGCGAGCACGGCAAACACCGCGTAGTACGACAGCCGTTCAAACAGTTCGCTGACGTTGGCAATCCAGAAAGGTCGTTCAAATCCGGTGCGGATTTCCTCAAAGCGTTCCGAGAAGGTCAATGTCGCTCCCTGGGAATGCAGAAGTCAGAAATAAGAATGCAGAATTAAGATTGCAGATTTCAGATTGCCAAAACAGGTCTTCAATTCTGAATCTGCAATCTAAAATCTAAAATCTAAAATCTAAAATCGGATTCCCGCTAGTCATCAGCCGGACAACTGCTCCCGAACGTACTGTGCGGTTACTCCTGCCACACGAATGACTTTGTTGCGGCTCGTCTGGCCGGACGCAATGGTAACGGAACTTCGCGGCACCTTCAAAAGCTTTGCAAAGAATTCGACGAAGGCGTCGTTCGCCCGGCCTTCGATTGGCGGGGTGGTCAACGATACTTTCAAAGCCTCGCCGAGTTCGCCGGTGATGGCGTTCTTCTTTGCACGGGGGTGAACCTTCACCGCGAACGTCACGCCGTCGTCCACCTCGCGGATCGGAATCACTTCCGTCTCCTCACGGAAAACGCAGTCTCAATCAGGAGAAGCGCTGTGACACCTGGAACCTCTGCATTCGAAAAGGTGCGGGACAGTCCAATACTTATCATGAGAGAAATGAACAACGCTGACAGAGTGAAGTTTGCCGTTATGGAGAACATCTTGACCCCACGCATCGAGGCGTTCTGAATGCGCAGCAGATTCAGCATCGCCGCAAACAGCAGGGCCAGATCGGTGCCGAAGATCCAGATGCGCCCTACGTAAGTCTTGGGGATCAACATCGATCCTGCGATTGCGAGCAGAAAGAGTGCTCCCGCGCAAAGCAAGTCGAAAAACTGCGCGAGTCTGCTGGGGGTCTCCGGGCTTTCCGGGGCTACTTCTTTGGTCTTTCCCCGAAGATCGCGGTCCCCACGCGCACACACGTTGATCCCTCCTCAATAGCGATTTCGAAATCGTGCGACATACCCATGGAAAGCACGTCCATGCCCACCGCGGGAAGCTTGCGACGAGCAACGGCATCGCGCAGTTCGCGCAGTTTTCGAAAATACGGACGTG
>Ga0335078_10002107_pt1 | contig 30143 bp, 28 predicted proteins | sample Lox_Sample_32_FD_206711 | JGI IMG/M metagenome (GOLD analysis project Ga0335078, IMG submission 206711) | Soil microbial communities from Loxahatchee National Wildlife Refuge, Florida, United States - Lox_Sample_3.2 | ecosystem: Environmental > Terrestrial > Soil > Wetlands | place: USA...
GACGGTCGCGTAGATGAGCACGAAGGCGACGATGGCAATGGCAGTCTGATAGACGGCTGGAACCGATTCCGGGGTCGCGACGTCTCAGAGCTAAGCCGATTTTAACCAAATCTTGCGAGGCTCGGCCATGATCGAAATTCCGGCGGCGAGCCCCGCCGTTGCGACGCCGCTGGGCCTCGCCGCTCTCGCCAAGCGCGCCTTCGACGGCGAGGACCTGACGGCGCTGCGCTCGGACCTCATCGGACGCATGATCGCGGACCCCGAGAATGCGGCGGTGTTGCTTGACCTCTCGATCCTGGAGCAGTTGACCGGCGAGCCCGGCGATGCGCAGGCGCTGCAATACCGTGCGCTCGAACGCTCGCGGCTGTTTCGCCGCCCGGCATCCCATGCCGCAGCCGGACTGCGTCTCCTAGCCTTCATGGCGCCCGGCGATTTCATGGCGAACACGCCGCTGGAGTTTCTGCTCGAAGGTTCGGACACGACGCTCGACATGCTCTACGTCCTACCGGGCGAGCCGCTCCCGAGGGAAATCCCCGAACACGACCTCGCCTTCGTTGCGATCGGGGAATCCGAGGCGAGCCAGCCACTCCTTAGCGATCTCGCGAGAGTGCTCCGTCATTGGCCGCAGCCGGTCTTGAACGCGCCTGAGCGCATCGCGCGGCTCTCACGTGACGGCGCTTGCGAATTGCTGCGCGAGGCGCCGGGAATCGCGATCCCCGAGACCCGCCGCGTGAGCCGGACTGAGCTCCTAGCGCTTCCAACCGAGACCTTCCCGATCATCCTGCGCCCCATCGGCTCGCATGCGGGCGAAGGCCTCGAGAGGATCGAGAGCGCTTCTGGGATCGCGGATTATCTACGGCGCAGCGGTGGAAGCGAGTTCTACCTCGCCCCCTTCGTCGATTACCGCGGCGCCGACGGACTCTTCCGCAAATATCGCGTCGCGCTCATCGAAGGTCGTCCCTATGCGAGCCACGGCGCGATTTCCTCACAATGGATGATCCACTACCTCAATGCGGGGATGCGCGAGAGCGCGGAGAAGCGTGCGGAAGAAGCACGCTGGATGGCAAGTTTCGATGACGACTTCGCCCGCCGCCACGGCGAGGCCTTCGCCGCTCTCGCGCAGCAAATCGGCCTCGACTATTTCGCGATCGATTGCGGCGAGACCCGCAGCGGCGAACTCCTGATCTTCGAGGTCGACGTCGCCATGATCGTCCACGCCATGGACCCGCCGGACCTCTTCCCCTACAAGCGACCGACGATGGAGAAGCTCTTCGCGGCCTTTCGCGAAATGCTCGGGCGGAAGGCTCAGCGCCCGGCCTGATCTGCTGACGGCTGGGCGCCTATCAGCCCTGTCAGCGCCGCCGGCTCGGCAACCTTCCGCACAAGCATCAGGCCGTCGCGGCCCCGGATCTCGACCTCGACGCCCGGAAGCGCGTCCGCAGCGAGGCCCGCTTTCTTGCGGACCTCATCGGAGAGGACGGCGGTGCACTCGAGGCTCTTGGTCATGTCCTGGAGCCGGGCGGCAACGTTGACGGGGTCGCCCATGGCGGTGAAGACCATGTGGTCGCGGTATCCCACGTCGCCGACGATGACGTCGCCGCCGTGGATGCCGATGCCGAAGCGGATGGGCTTGCGCGCGTGCTCCATGAGATGGCGATTCACCTCGGCGACGTTGGCCGCGATCTTTGCGGCGGCCGTAACCGCCTCGCGGCAGGCCGTCGCCGCGTCGCTTCGGAGCCCGAAGAGCGCCAGGAGCCCGTCGCCCAGGAACTGGTTGGGCTGCCCGCCCGCGTCCAGCACCGCCATCGCGACCGCGCGCAGGAACTGGTTGACGACGAACACGGTGTCGAAAGGGAGCTGGCGCTCGGCGAGCTCGGTCGAGCCGCGCATGTCCGCAAAGAGGCTCACGACATAGCGCTCCTCGCCGAGATGCGGGCGCACGCGCTCGCGCACGGAGGCGGCGCCGACGTTGGGCGGCATCAACGGGACCAAAGCGAGATCGTGCATCGGCCGCAATTGGCAGGCGAGGCGGATCGCGGGATCGGCGCCCACCCCAACGCGATCCAGCACGAAGGCCTCGCGCCCCGAGGGTCGCGGCAGCGACGCGGGGTCGCCGAGCACTCGGATGCGGCAGGTCGAGCAGCGCGCGCGGCCGCCGCAGACGCTCGCGTGCGGAATGCGGTGGCGGAGGCTCGCCTCGAGCACGCTCATCCCCTTGGGTACCTCGACCTCGCGGTCGGGATATGTGAGCGAGACGGTGCCGTGCCGGCGCTCGCGCGTCGCCCGTACGCCCCGCGCCACGAACACGAAGCCGAGGAGCGCCGCGTAGCCGATTGGGAAATAAAACTGGATCGCTTCGATCACGACGCGCTGAGCCGGAGGTGCGATGGCTGGCGGCGTCAGGTTCTGGGCTCGCCATTGCGGCTGCGCCGCGAGCGTCCTGACCTCGCGCGCACCCTGGATCAGGCCGATGATCGCCAAGACCGGCAGCAAGACAGCCGCGGCGCGCAGGAAGGGTGCGATCGCGATGTAGCTGCGCTTCAGACGCAACCAGAAATGCAGACCGATGCAGGCGTGGGTCCAGGCGACGGTCAGGAGCGCGAACTGGACCCATTCCATGTACGGCCTGGCGAGCCAATAGGCGCTCAGCGCCTGCGCGTAATAGAGATCGCGTCCGAAGAGCGGGCTTTGCATGCGCGCGCCGACGAAATGAATGTCGAGCCAGAGCGGGATGCTGAGCCCGAGCAATAACTGCGCGAGCTCCGCCTTCAGATAGCGGAAATGCCGACGTTGATAGAGCGCCCAGAGCCCCAGCGAGAAATGCACGATGGCGGCGCCGTAGAGCACCGGAACCACCAGCGGATTGCGCCACCACGCCATGTGATAGCGCAGCCAAAACTCCATCGCGGCGTAGGAGACGTTGCCGAGCGCGTGATTGACGTAATGCGAGACGACGTAGGCGAAGAGCACTAGGCCGCAGGCGATGCGGACCTGCCGCACGCCGATCCCTTGCAGGAAGCCCGGCGAGACGAAGCCCCCGCCCGCCGATCCCGACGCTACCGCTTCCGCCATCGCGACCCACCCCCTCCGGCAAGCGATATCGCAGGACGACACGGCGTTCAACCGACGCGACGCCAGCTCAGTCCGCGTGCGCGCCCTGCGGCTCGGGTTCGGCCTCTAGCGCGGCCGCAATCGCCGGCCGGCGCCACTGCGCCCAGGCGCAGAAAAGCACGGATGCAGCGGCCCCCGCGGCAAGCGGAAGGCGCAGGCCGAAATGCGCGGAGAAAAGGCCGATGATGAGTGCATTAAAGGCGGGGCCGCCGCGGAAGATCATGCCGTAAAGACCCATGATCCGCCCGCGCATCGCGGGTGCGACCGCGCTCTGCACCAGGGTCTGCGCGCTGACACCCGTCACCACGAGCCCGAAGCCCGCGACGAAGAGGCAGGGGAGCGCGAGCCAGAATTCGTCGCTCGCGGTGAAAGCGAGGAGCGCCGCAGAGATCAGCAGCGTGTGCGCGACGACGAGGCGCGTCAGCCCCTCGATCCCGTGACGCATCGCCATCCAAGCGCCACCGGCCATCGCGCCCAAACCCGCTGTTGCGACGAGCCAGGCGAGGCCCTGTGGTCCGCGATGGAAGACGCCGTCGGCGAAGCCCGGGAGCATCTCGATAAAACCGCGACAGGCGAGCGCGCTCAGGGCGAAGAGCGCCATCATCGGCCCGATGCCGGGGTGGCGCATCGCGTAAAGGTAGCCCTCGAGCGTCTCGCTGAGCATGCGGCTGCGGCTTGGTGCCGCAGGGCCGTCCATCGGAATCTCGGAGAGACGCGCGAGCGAAATCTGGAAGGCGACGTAGCTCAGCGCGTTGAGCGCGAAGGCGAGCGAGACCGAGCCTTCTGCAATCACGACACCTGCGATCGCCGGCCCGATGAAGCGCGCGTTGTTGAAGAGGATCGAGTTGATCGCGACCGCGGAGGGGAGGCTCTCGCGGTCGACGAGGCTCGGGATGAGCGCGAGCCGCGCTGGCTGCGCAAAAGCGTTCGCCGAGCCCAGCAACACGGTTAACGAGAACAACGTCCAAATGCCGATGAAGCCGGTCGCGACCAGCGCGAAAAGCAGGATCGCCTGGCTCATCGCGATCGCCTGGGTCGTCCGGATCACCCAGATGCGGTTGCGGCGATCTGCGAGTGCGCCCGCCATCGGGCTGAGGAAAACGACCGGCGCCAGATCGGCGAAGGCGACGAGGCCGAGCCAGGTTCCGGAATGGGTGAGCTGCCAGGCGAGCCACCCGACAGCCACCCGTTGCAGCCAGGTCCCGATGAGCGAGATCCCATTGCCGGTCGCGTAAATCCGGTAGTTGCGGATGCTCAGCGCCCGCACGACATTGCCGAATCCGCCCGACGATGAATTTCTAGGCACGGTCCTCCGCCCTTGGGGCGAGGCGAGGGCGCCTCGATCAGGGGGTCCGCCTCGGTTCCCACGGGAATGTTACCAGAGGAAACCCGCGGCCGGATTGAACAATTGGCGTTGGGCTGCCATGCACTAGGGCACCCGCGCGGGGATGGCGGATGGGCGCAGCTGCCTATACCCAGTTGGGGCTTTGCTAATGATCCCGTGTATTATACTTTGCGCGGCCCGAGGCGCTCGGCGCTCCCTCAGGCGACACCGAATCGGTCTCTCCAAATGAAGCGTGCGATCATTGCGGCGGTGTTTCTGGCGATCGGCGTCGCCTGCTTCGTCGCCTATCAAACCTTCGTGCTCAAGGCGGCCGAGGCGCCCGCGCAGCAACAGCGCCCGCAGGCCGCGGTGCCCGTCGTCGTCGCCCCTGCCGCGCGCCAATCGATCCCGTTTCAGCTCAGCGCCATCGGCAACGTCCAGTCGATTGCGACCGTCGCCGTCAAGTCCCGCGTCGACGGCCAGGTCTCGGAGGTGAAAGTCGCGGACGGCCAGGAGGTCATGGCTGGCGACGTACTCTTCGTCCTCGACACGCGCGCTGTCGAGGCGCAGTTGAAGCAGCTTCAGGCAAACCTCGCCCACGACCGCGCTTTGCTCGCGAATGCCCAGCACGACGTCGATCGGTATAAGCCGCTCCTCCAGAAGCGCGACGTGTCGCAGCAAGCCTACGATCTCGCCGTCGCTACTTCTGCCTCGCTCGAGGCCACGGTGGTCGCCGACCAAGCGGCAATCCAGAATCTCCAGGTGCAGATCACCTACTACACGATCCGTGCGCCGATGGACGGCCGCCTCGGCTTCGTCTCGCTCAAGGCGGGCAACGACGTGAAGGCGCAAGACACCGTCATCATGGTGACGATCAACCAGATGAAGCCGATCTATGTTACCTACGCGGTGCCGCAGCGCGAGCTCCCGGGGATACGCGCCGCAATCGCCAAGGGCACCGTGCCCGTGAGCGTGAAAGTCCCGAACGATCCCGGCGGGGAGATCGCGGGCCGGCTCGACTTCATCGACAACCAGGTCGACGCCGGGACCGGCACCATTCAGCTCAAGGCGGTCTTCGGCAACCGCGACGAGCGGCTCTGGCCCGGCACCTTCGTCAACGTGCAGATGACCTTGGGCGTGCAAGAGAACGCGATCGTCATTCCGGCAGCGGCAATCCAGGTCGGCCAGAACGGCAGCTACGTCTTCGTGGTGAAGGCCGACAACACCGCCGAGATCAGGCCGCTCACCGTGAGCCGGACGGTCGGAGGCCTCGCGGTCGTCGAGAAGGGCCTCGCCGAGGGCGAGCGCGTCGTAACGGACGGCCAGCTCCGCCTCAACAACGGCTCCAAGGTCGATATTCGCACCAGCGCGCAAAGCCCGGTGAAGAAGGAACGCAATTCATGAGCCTGCCGGAGACCTGCATCCGGCGTCCCGTGATGACGACGCTGCTGATGATGGCCTTCGTCGTGTTCGGGCTCTTCAGCTATCGCCTGCTCCCCGTTGCGGCGTTGCCGCGCGTCGATTTCCCCACCATCGTCGTCACCGCGAATTTCGCCGGCGCCAGCGCCGAGACCATGGCTTCCTCGGTCGCAGCGCCCATCGAGCGCCAGTTCTCGACGATCTCGGGCCTCAACTCCATCACCTCGACGAGCGGCATCGGCGTCAGCAGCATCACCCTGCAATTCGATCTCAACCGGAACATCGACGGCGCAGCCCTCGACGTGCAGTCCGCACTCACGACCGTCGCGCGCAAGCTGCCCGTCGAGATGACGACCCCGCCCTCGTTCCAGAAGGTGAACCCGGCGGATTTCCCCGTCATCTTCATGACGCTCTCCTCAGACACGCAGCCGCCCTATCGCGTCGACGAGTACGCGGAGACGCTGATCGCGCAACGCGTCTCCCAGCTCCCGGGCGTAGCGCAGGTCCAGGTCTACGGCGCGCAGAAATTCGCGGTCCGCGTCCAGGCAAATCCGGAGGCGCTCGCGGCCGAGGGGATCGGCCTCGACGACATCATGAACGCCGTGGCGGCCGCCAATTCCAGTACGCCAACGGGCGCGCTCGACGGGCCCTCGCAGAGCTTCACGCTCGACACGCCCCTCGAGCTGAGCGAAGCGGCGCCGTTCCGCAACCTCATCGTCAAATACGTGAATGGGGCGCCCGTCCGCCTGGGCGAGGTCGCCAACGTCATCGACAGCGTCGAGAACGACAAGGTCGCGGGTTGGCTCAACGGCAAGCGTTCGATCAATCTCGCGGTCTTGCGCCAGCCGGATGCGAACACGGTCGAGGTGGTGGATTCCGTCAAGGCGCTCATTCCGATCTTCCGGCAGGAGATTCCGCCCTCGATCGATCTGCAAGTGCTGAACGACCGCTCGGTCTCCATCCGGCAATCGGTCACGGACGTGCGCTTCACGCTGCTCCTCACCGCGGCCCTCGTGGTGATGGTGATCTTCCTCTTCCTGCGCAACGTCACTGCCACCATCATCCCCGCGCTCGCGCTTCCGGTCTCGGTCGTCGGCACTTTTGCGGGCATGTACCTCTTCGGCTACTCGATCGACAACCTCTCGCTCCTGGCGCTCACGCTCTCCGTGGGGTTCGTGGTCGACGACGCCATCGTGATGCTCGAGAACATCGTGCGCCACATCGAGAATGGAGAGCAGCCCTTCGAGGCCGCGCTCAAGGGCTCGCGCGAGATCGGCTTCACGATCATGTCGATCACTCTCTCGCTGGTGGCGGTGTTCATCCCCGTGCTGTTCATGGGCGGCGTGGTCGGCCGCGTCTTCCGCGAGTTCGCGGTGACGATCACGATGACGATCCTGATCTCGGGCCTGGTGTCGCTGACGCTGACGCCGATGCTCTGCTCGCGGCTCCTGAAGCCGCATCAGCACGGCGAGAAGCACAACGTCTTCTATCGCGCTTCGGAGGCGGTCTTCCAGGGGATGATCCGCGGGTACGACCTGACGCTGAGTTGGGTCCTGCGCTGGAAGTCCTTCATGCTCCTCGTGACCGCCGCGACGATCGCGCTCAGCGGCTATCTCTATGTCACGGTTCCCAAGGGCTTCTTTCCGATCGAGGATACCGGCTTCATCTTCGCGAATACCGAGGGAGCCCAGGACAGCTCCTTCCAGGCGATGGTGGATCACCAGAAGCAGATCGCGGCCATCGTGAAGGCCAATCCCGACGTCGCCGACGTGAGCTCCTTCGTGGGCGCGACGGGATTCAGCCCTGCGCTCAATCAGGCCCGCATGTTCATCGCGCTGAAGCCGAGGGACCAGCGCACGAAATCGGTGATCGAGATCATCCAGGACCTGCGGCGGGAAGTCGCCGGGGTTCCCGGCATGAACGTCTTCTTCCAGCCCATCCAGAACATCCAGCTCGGCGGCCGGCTCTCAAAGAGCCTCTATCAATATACGCTGCAGGACGCCGACATCGACGAGCTCTACCGCCTGGCGCCGCAGATGGAGGCGAAGATCCGGGATCTGCCTGGCTTCCAGGACGTGACCTCCGACCTGCAATTGCGGAGCCGCAAGGTCTTCGTCGACCTCGATCGCAACAGGATGGCTCTCTTCAACCTGACCGCGGATCAGGTGCGCAGCACTCTCTATAGCGCCTTCGGCACGCGCCAGATCTCGACCATCTACACACCCTCGAACGACTATCAGGTGATCCTCGAGATCGATCCGAAATACCAGGAGGACCCGGAGGCGCTGGCGAAGCTCTATGTGCGGTCGACCACGGGCCAGATGGTGCCGCTTGACGCCTTCGCGACGTTCCGGCACGGCGTCGGTCCCGTCACGATCAATCACCAGGGCCAGCTCCCCTCGGTCACGATCTCCTTCAACCTGGCGCCGGGGGTCTCGCTTGGCGAGGCCGTGACCGCGATCGACCGCCTCGAGCGGCAGATCAACATTCCCGTCACCGTCGCGACCGGCTTCCAGGGCAACGCCCAGGTGTTCCAGGATTCGCTGAAAGGCCAGGGCCTGCTACTGCTCGCGGCGGTGCTCGTGATCTACATGGTGCTGGGCATCCTCTACGAGAGCTTCATCCACCCCGTGACGATCCTCTCGGGCCTGCCCGCGGCGGGTCTGGGCGCGCTCTTGACGCTGATGCTCTTCGGCCAAGACCTCAGCGTCATCGCGATCATCGGCATCGTCATGCTGATCGGCATCGTCAAGAAGAACGCGATCATGATGATCGACTTCGCGATCGAGCGTCAGCGCTCGGGCGAGAGCGCGCCCGAGAAGGCGATCCACGAGGCCTGCCTTCTGCGCTTCCGTCCCATCATGATGACGACGATGGCGGCGATCATGGGCTCGCTGCCGATCGCGCTCGGCGGCGGCGCGGGCTCGGAGCTTCGACGCCCGCTCGGCCTTGCCGTCGTCGGCGGCCTCATCGTCTCGCAGACGCTGACGCTCTACATCACGCCCGTCATCTACGTCTACCTCGAGCGCCTGAGCCGCTCCTTCTCCCAGCAGCCGGCCGCTCGGCGCCAGGAAGCGCCGATCGAAACACATGTTCCGGCCGCGCCCGGCGAGTAAGGGCGCGCGGACCCTCGCATCGGCGGCGGCGGTCCTTTTCCTCGCGGTGCTCGCCTTACCCGCGTCGGCGCAGCCCAAAAAGAACGCCCCCGCCCCCGCTCCGGAGCCCGCCCCCGACCAGGCGCAGCTCTATGAGCAATGCATGACGCTCGCGCGGCAGCGGCCGGACGTCGCCTTCACCCAGGCGGTGCAATGGCGCACCCGGGGCGGCGGGCTTCCCGCGGAGCACTGCGAGGGCCTGGCGCTGCTCAACCTCCGGCAATACGAGGAGGCGGCGAAACGCTTTCATGACGTGGCAGAGGGCTCGACCGCGGCTTCGGTCCAGCTCCGCGTCGAGGCCTACGACAACGCGGCGCAGGCGTGGATGCTCGCGAACCAGCCCAAGAACGCCAAGGCCGAGTTCGATGCTGCGCTCAAGCTCGATCCCAAGAACGTCGATCTCCTGATCGGGCGCGGCCAGGCCTCGGGCCTCGCCGGCGATTATTGGGCGGCACTCGACGATCTCAACGCCGCGCTCGACATCGACCCCAAGCGCGCGGATGCGCTGGTGCTGCGCGCGGCCTCCTATCGCCGTGTGAAGGCCGAGGACCTCGCGATGGACGACGTGAACCGCGCGATCTCAATCGACCCCGATTTTCCCGACGCCTATGTCGAGCGCGGCATCCTTATGGCGATCAAAGGCGACTACGACGCGGCGAAGCGCGACTGGACCAAGGTAGTCCAGATGGCCCCCGACACCTTCCTGGCGGAGCAGGCCAAGCGCAATCTACAAGAACTTGAGAAGCTCAAGAACAAGCCGCCCGCCGCCGATTCCAAAAAGCCGCCGGCGAAAGCCAAATAGCTCCGCTGCGGCGGTCAGAAGAAGTCCGTGCGGGCCCAGTCGTCGAGCGGCATGACCACCGGCGGCACGCCGTTGTCGGTGAGCCAGGGATCGACGACATACCGCGTCCCAGTGGCCTTTTCCTCGATGACCGCGGTATTGCTGAAATCGAGTGTCAGCAGGGTCCCGCGATGGGCGTTCCCGACGACCGCGTGGTAGTGGAGCAGGTGGTCGCGGGCGAGCATGGTCAGGTAGGTCCAGGTGTCGACGGAATTGTCGACGCAGTCGAGCTGGGTCGGATCTCCATAATTCCAACGACTGTGTTCTTGATGCACCACTGTGCCCGTTCGTCGCATCACGAAGCGCTCGAGCAGGCCTACGGCATCCGCGATTTGGGTGCGCTCCTGGGCAGCATTCTCGGCCGCGGGCGAGAATTTCGCCCGTACCTCCAGCCACTCGCCATCCGTTAGAGTGATACGGGTCCGGTATTTGCAGCCGTATCCGTAGCAGACGAAAAAGTTGCTAGGAATTGGATTTGCGGTGCCGTAGGCGCGAATGAAGCTGTTATCGAGTCCATCATTTTGGGGGGTACAATTGCAGAGAATGAACAGCAATGCCGATGCCGCCAGAACGTTCAAACCGCGTCCCATAGAACCCGCCCCGTCTGCCCATTCGGTCACACCCGCTAAGGTATCCGCCGCTACGGCGGACGGACAATATCGCCGCGGATACTAGCCATTTGTCGGCTGGCGGGGAACCGGTGCCGGAGGGTTCCTTGCCAAAGGGTCTGGCCTCAAGGCATTAAGTTGACTTATGTTGATGGACGGCTGGTCTCGCCCGCGCGGACGGCGCGTCGACATCAGCGATATGGAGGAACCCATATGACTGAAACCACGAAGGTTCTCCGCTTTTCTCTTGTCGTCGCGGCCATCGTATTCTCGCTTTCGGCCTGTAAGCACATTCCCCCGCCGGCCCCGGCTGCAGCGCCTCCTCCGGCAGCGAAGGCTCCGATGCCGGCGAACTCGAAGCTTTTCGTCGTCTACTTCAACTTCAACAAATACGATCTGACCGCAGACGGGCAGAAGGTGGTCGACGCAGCTGTCGCCGCCTACAAGGCGGGGGGCTCGCCGCAGGTCAAGATCGACGGCTACACCGATCTCGCAGGCACGCAGAGCTACAATCTCGAGCTTTCCAAGAAGCGTGCGCAAACGGTGCAGGCCGCCATGGTCAAGGGAGGCGTCCCAGCAAATGCGATCGTCTCGGCTTGGCACGGGAAGGAAAATCCCGCCGTGCCGACTGCCGATGGCGTGCGGGAAGCCCGCAATCGTCGCGCGGAGATCGTCGAGTAACGGTTTCCACCGCTCGAGACCAGCGTGAGGGGGCGCGGTGCGCCCCCTCTTCGCTTGCACCGGCTCGTTTCCACGCCCTAGCCGGGAGCACCGGCGGAGGGCGTCCGTGTCACGGGGAAGCTCGTGGGCCGACTGACGATCTTCGCCAAGGGAAATCTCGACCTCCGGGATTCTCTGCACTCGCTGAAGATCGGCGACACGGTGACGTGGAACGGCGTCAACGAGATCCTGCGTAGCCGCTTCCCCGGCACGCTCGTGCGTCTGCGACATGAGGTGTGGACGCGCTCGGATGCGCTTCTAGAAGCCGACGGCGCGGTACCCACGGCAATCGCGAAGCGAGACCTGCCGCTCTCCCCTTATACGATCGAGGCGCAGTTCAGCTCCGCTCTCTTCGATGCGGACTGCGATGCCGTCATTCTCTCCATTCTCCCGGACCTCACGACGTCGCTGGTCCGGCACCGGCGAGACGGGTATCTCTTTTACCCCTACAATTGGGCAACCTGGCCGCCGGCGGAGATCGAGTGGCTGCGTCGCGATTTCAGGCCCGTCGGGCTCCTGGAGGTCGAGACCTCGATGAGCTATCTCGAGCGGATCGTCGCTCGGTTGCGCGGAAGATCGCCCGCGCCGATTTTGATCTACAACGTATCGTCTGTGGTTCCCGGCGACTCCGTTCACTGCTACGCAGGCCTCGACGACGTGTTTTCGAGCCGCATTCGACGCTTCAATCTCGGCCTCATCGAACTCTCACGGCGCACGGGTATCTCGATCGTCGACGTCGACACCCTCCTCGCCCGCGCCGGCGCAGACCGACTAAAGCTCGACCCCGTGCACCTCAACGCGGAGGGCTGCCGCCTGGTGGCCGCCGAGGTCGTTCGCGTGCTCGAGGACCTCGGCTGTCTCACGCCGGCGGAGGCGCGGTCATGATCGTGAGTGTCGTCGTCCGCTCGCGCGACGAAGCCGACCGGCTGCGGCTGACGCTCGCGTCGTTGAAGGAACAGACTGCCCGCGCCGAGATCGTCGTCGTCAATGACGGCTCGGCCGACCACACCGCCGACGTGATCGCCGAGGCCGCAGCCTCGCTCCCGCTGACGGTCGTCGACCACGCGACGCCCCGCGGACGGTCGGGGGCCGCCAATGCAGGTGCACGTGCAGCGACGGGCGACATCCTCCTCTTTCTCGACGGCGACACGCTGGCGGGCCCGGATTTCGTCGCCCGGCACGGCGCCCTCCACACCCCGGGAGATCGCGTTCTCGCCCGCGGCGAAACCTTCCACCTCCGGTGCACGAGGTTCCTGCGCGATCCCGATACTGGCACTCCCGCGCCTGGCCAGGAGGCGCGGCTCGCCCGACTTCCCGCAAGCGAGCTCGAGGAGATGCGGGTGACGCGCGACCAAGTGATCGGCGATTTCGCGGCGATCGAGCGCAGGGCCATGCCCGGAATCTATCCGGGAGCCGGGCCGCATCGCTTGTACGAGCTCGAGATGGAGGCGATCGTCCGCCATCCCGCCTGCACGGTGCTCTGGGCCGCGGTATCGGCGGCCAATCTCTCGGTCCGCAGGCAGGATTTCTTGCGCGTCGGCGGCTTCGACGAGGCGCTCGACATCAACGAGCATCGCGAGCTCGCGCTGCGCCTCACGCTCGAAGGCGCACGGATCCTCCCGGCTCTGGGCGCTCGCACTTACCACATGACGCATCGCAGCGGCTGGCGCGACCCGATTCGCAGGACGGATTGGCAGGAGACGTTCTACCGAGCGCATCCGATCCCGGCCGTGAAGCTGCTCCCCCTCTTCTGGGCCAGCCTCTCGGATGGCGGGCGAGTCCCTGCCGCGCTCCGCATCAATTCCCTGCTCGAGCTCGAGGCGGCGTCGCGCGGTGAAGCAGACTTCGATCCCGACGCGGCAGACGATTTCATTCGCGAGCTCGCGGCGCTGCCGTGACCTTACCGCAGCCTCTCCTCATCGAGGCAGTGGTCGCGGACAGCGAGCAGCACGCGCTTGTCGCGGCGAGCGAGCAGCTTTCGGAGTGCCTCGGCGCGGCATCGGGAATTCCATGGCCGGGCGAGCTCCGCTTTTGCGCCACCTTAGACGCAATCGGCAAGTCGGACCGTCCGAGCATGGTCATCGCTTCGCTGCTTCCCGAGCTCGGACGCGCGGAGGAGCCGGTGCCCTCGATCGTGCAGCGCTGGCATCGCGAGCTCGCGCCGATCCTCGCTGCGGTGCCTTACGTTTTCATCTGCACCGCATTCCGTCACGTCGCGACGGGCGGCGGAGCATCGGGCCACGATCCATCGGGGATTTCGATCGAGCGCCTTCGCCGTCTCAACATGGCGGCGATCGAGCTCTCGCACGATACCGGCGCCTTCGTCATCGACATCGACGCGGTCCTCGCGCATCTCGGCGCGCGAAGCGTAAGTGCGGATTTCCGCTTGGCGAGCGCGGCGGCGGCCGAGGCTGCCGGCTACGTCATCGCCTCGAGCATCCTCGGCGTCGGCGCGGACGACTGCATACCGCCGGAGATCCAGGAGCGGGCGAAACAGCATCTCGGCGGCACGCATCAGCTCGTTGCCCTCATTCAGCGCCGCTTGCGCGAGAAGGCACAGCGCGCGAGGCGCAATGGATAGGATCGAGCTGCTGCGCGCGATGCTGCTCATCCGCGCCTTCGAGGCCGCGCTGATGCGCCGCAGCGACCATGGGTTCCAATTGCTGTCAGAGGGACAGGAGGCCGTCGCCGTAGGCCTCTGCTCCGTGCTCGGCGAGCGGGACCAGCTTCTGACGAGCGGCCGGTCGATCGCGCCCGCGCTTGCTCGCGGGCTCGAGCCCGGCGCCGTCATGGCGGAGCTTCTCGGCAAAACCGCGGGTCCCTGTCGCGGCAAGGGCGGCAGGGGTCACCTCGCACAGCGCTCGGCCGGGTTCTTCGGCGCACATGCAGTCGTCGCCGGCAACCTCTCGATCGCCGCCGGCGTCGCGCTCGCGGCGCAGCTGCAAGAGCCGGGAACGATCGTTGCCTGCCTCTTCGGCGACGGCGCCTGCGGCGCCGGCGCATTGCACGAGACGCTCAACATCGCTGCGCTTTGGAAGCTCCCGCTGCTGCTCGTCTGCGACAACAATGGATATTCGGTCTCCACCCCGCGCTCGGAGGCACTCGCCCCCAAATCGCTCTCGGATTTGGCGGGGCCGTTCGGCATTCCCGCGCGGACCGTCGACGGAATGGACGTGGCGGCGGTTCGAGACGCAGCCCGCGAGCTCGCCGAGCGGTCGCGGACCGGAGCAGGCCCGGTATTCCTCGAGTGCCTTTCCGAGCGCTTCGCCAGCCACTCGACGGCGGTGCGCGAGACCCGAAGCGCCGCAGAAATGCAGGCCATCCGCAAGCGCTGCCCGATCTCGCGCCTTGCCGACAATCTCGAGGCGGAGGGCGGCTTGAGCGCATCTGCACGAAAGCAACTCGAGGAGGAAGTCCGGCGCGCCATCGCGGCGGCCGTCCGGTTCGCCGAGGCCGCACCCTACCCCGATCCGTCGGAAGCGGTCAGCGATGTCGTCTGACGCGCGGCAGAAGCTGTTCTTCCGCGAGGCGATCATCCGCGCCTTGCGCGAGGAAATGGATCGGAACGAGCGCATCATCGTCCTCGGACAGGATGTTGCGGAGTTCGGCGGCTCCTACAGGGAATTCGAGGGCTTGTTCGAAAGGTTCGGGCGGGCGCGCGTCCGCAATACTCCCGTGGCGGAATCCGCGATGATCGGCCTCGGTGTCGGCGCGGCGGCGGCGGGACTGCGCGCCCTCGTCACCATCACGTATATGGATTTCCTGATGCTCGGCCTCGATCCCCTCGTGAACTATGCCGCTAAGGCCCGCTACAAGACAGGCGGGCAGATCGAGGTCCCGCTCGTGGTCAAGACGACGGCAGGAGCCAAGGGTCAGGGGGTGGCCCACTCGCAATGCATCGAGGCGTGGCTCATGGCCGTGCCGGGCCTGAAGGTCGTCGCTCCCGCGACCCCCGCCGACGCTTACGGCCTTCTCAAATCCGCGCTCCGGGAGCGCGGGCCGGTCGTTTATGTCGATCACAAGCGCCTCTTCCCCACCGCCGGCGAGGTCCCGAACGAGGAAACATTGATCCCGCTTGGTGAGGCCGCCATTCGCCGGTGCGGAAGCGACGTCACGATCGCGACCTTCTCGTTCATGACCCGCATCGCCGAGCGATCCGCCGAGCGGCTCGCCGCCGAGGGTATTTCCTGCGAGATCGTCGATCTCCGCTCGCTTGCGCCGCTCGACATGGCGACCGTTTGCGGATCCGCTGGACGCACCGGCGCGTTGCTGACGCTCGAGGAAGGGCAGCTTAGTTGCGGCGTCGGCGCGGAAGTGATTTTCCGCGCGCGCGAGAGTCTGGCAAACTTGCGCACGGCGCGAATCGGGGCCTTGCCGGCGCCGGTCTCGTCGAATCCGATACTCGAGGCTGCATGCATACCGGACGTCGAGCGCGTGACGGATGCGGTGCGCGGATTGCTTGCGAGCCGATGAGCGCGTCCACTCGCTGCGAGGGGGCATGATCTACAAACTGGTGGTTCCGGGACCGATCGAGGATGTGGAAGAGGTGCGGGTGCTCGAGTGGCACGGCGCCTCCGGCCGCGCCTTCGAGGCCGGCGACTTGATCGTGGAATTGGAGACCTACAAGGCCATCGTCGAGGTGCGCGCGGCGCAGCACGGCATATTGCGCGCGCTCCTCTGTGCCGCAGGGGAATGGCAGAAGGTGGGACTGCCCTTGGCCGTGATGAGCGATGACGGCGCCGAGGCCCTCCCGGATTCGCTGGCCGCGGTAGCCGAGCTGCCGGTCGAGTTCGAGGTCAGCTGACGGCGCGAGGAGCGAAACCTCGGACGCCGCAAACGCGCAGAGCTCGCACGATCTCCGCGCGCACTTCAGCCTGCATCCTGCCGCTGCCGTGAATGCCGTCGGGAAAATGCGTCCCCGCGCCCAGATCCGCAGCGATTGCGTCCACGTCGACGATGACGATCCCGCGCTCCCGCGCGAGATCGTGCAGCATCAAATTCGTCTCCTTGCTGCGCACACTCCAGAGGACGTTTCCCATCGGCCGATCGAAGGAGGAGTAGGACTGGATTGTCTCGTACGCGGAGCTCGACATGACGTTGAGTGCGAGCACCGTCGCGGCCCCTTGTGCCCGCACGGCCTCGATAAGCGCGGTGAGATCCCTGCGGATGTCGTCGATCGTCCGCTCGACCGGCTCGAAGGCGGCACCGAGCCAGGCACGCACCGCCGCGCCCGCATCTCGAATGCGAAATCCGTAGAGGCTCATTGTGTAGCCGAGACGCTTGTGGCGCAGGACGATTTGAGCTTCCGCGCCAAGCGACACGACGAGCGTGTCGGCTGGCATGGCCGTCCGCAGACCGGCGCGCATCAGAAGATCGTAGCGCTCCGTCAAAGGCGAGCGCTGGAGCGCCGCGAGGAGGCAGCTCGCGTAAACCCAATCTTCAGGCCGCGGCGGCGGATGGCTCGCCTGGAAGGACTGCATGAAATCGGCCGCCAGAGCCTCCGCTTCGGCGGGGGTGCGGCGCGCCTGCTCGACGAGGGTCGATGCGCAGGGAACGAGCACGTCATCGGAAACGACTGCGACGTGGGCGGGCCCTCGCGCCCCCTCGAACAGATCCAGGAACGCACCGCTCTCCCCGCGCATTGACGCCGAGAGCTCGCAATTGCCGAGACAGAGCACGGTGCCGTGCGGCTCCGCCGCCTCGCCCCACCAGGCGCGGGCGCGGTCGTGCCAGCCGGTCAGGAGCCCGGACCGCCCCTCCGCGAACTCCGTGAACCGCCGACCCGCGAGGAGCAGAAGCCGCAGCGCGTCGCCGGTCTCGCCGCCCACCGTCGGCTTGTGACTGGAACGGACCACTTCGCCGATGACGAAGTCGGGGGTCCAGCGCTGGAGCTCGTGCAGCCGGTCGAGAAATCCGCCATGGGAGCTCCCCGTCGATTTCCGCAGCCGGCCGCCGACAGGAAGTGCGAATGCGACTTGCAGATCGCGCGTCTCCTCTGCGAACGGCTGCGGCGCCGCCTGCAATTCGCGGCTCGGCACGAGACCGATGTTGCAGTAAGCGACGACCTCGCCGGGCTCGCATAGCCGGCCGTCCTCGCATAGCCATCGAATGCCCGAGCGGCGAACCTCGAAGCCCGCGACGGTCAAGGGGCCCAGCCGGAGGGGAACGGTCGTCACGCGCCGGGACCCACCCACCAATCCGAGGAATCGATGATCCCCGCGAGGCTCACGCGCACGGCGCGTGCGGGTTTGCCGTCGAGCGGCTCGTCGGGCGCGGTGCTGAAGAGCGCGAGTGTGGCCCCCATCGGCACTTCATCGCCGGCCACCACCTTGAGGCGGCGCAACCAGGCCCGGTCGCGCACCGCCAGGCGATAATGCTGAATCGGCGGGCAATCGTGCGGCACGCGCGCGCTGAGGTCGACGGCGAAATCCAGGAATTTGGCACCCACCGCCAACAGCTCGCCCTCCGTCGCATAGATCTTTCGGATGACCGCTTCCGTCATGTATTCGTTGGTGCGCGGCAGCGTCAGTGAGATGAGCAAGGCGCGAGACTCCGAAGGGACGTGGTAAGAGAGCGAGAGGGTATTCGGACGATCGATAGTCGGTCACCGCAGTGGAGCAACGAAAGATGGAGGCAGGCGCGCGCCTAGGCATCACGGCGCATGCACGATATCGCACAGTGCCGCAGGCTCAAATAGTCGAGCTGCTGGCGCTCCATGGCTGGGGGCACCGGATGCGGAGCGAAGGCGCCACCGCACGGCACGAGGCCGGCGAGGCCCTCGAGCGCTTCGTCGCTGCTGGGCTGCCGTTCGAGAGCGCGGCCCGCGGCGAACGTCGCTTCGATCCCGCGGAAGTCCTCAACACCATCAAGTGGGCCTACCTCCGCGGGGGCGATCCGCTCTGGCCTGACCACTTCGTTGCGACCGGGCGGAGGCTCGTGTCCGAGTTTCACGCGGGGTCGGACGGGAGGCGCACGCCGCCACCTCCGGCGACCCTCGGCCCCCGGCGGTTTTCGGTTTCGCTCGAGCGTGAATTCAATCTGCGAGCGGCCACGAAGGGCAAAGCGATTCGCCTTCGGATGCCATTGCCGTTGGAGAGCGCGATGTTGCGGGGGCTCGAGATCGGGAGCGCGCGATCGTCGATTGCGGGAGCCGCCCTGAGCTCCGGCCCGGGACGGCTCGACGCGAAGCTTCCGCCCTCGGCGGAAGAGACCGCGACGCTCGGCGCCGAGCTATCCTTCGTGGCCGAACCATCGGGCCCGGAGATCGGGCGGTCGGCCCTTACGCAAAGCGAGCTCGACCTCTACACGCAGCCTCGGGAAGGCATCATCCAGGTAGACGCGCGCATTGCGGCCCTCGCAGCGGAGCTTGCGGGAACCCCGCACGAGCCATGGCAGACGGTGCGGCGCTTCTGGGACTTCATTCAGACGCGGCTGATTTGCGGCGTACTTCACGTCGATGAGCTCGATAGAAGTAACCCCCTGCACAGCATCCTAGACATGGGCTGGTACGATTGCCGGCTCGGCTCGGCGCTGCTTGTGGCACTCTGCCGCGCCCGCGGCTTGCCCGCACGCATGGCCAGCGGCTATGTGCTCTATTCGATCAGCCCCTTCTATCACTACTGGATGGAGATCTGGCTCGGCGAACGAGGATGGGTGCCGCTCGATCTGTTCTCTGCGAATCTCACTGCAAAGGAAAGCGACGAGGCCTGGCAAGATTATTTCCTGGGCGGCCTCGACTACCGGATGCAGACCCAGTGCCTGCCGCGGCTCTTCGACACCTCTCCCGCGCTCGACTTCCCGGCGAGCTGGTACACGCTGACGCGCTCACGCGGAGACGGCATCGAGATCGGCGTCTTCGAGACCAACTCCGGCAACTTCATCTTTCGAGATCGGATTTCCGTGGTGAGCGCGGCCGTGTAGCGATCAGTCGCCGGCGTCGCCGAGGACAAAGGCTGGACCATTGGGCCCCTGAACGGTGACGGCGTCCGAGCCGAACTCGTGCTGACGCAAATCCTCGCGAAGCCCCGCTTCCCTGCGAAGCAGCAGGCCGCGCGAGATCCCGAGACGATCGGCCAGCATGCGATGATGATCCTCGGGCCAGGAATTCCCGCCGTGGCAGACATAGACGTAGAGGTGCGGGCAGTCCTCGAGAACGCCGTAGGTGCCGAGCTCTTGAAGCTGCAGCACGACCGCAGTGTCTTCGGTCGGCTTGATCTCGAAGATCTCCGGGTAGCGGATCGCCGCCGAAGCGCGGCACATCAAGGTGCTCGGCAAGCCCCGGACCGGCGTCGCGCGCCAATTGGTGCAGTAGAGTGCTCGCGAGGCACTGAAGTAGAGCATGACATCCTGCAGGCAGAGGCCTTGGCTGCCGGTCGCCTGCAGGGCCTGGAGTTGCATCTCCAGGCGTCGAGGGTGATGAAGATCGTCGTCGTCCCAGTGGCATTGGACCGATCCGTTGGCACTCGCCCGGCTCAGATTGCGCAGGCCGCCCAACGTTAGCTTCCTCGGGGGATCGACGATCCTGATGTCATCGCGCCCCAGCGAGGAGACGAAAGCGGCGATGGCGGTTTTGTCCGACTGCGAGCCGGCATCCGTGACGATCACCAGCTCCTTGTTCGCATGGGTCTGGCGGCAATAGGCTCGGACGCTACGCTGAAGGAAGGCGAGGCGCTGCGGGACCGGCAGGGTCACCATCAGGCAGCTCACCTTGTCGTCATCGGACTGCGTCATCGGCCTTCCACGATCTACTCCGGCTCTGATGTTTCCAGCAAGCGCGGAGCGGAATCCGCTCAAGCCGACAGTCCGGACATATCCCGAATGTAGCGTGCGCGGCTTCTCATGTCCTACTCGGCCGATCTGCTCGACGATATTCGCCGCGCGAGGGTCTATCCCGCGAAGATCCTGCGCGGCGCGACGCTATCAGCGCTCGCCGACGAGGTGGTCGACTAGAAATCGAGATCGGCGTAGTGCTTGGGTGGCGGCGCGCCGGGGATGTGGTCGGCGAGGAGCGGACGGAAGCTCGGCCGCGACTTGATCCGCGCATACCATTCCTTCGCAGGCTCGTGATCGTCCCAGGGAACGTCGCCGATGTAGTCGAGGGCGGAGAGGTGCGCCGCCGCGGTGATGTCCGCGAGCGAGAAATGGTCGCCCGCAAGCCAGCGCCGCCGCTCCACCAGGAACCCCACATAGTCGAGGTGATAGCCGAGATTGGCCTTGCCCGCGCGGATCGCGCTCGAATTGGGCTCGCCCAGCCCGAGGAAGCGCTTCATCATCTTCTCGCCCACGAGAAGCTCCGTCACCTCGCGGTTCATTTTGCCGTCGAACCAGGCCGTGAGGCGGCGCACCTCCGCACGGTCGGCGGGGTTTACGCCGAGCAGCAACTTCTCGCGATAGGCCTCGTCCAGGAATTCCGCGATCGCGGTCGCCTCCGCGAGCACCGTCCCATCGGGCTCGATCAGCACGGGCACGTCGCCCGCGGGATTGAGCGCTAGGAACTCCGGTCGCCGCTCCCAGGTCTTCTCGACCCGCATGGTGAAATCGAGGTTCTTCTCCTTCAGCACGACCCGGATCTTGCGCGAGAAGGGGGAGAGCCAGAGGTGATAGAGCAGGCGCATGAGGCGCCAGTCTAGCGCACTCCCCCCGGGTCGCGCATCCGCTCCTAAGTCAGGTATTTCCGCAGGAAGGCGAGCGTGCGGGTCCAGGCGAGATCGGCCGCAGCCTTGTCGTAGCGGGCGGCGCTGGTGTCATTATTGAAGCCGTGGTTGGCATCGGGATAGATGTAAATCTCGTAGGTCTTGCCCGCAGCCTTGAGGGCGGCCTCGTAGGCAGGGATGCCGGCGTTGGTGGCCTGGTCGAGACCCGCGTATTGCAAGAGCAGTGCGGCCTTGATCGCCGGCACCTTGTCCGCCGGAGGCTGGCGGCCGTAATAGGCGACGCCCGCCGCGAGCCTCGGCTCCGCTACCGCAAGCGCATTCACTTGCCCGCCGCCCCAGCAGAATCCGACCGCGCCTACCTTGCCGGTCCCGTCGGGACGCGCGGCGAGATAGGCGGAGGCAGCTAGGGTCGAGGCGAGCACATCCTCGGGCTTTAGGGCGCCGAACATGGCAGCCGCCTTGTCCTGATCCTCGGGCGTGCCCCCCGCCGGGCTCAGGTAGTCGACGCCGAGCGCCACGAACCCTTCCACGCCGAGACGGCGCGTCACGTCCTTTATGTGCGGATTGAGCCCGCGGTTCTCGTGGATCACGATCACGCTGCCATGCTTGCCTCCCGCCTTAGGCGTGACGAGATAGCCCTTGAGGCCCGCCACCCCCGGGATCGCCACCATCTCCGTTGCGATGCGCGGATCACCATCCGCCACCGTCTCGGCAAGGGCGTAGTTGTGCTCGAGCAGCGGCAGCGCAGCGCTCGCCGCCGCGGCGCCGCCCGCGAGTATGGTCAGACGGTCGAGAAAGGCGCGGCGGCTCATGCCGCCATGCGTGTAGCGATTGAAGAGATCGATCAGACGTTGGTCCACGACGAATCCTCCTTTCCTAGGTCTCTCGACGCTTTCGCAGCGCAGCAGTCACAGCATCCGCCAGCGCGGCAGGCAGAGCAGCATTGGATTTCCGAGCGGTGTCGCTGAAACTTCTGAGCTCATGTGCAGGGTGCTCGAACGAACCGCCTGCGCAACCCTAGCACCGTAAGAAGCGGTGCCCGTTCACATTCCCGTTCGCGCGACGGGCGCCGCCGCCCTAAGCCGCTGGGCGATGCCCCACGCGGCTTCCTCTACGGAAGCGGTCGAGGTAAGTCGGCAGGACCAGCTCGAGCGCGGTGGGCGCGATCCCGAGTTCGGTGAGTCCGGGCGACCCCGGCGAAACCACGGTGTCGCGCTGCAAGAGCTTCACCTGGTCGCGCGTGAGCGGCGGGTTCGGCAGGCATTCGAGAAAGCGCGCCTCGAAGCTCGCGAGCCCGTAAGGCAAATTGACGAGAGCGCGCTTGCGGCCGATCTCGCGGAGCAGCAGCTCCATGAGCCCGCGGAAGGAGTAGACCTTGGGACCGCCGAGCTCGTAGATCTTGCCCGGCGCCTCCGGCCGCTCGAGTGCGGCCAACGCTGCATCCGCGACGTCGCCGACATAGACGGGCTGAAAGCGTGTGGCACCACCGCCGATGAGCGGCAACGCCGGGAGCAGGCATGCCATCGCGCCGAAGCGATTGAAAAACTCGTCCTCGGGCCCGAAGACCAGCGAGGGGCGGAGAATGGTGGCGGATGGGAAGGCCGCCTTGACCGCGGCCTCGCCCGCGGCCTTGGAGCGCGCATAGGCCGCGGGTGCGGCGGCGTCGGCACCGATTGCGGAGACCTGCACGAAGTGCCGGGCGCCAGCCGCTGCGGCAAGCCGCGCGAGGAGCGCCGGACCTCGCTGATGGACGGCCTCGAAGCGCTGACGACCGCGCTCGTGCAGGATGCCAACGGAGCAGATGACGGCCTCGGCCCCGGCGATCGCCGGAGCGAGCGCTCTCTCGTCGTTGAGATCGGCGTCGATGAGCGCCACCTGTCCGACGTCGCCGAAAGGCTTCAGGAAGAGCGCCTCACCCGCGTGCCGGCTCACCGCGACGACGACGGCGCCGCGCTCAGCCAGGCGCTTCACTATGTAGCGGCCGATGAATCCGGAGCCGCCCGCCACCACGACGCGCCGATTTCGCACGGTGCCCCCGCCTCCACTCATTGCAGGCGGCCTCTATACACTACGATCCGCAGGTAGCGATAGTCGCGCTCAACGGACCCAGATGGAGAGCGAGCCATTGGGCCTATTTGGCCCGTGATTGGGCGAATTCGCACGTGCAGCTCGCTCGTGCATAATGGGAGAAGCGTAGGAAGGGTGTCTGCCTCGTTCGGAAGCGTGCGACCATAGCAGTAGACGACGCCGGCATTGACATCGGGCGGTGGCGCCCCTAATCCAAGGCCCCGGCCTGCCCAGATGGCGGAATTGGTAGACGCGCAGGTTTCAGGTACCTGTGGCCGCGAGGTCGTGGAGGTTCGAGTCCTCTTCTGGGCACCACCGGCTTTCTCTCCGAGGCGAGGCCCCATCTGAGCATCCATCTCCATCGCGGCGACCTTCCCACGGGCCTTTCCTGGGGCGAGGCGGTCGCAGTCGACACCGAGACGATGGGGCTCAACCCCGCGCGCGACCGGCTCTGCCTCGTCCAGCTTTCCGCGGGAGATGGCGTCTGCCATCTCGTGCAGATCGCGGCGGGTCAAGCCAAGGCTCCGAACCTGACCGCGCTTCTCACGGATCCCAAAATCCTGAAGCTCTTCCACTTCGCGCGCTTCGATCTCGCCATCCTCAAGCACAGCTTCGGCATCGCCGTCGCGCCCGTCTATTGCACCAAGATCGCCTCCCGGCTCGTCCGTACCTTCACCGACCGGCACGGGCTCAAGGACCTCGCCCGCGACCTGCTCAACGTCGAGCTCTCGAAGCAGCAGCAATCCTCGGATTGGGGAGCGGTGGAGCTGACGCCGGAGCAGCTCAAATATGCGGCGGCCGACGTCCTCTACCTGCACAGGCTCAAGGCCCGACTCGACGAGATGCTCGCGCGCGAGGGGCGAACGGCGCTTGCGGCGTCCTGCTTCCAATTCCTTGCGACCAGGGTCGCGCTGGACCTCCAGGGATGGCCCAACGAGGACATCTTCGCACACTAATTCGGGGAAGCCGCCACGCCTCGCGTTAGGCTTTGGGGGCCTCTCATGGCGGTTTTATTGACCTTTCGGGGATGCCCGGCCATAGTGCGGGCATAAAACCCGCCCGAAGGCGCAGTCTTGCGCCGCAGCAGGGGAGAGACCGAGCCGGGTATGCCGCCCGCATGGGCGCGCCGGTCCGCACGGACGCGATGACAACTTTAACCAAGACCGCCGCATCCGCCGAGCACATCGAAGCAGCGCGCCGCGTGCTCCGCGCGGAGGTCGAGGGCCTGCGCGCGCTCGCCGAGAGCCTCGACGGCGCCTTTGCCGACGCGATTGAGACGCTCGCGCGAATTTCCGGCCGCGTCATCGTGACGGGGATGGGAAAGAGCGGCCACGTCGCGCGCAAGATCGCCTCCACCCTCGCCTCGACCGGCACACCCTCCTTCTTCGTCCATCCCGGCGAGGCGAGCCACGGGGATCTCGGCATGGTTGCGTCGAGCGATGCAGTGCTCGCTCTCTCCAATTCCGGCGACACCGCGGAACTCGCGGACATCCTCGCCTATACGAAGCGCTTCCGGATTCCGCTGATTGCGATGACGCGGCGCTCCGAGAGCGCGCTCTGCGAGGCCGCGGACGTCGCGCTGGTGCTGCCGCAAAGTGCCGAGGCCTGTCCTATGGGCCTCGCGCCCACGACCTCCACCACGATGATGCTCGCCCTGGGCGACGCGATCGCGGTGGCGCTCCTCGACCGCAAGGGCTTCTCGGCGGACGACTTCCAAGTGTTGCATCCCGGCGGGCAGCTCGGGCGCCAGCTATTGCGCGTCGCCGACATCATGCATCGGGACGCCGCCATGCCGCTCGTGCCCGCGGGTAGCACCATGGCCGAGGCGATCCTTGTCATCACCGAGAAGAGCTTCGGCTGCGCCGGCGTCGTCGATCCCGCGGGTCGGCTCATCGGCATCGTCACCGATGGCGACCTCCGCCGGCACATGGGGGAGGCTCTGCTATCCGCGCGCGTCGAGGCCGTGATGACGCCGACACCGAAGACGATCCGCCCGCAGGCGCTCGCGGCGGAAGCGCTCGGGCAGATGAACTCGCAGGCGATCACGAGCCTCTTTGCCGTCGACGAGGGCTCGCGTCCCCTCGGCATCTTGCACATCCACGACTGCCTGCGCGCGGGGGTCGCGTGAGCGTCGAGCCCGAGCTCATCGAGGCCGGTCCCTCGGCCGCGGAAGGTTTCGGGCGCGAGACGACCTTGGGCCGCCGCCGCCGCGCGACACGGTCGATCCACCGCTACAGCCGCTTCGTCACGTGGATGCGGCGGATGCTGCCGGCGATCGCGATAGGACTCCTGCTCTTGCTCGTCGCCTGGCCGCGGCTCCAGACGGCCATGGATCGGCTGAAGGCGCGGCTCCCGCGACTCGACATGAGCCAGGCGGGAGATCTCCGAATGGTGAACCTGCGCTACACCGGCTACGACAAGCACGGCCAGCCCGTGACCATCACCGCGGAATCCGCGCGCCAGCGTCCGGGCGGCACGGACGACGTGGTGGAGCTGCAGGCGCCCAAGGCCGATCTCTCGACCCAGGGTGGGAGCTGGACCGCAGTCACGGCCGAAACTGGCATGTATCAGCCGAGCGAGCAGCAGCTCGACCTCTTCGGCAAGGTCGAGCTCTTCCAGGACAAGGGCAATTCCTTTCGTACCGACAGCGCCCATGTCGACATCGCCAAGGGCACCGCCGAGGGCAACGACGCCGTCGAGGGAAATGGACCTTTCGGCAGCCTGCGCGCAGAGGGTTTCCGGATCGAGGAGCGCGGGGACGTGATCCATTTCCTCGGCAAGTCGAGCCTGGTCATCGAGCCGCACGAGGGCGAGGGCAAGCCGTGAGGCTCGCTCCGCTGCTGCTGGCGTTGCTGGCGCTTCCGGGCCTCGCGGCGGCGCAGGCGGCGGCGCCGCAGGCGCAGAAGCCCGGCATGAGCCTCGGCTTCGACCCCGGCAAAGGCGGCGACAAAGCGATCCAAGTCGAGGCCGACCAAGGCATCGAGTGGCGGCAGAGCGATCGCGTCTACATCGCCCGCGGCAACGCCAAGGTGAAGCGCGGCAATGCGACGGTCTCGGCCGATATCATCACCGCGCATTACCGTCCGACGACGGGCGCCGCCCCCACAAAGCCAGCCGCCTCCGGCGACGATCCCACGGGAGGCACCGAGATCTACTACGTCGAGGCCAACGGGCACGTCCGCTTCGCGACGGAAACGCAGACCGTCACGGGCGACCGCGCGATCTACGACCTCGACCAGGCGACGGTGGTCGTCACCGGCAAGAACCTGAAGCTCGAGACGCCGAAGGACGTCGTCACGGCGCGCGACAGTCTCGAATGGTGGGACCAGAAGCAGCTCGCCGTTGCCCGCGGCGATGCGACGGCGGTGCGCGAGGGCAAGCGCGTCAGCGCCGACGTGCTGATGGCGGAGGTCGAGCGCGACGAGAAGGGCGGGCAACACATCTCGCGCATCGACGCGCAGGGAAACGTGGTGCTCGTCGGCAAGGACGAGGTCGGACGCGGGGATTCCGGCGTCTACAACGTCGAGACCGGGATCGCGACCCTCGTCGGCCACGTCAAGCTCACGCGCGGCGAGAACGAGCTCCGCGGCAATTACGCCGTGGTCGATCTCAACAAGAACGTGGGCCGCCTGCTGGGCTCGCCGCCGAGCGACACGCTCACCGGCGGCAAGCCGCAGCGCGTCGAGGGGCTGATCGTGCCGAAGGGGAACGCCCCGGGCGCGCCCAAGAAATAGACCGGCTTCAGAGGGAGCATCTTCGATGAGCGAAAGCGAGAGCCGAGCCGAGATTCGACTGGTTGCCGACAATTCCGGTCTCGTCGCGAGCAATCTCGGCAAGACCTTCAAACGCCGTCCGGTGCTGCGCGAGGTCAACATCCGCGTGCAGCGCGGCGAGGCGGTGGGCCTCCTCGGCCCCAATGGTGCCGGCAAGACCACCTGCTTCTACATCATCACGGGGCTGATCTCGCCGGATGTCGGCACGATCACGCTCGACGGACAGGACATCACGGATCTCCCGATGTATCGCCGCGCGCGGCTCGGCATCGGCTATCTTCCGCAAGAGGCCTCGATCTTCCGCGGCCTCACGGTCGAGAACAACGTGCGCGCGGTCCTAGAGGTGGTGGAGCCCGCGCGCGAGCTGCGCGAGGCGATGCTGGACGAGCTCCTGGCGGAGTTCCGCATCAGCCACTTGCGGCGTGCGCCGGCGATGGGGCTCTCGGGCGGCGAGCGGCGTCGCGTCGAGATCGCGCGCGCGCTTGCAACCCAGCCGCATTTCATCCTGCTCGACGAGCCGCTCGCGGGCATCGACCCGATCGCGCTCGGCGAGATCCGCGCCCTCGTCGCCCATCTCAAGGACCGCGGGATCGGCGTGCTCATCACGGACCACAACGTCCGCGAGACGCTGGAGATCGTCGACCGCGCCTATATCCTGCACGAAGGACGGGTGCTGATGGAGGGGATCCCCTCCGAGATCGTCGCCGACGAGAACGTCCGCCGCGTCTACCTCGGCGACCGCTTCAGCCTCTGACAAGACTCCCTCTCCGGGTGCAGACGAAAGACGGAGAGGCGCGGGAGGCGTGCACATCCGTGCCCCCTAAGCTCTTTTCATGATTGTAGAAATTGGGTGTGCATTGGGCCCGCATTAACCACCCGTCAACCAGTTGGCCCGATCTTTGCTTGCATGTGCGGGCACCCCCGATAAACTCGGCTCATGGCACTCAGTCAGCGGCTCGATCTGCGGCAAAGCCAGAGCCTGGTGATGACGCCGCAGTTGCAGCAGGCGATCAAGCTGCTGCAACTCTCGCAGCCCGAGCTCAATGAGTTCGTTGATGCGGAGCTCGAGCGCAATCCGCTGCTGGAGCGCGACGAGGCGCCGGCGGATCCCGGGGCGGCGGAGCCCGAGCCTGCAGAAAGCACGGCGGAGACCGACGAGCGCGAGCTCTGGTCGGAGTCCGCCGGGAGCGAGGGCGAGGGCAATCTCGATCTCGCGGGCGATCCCGCGGCCTGGCAGTCGCTCAAACCCAGGGCCTCGGCGGCGGATGCGCTGCCAGGCCTCGATCAGACGCTGACGCGCGCGACCACGCTGCGCGACCATCTTCTCGATCAGATCCAGCTCGATGTCCGCGAGCCCGCGGAGCGGATGATCGCGCTCCACCTCCTCGACCTCGTCGATGAAGCCGGCTATGTCCGCGGCGACCTCAACGAGATCGGCGAGCGCCTCGGCGCCGAGAAGAGAGCGATCGAGGATGTGCTGCGCAAGCTGCAGCGGCTCGACCCGCCGGGCGTCTTCGCACGCAATCTCGCGGAGTGCCTCGCATTGCAGCTTCGCGAGCGCGACCGGCTCGATCCCGCGATGCAGGCGCTCCTGGAGAACCTGCAGCTCCTTGCGAGCCGTAATCTCGCGGAGCTCACGCGGATCTGCGGCGTCGACGTCGAGGACATTCAGGCAATGGCGGCCGAGCTCAAGGCGCTCGATCCCCGGCCCGGTCTCGCATTCGATCCCGCAATCGCCGATCCCGTGATCCCCGACGTGATCGTGCGCGGGGACGGCGAAGGCGGATTTCTCATCGAGCTCAACAGCGAGGCGCTGCCGCGCGTCCTCGTCAACAACGCCTATTACGCCCAAGTCAGCAAGGGCGCCAAGGGCAAGCCCGAGAAGGAATATCTCAGCGAGCGCTTCCAATCCGCGAATTGGCTCGTGAAGGCGCTGCACCAGCGCGCCACCACCATCCTCAAGGTCGCGCGCGAGATCGTGCGGCAGCAGGAGGGCTTCTTTCGCCATGGCATCCAGCACTTGCGCCCGCTGGTCCTGCGCGACATCGCCGGCGAGATCGGCATGCACGAGAGCACGGTGAGCCGCGTGACCTCCAACAAGTTCATGGCGAGCCCGCGCGGCATTTTCGAGCTCAAGTACTTCTTCACCTCCGCGATCTCCGGCGCCGGCGGCGCCGAGTCGCTCTCGGCAGAGACCGTGCGCTTCCGCATCAAGAGCATGATCGAGACCGAGCCCATCGACCGCGTGCTCTCCGACGATCAGATCGTGGCGCTCCTCATCAAGGACGGCGTCGACATCGCGCGGCGCACGGTCGCGAAATACCGCGAGGCGATGCGCATTCCCTCCTCCGTGCAGCGCCGGCGCGAGACGTCGCTGCGGTTCTGAGTTGGCAATCTTGACTCGTACCGACCTCGCTCCTATGGTCTCCCCCCGCGGACGACCGGCAGCACCGAATGCAATCGTGTCAACGAACCGGTTGAGGACGCTCATGCGTGTCATCGCCAATCAGCAGCGGAGCAGCGCAGTGCCGCCGAGCGGCAGCGCGCGCTTCTGACGTAAACGGGCTTCCAACGGCAACCAGGTCATCCTTCATGGACATCGGCGACTTGCTCGGGCCCGGCAGGGTGATTGCGGCAATGCGGGGCAGCACCAAGAAGCAAGTGCTGCAGGAGTTGGCGCGCCGCGCTGCGACCCAAGCGGGCCTGCACGAGCGCGCAATCTTCGACAAGCTCTGGGAGCGCGAACGCATCGGCAGCACCGGCATGGGCATGGGGACCGCGATCCCGCACGCACGCATCGCCGGCATCGCCAAGCCCTTCGGCATGTTCGCGCGGCTCGAGAAGGCGATCGACTTCGAGGCGGTGGACGAGCGCCCCGTCGATCTCATCTTCCTGCTGTTGACCCCGGAGGATGCCGGGGCGGATCACTTGAAGGCGCTCGCGCGCATCTCGCGTCTCTTCCGCGACCGCGCCATGTGCGAGAAGCTTCGCGGCACCGACAACGTCGATGCCCTGACCGCGCTCCTCACCGACCGCACTGCGAGTCACGCGGCCTAGAGCCGCCGGGCGACGTGCCGGACGAGCCTCCTGCCGGCCGGGTCAACGAGGTCTTCCTCGTCTTTCTCCGCCTCGGACTCACCTCCTTCGGCGGCCCCGTCGCGCATATCGGATATTTTCGCCAGGAGTTCGTGACGCGCCGCGCCTGGCTCGACGAGCGCGGATTCGCCGATCTGGTGGCGCTGTGCCAATTCCTCCCGGGACCCGCAAGCAGCCAGATCGGCATCGCCGTGGGATTGCTGCGCGCGGGGCTTGCAGGCTCGCTCGCGGCCTGGCTCGGATTTACCGTGCCTTCGGCGATCGCGCTCACGCTCTTCGCCTATGGCGTGGCGGCGCTCGGCGAGGCCGCGGGCGCGGCACCGCTCCACGGCCTCAAGATCGTCGCGGTCGCCGTCGTGGCGCAGGCGGTCTGGAA
>Ga0335078_10002108_pt1 | contig 30138 bp, 16 predicted proteins | sample Lox_Sample_32_FD_206711 | JGI IMG/M metagenome (GOLD analysis project Ga0335078, IMG submission 206711) | Soil microbial communities from Loxahatchee National Wildlife Refuge, Florida, United States - Lox_Sample_3.2 | ecosystem: Environmental > Terrestrial > Soil > Wetlands | place: USA...
GGCCCTTTCTAGCGCTTGTCAGATCCGGCGAGGTCAGGCCGGTCCGCCTCAGGATGATGCGGCGCTGGAGTCCTCTGCCAGGCATGCAAACACCTCGCGATAGAACTCCGGATGGGATTGCCAGGTCTGGGCTGTAACCATCCGGCCATCGCGAACCGTTTGTTCAGCCTTATAGGTTCCACCGCAGCGCTCAACGTCCCAGCGCACGTGCTCGTAGCAGGTCACGCGTCGGCCCGAGACCAGACCCGCTGCGGTCAGGATCTGAATGCCGTGGCAGATTGAAAAGACCCATTTGTCGGCTTGTGCAAACTCCCGGACGATTTTCAGAAGAAGAGGGTTGTTGCGAAGATACTCCGGTGCACGCCCACCCAAAACCAGGATGGCGCCATATTCCCCGATTTTCACGTCGTCGAAGGAAATATCGGCGTCGAGACTGTATCCCTGGCGTTCGACATAGGTGTCCCAACCGGGGTTGAAGTCGTGCATCACGAGATGAAGCCCGCGCCGAGATGGAGCCGCAATCACCGGCTCATACCCGGCCTCGCGAAAGCGATGCTGCGCGTAGAGCGCCTCGTAGGATTCCCCGCCATCCCCGGTCACGATCAAAACTTTCCGAACACTCATTGTGGCACCTGCCCCCATGGCACCGGCGTCGAGGGTGGCGCAAGGTCAGCTCGGCTTTTTGGAACCGCTGCCGCCTTGCCCCTGCGCGTTTCCACTCCGCTCCTTGAGAGACCGCATGAAAGAGTTCTCTGGAAACAGGCCAAGGCCTTTCTTCATGGTTTCGATTGCGTCGTCATAGGCTTTGACGGAAATGTACAACGCCTCGATCAGCCGGTAGAGTCGGGGCGAATATGAATCAAGTTCAACGGGCGTGGCCATCGGGACCGAGTACAGGGGTGAGGAGGGCGGATCACGCAGTCGATTGGACCACACCTGCGTTGTTCTTCTTGCAGCAGGCTGAGATCTCTTCACGAGTTTCGACTTTCCATTTTCGAGTTCCGAACCCATGCAATCGGTCAATTCAAGACGCGAGGGCGTTTGACGACGGAAGTGATTCGCCACCCGGCCGTACGACGACGATTCGCGATCGCAGCCGGAAGTCTCGGGGCGTCATCGCCTCTCTACCGAGGAAAGCCCGATTGAACGCCTTCAGGCTGCCGAATCCTGCTTCAGTGGCCACCTTGTAGCAGGGCAGGTCAGTCTCCAGCAGCAGTTGCTTGGCGCGCTCTAAGTGGCAACGCGTAATTTCGGAAAGAACGGTTCTCCCGACGGCATGAAGGAAGTGCCGCTCCAAGGTGCGACGCGAGACACGAAGTTCGTCAGTGATATCGTTGACGCTTAGCGCGTGCCTTGCATGGTCGCGGATGAACCGCAGGGCTCGTCCCACCACCGGGTCTTGTTCGGCGACCACATCGCTCGACCGGCGGGTGACCACATGAGTTGGCTCTACCCGTACCACCTGTCCCTCCGCTGACCGCCCGCTCATCAACTCATCGAGCAGGCGGGCCGCTTCGTATCCTGCCTTTTCGAGATCGAGGGCAACGCTCGAAAGCGGAGGGTTTGAGAGCTCACACATCATCTCGTCGTTGTCAACCCCGACCACCGCCACTTCATCGGGAACCCGCAGGTGCGCGGCCGCACAGGCCTGTAGGACTTCCCGCCCGCAAATGTCATTGCACGCCATCAGCCCCACCGGCTTGGGCAGAGACTGGAGCCATCTGACCATGACCCGTTGCTCGTGCCGCCAACTCTCGATCCAATGGGGCCGTTGCATCCAGTTGGCCAGGGTGATGCGCCGCGTCTCACAGGGGTAGCCTCCATCCCGGGCCAGCCTAACAAACACCTTCTCGCGGGTCGTCGACCAGCGACAATTCGCGAAGCCGCAGAAGGCGAAGCGGCGAATTCCGCCCTCGAGGAGGTGGGCAGCGCCCATCTCGGCGATGGCTTCCGAGTTGGTGCGAATTTCCCCGAACCGGTTCCCCGCCAGCGGCAAACCGGACTCACTCAGGCTTGAAGCCACGAAGGGAAGCCGCGTTGAACGGATCAGTTTCTCCATTTCCGGCGCGCGGATGCGACCAATGATACCGGTTCCGCTCCAGGACTTGGCTTTGGGCAGGACTTGATCAAGGTGGCCAGGCGCCACATGCAAGGACCAAGGGCCGTGCAGGCGGGAGTAACGCAGGATTCCGCGCAACAGACCCCGGCCGTACTCGGTCGAGGTCTCAAGCAACAAGGCCACCTGCGGGGTTCGTGGTCGCATCGTCATGTTACCCAACCCCATCCATCCCAAGCTCGCGGGCCCCCCGGGCCCATGGCGCTGAGAGGTTGGCTGCCACCAGCAGGCCAGTTGGTCTGACCATCCCACGATGATCATTCCAGAATACGTGGCGATGGCGATTCCTCCCATCTCCGCCATTTCTCGCCTTCTGAACTGACCCAAGACCCTTCGCGAGACCGAAGTGATTGAGACTTACATCAAGACTTGGCCCGAGCACGTTTCTACCACCAGAAAAAAGGCGTGTCAAGAAAAAGTTGAACGTTACGGAGAACAAATAAGACTAGCTAGCGTAGTTAAGTCTTTTGGATTCGGGCTAATAGACCGAACAATCTGGTTCCGCAACGTTCCCGACTGACACGACTCTCAGTCGCGGTTTTCAAGGCGGAGAGCGAGGTCAGGCCATGACGCAAAATGACCAGTGTATTAGGTAAGGTAGCCCTTGACAGTTATTCTGTGCCCTGATTAACTAATCGCGAACCGCGCTTCAGCCCTCCCCGGCTTGAGAGTTTCAAGCAAAGGGAGGCACCCGGGAGAGGTACGGGGTACAATATTAAGGTCGCAGAAAAACGCGATCTGAGTTTTTGCGTCGGATTGCGAAAAGAGGGAGAGACTATGAAATGGGGTGGAGTCCTGCTGTTGAGTTTCCTGGCGATGCTTGCCGCGTCGGCCAACTTCGCCCAGGAGAAGGCCGGCGGGGGCGAAGGGGTACTGCGGGTGGAGACGCGTTTGGTGGAGATCAGTGTCGTCGCTCAGGATTCGAACGGGCGGGCAGTGACAGGCCTCTCACGCGAGGACTTCAGTGTCTACGACGACGGCAAAGCAGTTCCCATTGATCTCTTCTCGGCGGCTTCACTCCAGCGCGCACCTGCGGCGACGCTCCCGCCGAACACTTTTTCCAACCGCGGCGCGCCGCCCATTATCACGGTGGTTCTCCTCGACGGCCTGAACACCAGCTTTCAAGACCAATCTTGGGCGCGCACCGAAGTGGTCCGGTTTCTGGAAGAGCTCAGGCCTGAGGACCGCGTCGGCATCATGTTGCTGGGCGAGCACCTTTATGTGCTGCAGAATTTCACCAGCGACCCGCAGCTTTTGCTGGCAGCTTTGAGACATGTGCCGATTCGCAACCCGAGGGAAGTCGGGGGCTCGGCGCCGCCTCAGTCCAATTGGGACGAGGTGGACCAAGCGTCGGTCAACGTGATGGGCTCCCCCGTTCCCTCATCCGTCGACCCGTCGACCACGGTGAGTGTCACCCCGAGCACACCTTCTTCGGGCGCCAGCGCCGCCTCCGGCACAGCGACGGGCGCAGCGGCGGGATTTGCGGGCGAGGCCGCCGCCATGGCTCAGATGGAGGCGATAATGAACCAATTCCAGGAGCATCAGAGCTCCTTCTTCGGCACCGACCGCGTGCAGCGCACCCTGGATGCGCTGAGTGCCATTGCGAACTATCTGGGGCAGTTTCCCGGGCGAAAGAACCTGATCTGGGTTTCCAGCAGCTTTCCGGTTTCAATTGGCTTTGTGGGGACTCGCCAGCCAGGCGACACGCGGGACCAAATCCACTTTGCGGCGGATTTCGAACGGGCGTACAAAACGCTAAACTCAGCTCTGAACAAGGCCAACCTGGCCATTTATCCCGTCGATCCGCGCGGGTTGGTGGCGGCGGCGCCCGGTACGAATGACTGGAATGATCTGTATTCAACGCAGGGCACGATGAAGGAACTGGCGAGCGCGACCGGCGGCCAGGCGTTCGTCAACACGAATGACCTCGCTCGCGCCATTCGCGCCGGCGCGGATGATTCCCTGGCCAGCTATGAGCTCGGTTTTTACGCGCATGACGTTCGCTGGAACGGGCAATACCATGCCCTCAAGGTAAAGGTGTCGCGGCCCGGCGTCCACTTGCGATACCGCCAAGGGTATTTTGCGACAAAGGAGCCTAAGAAAACCGGAGACCAGAACGAGATCGACACTCAGTTCGATCAAGCCCTTTACAGCCCCCTGGACTCGCCGGGTCTGGGGCTGAGAGTGACGCTTGAGAAAGTCACCCATCACTCCGACACCCGCCGGGTGATGGGGACCAACAAGGTCGTCCCATATCACAAGGACCGCGCCCTCCTCGCCATCGACGTGGACGCGCACGACATCAAGCTTCAGGGCGGGAGCGGCGGCGGGAGCGTGGAACTCGCCTTGGTCCTTGCGCAGACTGGAGCTGACGGCAAGGTTCTGGATGCCGCCCGCTACGATATGAAAATGCGCGTCGCGGCCAACGGAGCGCAACGCCTTCTGGGACAAGGGTTGCGGATGGACAAGTGGGTGGACCTCGTCCAGGGAGCGACGACGCTGGAACTGGTGGTTCGCGATCCGGGCTCCGGCGTTCTCGGTTCAGTGCGAATCCCCGTGGGCGGCGCGTGAGTGCGCCAAGCCCCTTGGCCTTATAATCTCCACAGTGAGACGTTTCGCAACCCCACCGGTGGGGCGACATCGAGGAAAGGAGCCGATGGAGCATGAAGACCCGGACCATGAAACTTCTGGGAATCCTTGCCGCTGCTGCGCTGGTAGGGACATCTGCGACCATCCGCGCCGCCGAAAACGAAACTATCCTTCGAGCCGAGACGCACCTAGTTCAAGTCAGTGTCGTCGCCCGGGATTCAAAAGGGCAGGAGATCAGGAACCTGACGAAGGACGATTTCAAGCTTTATGACAACGGCAAAGAGGTTCCTATCGAGGTCTTCTCGGGGCTTCCCGCTGCTTCAACGGCTGTCGAGCCCTTGCCGCCCAATGTGTTTTCCAACCGCGTGCCTGGCGCACTGCCGAGCGTCACAGTGGTTCTCCTCGACGGCTTGAACACCAGCTTTCATGACCAAAGTTGGGCGCGCTCGGAAGTGGTGCGGTTTCTTGAAGGGCTCAAACCTGAGGACCGCGTCGCCATCTTTTCGCTGGGTGAGCATCTCGACGTGCTGCAAAGTTTTACCAGCAACCCGCAAGTCTTGCTGGCGGCTCTGAAGATTGCAACGATTCGCAATCCGAGGGAAGTCGCGGGCTCGGGACCGCCGCTTCCGACTATTCTTGACGACAACCCGGACGAAGCCTCGGACCGCGTCATGGGGCTTGAATCGCCAAGCTACCAGTCGGTCCTCGGGGCCGTCGCAGCGGGGATCAGTTCCGGTGCACCCCCGGGGTCGTGCGGCAACTGCACCAACGCGGCACTGTTGGGGTCTCCGGGGGCCATCCCGGCGGGATTGTCGGCCCCAGAGATCGCCCGGTTGGAAGTCCCGTTTCTGCTTCAGCAAACCGTGCAGCATCAGAGCGATTACTTCAGCGATGACCGCATGCAGCGCACCCTGGACGCGCTGATTGCCATTGCGAACTATCTAGGGCAGTTTCCCGGTCGAAAGAACCTGATCTGGGTCTCCAGCAGCTTTCCGGTTTCAATTGGCTTTGCGGGGGATCGCATGCCAGGTAACACGCAGGACCAAATCCACTTTACGGACGATTTCAAACGGGCCTACAAGTCGCTGAACTCAGCTTTGAACAAGGCCGACTTGGCCATTTATCCCGTCGATCCACGCGGGTTGGTGGCAGCGGTGCCCGGTACGGGGGACTGGGACAATCTCTATTCAACGCAGGGCACGATGAAGGATCTGGCGAGCGCAACCGGCGGGCAAGCGTTCATCAACAGCAATGACCTGGCGCGCGTCATGCGAGCCGCAGCGGACGATTCCGAGGCCAGCTACACGCTGGGTTTTTACCCGCATGACATCCGCTGGGACAATAAGTACCATGCGCTGAAGGTCAAGATTTCGCAGCCCGGCGTCCACTTGCGCTACCGTCAAGGATATTTCGCAACAAAAGAAGCTCCCAGAACTGCGAAGACCGGAGACCAGGACAAGGTCGACACTCAGTTCAATCAAGCCCTTTACAGCCCCCTGGACTCGCCGGGCCTGGGGCTGAGGGTCACGCTCGAAAAAGTCACCCATAAGACCGACACCCGCCGGGTGATGGGGACCGACAAGGTCGTCCCCTACCATAAGGACCGCGCCCTCCTCGGCATCAACGTGGACGCGCACGACATCGCGCTAAAGGGTGGGAGCGGCGGCAGCAGCGTGCAACTGGCATTGGTTCTTGCTCAGACTGGAGCTGACGGCAAGGTTTTGGATGCCGCCCGATACGACATGAAAATGCGCATCGAGGGTAGCGGAGTGCAACGCCTTAGGGGAGAGGGGCTGCGGATGAACAAATGGGTGGACCTCGTCCAGGGAGCGACGTCGCTGGAACTGGTGGTGCGCGATCCAAACTCCGGCGTTCTCGGTTCCGTGCGAATCCCTGTGGGTGGCGTGTAAGCAAGTAGCGCTGACCATCCGTCGTCTGACGGGCCCGCGTCTTTTCCGTGCCGGGCCGCGGCAACCGGAGTGGCGAGTGTCCGCGCCAGATTGGAGATGACGGAAAGCTCGGCCTGCCGCGCTAGTGGGTGTCGGCTCACTCCTTCTCGGTTTGGGCGGCGTTCTCCATGGACTTGGTTAGGACTCCCTCAGCTTCCATTTCCTGAATTGTGGTTCGGATCTTCTCGGCGAAGCGCCCCTGTGGGTCGATCCGCAGGTAATCTTGCATCTTCGTGTAAGCTTTGTCATACGACTTCTGGGCCACATAGGCGTCCGCCGCTCTCGCATAGTAGGACGAAGGGGGTGCAGGGTTAAAACTGAGGACCTCTTCGTATTCTTCTGCTGCCTTGGCATACTCACCCAGACCGAAGTCTGCGATCCCGAGCTGGTAATATAATTCCCACGAGCTCGGGGCAAGGCGGATGGCCTCTCGGAGGGTCTTCTCGCTCTCCCCGAACCTCTTCTGCATATTCAGAAGCTGGCCTAGCACCAAAAGTGCCTGGTGATACCCCGAGTCACATTGGATTGACTTGCGCAGGGCCGATTCAGCCCGGGTGAAATCCCCCGATGGGATCAACACGATGGCCAACTCGGTTTGCCCCCGGGCATAACAGGGATATACGGCAATCGCTTTTTCAAAGTCAGTGCGAGCGTCCGAATACTTCTCTTTCAAAAGCGCCTGAACCCCTTTAACCAGTTCGTCGCGAGCTTTCTTTGGCGCCTTCTGGTCAGTTAAAACGGCGGGGGCAGCCTCCTCGCTTTCGCTTTGACCCACCGGTTTAAGGGCGACATTGATGAAGCTGCGATATTGGGTGAAGATCACCTCGTCCAGGCGTTGCTGAAAGGTCTGAAATCCCTGCGCCGAGACCTGCAGGAGAACGGCGTTGCCGGGCACGGATTCAAACTCGAACTGCCCGTCGGAATCGGCATGTTTGGTTACCATCGGCATGTGGTCCACGGTTTCCAAAGTTACGATTACGCCGGAAGGTATGTCATGGCCGTCGGAGCTTTGGACATGACCGGCAAGGACAACGGTCTTCTTTACCGCAGGTGATGAAGCTAGAGGCGGATTGGGGCTGCCGGACTGTCCGGCAAAGTTAAGGGCCGCCCGGCACCAAGTCTGTCGAACCGAAAGTACGGCGAGGTTCAAGGCTAGGCACAGAACGACGGTCCCGACAGCGACCCTTCGGACGCCTTCTTTGGAACGGGGTGCGGGTGGCATGGGAGTCTCTCAAGAGCCCCGGACGACTCAACATTAGCAGCGCGCTTCAAGCCTGTCAAGTGCGCGTGAGACAGCGCGGGCCACCGCCTTTGTGGTCCGCGTAATCAGACATGTTGGCTCGGAAGGGTGCTCGGCTAACGGGCACGCCACTCCCTTGATGCTCGCCTTTCAACGTGCCCCTTGCCATGATTCGGCCCCGCGATTGCGCGGCGCGAAGATACTCCGTCTCCAACATCGCCGGTGCCACTCAGTACGAAAACTGGCCTTTATAGGTCATGTCTTGAGGCTTGAAGTCAATATACATTGTCTGTCCGATCTGAGGCTGCCATGAAAGTTGAAAGCGCAACCTGCCTTTAGCTCCGGGCTGGAGAATGGGCTCGCCTTTGAATGTTCGGGGGAAGATGAATCGGGCCCCGAGCCCGCCGCCGCCTTCCTGCGGGGGAAGGTACTTGAGCAATTCGATCTGACCCTCGGCGGGGGTAAAGAGGTAGGCGTTCTGCTTCAATGTATCGGTGGTTTGAGTGTTGAACCACTGGTTCAAGTCCCGCATAGAAATGGGATCGTTGGTGTGATAAGACAAGGTGACGGTGACTTCCTGGCTGACGTCGGCGTGCAGCAGCCCGTTCACTCTTTCGTCGAACTCCTTTTGCTTGTCGGCGGGCAGCGCGTCGTAGTGGTTCATGATCTGTAGCATCCGCACGTAAGCCTCACGGATGGGCTGGGCGGAAAGAAACCTGGCCGTGAAAGTGAAGTCCGGCACATCCACGCCCGACGTGCCCCCGCCAGTTCCGGTGATGCCACTGGAGGCACGGCCTCCCTGGTCGGTTGCGGTACCGTGCTGGCCCACCACCTGGCCCCGAAACGATTTGGTCACAGCCCAGGCGGAATTGTTGTACAACTCCGCTACCTGCTTTTGATCCCATTTGGTAAAAGGTTCGTCCATCCAGTCCGAATGTTTCTTGCTCGCGCCGAGCATCACTGCGCTTAAGATCAGCGTGCCGGCAATGAGGAAACGACGACTTTGCATGACTCACCTCCGCATTCATCATTTGGCGCGCGGCCCACGCCGCAAAATAGCCAGGTGCCGAGCATAGTCCTTTCGGTAAGCGGATTCAAGCGGGTTTGCAGGAGAGACTCTCGCCCGAGTCAATGACGCAAAATGTCCAGCTTCTTGGCGCAAAGTGCCTCTTGACGGGTGGAGGCGCATTCGTATACGGTGTAATCGTTTTTGGTTAGTCTTGTTTGCTTTTCACGGTAGTCGGGCGTCCGGGTTGGGGTAGGAAGCAACAACCAACAAACACGACCGGGCGGGATTTAGAGTTACTCTCGCGCAACATTCCGAGGGATAGAAGCTCAAGTTTCCGTGCGTCGGCGCAGGGTCGTGGTTCAAGGTTAGCGCTTTTGTTGGGGGTTCGGCTGAAATCTTTTCAGCGGCTAGATTCCGAGCCTTAGCGTGGTGAGGAGAAGAACTATGAAAAACCTATGGCATGGAGAACTCGTGAGGGCGGGGCTTGGTCGCCGGGTTGTGGCGACGGGGACCAAGGGAGTTTCCGGGTTGCTCATGGTATTGAGCCTGGCTTTGATTCTCGGCTCGCCCATGGCTTTCGCTCAGCAAGGCGACGGCCGCGTCTCGGGAACGGTCCGCGACACCTCGGGCGCGGTCGTTCCGGGGGCATCCGTCGTGCTGCACAATGAGGCTTCCAGCGCGGAACTGAAAACCACTTCGGATGCGAGCGGCTTATTTGATTTCAACTATATTCCCGTTGCAACCTACACATTGAGGGTTTCAACGAAAGGCTTCAAGGAGTACGTGCTAACGGGCATTCACGTGGCCCCCGGCTCGGTGCTTCAAGAAGACGCGACCCTCCAAGTGGGCACGCAGGTAGAAACCATCGAGGTCAAATCTGCCGCCGTGGATCTGATACCGAAGTCGACGGGCGGGCAGATGCCCACCATCGGCGCGGCACAGATTCAGAATGAGTCCACCATCGGTCGCGACGCGCTGGAGTTGCTCACGCTTTTGCCCGGCGTGGTGGGCGGCACGGGGACCCCGGGCAGCGTTTCCGGCGGGTTCAACGGCGCGAGCGGAACGGGCTTCCAGACCGTCGGCGGAGTCAACACCGAGGGCATCAATGGTTTCAACGTCAACGGGCTGCGCAACGATCAGAACATGGTCACGCTTGACAACGCCAACACTATCGATCCCGGTGAAAACGGTGGGTTCATGATCGAGCCCAACATGGACATGATCCAGGAGTTTACGGTGAAGATGTCGGGCTTTGAAGCCAGCCAGGGCGGCGGCGGCATCATCGTTGAGGCGGTCACGAAATCCGGAGGCAGCCGGATTCACGGCGAGGGTTATTACTATGCCCGTAACGCCTTCTTCAACGCCAACGACTGGTCGAATAACCAAGCGGGCATCGCCAAGCCGGCCAGCAAGTTCAATTATCCCGGCTTCAACATCGGCGGGCCGGTCCGCATCCCGGGCACCAACTTCAACAAGAATAACGACAAGATGTTTTTCTTTTATGGCGTGGAGTGGCAGAGGCAGCTCGCGGACCCCGGAACCCAGTTTAGGACGGTGCCCACGGCGGCTATGCGCAATGGCGATTTTAGCGGGTTGCTCAACACCAAGTTCTGCCAAACGAATGCGCAGGGAGTGGTCACGGGCGGGAATTATCTGAGCATGCCCTGCATTGTAACTGATCCCGCTACGAAAAAGCAGGCGGACTACGATGGCCAGCTCAATGTCCTTCCCCCCGGCGAAGTCACAGCGGCCGGCCAAACACTACTGAATGGCACCTATGTGCTTCCCAACTATGTTGACCCGACTGGAAACTCGAACTTGGCGGCCCACCCCCTATACCCCACGAACCGAATCGAGAACACCGGACGCATCGACTACAACCTGACCCAGAACACCCGCGCCTTCCTGCGCTTGGCGCAAAACTCGGACCATGAGTATTACCCCTACGGGCTTTGGGCATCCGGTTTAGGCGATGGCTGGGGCGGGAACGTTCCGAGGGTCAGCCCGGTAGTGGGGCATGATAGCGGAGAGAACGCGTCTATCAATGTGGTCAAGGTCATCAATCCCACGCTGACCAACGAGGTCCAGTTCAGCATGGGCGCCATCAACTACCCGTATAAATATGCGGACCCCAGCAAGATGGCCAGCAGCGACTTACTAAAGGTCCTCCCAGGCGTCAATTGGGCGTTGGGAACGGGTGGATCAGACTTTACCCGGACGGTCGAGGTCCCCGGGGTATGGAACGGCCAGGCGCCTAATTCGCAGACTTGGGGCCAAGGCGATCAGTACAACGGGATTTATGGCGACAAGACCACATTTGAGCTTACCGACAATCTAACCAAGGTGAAGGGGACGCACACCTTGCAATTCGGTTTTGCGATGAACCATACGCGCAACGACCAGAATCAAGCCAATGTGAATGGCAGCATTTGGTCGAATGTGGGTTGGGCGGGCGTCACCTCAACCGGAAACGTTTTCGGTGACTTGCTGGACCAAAGCGTTTACCAATGGTCGCAGTCCACTAACGACCCGGATGGCATGTGGCGGTTCTGGAATTACGAGTGGTACGCCCAGGACTCCTGGAAAGTGAATCGGAAGTTGACCCTGAACTACGGCGCGCGCTTTGCCTACTTTCCGCCTTGGCGGGAGGCGCGCGGGGAGGTCGCCAATTTTAACCCCGCCGTGTATTCGGCGGCCAACGACAGTAGCATTAACGACGGCGTTCAGGTCGGGAGGGGTATCGGCTTAGTTGAAAAAGCGGCTTACTTTCCGCAGGGCGCGGCCGGGCAGTTCGCTACCGGAGCGCCGGATAGTGGCGGGTTCCCCAACCCGCCCGTGGTCATTGAGCCTCGGTTGGGATTCGCCTACGACCTGTTTGGAACCGGAAAGACGGTGCTTCGCGCCGGCGCGGGAGTTTATGAGGAGCGTGATCAGGGCAATACCATCTTCGGCGCCGCACAAAACCCTCCCTTCGAGTTCAGTACCAGCATTTCCTCATCCACCAGGTACGATCCTACGGCGGCAAATCCTGCTTTGACCGGGTTCGGTTATTATTCAACCGTTAACCCATTTAGTTCGATCGGAAGTATCAGCGCCACCGCGTACGACACTACCGACAACCATGGCGCGGAGAATTATTCGTGGAATTTCACGGTTGACCAGGACATCGGCCTTAAGACGATTGTGGAAGCCGCCTATGTTGGCACTGTGGGGCGGCACCTGTACATCGAGAATATAATCCCCGGTAGCGCCATACCCTTGGGGACACTGTGGGCTTCGGGAACGATGAACGATATCGCCAATGCCGGCAATAGCGGTGTCCAGAACTCGTACCGCTACTACAAGCCTTTCGGAGCCATCGACCTCCTGCACCACGTCTCAACGTCGAACTACAACGGCCTGCAATTGACGGCGCGGCGGAACGTCACCCACGGCCTCACGCTGCTCACTTCCTACACTTGGTCAAAGACGCTGGGGTACGCCGGGGGGTTTAACGGCGTCGTTGACCCGTTCAATTCAAGGTTGAATTACGGTCTCACGTCGTATTCCCTGCCGCAGATCCTCAATGTCTCCTACATCTACCAACTGCCGGATGCGGGCACCAAGTATTTCAATGGCAACAAGGTGGCGGGAGGCTTTTTGAATGGCTGGCAGCTCTCCGGCATTACCAACTTCCAAAGCGGAGCGCCACAGTTTTCCATTGGTGGTGCCGGCGTCGCCACCACCTTCGGCACTGTCAATTGCTACGAGGGTGGGGTACAGAATGCTGGGCTCTGCGCTAATTTTAACGGAAACGGCACAGGCTGGTACGGGACACCCGACCGCAGCTTATATCCCACAATCCTGTTCAACCCGCAAAAGGGCGTTAACTTCAAAGGCGTAGGTTCCCAGTGGTTCAATCCGGCGTCAATCACGCTCCCGCAAATCAACCAGTTGGGCACAACCGAGGTGCCGCAGTTCCTCGGACCGGGATCGAACAACTTCGACTTCACCCTGTTCAAGAGCTTTAAGCTCGACGAACAGCGGCGCCTCGAGTTCCGCATCGCGGCCTTCGATATCTTCAACCGCGCGCAACTCGATACTCCGGCCCAGGATGGAGTCGCAAACCCGAATATCAATTGGATGCTACCAGCGGGCGCCACTAGTATGAGCCAAGGCGTTGCCTCCTCTGTACTCAACGCCAGTTCGACTTGCAGCGGCGGCAATACGGTGGGATGCATCCTGAGTAAACATGGCCACCGGGAGATGGAGATGGCCCTCAAGTTCTATTTCTGAGGCCGCCATGGCGGGCCTTGTTCGCATGGAACGAAAGTCATAAGGGGCGGGCGCAAGGCCCGCCCCTTATGCTTTTTATGGCAGGGCGCGACGGAATGAATACGTGTATGTGGCTCCGTGGCCTCTGTAGCGCTAATCGGAAACTTCCTTTCGGGACGCGAAGGAAAGGCTCAACGCAGTAAACGCCCTTGCTTGCTCTGAAACGAACCGCAAATTGACCGGTGCCAAATTGCCATCCCAACAACAGACTCTGCTTCACTTTTTTCTTGACTTTTCCCTCCAACAGGATAGGCTAGAAACAGCCAGTCTTCGGGGCTAGCGATTTAGGGTATAGGTCCCAGGGTGTAGGGAACAGGAAAAGAGGCGTGCCCCGAGGCGCGGGAAGGGGACGGGAGTATTTGAGATTCAAGAAAAACGGTAAACGTGGGAACGGGGAATTGGAACTGGGAACTCGAAAACGGAAATTGGAAACTGGAAACTGGAAACCCGAACTGGAAACTCGAAAATCGAAAACCGCCCCAGGCGATGGCCAGGGTCTTGGCGAATTTCGAATTTCGAGTTTCGAGGAACGAAGCCACACGAAGCCACTCGACCTACTGGGAAATCCGGGGAGTTGTGTCGTTGATTAAGGGCAACCAAAGGTCGCAGGCTGTCCGTTTCCGGGCAACCGTGAGGTAAGCATTTCAAAATAAAGATGTTAAACGAAATAAAATCGCTATCTCGTTTTTTTTCTGTGAGATAAGCCATTTTTGGGCGAACGAAATATTCAGCATTTGACCCTTTATTATGTTATGGATAGGTGGAGGTTGGCCGGAAAAACTCGCTCGTTGTCTTTTGATCCGATTCCTGAATCGGAACGGCAGGACCTGGAGACTCATTTTCCTTGGTAGTGGCGCAGAGGGAGCGAGCCCTCCCGTTGTCTTTGTATGGTTGAACGCGGGACTTTCGAGTAGAATGGGAAAATGAAACCTCGCCATCGAGTCTGCACGGCCGTGATCGTCTTCTGTCTGGCGGCTAAGGCTTGGGGCGCTCAACATCAGGAGCCTCCAGCCTCGGGCGCGAAAGTTCAGGAGCCTCCGGCATGCGTTCTTGGCGACCAGGCCCTGGCCCAGAAACAGCCTGACTTGGCGGTCATCGAATACAATAAGTGCCTGTCCAAGAATCCGCCGACCTTCAAGATGCTGTCGAACCTCGGCATTGCCTACGCGCAGCAGAAGAAATTCCCCGAGGCCATTCAGGCGTATGGGCAGGCGCTGGCGCTCGACCCGGAGAACGCGAACGCTCTCACCAACCTGGGGCTGGCGTATATGAAGACGAACCGTCCGAAGGAGGCGTCGGAGCAGTTTGCCCGTGCCCTGATAACCGACCCGCACAACGCGAAGACACTGGAGCTGCTGGCCTATGCTCATTTTGCTTTGGGCGATTATCCGCTGGCGGGATACGAAGCGAGCGTGGTGCACCAGGCTTCGCCGGGCGACCCTACGCCCGCATATATCCTGGGCGCGTCGTACATGCGGATGGGAATGAACGTCCAGGCCATTCCGCTGATCGAGAGTTCGCTCTCGCAGGTGAAGTCCGCCGAGACTTACATGATTCTGGGAGAGGCTTTGCTGGGCGTCAAGAGCTGGCAGCCGGCGCTGGAGGCGTTCCGGCAGGCGGAGAAAATGGACCCCACGCTGCCGAGCCTTTACGCCGATTTAGGGGCGGGGCTGGCGGCTATGGCGGAGCTGGACGATGCCAAGGCGGCCTTCCTGAAGGAACTCGCTAGGGACCCGGACAACTTCAAAGCCAATTATTTACTTGGCCAGTTGGACCGTACCCAGGGAGACAACGCCGACGCCCTCAAGTATCTTGAGAAGGCAAACGAGCTCGAATCCGGCAACCCAGGCCCCGCTTACGAGCTTTCCGTGCTGGCCGTGCAAAACCAGGATTATCCGAAGGCCGAAGCGATTTTGGAGGGCATTCTGCAAAAGTTCCCGGACCTCACGGACGCTCACGTGCTGCTTGCGCAAGTCTATTTTCGCTTGCACAAAACGGAGCAAGGCACGAGGGAAAGGGCCATCGCTGCCGCTCTTCAGCAGGCTGACCACGAGCGCCTGCAAGCCGAGGGCAGGAGTCTCAAGTGGTTGTCCGGCGGCAAGAGCGCGGATCAAACGCCCCGGAAACAATGAAGGCGCGGCCGCCGCGGTGACGCACTCATGAAGCTCTGGCCACAGCTCAAAACTAAAAGTACCGTCGGGTTTGCCATCGCGGCCTGCTGGGCGGGGCCTGTGTTAGCGGCGTTTCCTGCTCCCGCTACTGCCGCGCAGGAATCCTCGAAAAGCAGCCAGGCGGGGGAATACGAGGCTGCGGCGAGAGAATACGAAAATCAGGTGAAGATGCAGCCGCAGTCCGCTAAGGCGTGGAGCAACCTGGGCGTGACTCGCGCCATGGCGGGCGATTGCAAGGAAGCGCTCCCGGCCCTCGAGCGCGCAAGGTCCTTGGACCCGACATTGCCAACGCCCTGGCTCTTTTCCGGATCCTGCGATCTTGCGCTGCACCTGGACGCTAAAGCTCTCCGGGAGCTTGAAAATGCCTCCCGGCTGAATCCTCGAGACGCGAACGCCTGGTTTTTGAGGTCCCAGGCCGCAGGCAACTTGAATAAGCTGGATGAATCATTTGAAGCTGCGGTCCGTGCACTCGCTCTTGATCCCGGGAATGCCGCTGCCTACTATGTCGCGGGACAGGGTGGCCTGGGTCTTGCTGCCCAAGCCTACGATCAGGTGTACGCACATCGCGCGGGCGACGTATTCTACCAGAACCTGCTTGATGGCCAGAGAAGCGCCGCGCAGAAAGCTTGGCCGATTGCCATCGACAGCTACAGGTCCGCGCAAAAAGCAAATCCGGATGATCCGGAAACCGATTTTTCACTGGGGTCGGCTTACCTTGAAGTCGGCCGGTATCCTGAAGCGCAGGCGGCGTTCGAGCAATGCCTCAAAAATGCGCCGGGAGTGGTGTGGGTAAAGCTGCGCCTCGCGCTGGCTTTGGCCGAACAGTCCGAGCGGGGAGAAGCGGTGAAAATCGTCCAGAGCATCCCAGCGAACAGCCTCGAGCTGCCCGCAGAGTATCAGGATTATGTTGCCGCGGCCGGACTACTAGGATTGCGTCACGAGGTCCAAGAAGGCGTAGAATTGGGAAAGAAGCGCTTTAAGGAATACGAATGGCCCGATTGGTTCAAAGGCACTGAATCAACGGAGGTGGCGGGGGCGGAACCCGGAGACCAAAGCATCAAGTTGCAAGACTTGACCGGCGTCGGCCTTTCGATCCGGTTTTTTCTGACCGCAGATCATCTGGACGGAAATTATGTGGAGCGGATGTTTCCATCTGAGGCGGCTTACCAGGGTTTTCGCGCAGGTTTTCTGGCCGAGGACTGGGTTCGAGCGGCCGAACAGTCGCTGCCCACGCTGCGGGCTTTGAAGCTGAAGCCGGACTCTCGTTCGGCTTTTGTTCTGGGCGAGACGGCGCAAAGCCTCTCCTTCGGTTTTTATCGGGACTTGGCGCTCAAGTTCCCCAATTCTGAGCTGACCATGAAGCTTGCGGCAGAGAACTTCGAAGCGACGGGACAACAAGCCGAAGCGCTTGAGATTTACAATACGGCCTTGCGGGAGAATGGGCCCTCGCCCGGTTTGTTGCGCGATATTGCCCGCGTGTACTGGACTCAACACGACTGGGACCAGGCTCTGAAGGTTCTTAGTTCGCTCACCTCCATGGATCCCAACGATCCGACCATCTTTGTAAACATGGGGCGCATCTACCTGTATCGGGACAACGTTCAGAAAGCAGCGGAATGCTTTCGTCAAGCGGTGAGCCTGGATCCGGGCATGTTTGAGGCGCGGCTGGGGCTCGCGCAGGTTCTTCGCCGGCAGAATGACGACCCGGACGCGCTGAAGGAGTTTGAAGCGGCGGCCCGAATTGATCCTAAGAATCCGCGACCGCACTACCAGATTTCGCAAATATGCAGGAAGCTGGGCGAAAAAGACCGCGCGGCGGCGGAGATGCAGGAGTTCCAGCGCCTGGATAGGCTAGCGGGCACTGCGGCAACTGAAACCAACAAGTTATTGGTTCCCCTTGACTGAGTCACACACCAAGTCGCGATTGGGAAGGGAACGTAAAGGGCTCTTCCTGAGCCTCCTCCGGGCGGCCGTTGCGTGGAGTTGGCTGCTGACCGCCCTTTGTCTCTCGATCGACGCGACCCGAGCTATCGCCGCGCCTCAACAAAATACAAGCCCTGCCCCAAAGCAAAAGGCGAATCCCACCGCGAAGAGCGCCGCGGGTTCTGCCGAATTCAAGAAGTTGGCGGCGCGCGCGAAGGAAGCTCGCGAACAAGACCGGCTGCAAGAGGCGGCCGACCTCTATGAGAAGGCGCTGAAACTCAACCCGCGCTGGCAAGAAGGCTGGTGGTATCTGGGGTCGCTTGATTACGACGCGAACAAATACGGCGACGGAGTGAAAGCGTTCCGCAACCTGGTGGAACTGGATCGAGGGAATGCCCCGGCGCTCGCCTTGTTGGGGCTTTGCGAATTCGAGACCCGCGATTACGCGAACGCGTTTGTCCACCTTCAGATGGTCAAGTCCAAAAACCAAGCGCTCAATGACGAGCTATGGCACGTTGTCGAATACCATTTGGCGCTGCTCGAGATCCTTCACGGCGATTTTGAGACGGCGACCACACCGCTTTACTATTTGGTCCAACACAATGTCCTCTCCCAGGATGTCAAAATGGCGCTTGGCCTGACGCTGTTGCGGGTGCCAGTGCTTCCCGACCAGATTGATCCGGAGAAAGACGCACTGGTCTCAGAGGCTGGCAGAACCGGGGAGCTAATGGCGCTCGAGGATTACAACGAGGCGGACAAGTCGTTTCAGCAGTTAATAAGCGACTATCCGACCACGCCTTTCGTCCATTACGCCTACGCGCAGATGCTGGCCGGACTCTCACGGTTTGAGAAGGCGGAAGAACAACTTCGCGAGGAGATGAAGATTAATCCCGAGAGCGCCATGCCCTACCTGCTGTTGGCTCGCGTGGATGTTCACCTCAACCGCTTCCAGGACGCGCTACCTCTGGCGCAAGAGGCAGCGAAGGTGGCGCCTCAGTCTTCTTGGGCGCATTATTTGTTGGGACGGGCTCTGCTGGCCACGGATAAGGTGACGGATGCGGTCGATGAGCTCTCCATCGCGAAACGCCTTGCCCCGGCGTTACCGGAGATTCGATATAATCTCGCTCTGGCTTTGGCCAAGGCGAAGCGGCCGAAGGAAGCTGCCGCCGAGCAAGCCGAATTTCGGCGCTTGAGTGCCCTCGACCTTAGCAAGCGCTCGGGAGGGGCCTCAGATGTCAAAAACTCCTCCAGCATTTCGACCGCGCCCGGTGAAATCGGGCCAGATCAATTGCAGAGTCCGCCCGCCCGCGACCCGCATCAGTGAACTGTGTTGACGATGAGCAAGCTGCTTTCGAGAGGGCGGACTTTGAAATTGTCTGCACCACTTCGAGGGAAGGTGAATGGGGAAGAAGGGGAATGGAATACCAGCGGTTTCGCGCCGCCAATTCCTAAAGGCTCTGGGGATTGCGGGAACAGGCAGCGGGAGACTCTGGAGCGGGCGGTCGCTGCGCTACAGCTTACAGGCCCCGCAGGCCTCGTCGGAGCCATTTGCTTTTGAGGAGATTCCCCCTGCGCAGAGCGGAATCACTTGGGTCCACAGGGATGGCCGTTCGCCGGAGTTTTACTTGCCTGAAACCCTCGGCGGCGGCGGGGGGTTCATTGACTACGACAATGACGGATGGATGGACCTTTATTTTGTGAACAGCGGGAAGTGCGACTTCTACGACCCCCACCCTCCCCTTCGCAACGCTCTCTACCACAACAACCGCGATGGCACGTTCACCGATGTCACGGAGAAGGCGGGCGTGGCGGGCGGAGGATTCGGCATGGGCGTAGCCGTGGGCGACTACGACGGCGACGGCTGGCCCGACCTTTACGTGACGCAATACGAGCGCAGTATTCTCTATCACAACAATCACGACGGGACGTTCACCGACGTCACCGCGAAAGCGGGCGTGGCCGCGCCGGGGTGGGCGTCGAGCGCCGTGTGGTTCGATTATGACAACGACGGGCGGCTGGACCTTTTTGTGTGCCGCTCCGTCGATTTCCACAAATCCAACAACCAGTTCTGCGGCAATACCCAGACCGGCGATCGCTACTACTGCATCCCGACCGTCTATCCGCCCAGTCCCAGCTATCTGTTCCACAACAACGGCGACGGGACCTTTACCGACGTGAGCGAGTCGTCGGGCATCGCCAGCGTGCGCGGGATCGCCTGGGGCGTGGTAGCTACGGACATCAACAACGACGGACTGATGGACCTCTTTGTGTCCAACGACACGATGCCGAACTTTCTTTTTGCCAACCGCGGCCACGGCAAGTTCGAGGAAATCGGGCTGCAATCCGGGACCGGTTACAGTGGTGACGGCCGCGCCCGCTCCGGCATGGGAGTGGACTCCGCCGATTACGACCAGGACGGGTGGATGGACCTCTTCCTGACCGACGTCGACGAGGAAATGTTTTCCCTCTACCATAACAGCCACGACGAAACGTTCGAAGACGAATCCCTGGCCAACGGCATCGGAATGACCGTGCGCTACATGAGCGCCTGGGGCGTGAAGTTCTTTGATTACGACAACGACGGCAACATCGACCTCTTTATCGTCACCGGCCATCCTGACAATAAGGTGCAGGACCGCTTCGCCATGGTCACGTTCAAGGAAAAACCGCTGTTATGGCGACACAATGGGGGCCGCAACTTCAGGCACACTTACGAAAACGTCAGCGCCCAGAGCGGCCCCGTCTTCCAGACGGCCTACGCGGGACGCGGCCTGGCTGTCGGTGATTTCAACAACGACGGCGGCATTGATGCCCTGATAATTCCCAACGACGGAGCTCCTGTGGTGTTGCGGAATAACATTGGAAAGCGTAACCACTGGCTGGGGGTTCGCCTGCTCGGCAAGACGTGCAATCCGGATGCGGTCGGAGCTATCCTCACTTGGCAGGCCGGCGACCTGAAACGCTCGCAAATGAAAATTGCGGGCGGCGGTTATCTCTCCTCCCACGATCCGCGTATGGTGCTGGGCATCGGCCCCCGCACTCAGATGGATTGGCTGGAAGTGAAGTGGCCGCAGCCCAGCGGTAAGGTCGAACGGCTCGCCGGCCTTCCCATCGACCGATATATCATCGTGCAGGAAGGCAAAGGGATTGTAGGCTAGCGCGCGTCGCGGGCTGCGGCCTGAACGGTTTGACCCCACAGCGACGCGGGAAGAAGGTGCGGCGAGAAACACGGCGAGTGCTTGAGATCGAAAGGCCGGACCGGGGCCGCAGGCTCAAAACTGCAATGACTTGGCGCTGGCTATTCATCTGCCTTCTTTTCTCCGCCGTCATGAGCGCAGCGCCGGGCTTTAGCCCGGCACGCACGCCCCAGACGGCCAGCACTAGCTCCGGTATAGCTCAAGCCAGCTCGCGCCCCGCTCCCGTTTGTGCATCCTGTCACGAAGAGGGCAAAACACAACCCTCCACTTCGATGGGCCACGCGCTCGAAACTGTGGAAGAATGCACCACGTTCACCTCGCATCCACTGCTGACTTTCAAGGACGGGAAATACTCGTACCGCATCGAACGCCGCGGTAGCCAGGGCCTCTATACCGTCTCGGATGGCCATCAGTCTCTGACTCTGCCCATTCGCTGGGTGATGGGCGCAAGTTTCGGTATTGGACAAACTTATATTCTTGAGAAAGATGGAAAACTCTATCAAAGTAGAGTGAGTTATTATCGCGAACTGAAGAGGTTGGATCTCACCCTTGGCGTCCTGGGCGGCGTGCCTCGCGACCTTGTCGAGGCGGCAGGACTCGGCATGAACTTCGAGGACGAGCTCAGGTGCTTTGCCTGTCACGCGACCAATGCAACCGAAGGCCGGAAAATTACCTTGGACGTCATGACTCCAGGCGTGCAATGCGAGCATTGTCACGGGCCAACGGAGGAGCACGTTCAATGGGCGACTAAGGGCGGCTCACCGCCCGTTTTGCCGAAGGATTTGTCCAAGCTATCCACGGACCAAATCTCGAATTTTTGTGGCCAGTGTCATCGCACCCTGTTGGACGTTCTGGCGGACGAGCGGTACGATATCACCAATCTGCGCTTTCAGCCTTACCGGCTGACGACCAGCCAGTGCTACGACGCCGATGACGCGCGCATCAGTTGCCTGGCCTGCCACGACCCTCACAAACAGGTGGACACTAATCCGGCGGACTACGATTCGAAGTGCCTGGCGTGTCATGGGGGTGGGAAGGTGGGCGCGATAAAGTGCAGCGTCGCCGCCCATCGCTGCACCACCTGCCATATGCCGAAGATCGAATTGCCCGGCGCGCACATGAGATTTTCAGACCACCGCATTCGCATTGTGAAGGTGAACGAGCCCTATCCGGGCTAGGAAGCGTGCGCGTGCTATAGACTAGGCTAGGCACGCCGATGATGAATCACTGCCCGTCGCGAACTTATTGCGTCTTGGATTCCTGAGACTGGTAGTAGCCAATTCTCGCGCGCAGCGTGCCGGCAAGCGATGCATCGCCGGCTTGGGTGGCGAGGTCCAAGGCTTGCTGGGCCGTGCGAACAGCGTCCGGAAACCGTCCCACCTCAGAGTACATGGCGGCCAGCATTTGAAGGCTGTCCAGTTGCTGGTGGTGCTCTTTGGCAGATAACTCCGCGGCCTTCTGAAAGTGCGGGACGGCATCGGCAAAACTGTGCCGCGCCGCCAGGACGCGGCCAAGGTCGTACTGAAACTGAGAGTTTTCCGGCTCGATTGCCACGGCTTCTTGCAACTGGCCGATGCCCTCATCCAATTGGCCGGAAGTCGCCAGGACCGCGCCCAGCAGGTGATGCGCTTCGGCGAGTTGCGGGTCGAACGTGAGCGCCGTGTGAAGGACTGCAACCGCTTCGTCGTTGCGCCCTGCTTCAATCAGCACGGCCGCCAAGCTTTTTTCGGTCACCACGTCACCAGGACGAATTTCGAGGACCTTTTTGTAATTCTCAATGCTCTCGGGCAATTTGCCGGCACGCTGCAAGGCGGCGGCGTAGTAGAAGTAAGCGCTCGCGTCGATGGGATCCAGGGCGATGGACTTCTGGAACTCTTCGAGCGCCTGGCTAAGCTGACCCTGCTGCTCGAGCGCCACCGCCATATACAAGCGCGCCAAGCCGTCCATGGGATCGTAATCCACCGCCTTCTGCCACTCCAGCAAGCCCGCCTTGAAATCTCCCTGTTGGTCCAGCATTTTGGCCCGGCTGATGATCTGGTAATAATCCGTGGCGGGCGCGCTGATCTTCTGAAGCCCGTTTTCAGGCACATTGACGAATTCCGGAATGTTCACGGCGCGATTGGCGGCGGTGGCGTTCTCAATCAAAATCGCCGGGCTGTCGCGGCCCTCCGGGTCAATGTGGGTCAGGAACAATTGCGTATATAACGAACGGGCTTTGGAAGAAAAGACCAGCCAACGGCCGTTGGGAGAGAAGCTGTGCCAGGAGTTCATCAGCGGCAGGTTGCAGACCAGGCGCCGCGCCTCGCCGCCACTGAACGGCACGATGTAAAGCTTGCTGTCGGGCCTCATCAGAAGGCCGTTGCGATTCTCCACAAACACGATCCACCGACCATCGGGCGAAACCTTCGGGAAATCGTTGCTCATCCCGTTTTGTGAGGCGCCGGCGATCGGTTCCGGCGTGCCACCTTTACCGGTGTTGAAAGGTATGCGGTACAGGTCGTACTGGATTGGTGTCTCGTTGGGATCATTGGCGTACGTCGCTGTGTGTTGACCCGCGTAATACGGATCCTTGGCGGGGGCGCGAGAGAATATCAACCATTTTCCGTCGGGGCTCCAAAAAGCGCTGGCTTGCACGTGATGCGGATCGTCGGCGCCGGGAAGAGGGGTCAACTTGCCTGTTTCCCGGTCGTACCAGGCCAGAATGCCGCGCGTCGGATAAAACACCTGAACGAAACCGTAATAATTGTAAGCGGCATTGAAAAACCGAGTTTCGATGTCGCGCACCTGCCCTCCAGGGGGCTCGGTGGAAGTGATAATGTACTGGCCGTTGGGCGAGATCTGCGACATGAACCCGAATCGCTTGACGCCCTTCTTGGCGAATGAGCCCCAGCGAATCACGTCCTGGTCCTGAATGGAGGTCTCCTTTCTCACCGGCACGATCCCGTAGAGGCCCTTATCGTTTGCCGGGCCATCCACGTCGAGCCCAATCCACTTCGCGTCGCGAGAGAAGGAATGGCAGTTGATGCAAGTCGGAATGTTGGTCATCATCAGCCGACTCTGCGGCTCGGAGACGTAGCGCAACCGCCAAGCAATCAAGTGCATCATGCTGGCGGGAACTGGCGCGATATTGCCCTTGGAGGCCTCCGTAGTGCCAAACAGGGGAACGTCACGAAAGAAAATCGGCGCGCCCACGGGGTCGCTGGAAGTCTCGATGCGAACCTGGCCGCGCGACACGGCCTGAGTTGAAGCCTCGTCCTGGAAGCCAGTGATCGTCACGAGCGCCGGCCGATTGATGGAGCCATGCTTGATTGCCGCCCAGGTCGCCGGGTCCGGCCTCCAGGAGTGCCCGGCCCTCTCGTCTGGCGGAAGCTGCGGCGGAACCGCGCCTCCCTTGGCGCAATCCTCGTCAATCGGGCCGATGGGCGGCAACTCACCGCGCGATTCCGCCTGAATCGCGGATGATTGGCGGCTAAATGTGATCTTGATTCTCCAGAACCGGGCGGAGGGACTCGAGTCGCTCCAAACAAAAAGCGGCGAAGTGAAATCGGGCGGGAATATAGCTCCGGCAGGCGGATAATTAACGGTGATGAGGGGAAGGGTGGCAGCCTGCGCGGCCGAAACCTGTCTGGCTTTGGGCCATGAGACCAGCCCTGAACACCCCACGAGGAGAATTCCCAGAAAATGATGCCATCGCACGGTTTGCGACATAGGCCTACCGACCCGTCTAGCCAAACTTCAGCCTAAGCAGGTATGCAGCGAGACGCAGTGATTTAGGTCACAAGCGCGTGCAATCAGTCCAATAGGTTCGGGCCTTGCGGAGCCGCTCGCGGCAGGGCCCTGACCTCCTGCTTTTCCGAACGAGAGCGTCGATTGCAAATGTGCCGCGCTGTCACTGACCCGGAAGTATCGCCCTTACGCCGACTACGCTCACATGGCACAAGACGCCGGGTATGCGCCGCCCGCCCGCGAAGTTATTGCGGCTTGGATTCCTGAGACTGGTAGTAGGCAATTCTCGCCCGCACCGTGTCGGCAAGGGAGGAATCGCCCGTCTGAGTAGCCAGGTCCAAGGCTTGCTGGGCCGTGCGAACGGCGTCCGGGAATCGTCCCACATCGGAGTACACCCCCGCCAGCATTTGGAGGCTGTCCAGTTGCTGCTCGGGATTGCCGGCCGACAATTCCACGGCCTTCTCGAAGCGCGGAAGGGCGTCCGCGAAGTGGCCTCGCGCCGCCAAGACCCGGCCGAGGACGTACTGAAACTCATAGGTTTGAGGCTTCAGCGCCACGGCCTTCTGCAACTGCGCGATGGCGTCATCCAACTGGCCGGATTTCCCCTGGAGAACGCCCAGCAGGTAATAGGCTTCGGCGAGTTGCGGATCGTCCTGGATTGCCTTGCGAAGTACGAGGACCGCCTCGTCGTTCCGCTCCGCTTCGATCAGCAAGGTCCCGAGGTCCTTCTCCACCACCGGGTCATCGGGACGAATCTCAAGAAGCTTCTTGTAGGCGGCGATGCTCTCGGGCAGTCTGCCGGCCTGCTCCAGGGCGGCGGCATGGTAGTAACGAGCCAGAGCGTTATTGGGATCGAGCGTGACGGCCATCTGGAACTGGTCCACCGCCTGCGCAAGCTGGCCCTGCTGCCGGAAAACCATCGCCATGTAGAAGTGCGCTGTGCCGTCCGTCGGATCGGATTCGACCGCCGTCTGCAACCCCAGCAAGGCCTCCTTGAAATGGCCTTGCTGACCCAATATCTTGGCGCGGCTGATGATCTGGTAATAATCCGTGGCGGGCGCACTGATCTTCTGAAGCCCGTCGTCTGGCAAGTTGACGAATTCTGGAATGTTCACGGCGCGATTGGCGGCGGTTGCGTTTTCGATCAGAATCGCCGGGCTATCGTTGCCCTCGGCGTCAATATGGGTCAGAAACAGCTTGGTGTAGAGCGAAAGGCCCTTGGAAGAAAAAACCAGCCAGTGGCCGTTGGGAGAAAAGCTATGCCAGGAATTCATCGGGGACATGTTGCAGCGCAGGCGCCGCGCCTTGCCACCCCGGAACGGCGCGACATAAAGCGCGCTGTCAGGCCTCATCAACAGGCCGTTACTATTCTCCACAAAGACCACCCAGCGCTCATCGGGGGAAACCTTCGGGAAATCATTGCTCATCCCGTTTTGTGACGCGCCCACAATGCGCTGGGGCGTGCCGCCTTGCCCGTTGTTGAAAGGGATGCGGTACAGGTCGTACTTGATCTGAGTCTCGATGGGATCGTTCGCATAAGTTGCCATTTTCTGGCCAGCTTCATACGGAGCCTTGGCGGGGGCGCGCGAGAAAACGAGCCATTTGCCGCCCGGACTCCAAAAAGCGCTGGCCTGCACGTATCCCGGATCGTCGGCGCCGGGAAGCGGCTTCAGAGTATGCGTGACCGTGTCATACCACGCCAGAATGCCGCGCGTCGGGTAAAACACCTGGTTGAAGCCGTAAGAGCCGTAAGAGGCGCTGTAAAACCTGGTTTGGAAGGAGCGCACTTGCCCGCCGGGCGGTTCGATGGAGGTGATGACGTACCGGCCGTTGGGCGAAATCTGCGACATGAAGCCAAAGCGCATGGCTCCCTCCTGGGCGAAGGAGCTCCAGCGAATCACGTCTCTATCCTGGATGGCGGTGCTCTTTTCCACCGGGGCGATCGCGTACAAGCCTTTGTCGTTCGACGGGCCGTCCACATCGAGCCCCACCCATTTCCCATCGCGCGAAAACGAATGGCAGTTGATGCAAGTCGGAATGTTGGTCATCATCAGCCGGCTCTCGGGCTCGGAAACGTAGCGCAACCGCCAGGCGATCAAGGGCATCAGGGCCTCGGGCACCGGCGCAATGACGCCCTTCTTGGCCTCGTTGGAAAGCACCAGCGGAACGTCACGAAAGAAAATCGGGGCGCCCACGGGGTCACTCGAAGTTTCGATGCTGACTTCGCCCCGCGACGCGGCCTCGGTTGAAGCCTCGTCCGGGAAGCCAGTGATCGTCACGAGCGCCGGCCGATTGATTGAGCCATGCTTGATGGCCGCCCACGTCGCCGCGTCCGGCCTCCAGGAGTGGCCGCCTTCCCAAGCCTTGGGAAGCTGCGGCGGAACCGCGCCGTCCTTCTCTAAAGCCTCGTCAACCGGACCGATCGGCGGCAACTCACCGCGCGATTCCGCTTGAATTGCGGGCAATTGCCGGCCAAATGTGACCTTGATCCTCCAAAACCTGGCGGAGGGACTTGAGTCGCTCCAAACAAAAAGCGGGGGAGTGAATTCGGGCGGGAAGATCGATCCTTCCGCGGGATATTCGACTGTGAGGGCCGTCGGGCTCTCTCCGTGAGCCTGGAGGAATGAGGGAGAACTCGCCGAGCGTCCGCCAGAGGCTGGATTTCCGGAGGGAGATACTTCAGCGGACCGCTCGCGCTGTGCCACCAGCCAATCGCCGGCTCTCAACACCACTAGAACGCTTCCACAAATGATCAGCGCGCGAAATCCTCGTCGGGTCACAAGGTACCACCGTCTGCTCGGCTAGCTGGCCCATTCGCAGAAAGTCGAGTTAGGGGCGCACATGGGTGAGGACACCCAACCGTCGCCCGCCTAGCTGACCCCGTTCGCAGGGAGCCTTCAACGCGCCGGCTAGGCCTTTCGAATCGAGATATTAGCGGTTCTCAGGGGTCATGCCAGTGATGATAATCACACGTCTTGGTGACCAGACTCACAGCCCGGCATTAGCTCGAATCCAATGGGTCTTGTATGGGCGGAGCTCCCCGGCAGCGGCTGAAACAACCGTCGCCCCGTGACGATCGAGGAATCCGGCTCTCTCTGCTCGCTGGGCCGAACGCGGCTCTGCGCCGCCGCTGCCGCTAGGCCGGGAAGGAAAAGGGCGAGAACAAGCGTGAGTCGACCAGTGGCACCCCCGATGGCCCCCTCCAGGCGGCGCCGCTAGGGGTTTCTTGAAATCGCCTTGAGGTCAGAGATTAGCGCCGCCATAGCGTAGTAGGCGGCCCGCTGGCGCTGAACATGATAGAGCTCCACTATCGTGGTGGTGGTCCGCCCAAGAGGGTAGTTCACGGGATTCCCCTCGGCTTTATAAATCGCCCGCGACGAGGCCTTATCTGAAACCTGTATGTCCGTGCGCCAATAGTCTTGTGGCGGCGGTTGCGGCTGGGAATCCTGGCCCCCGGCCGACACCACGCCTTGGATGCCCCCCTGGAAGCGAAAGTCGAAGCGCACAATGGCATCCACTCCCGGAGCGGCGCAGTCTGCCTCCAACTTCCAAGGTAGCTTTGACAGCAATCCCTTGGGCTCGCTCTCCGTCCCGATGAACTCATTCACGTCGAACGTTTCCGGCTGTGGGACGTCGCCTGGAACGGTTGCGTTCAAGGGCCCCTTTAGGTTGCTCGTATCAACGCAGTAAGTCTTGACGTTGCTGAGCGAGGCGGCGTCCAGAACTTTGCCCGCCAGCTTCGGCCGTCGAGCCGCGGTAGGCGCTGCCGCGCAAGCGAGAATAACGAACACCCAAAGCTTTAAGCGCATTGAAGTGACTCCTTCCTTAGCGAGAGTTCATTCCCAGGCCGCGCGGAATTCCCTTGGGAATGGATTGCCGCACCCAGAGGGATCGCTGACGCATTGCCTGACGATAGCAGGGGGCGGTTGCGCTTGGGGGAGTTCCATGTCCCAGTGGACCTCTGCGGGAGCGGAACGGATAGCAGGCGACATCGGGTACCTCTCGCCTGATTAAAATGACGTCTGGGCCGGCGCTACGGTTACTTTACAACTTGCCTTCTGCAGTTCCTCACGCTGCAGCAACAGATTTCCACAGCGCCGCTGCTTATTTCGCCAGTGCGTTGGCTGCATTGGCAGCCAGGATCCAGATGCTGGCGTCGCTGATCGTATATTCGTCCTCAAACCACAGAAAGCCGAAGTCGTCAATGCACTCCGGAAAGTCCGGCTTGATGAGGACATAGCCCGGAATCACGCCGCCGGGGATGAAGGTTCCGTCGGCACGGTTGTTTCCGTAAGCCTTCAGCTTGGAGACCGTCCCAACCGTGGAAACGTAAGAAGTGCTCGAACCCGGATGGGTGCCCAGGATATAGTTGGCGGCGATGAGCGTGCGCTCGGGGCCAACGATATCCGGAAAAGCTTTGTGCAGGAAATAAGTCTCCACCCCGAGTTGGGACACCTGGGCAGACCCGCCCCAACTTCCCAGGCTGGGTGGTACGCCGAATGGAGTCTTAGCCAACTGGGTGTCCAGTTCGGCCATGTGAGATTTGACCTGTTTCCCGAGTTGTTCCTTGAAGTCCGCGTCCATGTACGGAAGGGCGCGTACAGCCATCCAGCCGCCGAACCCAAAAAACTGCCGCACGCCAGGCGATAACTCCACGAAGCGTTTTTTGTAGTCGTCGCCGCCATTGGTGGCGATCATCAACTCCAGTGCCGCCCTCCACTCGCCGAACGCGGCAAAGCTGGGACCTCCGAAGACCGGCCCTTGGGCCGGAGTCGGGTGCGCGTGCTCCTCATTCCAAAGCTGGACGGCCGTATCAAGGCACTGCTTGGCGAGCGAGTCGTCCCAGCCCTTCAGCACCTCCGCCGCCGCCGCCAAAGTCGTCGTAGCGCCGTATTCGAGCGCCGGCATTTTCGTGGTGAAGGCCCATCGATCGTCCGGATTGCCAGACTCATTTCCTTCAATCTGATTGGGACCAAGCTTGTCCGAATAGATGCGTCCATCGGTATTGGAGGCAGCATCCCCCAGGTGGGTGTACTGCCGCAGGGTGGGCTCAATGATGCCCATGATCGGGTGGCCGATCGAGTGAATCTGGGCCAGCACCTGGAGAACTCCGTGCTTCACCTGCTCCACCGCGTCCGGGACCCCGTCCGGCCGATGCATCTCAACCGTGCGTGCCGTCTCGTCCACCGTCAGTTCGTCCCACTTCAGATCGAATTCCTGGTAAGCCAGCGCGAGGTTCTGAATGGTGGCATATTGGCTAAAGGCAATGTTGTCGTAGTCTCCGGCGTCAAACCAGCCGCCCACGTTCAATCCGGGGATATGCTGGCCGGGCTTGTATGGCGAATCGGTTGTCGCGCCCATCTGGTAGCCGTCGAAATGCTTCCAGTTCAGCGGCGCCTGACGGGCATCGTCGAGATGCGAAACGCCGTGCCACAGCCGGTAGGCATCGCGCACTGAGACGTGGTCCATTTCGACAGCGAGAAAGCCGTCGAGCGTGGATTGCCAGGTCCGGCTGTAAACATCCCTGGCAATGGGAAAGAGAGCGGTCCGCTGGCCCGCATACTCGATCGCGTACAGGCCAGGTTCTCTTACGGAGGAGAAATCGAACTTCGCATAGTTGTAACGCAGCCACGGCGTAGCACTGGAGATTGGCCCCTCGAAGACCTGCTTGTAGGATCCGTCTGCGTCCAGGCGAAGCACCTTCGCCGTCTTCGGCGCATCGAAGTTGGGATCGAGCTCGATGACCGCGACTTTCGGGAAGTTAGGTGCATAGCCGACCTGGCTGTGTGCCACCATGGGCGGCCGGGTCCAGTTCGGAATATCGATAGGGCGAATGTGCCAGACGATGGCCCCCGCGGTCTTGCCGCTGGGAATCAGGCTGCGGAGCACGAACCAGCCGTTCTG
>Ga0335078_10002109_pt1 | contig 30137 bp, 31 predicted proteins | sample Lox_Sample_32_FD_206711 | JGI IMG/M metagenome (GOLD analysis project Ga0335078, IMG submission 206711) | Soil microbial communities from Loxahatchee National Wildlife Refuge, Florida, United States - Lox_Sample_3.2 | ecosystem: Environmental > Terrestrial > Soil > Wetlands | place: USA...
GGGCATGGAGCAGCTTTCGCTGGTACGCGACGGGCCAGACAGGCCCAGTGAAGATGAACGAATGGCCGGCGGCGAAACTGCAGATTCATACCGCGGCATCACGGCGCCAAGTCACCCGGGCCCACCCTTTCGCAAAAAGCGCGAAAGAGTGGGGCACCCATCTTGGTTAGGGTGCCTTATGTCTCGGCTGAAAGGGTGCGCCACCCGCCAATTCGACTGTCTTCGAAGCCTCACTCCATCATCGTGGTCTTCGGGTGGCCCGGTTTCACATCGCCGCAATTGGAACTCTTGAAGTGCATTGAGGATTTCGCGACAGTTTGCTTCGTCTGCCCGTTCATGGTCATCTTCATGGTTGTGGTACCGCGTGCGTGTTCGGAATCAATTACCTCAAGCACTCCATGCGAACTCGTCTGCACTTTGGCATTGCCGCAGGAAATATCGACCGTCATGCCCTTGCCGTTGACGACCTGGTTGGAAATCTTGCAGCCGGGATGCTGCGCCGCCTGCGTCATCATCTCGGTAAAGCTGGCCTGGGTAAGACAGTTGAGAACGACCATCATTGGCTTTCCGTCATCGCCATACACCGTACTCTCCCAGAGGCCGTCCTTAACGGGCAGCGATTGAGCGCAAGCACAGAAGGTGGCAAGTACAACAAGAATGCAGACGCATACAGGTTTCATGAGATCTTCCAGAGCCCGATTGAGCTGGTCAGCGCGAGCTGGAACGAAGAGGGTTGCGCCGAAGAGCGGCGGAAGAAAATTTTAACCACAATCGACGACTGTGTCAAATCAATGTACTCGTCGGTAGTGGGTCAATTTGGATTTGCCGATGCAGGTCCCGGTGGCGTTCTTTGCGTCCTTCGCGCACTTTGCGGTTTAAATCCAACCGCGAAGGCCGCAAAGTGCGCAAAGTGACCGACTACCTACTCGTCCAGTAGATGGGTGACACTTTCATTCCTTTCGCTGGGATGGCGGGTGGCACACCCTTTCCCTACGACGCCAACATTCTAACCCGAGGGTGCCCCATCCTTTCGCGTTGTTTGCGAAAGGGTGGGCCCGGTTGAATAACATTTCCGGGTGCCTCAATTCTTCCGCGCCCTCGGCGAGAAACGCCGATTCATTCAGGGTGCGGCTTCAGGCGCGCCTTAAAGTCCGGCAATACCCAAGTCAACGCCTCGATGAGGCGCAATCGCCGGGTACCATTTTTCACGCCGGTTGAATAACATTCCCCATTGCCTCAACCCATTCGGCGCTCCGCGAGAATCTGGGATTCGTATCAGGGCGCGCCTTCAGGCGTGCCCTCCCAAAGCTGACGATACTCGAGTCCCGCGCCGAAGAGGCACAACCACCGGTCCCCTTTTTCCCAAATGAGGTGCCTAAGAATACGGCGCAGGCAGCTTCTGCCCCCGCCTGAACTCGCGCATTTCTTCCGCCTGGTGGGTGCGAATACGCAGATTGGAGCGCGGCTTGCCCGTGCAAAGCAGCACAAATCCCGCTTGCCGGTCCGCGTCGAAATAGGTTACTGAGTCCGCCTGGTCAACCACCCCGCCATTTTCCAGCCGCGCTGCACAAGTCAGGCAGCGTCCCTGATGGCAGAGTGCCGGCAGCACCACTCCCTGCTCCAGCGCCGCGTCCCAAATGTGCTGCCCCGAGCCGACATGAATGGTTCGCTCGTCGCTCGGCGGAAGCAGAAGCTGTACTTCAAAAACCCTGGGATCTGAGCTCATGGAGAGTCCCACAAAAATTCTGCCTGGCCCCAAAACCGAAGCCAGGCAGAACCGTGGGCGCAAGAGTTACGGATTGTAGAAGCCGGCGTTCTTGCTGTAAGGAGCATGTCCCGGATCGCCGCGGCGGAAGTGTCCGGAGGGCACCGACTTGCCGTCACGCTCGTGGGCCAACAACTCAATGAACCACGCTTCGTGCTCAACTTCTTCGTTCAGGATGCGCGCCGCCATATCGTAGGTGCGCGGGTCCTTTCCGAAGGTCAGGTCGCACACTTCGCTCCAGCTGCGGATGGCGCACCGCTCCGACTCCAGCAGCAGAGTCAGAATATTCACCACCGTCGGCGGATCAGGCAACTTGGCCGCAACGCAGCCCGCCTGGTCGTGAAACGCTTTCAGGTCATTGGGCAACTCGCCGCCCAGTTCATAGATGCGGGGCACAATCAGTTCCCAATGAGCGCGGTCTTCCAGTCGAGCATCCTCGCAAATCTCTTTGTAATCTTCATGACCCGCAAGGTGCATCCTCAATATAGTGTAGTAATAGTAAGTGCTGGCGAATTCTGCGGCTGCGTTGGCGATCAACAGCTTGATGAGTTTCTCCACGTCCACGCCGCGGGCGCGAATCACCTCGACTCCTACGCGTCCGCTGACGTCGCCGTGCTTTACGACCTGGTGCTTGTCTGGCATAGGACCTCCTTTCGTCCGAAAAAAGTGTACGCCGCCAAGGGGCTTGCCGTCTAAGAGGCGGTGGCTATTCTTGGCATAGTCTCGGCCTTGGGAAGATCATTTTTGCAACCGGCCCACACAAGGAGCGCGTCCTGTAATAAATTATCGTTGGATTATGGTTGAGGAAGGCGAAGCCTATGAAAGCTCTTCTGCTCTCTGAATACCGGCGGCTGGAAATTGCCGATCTTCCCACACCCACGGCGGGACCGGGCCAGGTGCTGGTTCGGGTTGCGGCCTGCGGCATTTGCGGCAGCGATGTGCATGGTTATGACGGCTCTTCCGGACGCCGCATTCCTCCGATTGTTATGGGCCACGAGGCGGCGGGAACGGTGGCGGCGGTGGGCGCAGGAGTGAGGAATTTTTCCGCCGGCGACCGAGTGTCGTTTGATTCCACGGTTTCCTGCGGCCAGTGCCGCTATTGCAAGCGCGGGCAAATCAACCTTTGCAACCGGCGGCAGGTGCTGGGCGTTTCCTGCGGGGACTATCGCTGTGCCGGAGCATTCGCCGAGTTTGTGGTGGTGCCGGAGCATATCGTTTGCCGCCTGCCTGACGATCTTTCGTTTGACGAGGCGGCGATGCTCGAAGCATTGGCTGTGGCGCTGCATGCAGTTTCACTTTCGAATGTAGGCACGAGCGACACGGCACTGGTGGTGGGCGCGGGAATGATCGGCCTATTGACTTTGCAAGCCCTGCGCGCTGCCGGTTGCGCGCGCGTGCTGATTGCGGACATTGATGGCTCGCGCCTGCAGTTGGCGAAACAGGTTGGCGCGACGGCGACGCTGCAGGCGAGCGGCAAGGAACTGCTCTCCGAGGTCCTGCGATTGACCGACGGCGAGGGCGCCGATGTGGCGGTTGAAGCCGTGGGAATTGACGCGACCGTGCGCGGCGCCATTGACTCGGTTCGCAAGGGCGGCACCGTAGTGTTGGTGGGAAATGTGACCGCTGAGGTCACGCTGCCGTTGCAGAGAGTGGTGACCCGCCAACTGCGCCTGCAGGGATCGTGCGCTTGCGAAGGCGAATTTGAGAAAGGCATCGAATTGATCGCCAGCGGAGCGATCCAGGTGAAGCCGCTGATCACTGCGGTGGCCCCTTTGGAAGATGGCCCACGCTGGTTTGAACGGCTGTATGCCCGCGAGCCGAACCTGATGAAAGTTGTGCTCACGCCGGAGACGCGGGCATGAGCGATGGCCTTTTCGATCTGAGCGGGCGAGTGGCGATCGTCACCGGCACAAGCCGGGGGTTGGGACAGTATTTCGCGCGGGCTTTGGCAAAGGCGGGCGCGGACCTGGTGATCACCAGCCGCACAATTGCGACGCTCGCGCCGTTTGAATCGGAAATCAAAGCCCTGGGCCGGCGGGCGCTTTCGCTTGAGTTGGACGTCCGCAATCATGAAAGCATTGAGCGCATGGTGGCGGAAGCCGAGGCGGCCTTCGGGCACCTCGATATTCTGGTGAACAACGCCGGCTGCAACGTGCGCAAACCGGCGCTCGACATTACCTGGGAAGATTGGAACCTGGTGCTCGATACCAATCTGCGCGGCAGCTTTTTTGTCGCGCAGGCGGTAGCCCGCGGCATGATCGTGCGGGGTTATGGACGGATCATCAACATCGGTTCGGTAACCAGCGTGGCGGGCTATGCCGGCCTGGGGCCTTATGGGGCGAGCCGCGGCGGCATTCGCCAGTTGACCATGAGCCTGGCCGACGACTGGGGCAAGCACGGCATCACGGTGAATTGCCTGGCGCCGGGGTGGTTTCGGACCGATCAGAATAAAGTCATGTACGAAGACGAGGAGTGGGTGAAGTATCTGATTGACCGCATCCCGGTCAAGCGGCCGGGCGCTCCTAACGATCTGGATGCGGCGTTGGTTTTTCTGGCTGCGGAGTCGAGCCGCTACGTGACCGGGCAGACTCTGCTGGTGGATGGCGGAATTTCTACCGGGGCGATGCGGGCGCTGCCGCAGCGGAGGTAGACTTGCGGCGCCGCGAGTTTTGGGGCCGGGCTGACTCCGGGTAGCTTCCTAATAGTGCGTTGATGAGGTTATCGCTGGGCAGCCGTTGCAAGCGCTTCGGTTTTCTTGGCCAAATCCCTCTGCTGCTCGTGCTTCGAATACAGAAATACACCGACCAAAGAAGCTAGAGCTGTAAGGATCGACGCTAAACCTGCCACGCTCTTGCCATCGTGTACTAGCCGCATACCTCCTAGGACTGTGTTGGTTCAGCCTAAAATGGAGAGAGGGCGCTTTCCGTTAGTGAGTATTCCGCCCTTCGGGCGGGGATTTTCAAGGCATCTGTAAGACCACCAGGCTATCCCTCGGCATGGTTGCGTCCCCGCATTGCCTCCGTTTCACCAGGCAAGATCATTGTAGCTCCACCCCGCCCATCGGTCTCAACTTCCGGATTGCCCGTCACTCGACCGCGCGGCGCTGGCTTGCTCCTATCTCGCAACGTTCACGCCGACCACGAGGGACTAGGGGCACAGCGATAGTTCCGCCTCCGCGCAGGAGTTCGGTTCAGTTTTATGCTGGGGCGACTAATGGTTGATCCTTTGCGCCCTTAATCAGGAGCCACGCCATCATCCACAGTTCCCCGAGCTCCGGGATGATCGCAAATCGGTTTACAAGATCCTCGTAACTCGGCAGAAGCAACGACGTAAGACTGACGACCACCAGAGCAAAACAGTTAATGATCAGCAATACGCCCAGGATGCGCGGAAAGAAACCTGATCTCATCACTAGGACACCGAAGGGGAAAAGCCAGAGGCCCCAAAAGATATTGGCGAGACTGACTCCGTCTCCATGGAATCCGAGGAACAGCATGGCCAAGGCGTCCCGCTGAGGCTTGGCGAATACTGACAGGAAACCCGTGCCGCGCATCAGTGTCAGAGCAGCGATCTCGTTCAACACATTGAGGAACGTGATGGGGACGGAGATCAGGACCAAGGTCACCATCAGTGACGCTTGCGTCTTGTCCACCCCGTTCAGTAACCGGTACAGAAGCCTGACCAGGAAAATAAGAAGGATCCCGCCGATCAGCTCGCTGACCATGGCGGCGCGGAAAAGCTTCTCCGAAGCCAGGATGTTGTTGGCGGTCGCGGCTGCGTTCCCATCTACGATCAAGGTGCTGGGCACATAGATGAGGGGGACGCCGGCGGTCACTCCGCTGAGTAGATACAGCGCGCCTGCGATTCGTGCTGTCTTCTTGGTTGAATTCATGTCCTCTCTCCTTGTTGTTCATTACTGTCGCCTGAAATACAGCCGATCAGATCAGCGGCCCGCTGGCGGCGATTCTTGCGCTGTTCCCGCGCCGCCTCCAATTTCCGATCCCGGTGGGCCTGAATCTCCCGCTGATGCCCGGCGAGCATGTCCTTCGGCGTGATGTAGCCGATGGCGCTGTTCAGGCGGATGTCGCTGTAATGGTCTCCGTAACCCTTAATCAGACGCCGTGCATCTTCCAGCGACAGCGGCGTTCCGGGACGAATGCACTCCCCTTTGAGTGATTTGTGCCAACGTTCGATTTTGCCGTTCGATTGAGGGTAATACGGTGAAGTCCGGACGTGCGTCATGCCCGAAATGCGGATGAACTCCTTGAAGTCCCTGGCGATGAACTGTGGTCCGTTGTCGGGCCGGAGTATTGGAGTGCTGCCTGAAAGCGCAAAGATGCACTCTGGGAGGGAGCTAGCGTGCGATTGCGATTCTTGTGACCCACGGCGGTGAGTCACTATTTTACAGGCTGATCGCTCTCGAATTCCACCATTGCGCCATGAATGTCCTGGCCAACAATATACCAGTCTGCAAACATAGCCTTCGTGTCTGCCTCTTGGCCACTGCTGCTCACGTTGTAGAGGTCGTAAAGTCCATACCAATCCAGCAGGCGACCAGCGCCGGAAGCGAACGACGGCGCCGCTTTTATTTTTTCGGTCATCTCTGCTCTTTCGTGGTTTTCGCGCCTATAGGTTCCGAGCGATAGATGCTAACACATGCCTAGATGGTTGTTTGTGACGGAAGGGTTCGGCGATAGTAATCAATACGTAACCAGTGTATTTCCAATAACTTGCAAAGTCAATCACGATTATTCATTTTTAATCCCTGGCAGAAATCAGATCCCGGCCCCCCACACCTGAATCTGTGATGCCAGCGGCCACACACGGTGTGACTCCCAGCGAACCATGAGCGCGGCACAGGTCGTACAAGGCAAAATGCAGAGCCACAGCCGCCTTCAGATTTGCCCATTTTTTTCGAAAACGCGTTTGTTAGCCGAGTCAGCCGGCGAGTCTGCATCCGGGTTGGGGTAGTGTTGCCGCAATATAAGAAGCTGTCCCATAAATGGAGTCGCGATTGTGTTCCGGTGTTCCCTTAAGCAGGCGTTTCACCTCCACGGCATGAAAACGAGCCGCGTATCGCGGCGCTGGAAATGGGTGCGTTAAAGCTCAGTTGCGACCTTTTGGTCGCGTGGGCTTCATCCCTAATTGATCCCCGGACTTACGTCCGGGGCTAAGATAGGTCGCTCCTTCGGAGCTGCTTCTCGGAGTTGGTTCTGGCGTTTTCTGAGCTGGCGTTTTACCTCGGCGGCTAAGCCGGGCATTGGAAGCAGCCGCTTATCGCAGCGCTGGAAGCGCCGCGCCATCCAAAATCATCGCGAGATTCAACAGTCAGTTCGCTGCTGCACGCGCGACTACGCGCGCGCCCACATTCATGCGGACAGGATGTCCGCGGCACATGGGTTCAGGTGTCCTCAACTTTGTCTTTTAGCAGGTGCCAGGCTTCGCGGTATTGCTCGAAGAGGCCGGCGGTTTTTCTTTTTTTGCCGGCGGGATACAGGTTGATGGCTTTGCGAGTGGAAACTGATTCCACAGGGATCACGTACCAGGCGTCGTGGGCGGCTACGTAGGCGGCGAGGAAGTCAATGTCATCCTCGGAGTAGAAAGCGCAACGCATGTTGCGGTGCAGCGACACATTTACCGCATATGCCCAGCGACTTTTTTTGTTGGTGGCGAAAACGGACTTCACCTGGATGCGCAGCAGGCGCCGGCCATGCTGGAGCAGCAGGTCGAAAGGATGGCTGTCGCCGTAGGGCTTGGCGACGCCAAAGCCGAGGGTGGCGGCCTTGTGCATGAAGGCCAACTCGGCGACCTCACCCATGCGCTTTTTGCCGAGGTGCGTGCGCGGAGCTTGGGCGCTGCGCTGTAGGGAGTTTTTCGGGGTGTCCCCTGAATTGTTCCGCATGCGCCCAAATGGAAAAGGCGCGGAATGGAATCCACGCCTTTCCTCAATCTTTATGTCTACTTCCAGATTAGCAGATTCGAGGGGTAAAAAGTCTCATTTTTTAAACTTTATTTTATGAATAGATTCAGTGGGTTAGGGGGAATTTAGGGGTTTAGGGGCTTGACAAGATTTTGGGGTGGGAGGGGAAAAGCGGGGTTTTGGGGGTTGATGGGGCGACAAATTTGGCATCGGTTCGCAGCCTTGACTAAGCCGACGACGCTGGGGCTGACGCCCGGCGATTCCGCGGTGGTGCTCGGGGCAGGATCGGTTTTTCGCAAGAGGGCGTGTAAAACGGAAATGGGCTGCCCATGGTCAAGACGCGGCACCCACTTCTCGCGCACAGAACGCGCGAGAAATGGGGCACCCGGGGGGTTGATGGGCCGGGTGGCTAGTGCTTCTGTTGGCTTTCATACGACAAGGCCAACCGGCGTGTCCCTACGGTTCAGTTTCGCTGCCGCAGGCGCGGGGACGCGCGCGCCTACATTCAAACCGGGCTGCGGGACGCGGACAGAAGTGTCCGTGCCCCATTGGAAGCGAGCTACAATAGTGGGCGCCAGGGGGCACACATGCCAGCTTTTCGCACGGTTCATCCTGAAGTTGCTCTTGCCGGCATTCCGCCGGTCCCGCTGACCATTGAGGGCTATAGCGTGCTGCACCAGATGATGCGCTTTCGCTGGGCGGCGTGGCGCGGGCTGGAGGCGGCGGAAAAGTCGAAGATCCTGGGCGAGGCTGCTTCGGTCCTGGCTGCCATGGAGCAGAATGCGGCGGGGCAGTCGGCGATGTTTTCTTTGCTGGGGCACAAGGGCGATTTGATGCTGGTGCACTTTCGCGAATCGTTTGAGGAATTGAACCGGGCGGAGCTGCAACTGGCCGGCCTGCGGCTGAGCGATTATCTGGAGCCGACTTCTTCGTATCTTTCGGTGATTGAGCTGGGGCTGTATGAGTCAACCATCAAGGCCTATAAGGCGCTCGCCGATCGCGGGGTGGAGCAGCATTCCGAGGAGTGGAACCGGGAGATCAAGGAAACGCTGGCACGGCAGACGGAGGCGATGCGGCCGCGGCTGTTTCCGGAGATGCCGAAGCACCGCTACATTTGCTTTTATCCGATGGACCGGCGGCGGGGAGAAGACAAGAACTGGTACACGTTGCCTATCGAAGAGCGGGCGCGGCAGATGAATGAGCATGGGCTGGTTGGGCGGCGTTATGCGGGCGAGGTGAAGCAGATTATTACCGGCTCGATTGGCTTTGACGATTGGGAGTGGGGCGTGGACCTGTTTGCCGAGGAACCGCTGGTGTTCAAGAAACTGATTTATGAAATGCGCTTTGACGAAGTGAGCGCGGTGTTTGCGTTGTTTGGACATTTCTACGTGGGCGTGCGCTGTCCGGCGGCTGAGCTGGGAAGGCTGCTTGGCGGTGAATTGCCAAAATCTTAAAACGTGGAGGGCGCTGAGAAATTCCGCCGAGAACGCTGAGAATTTTTTTGCTTCTATGGGTGTTCTTGGTGCACTGCATTCTTAAGATCTTTCATGGGAGATTCAATGGCAACGCTAGGCCTTATCGAATATCGAGACGCAAGCCCTGAAGTGCGCGCGGTTTATGACGACATTATGGCCACGCGCAAAACCGACTGGATCAATAATTTCTGGAAAGCGATTGCGCATGATCCGGCCATGTTGAAGCGAACCTGGGAGGACATCAAGCAGATTATGGCGCCGGGGGCGCTTGATCCGCTGGTGAAGGAGTTGATTTATGTGGCCATCAGCGTGAGCAACCAGTGCAATTACTGCATTGCGTCACATACGGCTTCGGCGCGCAAGAAGGGCATGAGCGATGAAATGTTTAAGGAATTGATGGCCGTGGTGGGCATGGCGAATGAGACGAACCGGCTGGTGGCGGGGTATCAGGTGGAGATTGACGAGCAGTTTAAGAATGGTCGTTAGTCGTTGGTCGTTAGTCGTTGGTCGTTAGTTGTTGGCTTTTTCTTGTGGTGCCGGCTGCCGGAAGTGAGCCTTCGGCGACTCATTACTTCTTTCTTTTTTTCTTGGAGTGAAAGTTGAATTCGTGTTGGGAGAGGTCTGCGCGCTTGCCGCGAAAGGTCACTCCTTCGGCTTGCAGGCGAAAACGCTGTTCGAAAGCGGACTCGCCTTGCAACTTGATCTGGCCGCCTGCGCCCAGCACGCGGTGCCAGGGCAATCCTACCGATTGGCGCAAAACGGCGACTACCTGGCGGGCGGCTCCGGGGAATCCGGCGCCGCGGGCGACGGCGCCGTAAGTCGAAACCTTCCCACGGGGAATTCTGCGGATGGCCGCAATAATGCGCTCGCGCATTGCAGGGACCCCCTATATCCTCCGGCGTCCTGCATGGTATTTTGGAGAAATAGCCACGGAGGACGCGGAGAACTCGGAGCAGAACCTACGCGGCCGCTTCTTTGCGGAACGAATCGAGCGCCTTTTGTTCGCTGTCGTACACATCGAAAATGGTCAGCAGCTTGGTGACCTGCAGCAGGTCGCCGACGCGCTGCGTGAGGTTGGCCAGCTTGATGGAGCTGCCAGCACTCTTGGATGAGGTGTACAGGGAAACCAGCGTGCCCAGGCCGCTGCTGTCAATGTAGTTGACGCCGGCGAGGTTGAGGACAATCTGCTTGTGCTGCTGGATGAGCTGCTTGACGGTGTCTCGCATGAGGCCGGATTCTTCGCCCAACACGATGCGGCCGCTGCAATCCACAATCAGAATGCCGTCTATGGTTCGGGTATTCAGTCTCAGTTGCACAGGAAGTCTCCTTCGGGATGCCACAGATTCGACTGACCTAAAAGCCTATATTGCATGCCCATCTCAGGCAAGTCTTTTCAGGGCACGATTCGTTTTAATCCTGTTTATCCTGCCGACAGGGCTTCCAGCTTGTGGCTGCCGGCTTCTGCTGTTGGCTGGTGGCTTCTGGGCGGGAGCCGGGTTTCGATTCCTCACGTATAATCACATTTTGCTTCGTCATGAGCTATCAGGTCCTGGCCCGCAAATACCGCCCGCAGAAATTCTCCGAAGTCATCGGCCAGGAACACGTTACCCGCACGCTCAAGAACGTCCTTACCCAAGGGCGCATTGCCCACGGATACATTTTCAGCGGGCATCGGGGGATCGGCAAAACCACGGTGGCGCGCATTCTGGCGATGGCCTTGAACTGCCGTTCGGCGGAAAAACCCGTCCCCGAGCCTTGCGGGGTTTGCGAGTCGTGCGTCGAAATTCGGGCGGGCAACTCAGTGGACGTAATTGAAATTGACGCCGCCACCAACCGCGGCATTGACGAGATCCGCGAACTGCGGGAAGCGGCCCGCTACCGCCCGGCCCGCGACCGCTACAAAATCTACATCCTGGACGAAGCCCACCAGATCACCGACGCCGCTTTCAACGCGCTGCTCAAGACCCTGGAAGAGCCACCGGGGCACGTGGTTTTTATGCTGGCGACGACGCAGCCCGAGGACATTCCCCAGACGATCCGGTCGCGCTGCCAGCATTTCAGCTTTCACGCCGTGGGCTTTGAAGAAACTTTGAATCAGCTGCGGGACATCGCCGCGCAGGAAAAAATCGCGACGGATGAAGACGCCCTCGGATTGCTGGCCGAGGCGGGGGATGGCTCGATGCGCGATGCGCTCTCCATCATGGACCAGGCGATCGCTTCGACGGATGGGCGGCTGACGGCGGATTCTGTGCGGCAACTGGTGGGGGCAGCGCCCTCAGGAGTTCTGGAAGAAGTGATGCAGGCGGTGGCAAAAAGCGCGAGCGACGAAGTGCTGCGCCTGGTGGACAAACTGCTGAACGAAGGCCACAACCCGACGCACTTCGCCCGCCAGATGGTGCGCTTTTTGAGGAATGCTACGGTAGCGAAGATCGCGGGCGGCGACTCTTCCCTGCTGCAGATTTCGAATGACGAACGCCAGCGGGTAGTCCGCGTTGCGGAATTATTCAGCGAGGAAGACCTGGCGCGGCATCTGCAAATCATGCTGCGCACCCACGGCGAATTAGGGTACCGGCAGGAGCAGCGCTTTCATCTGGAGCTTGGCCTGCTGAAAATGGCCCATGCCCAGCGGCTCTTGCCCATTGAGCAGCTTCTCAGCGAAGCGGCGGGGGCGGCTACGCCCGCTTTTCGCACACCGGGAAGGCCGACGATGGTTCCCGATGTCCGTAAGGCCGAAGCGCCACCGGCGCAGACGCATGCCGCCACGATTTCACCCTTCGCAGCCGACTCCGCCCGCAAAGGCACGGCCAAGCCGCAACTCTCCGCCGAACCGGCTTCTGTGCCCGGGCCGCGGGTCGTCCCGCCACCCACAGCTCCCGTAGTGATGGGCTCGGCCGCACCTGTCGAAGCCATGGAGCAGATTGCCGACGCGGAGGCCGATGAGCCGGATGGCGATTCGGTGCCTGCGGTCTCGCAGCCAGCCTCCCAATCCGAAGCGCTGCGGGCTGCGGTATTGAAGGCGCTGTCGGGGGCCAGCCATCATATGTTGGTCTCGATGCTAGAAGGTGGGGAATGGCAGGTGGAAGGCAACGAACTGGTGGTCAAGGTGGCTTCCTCGGCCGCAGTTATTGATATGTCTCTCGGAGCCGACGCCAGGCGGCTAGCTATCGCTACCGCCAGCGGAGTGGCAGGCCGGGCGCTCAAGTTCAGGGTAGCGCCCGGGGGCGCGACACAGGCGGTGCTATCGCGGGCGGCGTCCAACGGCGGCGGGCGCAGCCGTGCTGAGCATGATCCGGTGGTGCGGCGCATGAAAGAGAAATTTGGTGCGGAGATCAGGACGATTATTGATCATCGGGAGAGGCGATGATTTGTGATTTTGTAGTTGGTAATTTGTAAATTAAGACCTTCCACCTTCAGGCTTTTAAATTACAAATTACCCGATTACAAATCACAAATCAAAGGGAGTCGGGCATTGGGCGGATTTAATCTGCAAGAGCTGATGTCGCAAGCCAGGAAGCAGTATGAGGCCCTGCAGCAGAAGATGCAGGAGACTGTGGTTGAGGCTTCTTCCGGCGGCGGCAGCGTCACGGTCAAGATGGATGGTCGCAAGCAGGTTCTGGAAATCAAGATTGATCCCGAGGCGGTGAAGGCTGATGATCTCGAAATGCTGCAGGATTTGATTACCGCCGCAATCAACGGCGCCGGCCGCAAGGTGGATGAAGCCATGCAATCCACCATGGGCGGGATGCTGGGAGGGTTGGGAATTCCGGGGCTCTGATTTGTAATTTTGTAATCGGGTAATTTGTGAATTAAACCTTCCCGCGTAAGGCTTTTAAGTTACAAATTACCCGATTACAAATTACAAATCTCCCAATGTCCAAATTTGCTGAGCCGATGACCCGGCTCATTGACGAATTGAAAAAACTGCCGGGCATCGGCAGCAAGACCGCGCAGCGGCTGGCGTTTCACATTCTTCGATCGAGCGAAGACGATGCTGAGGCGCTGGCGGCGGCGGTGCGCGACCTCAAGGCCAGCCTGCACCTTTGTTCCATCTGTAACAACATCACTGACGTTGATCCGTGCGTGTATTGCAGCAGCGCCACCCGCAACCAGCGGCTCATCTGCGTGGTTGAGGAACCGACCAACATCGCCGCCGTTGAGAAAACCAAGCACTACAACGGCGTGTATCACGTGCTGCACGGGGCGATTTCTCCGTTGCACGGCGTGGGCCCGGAACACCTGCGAATTGCGAACCTGCTGCGGCGTGTGGAAGACGGCCAGGCGGACGAGGTGATTATTGCCACGAATCCGACGGTCGAAGGCGAAGCGACTGCGGTTTATCTTTCTGGGCAACTGCGGCGCTCCGGACTGAAGGTGACGCGCATCGCTATGGGGATTCCAGTGGGCAGCGATATCGAATACACCGACGAGATCACCATGCTCAAGGCTATGGAAGGCCGGCGAGAGCTGTAGTTCCCAAATCGGCACATTGCCCTCAATACTGTGCAAGAGATTGCATACACCTATCGGGCGGCTGATAAGGCCTATCAGGCAAACAGATGGCTGATTTGTAAAGTTTTATAAATCAGCAGGTTCCGAAATCTTCCTAAACTAAATCTAAAAGCCAGCTTTGGCCGGAGACGTGCACCTTACCTCCCCGAGTTTGCTTCGCTCCTGTGAATTTCAGGCTGGCGCGAAGAAGTGCAGCTTTTCTGGCCACAATTGGGCCATGGCATTTTCAACGTCAGCCCGCGTCGCGCTGTGATGTAACCGCATCTCAACTCGGCGCCTAAACAAGAACCGGGCCCGCCAGCCCGGTTCTTTTTTTATGTGTAGGTTGGGGGTTCCGCAAAGGTGACGCTGCGCGGCGCTACTACTACCCTGTCACACTTCCAGGAATGAGTTCGGTTCTGACTCTGGTGCCAGCACGCCCTCCGGCAAGCTTCCGCCGTTGTATTCCGCCATGCGATTTTTCCATTTCAAGAACTCTGTAATGGACTGTGGCTCGATGCGAATTTCGACCCGGCGGAGGCTGGAGAGCAGCAGATTCATCTCGTAGCGGAATCCTGTTGCAGTACGCAGCTTTTTGCCGCTGGCGCGCACGACCTCGACTTTGCGCTTGCGGCACTCCAACAATCCCCATTCCGGCGGGAGATCCTCGGCCCGCAATAGCCCGCCAGGAGCCAGATAGAAGCGCTCGCAGCCCAGGCCGGCTTCGGGCTTTTGGCGAAACGGTTTGTCGCGGTCGGCGAGAAAATCGGCGCGGGAAATCTTGCACTCGACGAGTATGGAGTGGCAGGCACGCTTCCAGCCGATGGCGTCGGGCACTTCGCCATTGGCGCAGCTCTGCTCGGAGAGAATTACCCCACAACGGTAGCTGCGCAACCACTCCACGGCTTTTTGAACCAGTTGTGCGTGAGTCACAATCTGTTTTGTACTCGCGGGATGGAGGTCAGGCAAGTAACAGAGTATAGGAGGCGTCTTGTGGATGTCCTGCAGACAGCAACCTTGCGGCCTGCTTGCCTTTTATCGGGTTAAAACCAGTTCTCAGATCTCAGATCTCAGCTTTTGCATGCTTGAAAACGCGGTTGGCTGCGGTTGAGACGGGCTTCCATCGGCACGCAAGAAGGAAGAGGCAAATCGCGCCGAACGTCATTCCAATCGCGGCATTGGTGTTATTACCTCCGTAATGTGCACACCTTTGGGTTTCACATTACCCTAGCCGTGAGTTTCCCCCGGGCGATGTAAGAGGGAGCGCCATATTCTCACGGCAGCCACAACCAGCAAAGCCAGCCGGACCGCGTCCGCGCGTGCATTCGTCCACAGCCTCAACATTTTGGTGAAGTACGTCCGGCTTTACGGCTTGGACCACAAGCGCACCGAAAGCCAGTTTGACCTTACCTGGAATGAACTGCAGCAAGGGCTGCCTTCCACCGGCGACCAGGGTTTCCTGCTGGGAGTTTCCGATAACAAACTGCTGCTGGACGGCATTCCGCTGGAAGCCGGGCAGGCGGAGCGCAGCTTCGCCCAGTTGTTGACCACCGCCGGCCTCGCCAGCATCAACTTTTCTCAGCAAGTCACGAAAGAGGACTTTACCCGTCTGGTTTGCGCCTTCACCACGAGCGGCTCGAAGGCCGGGGACATGGCGAAGCAGATCAAGGACGCTTTCAGCGACGGCATGAGCTCCACGATCAAGATCAACGAGGTCAAGTTTATCGCTCACGATCCTTCGACGGGCGATGTGAGCATTGCGGCGCAGATTGCCGCGCAAACGCTTGGCCCCGAATTCAAGGACTGGTTGAACGAACCGCAGAAACTGCTTCAGCTGATTGCGGCGGCTGAGGGCGCGCAAAGCGGCAGTGGCCCCGGCGAAGGCGGGGGTGGCGGTGGCGGCGGCGCGCCGCTAGGTAGTGTGCCGAATGCCCGCAAAGGAGCCACGGTTCCGGTGAAGCCGGGGACGTGGGCGGGCGGCACGGTTCCGCTGCAGGAAGAAGAAGTCATACAGGCCATCCGTCTGCTTACGCGTTTCGGCGAGGTGGGCGGCGATCCCAATGCTCGCCCGGAGGCGATCCAGCACGAGTTGGAGAAGGTTGATCCCAATACCAAGCTCAACCTGCAGCAGTTGCTGGGAAGCCTGTCCGCGAAGGCTGCGGAAGCCGATACTGATACGCCGCTGCTGATGAAGGCCGCTGAGCACATGGCCATCCGCTTCGCTCTGGAACGCTTCCAGAAGGGCGAAGTGAAGGTCAATGCAGTGCACCAGTTGCTCGAGCACATGAGCCGGCAAATGGACACCCTGCGCAAGATTCTCCGGCTGCAGGAAGACAAGATGTCCAAGGCGGGCATTCTGGTCGAGTCACACGCCGACATTCTGGACCGCATGTTTTGGGCGGAAGTTCCGGACGCGGGCAAGAAGAGCGTGCTGCTCTCCAATGAAGCGCCTTGCGTGCCTCCGCGAAATGTGCGGCAGTTTGTGGAAGTGCTCATTGAGCGCAGCGATCTCGATACGGCGAGCGCCATCCTGAAGAACTATGTGGGCTGCCTTGCGGCCAAGGACCTTGATCCGCGGCGCAAGACCGCCATCGGGCTCGGCCAGCTTGCTGATCTCTATGCGCAGGTGGGCAGTGAAATCATGACTGCGGCGGTGGCAAAGATCGGCGAATGCCTGGCAAAGGAGGCGGACAACGACCAGCAAAGCCTGCTGGGCGCGGCATTTGTCCGTTTCAGTTCAGAGGCCAGTTCGCGCAAGCAATATGGAGCTATCGCCCAGCTCTGCGCCTCGCTGCAGCAGGTCGCCAAGGAACGCCCGGTAACGGCGGAGGAGTTGCGGCCACGCATCGGGGTGGAAAACCGGCTGCCTGACTTCATCGAGGATGCTCTGCGCCTGCCGGAAATTCCCCTCGACCTTATTCAGGTGTTGCGCGGCACCCCGGAAGCTGCAGCCGAACACCTGTCGAACCGCTTTTTCCGCTGCATGCGCCGGGAAGAATGCGACCGCATGGTGGAACTGGTCACGGAACTGGGCGCGCCCGTGCTGGAGCAGCTGCGCGAAGCGCTGCGCCTCGGCCAGGCGAGGCAGGCGGCCGCAGTGGTCGGACTTCTGAGCCGGCTCGACGTTCCTTCGCTGCTGGAGCTCCTGCCCGGCCGGCTGCCGGAGTGGAACCGCTTCTATCACGACGTGGTTGTACGCCAGGTTGCCTACGGCGCCGCGCCTGACCGCGGGCGTACGCTGCTGGAACTTCTGGAAATTCTCGATGCCGCGGTGCTGCCGCAGGCCCTCGATGAAATCGGCATGAGCGGCGACCGCAGCGTTGCGCCTCCGCTGATGGTGATTGCGGAAGCCGGCGAGGCCCAGGGACGGCCGCCTTTGCTGCAGCTGAAGGCAGTGGAGTCTTTGGGACGCTTGCGCCACCCTGATTCGATTCCGGTGCTGCGCAGCCTTCTCGATACTAAGAAAATGTGGAAGTGGGTCAACCATCGCGAGCTGCGCATCGCAGCGGCGCAGGCGCTTTCGAAAATTGACCCCACGTTAGGCGGCGACATTCTGACGAAAAGCGGGCTGGAACCGGCAGAGCTCTCCATCGCTCCTCTGGATGCCGCTCCCGCGTGCCCGTGGGTGCGCCAGCGCCGTTACGAGCGGGTACAGCTGGTTAAACCGTTCTCGGCCACGCTCAGCAGCTCCTGGGGGAAATCGAGTATCCAGGTACGCGAATTGAGCCTGGGCGGCGGCATGGGCGTGAAGGAAGACAATTTGCGTGTGGGATCGGACGCCAACCTGGATGTGAACGTCGGCGTCCGCCGGATTCGCGCTCAAGTCCTGCTGCGGCGCGCGCGAGTGAACGAGGTGGGCTTCGAAATCGTGGGCACTGACCTGGAGAGCCGCTATCGCCTGCGGCGGGTTCTAATCGAGGCCATGGACCAGGCGCGGCAGGCTGCCGACACCGACTGGACGACTCAGCGCCAGGGATAGCTTTGCTCTAAGATATAAGTGAAAGGCCTTTGCCTGAGCGGCAGAGGCCTTTCGCATTTTCCGGACTTGTTTGAGCTTGGTTGTTCGGCCCAGGTCACTTGACCTTGGCGAAAATAATCACCAGGGTGTAGAGCGCGAGTGATTCGATCAGGGCCAGCCCCAGAATCAAGGCGAGCTGGATTCCGGGACGGGCAGCCGGATTTCTCGCCAACCCTTCAGCGGCAGCCGCGGTGGCTTTGGCCTGCGCCAGACCGCAGACCGCGGAAGCGATCGCCATGGAGAATCCCGCGGTGATCGCGACCCAGTTGACAGCGCTGGCTTCCCCGCCCTGCGCGAAGGCAGGAACAGCGAAGCACAGGAACGACAACGCCATAAATACATTGCTCAACTTCTTCATCGTCTTCTTCTCCTTACCATGAATTGCCGCAGGAGGTGGTTGACGTCATCCTCGTACAGACGCCCTCACACTGAACGGCGATCTTTGAATCAGTGCTCTTCGGCGACGGCGCCCGACAAATAGACCATCGTCAGAAGAACGAAAATATACGCCTGCAGGAAGGCGACGCCGATATGCAGCCCCATGAACACCACGGGCACGCCGATCGGAACCAGCGAAAAGAACACGAAGGTGACCATATCGCCGGCGAACATGTTGGCATACAAGCGTACGCTCAGGGACAACACCCGTGCCAGATGGCTGATGATCTCAATGGGGATCATGATAAAGAACAGCCACCAGATCGGCCCGGCAAAGTGCTTCAAATAGCTTATGCCGTGCCGCCTGAAACCCTGCACGTGGTAATAGAAAAATGCGCACAAGGCACAACCGAGCGGTACAACCGGAACGGCGGTGGGCGACTCGAAGCCCGGAACCAAACCCATGAGGTTGCACATCAAGATGAAAAACGCGAGAGCGCTGAGAAAGCCCACATACTTTTCGCTGCCGTGGCCGATGATCTCGTGCGCCTGGTCGCCGATGAATCCTACGAACATTTCGGTAATATGCTGCAGGCCGTCCGGTTGCTCAACCGACAGCCGCGAACGGATGAGCAGGAACAACCCGACCAGGAAAAGCAGCACCAGCACTTCCATGGCGGCGGAGTTGCTGATGGGCGAGCCGGGAAAGGCGGGTTCAATGTGCAGCATCCGCAGTAGCGCGGTGACCGGGCCATGAAACAGCCCATTCAAAAGTTGCGTGAACCAGAGTTGTTCGTGCATTGGCTTCCAGCTGCCGGCTTCTAGCTCCTAGTTCAAATCAAAAACATCCGCAATCAAATGCCGCGAGCGATTGCCATGTACGCCTCGTAAGCAGCTTCGCAACCGATGGCGGCTACGGGCAAAAAAAGACCCGCGAAAAGCCCATTCAGACTCGCGGGAGAAAATCTCAATATAGCATAGGCGCCCGCGGCCATCAAAAGGTAGCGGAGCAGGAAACGCGCGACAATTCCCGAACTTGAGCGCTGTTTTCCGCTCTGGGTAATGCCCTCGGCAAAAACCGTGACGACGCGCTTCAGCCACCAGAAGTTGAGATAGGCGATGACTGATCCGCAACCCACACCCAGAGCGATGCGCCAACCCAAACGCCAGAGAGACGCCACACTCGCGAGCAAGGCCACAACCAGCATGATGCGCTGAATGCGCGCCAGTGCGCCTGAGTAGAAGGATTCGCCGGCCGCTTCAGATGCGCTCATCGTAGTGTGGGCTAACTCCAAGTTACTCAGAACCTCCCTGGATTGTGACCCCAATTATTATTCTGCGCGAAACGGCGCGGCAGTCGTTGCTTGGAGCTGCGAAAATGCAGATTCCTCGCGCCAACAAGACGGCGCTCGGAATGGCAATGCTTTTGAGCGCGGCTCGATGGGATCGCCATTCATTTGGAGTTCGCCAGCGCGGTGCGGATCAGGTCCACAAATCCGGCGACAATTCCGACGATCAGGCCCAGAAGCTGCAACCAACTGGTGTGCAGCCAACGGTCAAGACCGGCGCCGATCAGCCAGCCCACGACGGTAGCGGCCGGCAAAACGAATGCGATCTGGCTGAGCCGCCCGGCCTGCGCCCACAAGTTCGGCTTGGATGGCTTGTCGGTCATGTTTGTCGTTGGTCGTTGGTCGTTACTCGTTGGCCGTTAGTCGTTAGCTTTTCCGGATCTAAGAGCGAGTTTCCAGCGGAGGGCCAACGGCTAACGACCAATGGCCAACGACCACTCACGGACTATCCCAGATGCAGCGACCACGTGATTGCCTGAATGAATTTCTCGGGAAGGATTCCGATTCCAACGGTGAAGAGCGCGGTCACGCCGAGGGCGGCTTTCATCCCGAGACTGATGGGCAAGCGCTCTTTGGTCGTGGCCTCGCGCATGAGCATTGCGTTGGCAATGCGCAGGTAATAGTAGAGGCCGAATACGGAATAAACGACGCCCAGCGCAGCCAGCACGTAGTGCCCGCTCTCAATCAAGCTGAGAAAGATGAAATACTTTCCATAGAAGCCGGCCAGCGGCGGAATTCCCGCCAGCGACAGCAGGAATATCAGCATCAGCACAGCTTCGGTGGGCGCGCGGAAATAGAGGCCTTCGATGTCGTGAATGTCGTCGCCTATTACCTCGCGCTGGCGCAGCGAGGTGACCACGGCAAACGCGCCCAAATTCATAAATGTGTAGACCAGCAGATAGAGCAGGATGCCCTTGAAGCCATCAAAGAACGCGGGGTTCGGGTAATTCACCGAGGCCAGCGCGACCAATCCCAGCAACATGTATCCTACGTGGGCGATGGAAGAGTAGGCCAGCAGGCGCTTCAGATTGCTCTGGGTGAGCGCCGCCAGATTGCCGCCGGTCATGGTGGCGATGGAGACAAAAATCAGCAGCGGCACATACACATGGCGCAGTGGATAGAGGCCCCAGATCAAAATGCGCAGCAGCATGGCCCAGGCCGCGGCTTTCACCGCCACGGACATGAAGCCGGTGACGCAGGTGGGAGCGCCTTCGTAGGCGTCAGGCGCCCATTGGTGAAAAGGGACGGCGGCGATTTTGAACAGCAAGCCAACGCATACGGCCAGCAGAGCAACGATTGCAATCGGGCTGGCCTGGCCCTCCGGCCCCATCTGTTTTACCAGGCCGGAATAAATTCCGCGCAGGTTGGTGCTTCCGGTCAGCCCGTAGAGGAGCGAGAGGCCGTAGGCGAAAATGCCTGCAGAAAATGCCCCCAACAGCAGATACTTGAGCGCGCCTTCGTTGGAGCGGCGATCGCGGCGTAGAAATCCCACCAGTACATAGGTGGAAATCGCCATGAGCTCCAGGCCGATGAAGATCAGCACAATGTCGTAGCCCGCCGCCATGCACATCATGCCGACCAGAGAAAAGAGGATCAGCGCGTAATACTCGCCGTGGTGCTCGTGCTCCAGTTCCATGTAGCGAACCGACATCATGATGGCGATCGCGGCCCCGGCCAGAAACAAATAGAAAAAGAAAATGGTGAAGTGGTCAATCACCATGGCGCCGGAAACTGCCGGCAGGCCAAGGACCCGGAAATGCTCAAGCAGGCCCTGGATGCGATAGACGCCAACCGCGGCGAAGAGAAGCCCGATGAAAGCGGTGACCGCATTCACCCATTTCCATTCCCTGGGAACCATGAGGTCAATGAGCAGAATGCCCAGCGCGAAAAGCGTCAGCAGAATCATCGGCAGCGACAACACATAGTCGGTGCTGTTGAAGAACTGTGACGGATTGACCAGCACTATTTCGCCCCCTGAACAGAAGTGGAAGCCGCTTGCAGTTTCTCAGGCACGGCCGTGGGCTGCGAGACAGCCATGCGAGTGGTCTCGGTGCTCTGCAACCCGGGATAATCCGGGCGCACCGAGAGTACGAGATGGTTGACCGGCTGCTCCAGTATCTGAAAGAACGGCTTGGGGTAGAGGCCGATGGCAAATGCCAGAACGAGGAGCGGCACAAAGGTCAGAACCTCGCGCGGCGTAAGGTCGTGCAGCTTTTCATTCTTCGGATTAGCGACTGTCCCGAAGAAGACTCGCTGATACAGCCACAGCAGATAAGCCGCCGCGAGAATTACACCAGGCACTGCCCAGGCGGCCCACTTCCAGTTCTCCATGAAGGTGCCCTGGAGAATGGTGAACTCTCCAACGAAGCCGTTGAGCAGCGGCAAGCCCATGGACGAGAGAAACATGATCATGGTAATGGTCGCGTACAGGGGCATGACGTTGGAAATGCCGCCATACTCGGAAATTTCGCGGGTATGGCGCCGCTCATAGAGAATGCCGACGATCAAGAACAGCGCTCCGGTGGAAATCCCGTGGTTGATCTGCTGCAGTACCGAACCGCTGATTCCGAGCGGCGTGAGCGCGAAGATTCCCAGAGTGCAGAAGCCCAGGTGGCTTACCGAGGAATATGCCACCAGTTTTTTCATGTCTTTCTGCATCAGGGAGACGAGAGCGCCGTAGAGAATGCCGATGATTGAAAGGGTAATCATCCAGCCGCGCACTTTGGGATTCATCACTACGTCAGGGAAGAACGGCAGCGCAAAGCGGATGAATCCGTATGTACCCATCTTCAGCAAAACGCCCGCCAGGATCACCGAGCCGGCGGTGGGAGCTTCCACGTGGGCGTCGGGGAGCCAGGTGTGGAAGGGGAACATCGGCACTTTGATGGCAAAACCGATGAAGAACGCGAGGAATAGCCAGAACGCCGTGTGGTAAGGAATGTGCAGCGCAGTTTCGTAAAGATCGGGAATGCTGAAGGTGTAAATCCCGGTCACCGCGTGGTGATTGAAATAGAGATACAGAATGGCCAGCAGCATCAGGACGGATCCGGCCAGGGTGTAGAGGAAGAACTTGATTGCGGCGTAGAGTTTGCGCGGGCCGCCCCAAATGCCGATCAGCAAATACATGGGCACCAGCATGGCTTCCCAGAACACGAAGAAGAGGAAGAAGTCGAGCGCCATGAAAACGCCCAACATGCCGGTCTGCAGCACCAAAAACCACACGTAATATTCTTTGACGCGGGTTTCGATTGCGGTCCAGGAAGAGAGAATCGAAATCCAGCCCAGCAGCGTGGTGAGCATGATGAGCAGGAAGGAAATGCCGTCAATGCCGAGGAAATAGCCTGAGCCGATGGAGGGAATCCAGTTGTTAGGCGCGCCTTCGAGGAACTTGAAGTGGGTGGGCGTGACTTCGAAGCGCTGCGCCCAGAACATGGGCACCAGCGGCACCGAGATCAGAAATCCGGCGAGCGCGAAGATGTTGGCGACCCAGCGGATCACGTCTTTCTTCTCGCCCGGGATGAACAGAATCAGCAGCGCCCCCGCCAGCGGCGTGAAAAGAATGATCGAGAGAATGTGGCTTTCCATAAAGGAGTCGTTAGTCGTTGGTCGTTAGCAAAATATCCTTAGCGCGGACGTTACCTTACCGCGTAATAAAGCATAAAGCCGAGCAGGCCCACTACCATTACCAGGGCGTACCACTGCACCAAACCCCACTGCAGCAGGCGCGCCGGATACGACATTATCCGTCCCAAAGTCGCTACGCCATTGACGGCGAGCCCGTCAATAATCCACTTGTCCCACCATTTGGAGACGTTGCCGCCGGCGCGAGTAATCCATCCCGCGCCATTTACCGCACCATCAATCACGTGCGCATCGAATTCCGAAGCCGCTTCGCCCAGACCCATCACGCCAAGGCGGACATCGCCGATTTTGCGGCGGCCGGTAAAGATGTAGTCGTAGCCCTCATCCACGTAAAACTTATTGAGCAAGGCATCATAGAACAGCGGCACGCCGTGGGCGATGGGCTCTTCGTAGCCCTTGTCGGCATTGCGGTAGGCCCGCCACGCGAGTCCCCATCCAACGCCGGCCGCCGCCACCGAGAGGAACATCAGGAAGTATTCGGTTCCGCTGGTATGCTCTTCTTCTCGCTCGCCCACCGCCAGTTGGTGGGCTTCGCCTTCGGCCCGGAACACTCTCGCTTCTCTGGCAAACACGGGATCAAGGAACCTGGCGAAGCGGTCCGAGCCGCCCAGGCTGTGTGGCCAGCCCAGGAATCCGGCGAAGATCGAGCAGAATGCCAGCACGACCAAAGGCACCGTCATGGACTTGGGCGATTCGTGAATATGGTGCTCGACTTCGTGGCTCATACGCGGACGGCTGTGGAATGTCAGGTACATCAGCCGGAACATATAGAACGAAGTCATAAGCGCCGTGATGAACCCGATCAGCCACAAGGCGCGATAGGCGCCGCCTTCGGAAGACCAGCTTTGCCAGAGGATTTCGTCTTTCGAGACGAACCCGGCGAAGGGCGGAATTCCGGCGATGGCGAAGGTCGCGATCAGCATGGTCCAGTGCGTAGTGGGGATGCGCTTGGCCAGGTCGCCCATCTTGCGCATGTCCTGCTCGCCGCTCATGGCGTGGATTACCGAGCCTGCGCCGAGGAACAGCAGGGCTTTGAAGAACGCGTGAGTGAAAACGTGAAACACGCCCGCGGCGAATGCGCCCACGCCGAGGGCGAGAAACATGTACCCCAACTGCGAGACGGTTGAATAGGCCAGCACGCGCTTGATGTCGTTCTGCACCAGTCCGATGGAGGCGGCGAAAATGGCGGTCAGGGCGCCGATCAGCGCCACGATGAACATGGTTTTCGGCGCCAGCACGAAGAGCGCGTTGGAGCGGGCGACCATGTACACACCCGCGGTCACCATGGTTGCGGCATGAATGAGAGCGGAAACTGGAGTCGGGCCTTCCATGGCGTCGGGGAGCCAAATGTAGAGCGGCAACTGCGCCGATTTGCCGCATGCGCCCACGAACAGCAGCAGGGTTGCCGCGGTAATCACCGGGTCGCCGATGGCAAAATGCCCGCTGCGCGCGATTGGATTGATGCGGGTGAATTGTAAGGACCCGAAATACCAGGCGATGGTGAACATCCCCAGGAGGAAGCCGGCGTCACCGATGCGGTTAACAATAAAAGCCTTATTGGCGGCGTCACTCGCCGACTTGCGCTGAAAATAAAATCCTATGAGCAAGTAGGAACACAGCCCCACGCCTTCCCAACCCACAAACATCAAGGCGTAGTTGTTCGCCAGGATCAATGTCAGCATGGAGAACATGAACAGGTTCATGTATCCGAAGAAGCGGTAATAGCCGCCTTCATGCCCCATGTAGCCGATGGAGTAGATGTGGATCAGCATCCCCACGCCGGTGACGAAGAGCAGCCAGATGCTGGAGAGAGGATCGAGGAGGAAACCCGCGTCAGCCTGGAAGGGCGCGGCAGTTTTGCCGTCGTGGAGAACGTAGTTCAGATGGCCGGTGTCGGTGCCCAGCCAGGTGAACATGACTTTCTCAAAAGGCCGGCCGCCATTCGTCGCGGCCCATTGTTTGTACTGCCACACGGCGCCGCAGGCGAGCAGGAAGGCCACCACGACCACGCCGACACAAACCGCGCTGACGGTCCTTTTCTGCAGCTGGCGGCCGAAGAAGAACATCATCGCGGCGCCGAAGGCCGGCAGCAGGGGAATGAGCCAGATGTGGTTTAGAAATAGCATTCAGCACTCAGCAATCAGTACTCAGTGGGACCGGGCACTTGGCACTTGGCATCTGGGATTTGGCCCGTCCCGGCTTTCGCTGATCGCTGCGAGAACCCAGAATGGCTGAATGCCAAGTGCTGAGTGCCAAATGCTGCTTTCTACCACTTCATCAAATCTACTTCGTCCACATTCACGGTTTCTTTGTTGCGGAAGAAGGCGATCAAAATGCCGAGGCCTACCGCGGCCTCGGCCGCGGCGTCGGTGATCACAAAAATTGCGAACACCTGACCCTGCAGTCCCCACAAGCGCGAAAACGCTACCAGATTCAAGTTCACGGCGTTGAGGATCAGCTCGATAGACATCAATACGATGACTACATTGCGGCGCGTAAGCACGCCGATCACGCCCAGGATGAAGAGCGCGGCGGCGACAACCAGATAGTGAATCGTGGTTATGGGAGCCATATTTCTAACCGGGCATTTAGCACTTGGCAGTTAGCATTTAGCCTGTCAGGGTTCACGTATCAACCTTAATTGCCAAATGCCAGATGCTATATTCTCCTCTTCGCCATCACCACCGCTCCGATGATTGCCACCAGGAGCAGCAGTGACGCAATTTCGAACGCGAACAGATAATTTCCGTATAGCTGGATGGCGATCGCCTGAGTATTGGATTGCTCCGGGGGCAAGGCCATGCGCGGGGGAAACAGGTCCCTTCCCTTCACGAACACCGCGACCAGCAACCCGCCCAGCGCTGCAGCCGCCAGCAATCCTGCCAGCCAAATCTTGTTGAATTGCTCTTCTTTCTGCGACTTCTCGATTGACACCAGCATGATGACAAACAGGAACAGAACCATGATGCCGCCGGCGTAAAGGATGATTTGCACGCCCGCAACGAAAGGCGCGTAGAGCATGAGGTAGAGCCCGGCCAGCGAGAGCAGAGTCAAAATGAGGGCCAGCGCCGAGTGAACGGCGTTGCGGCGGGTGATGACGAGCACCCCGCCGAGGATGGCCAGGCCCGCCAGCAGGTAAAAGAAAAATGTTGTGGCTACAGGCTGCATCGCTGCGTTTGTACTCCTGCTGTTCCCATCATGACCGGTCGTTCATTTTGTCATTCCGAGTGAAGCGAGAAATCTGCTTGCCGCGCGTCGCGAGCGAAAAAGCAGATTCCTCGCTTCGCACGGAATGACAATACTAGAAAGACGAATGACGAAGCTAAACGACGAACAACAAAATTAAAAAGACGAATGACCAGATTACAACCACGAATGACAAGACTAAAACACGATTCCCGCGACCGCCGTCAGCACCAGCACGCCAATTCCCAGCGGCAGCAGCACCTTCCATCCCACTTTCATCAACTGGTCGAAGCGGTAGCGCGGAAATGTCCCGCGGTACCAGATGTACAAGTACATGAACACGGCGACTTTAAACGTGAACCAAAAAATGTCTTGAATCTTGTCGCGCACCGGGGGAATGAACAACACTACAGAAATCAGCAAGAGCACGGCCCCAAATCCGGCCAGGCCCATCCTTTGCACCCGGAAATAGGGATGCTTCGGCATGCGCGCGGTGCTGCGAAACGCTTGCGCCGCCAGGATCAGAAACAGCACGCCGGGAAACAGGGCGAAGATTGTGTCCCAGGGATCGCCGCTCAGCCAGTGCGGAAACGGCCGCAGCCATCCGCCGAGCCACAGCGTTACGGCGATCGAAGACACTGCGATCATCGCCGAATATTCCGCCAGGAAAAACAGCGACCAGCGGAAACCGGAATATTCCGTGTGAAAACCGGCAGTGAGCTCGGACTCGGCCTCCGGCAGATCAAATGGCGCGCGATTGGTTTCGGCCACCATGGCCACGGCGAAAATAAAGAAGGCAATCAATCCCAGCGGAAAAAACTTGAAGATAAACCAGGTTTCCTGAGCCTGTTGCGCGCGCACGATGCCAATCATGCTCAAGGTACCGATGCCATCTTTGCTCAGGCTGGTCATGAGCACAGCGGACACCACCGCCAGGCCCATGGCGATTTCGTAGGAGACCATTTGCGCGCTGGAGCGCAGCGCCCCCATCAGAGGATAGTGCGAATTCGAGGCCCAGCCCGCCATCACAATTCCCAGCACGCTGAGCGACGAAACTCCCAGCATGAATAGAACGCCGATGTTCATGTCGGTGACCGCGTTGGTCGGCCCGAAGGGCACGACAATGAAGACAGTAAACGCAGTAATTACAACCATGAGCGGGGCCATCCAGAACACCCACTTGTCGGCCTGGGCCGGCGCAATGTCTTCTTTGATCAGCAGTTTGACAGCATCGGCAATGGGCTGCAAAAGGCCGTGCGGCCCTACGCGCATGGGCCCCAGACGCACCTGCATATGGGCCAGAACCTTGCGTTCCAGCCAGTTCATGGCGATGACCGCGACCGAAAGCCCGGTGATGATCAGCAGGATGTAGACCAGAGACCAGAAAATGTTGCCGGCCTGGCCGGGAGTGACCTGGACCTTGTCGCTGAGGTATGAGGTGATGTAATTAAGCATCAGCGGTCCACCTCGCCGAGCACAATGTCGAGCGTGCCGATCACCGCGATGACGTCGGCCACCAACTGGCCGCGCACCATCTCGTCCAGCGCCTGCAGATTTACGAACGATGGCGGCCGCACCCGCACGCGATAGGGCTGTGTGGAACCGTCGCTTACGATGAAGTATCCCAGTTCGCCTTTGGGGGCTTCGATGGAATGGTAAATCTCGCCCACCGGCGGCTTCATGACTTTCGGGACCTTGGCCATGATGGGCCCGCTGGGAATTTTTCCCACCGCCTGCTGAATAATGCGCAGCGACTGCCGCATCTCTTCCATACGCACAATGTACCGGTCGTAGGTGTCGCCATGCTCGCCGGTGGGGATTTCAAAATCAAATTCAGAATAGGCCGCGTAGGGCTGCGCCTTGCGCAGGTCCCATTTCACGCCGCTGGCGCGCAGTACGGGCCCGGTCACGCCCAGGGCCTTGCAATCGGCCGCGGAAATAAAACCCACGCCCCTGGTGCGCTCCACCCAGATTCGGTTGGTGGTGAGCAGTTGTTCGTATTCGACAATCTTGGGCGTAACGAACTTTACGAATTTTTCAACATCCGCTTCGAAGCCGTCATAGGTTTCGTAGAGGCAGCCGCCGATGCGGAAGGCGTGCGTGGTAAGGCGCGCCCCACAATATTTTTCGAAGATCTTGAGGATTTCTTCGCGGTCGCGAAAGGTGTAAAACAGCGGCGTGATGGCGCCGATGTCGAGGGCATGCGTGCCCAGCCAAAGCATGTGACTGGCCAGCCGGTTCAACTCGGTGAGGATCACGCGGATGTAATTGGCGCGCGGCGGCGCTTCCACATTGAGCAACTTCTCTACCGCCTCGCAATATCCCAGGCTGTTGGAGACCGCGGCCACATAGTCCATGCGGTCCACATAGGGATTGAACATGGCATAAGTGCGGTGCTCGGCGATCTTTTCGACGCCGCGGTGCAGGTAGCCGATTACGCACTCGGTGCCCAGAACTTTTTCACCATCCAGTTTGAGGATGACGCGCAGCACTCCATGGGTGGCCGGATGCTGAGGCCCCATATTGATGATGAGCTCGTTGGAATCAAGAAAGGTTTTGTCGGGCTTGCCCAGTTCCAGGTTCGAGAGGTACTTGGTGGCTTCGGTCATGGTGGTCGCTGCTATTGCCCGCTCTCGATCCCCAGGTTGATCTGCACCCACTCGTTGTCCTGCTGAATGATGCCGTAATCCTTGCGCAGTGGATGACCTTTCCAGCCATCCGGCAAGAGGATTCGTTTCAAATCGGGATGGCCGTCAAAACGAATCCCGAACATGTCGTAGACCTCGCGCTCCAGCCAGTTGGCGGTCGGCCAGATGGGAACCGCACTGGGCACGGCTTCGCCGTCGGCGTACATGGCTTTTACGCGAATGCGCTCGTTGCGCGCGAAGGAATAGAGAATCCAGATCACATCGAACTGCTTCTCGCGCGTGGGGTAGTGAACGGCGGTAATGTCAACGCAGTAATCGAACTGCTCTTCCCTGCGCAAGATGGTCAGCAGTTCGCTGAGGATGGCGGGCTCGACCACCATGTACTTCTGCCCCAAATAGGTGCTGGCTTCGCGGATGCCGGACCCGTAGCGTTCTTTTAGGATGTTGATCAGAGGGGATTCCCAGGCAATAGAAACGGGGCCTGCCGGCTTGGCAGTTGCTCCGGGCGCTGACCGATGTTCACCGCCGGACGTGGGCGATTTGGTCTCGTCTGGCATTGCTACGAAGGCGCAAACCTCCGGCGCTGTGCGACTTCAGAAGAACGTTAACTTCTAACAGCTTGCAAGCGGACTGTCAACGAGGCTTCGCTTCGCTCCGCATGACAATTCATATCTTATTTCGGGCCAGGCGTTAGCGGGCACTGCCGCCGGTTTGGAAGGTCTCAATCAGATCACGGATGCGCTTAGCGTCGGCTTTGCGGTGCCCGTGGCTGGTGATGGGATCGGTTCCGGCGGAGGACTCAATCACGATGTCCGACCAGATCATCCCGGTCGAAATATGCACCGAAGCCACCTGCGAAATGCTGATGCTCTCTTCGCTGCTGCCGAACATCCGCGGCTTCACCCGCGACACCCGCTGCGGGGTCACTACAATCCGGGTGGGAAAGAACAAATTCCCTTTAGTCCAGCGGCTGGCGGCAAAGGTTTCGCCTTCGGAGGGCGCGCGATTTGGGGCCGGGGAAGCGCTCATGATTTCAAACGGCAAGAACTAACGGCAAGAAGTTAAAGATACTCTCAACAAGTGCATTTCGCCGGCGAGGGCGCCCCGGGCCACACCTACACCCACTCCAATGCGCCCTTCTGCCAAATCCAGATATAGCCCACCACCAGGATCGCCAGAAACACCAGCATCTCAATCAACCCGAAGACGCCAAGAGCTTTGAAGCGCACCGCCCAGGGAAAGAGGAAGATGGTCTCCACGTCGAAGAC
>Ga0335078_10002110_pt1 | contig 30136 bp, 28 predicted proteins | sample Lox_Sample_32_FD_206711 | JGI IMG/M metagenome (GOLD analysis project Ga0335078, IMG submission 206711) | Soil microbial communities from Loxahatchee National Wildlife Refuge, Florida, United States - Lox_Sample_3.2 | ecosystem: Environmental > Terrestrial > Soil > Wetlands | place: USA...
GATCACAGTGCAGGCTTCTGCCCCGAGACTCAGGCGCCTGATGCGAGCGGCTGCGATGAGGAACGGAACGGCTCGCTGGGTAGACCCAGACGTTAGCGCGATTCCCTGCTGCGAAAAGTCAGGTTAGAGCGGTGCGGGCCTTGGCTGGTGCAAGTTCGGGTGGCAACGCCCGACCTGGACTCGCGAGCTGGACCCGGCGCTTCCTGGCGCAGTTCGGCGAACGAGTAGTCTTGCGCTTCCCTCCCTATTGGCCCGACCACAACCGCATCGAGAAGTTCATGAGGTTCATGCACAATAGCGGTGCCACTACCGCCCTACTCGTCGGTCTCGCGCGGAGTCCCGATTCGGGGCAGCACAGAACGCAACAAACGGAGCGTCCAAGAGGAAGTGATCGCGCCCGATCTCGAACGTCTACGCGCCGGTCTTTTAGGGTGCCGACGCCTCGAAGTAGTGGCGCTCGGCGAGGTCCGCGAGCAGCCCGGGGCGCGTCGGATGCCAGTGGAGCAGCGCACGCGTGTGAGCGCTGGACGTGGGGTTGTTGACCTGGGCGAACATGGCGAGGAAGCCGAGATGTTGAGCGGCTTCCTCGGCGATGACGCTCTTCGCGGGCAATCCGAGCCCCCGGCCGATGGCCTCGGCGATCGCACGAAACGGCACGCCCTCCTCGGCAGCGCCGTGCAGCCGTGAGCCTGCAGGGGCCGACTCGAGCGCGCGTCGGTAGAGGTGCGCGGCGTCGAGCGTGTGCACTGCGGGCCAGAGGTTCGCCCCATCCCGAATGTACGCGGAGAAGCCGTTTTTGCGGGCCATCGCCACGAGCGAGGGAACGAAGCCGTGGCGGTCCAGCGAGCTGTGCACGGTCGGAGCAAGGCGGACGACCGAGGACCGCACCCCGCGCTGGGCGAGCGCGATGGTGATGTTCTCCGAGTCGATGCGCGGTCCACCTTGGAGCGTGTCCTGCTCGGTTGCGGCACGGTTCAGGCCGGCAAACGCAAGCAAGGCGGTCCCCGACGTGCTGACGAACGGCTTGCCGGATCCTACCAGGGCATCGCCGATCGCCTGGATGGCGCGCAGGTCGTGTGCGGCCGCAACCGCAAACCCGTCTGGCGAGCCAGACAGAGCCAGCTCGTGTTTGTACGCGAGGTGGGCGACTCCGTCGGTGGCTTTTGCGGCCTCTCGGAGGCCGTCGAGATCATCGAGATCGCCACGCTGAACCTCTGCGCCGACGGCAGTGAGCGCAGCCGCGGAACGGTCGGAACGAGCGATACCGACGACATGGTGCCCCGCAGCGAGCAGCTCGCGCACGAGAGCGGAACCGATATGACCGGACGCGCCGGTGACGAGTACACGCATAGGGGGACCTCCTTGCGTCTCAACTGATACTAACCCCCTGGGCGCTGGCACCCCAACGCACTCAAACGGTTGTAACAAGTAGCGATGGAGCCCGGGCACTGCATCCTGCACCTGCTCGCGCAGGGCTTTGTCGTCCGCACGACCGTACGATCCCTCGCGAAGGAAAGCTCGGTGCGCGCGGTCCTCGCTGACGCGGGCATGGTGAAAGGTGAAAACCTCAGCTTCATCGCAGCGGATCTCACCCACGACGACGGCTGGGAACACGCAGTGACCGGCGTCGACTTCGTTCTGCACGTCGCGTCCCCGGTGCGGCCCGGACACGTCGAGAACGCGGACGACCTGATCGTCCCCGCGCGCGAGGGAACACTGCGCGTGCTGCGGGCGGCGCGCGACGCCGGGGTGAAGCGCGTGGTGCTCACATCGGCGTTCCATGCCGTCGGCTGGGGACATCGGCACGACGGCCGCACGTTCACCGAGAAGGACTGGACCCTTCTCGATGGCCCTGGCGTGGACGCCTACGGCAAGAGCAAGACCCTTGCGGAACGCGCTGCATGGGACTTCATGGCGAAGGAGGGCGGAGCAATGGAACTCACCACGATGCTCCCCGTCGCCGTGATGGGACCGGCCATGGGGAGGGATATGTCCGGCTCCAACCACCTCATCGCGATGATGCTCGACGGGAAGATGCCCGGGTTCCCCCGCCTCTTCATCCCGATCGTCGACGTGCGTGACGTGGCCTGCGCACACATCCTCGCGATGAAGGCCTCGGGGGTGGCCGGCGAGCGGTTCCTGCTGTCGAACGGGCCGGCCATCGCGATGAAGGAGATCGGCGCGACCATCCGGGCAAAACTCGGCGAAGCGGCGAAGCGCGTACCGACGCGATCGATTCCCGATTTCGTCGTGCGTCTCGGCGCGCTGTTCTCCGCGCAGTTTCGGACGATCGCCCCCGATCTCGGCTACGCGAAGAAGACGTCCAACGAGAAGGCCCGGCGCGTGCTCGGCTGGACGCCGCGCGACCCGCACGAAGCCATCGTTGCGGCAGCAGAGAGCATGATCACGAAGCGGCCGAGCTAGACGTTCCGCTTGCGCGACAAGTGCCGCGGGGGCGCGGTGCCAGGCGACGCCGGCAACGCGGTGTCTCGTCGACGTGCGGCCTTCGCTCAGATCAGCTGATCGCCTCTCTAGGATGAGTCTCACTGGCCCCACGCCTCAAGGACACGGCCAACCTCGGCGCGGACGGCCGCGCGGGCGTCCACACGATCCATACCCCTCGCCAGCATGGCGTCGTATTTGGTCTCGCGATGCCGCACATGGGCCTCGACCGCGAGCCGGACCGCCTCTTCGTTGAGCGCCTTGCCGGCCGCGCTGCGCCCGATGCGGGCGCTGTACTTCAGGCAGGCGTGCTCGGCAATCTCTTGCTCGCGCTCGAGGGGGCAGCGCGGGTACAGTTCGCGTACGCGTTCGGCGAAGCGCCGGACGTATTCGGCGTCCAACTCGGCGCGGTGCTCGGCCTCGCGTTCGCGCCTCCGAGCGCGAACCTCGGCATCGGCCAGGCACTCGCCCTCGGCGCGTTCCAGAGCTGCCGCCTCGACGAGCAGCCCCTGCCGCTCGTACCGCTTGCGAGCCGTGCTCCACTTGAGCACGACCGCCAAGAGCGTCGAGCACCGCCGAGCGCGTCGGGTGAGCGCCGCGTTGCCCGACGGTAGGAAAACGAGGTGGTTGAGATCCGCGCACGCGAGGCAGAGGGCACCGCACTCCCCGGCGAGGCAAATCCAGGCGTGCCGGCCCAACTCGGCCTTGCAGTCGCCGCACGTCGACTCGCGGCCGGAAACAAAGACCTTCAGCTCCCGTGAGTCGGTCGCTGTGGTTTCGCCGTGAGGAGCGGTCACCGCTCCTCCGACCTGTCGTAGACCTCCATCTTCACTTGAAAGCCCTCGAACGCCATGAGCATGCGGCCGATCTCGTCCCAGGTGTAGGCCTTGCCGTCCACGACGAGGCGGGGTACACGGCCGTCTTCGTTCGCGTCCCATTCGATCTGGCCTCGGAGGACCCAAGCCCCCCCAGACTTCGCGATCTGCGGGCCGAGATCGCCATTCTCGATGTGTCGGCGCGCGAGGGCGCGGCGCATGCGCTCGAAGAGCTGCAGAAAGATCGCCAGCGGTTCTTCTTCGGGATCGCCGAGCACCTGGAACCGGTAGCCCGCCGGGTGCCCCTCTTCGACCTCGAACGCCTCGATCGCGAGGTGTGAGCCGCCGTGCCGGGTGGTGAAGTAGAACACGTGCGACATGCCCGAGGCGTCCTTGAGCATGACGGGCTCAAAGTTCGGGTGCTCGAAGTCGCGGCCGGCGATGCGTTTATTGAAACAACGGGTGCAGACCTGCCGCGACTGCGTCTCGGACACAGTCAGGTGGATCATCTCGTATGCAGGGATGTGCCGACCACAGTCCTCGCATCTCTCGTTCTGGACTTCCGCGCTCATGGCGCGAGCAGACCAACGCGGGCGGCGCAGGTCAACCTCGATCGTAGTATCGCCGGCCGAAGCTGCGCTCGCCGAGCACGCGAACGCGGGCTAGCCCGGCGCCTGATACCTCCGCTTGCACTCCCCGCCCCCCCCCCCGTGGTGCCCCAGGTGGGCCAGCGCAAAGACAGAGCAGAATGGCCTCGGCAACAAACCAGCACGCTGCCCGGCAGTCCGCCGCACGAAGAGCAACGGCTCCCGCCAGTGCCGGATGACCCTGCTCAACTGATGCCAACCTACGAAAGTTGGATCCTCCGTCGCGAATCCCGGTTGCCACCGTTTCCGCTCACGAGACATCGCCTTTCCCTGCCAGCCTCTCCGCCTCGCTGGCGTTGCTGCGCCGGGGGCATGCTGCGCGCCTACTTCACCATGCTGCGGCACGAGGCCCATTGAGTCCTGCGAGCGCCGACCGCATGGACCGGATCGACCCCAGCTGGCGTGTGCTGTTCCCGGCCCCGCCGACACCGTCAACCGTACGGAATATCCGCGCCAGGTGCCATCGTGGACCGACTCGTCGCGGTCGTCCCCTCCCGGTGGGAAAGAAGGTAACCGGCTACGAGGTCGGTCGCCTCGACCTCGAGTTGGGACGTCGTGATCATGTCTGGCCGATCGATCACCACGCGATGGGTGAGCGCCTCCACCACCGTGACCAGGACGAAGGCCGCCGCGTCCGGATCGCGCCTCGAGAGGCTTCCGCGCCCACTCTTTAGCCACGCCGCAACCTTAGCCACGAGGACGTTGCTCGTGTCGATCGCGTCCTTGAGCCGACCTATACGAGGAACCTGCTCGGCCAGGATCTTGTGCAGACGAGGGTTGATCCGATGCCCATCTAGGCCCGCACGAATCAGCGCCCGAATGGCGGCCCGCGGTTCGCCCCCATCCAGAGTTCTCAGGACTCGGTCGACGTGGGCGAGGAGCTCGGCGGAGTGGCGTTCTGCCAGCGCCAGCACGAGTGCCTCCTTGTTCGGAAAGTACTGGTACAGGGACCCGACGCTCACGCCCGCCCGCTCCGCAACGGCGATGGTCGTCGTCCCCTCGTACCCTCGAGCGACGAGAACGCGAATGGTGGCCTCGAGGATCGCCTCGACCATGGCCTTCGACCGGGCCTGCCGAGGCTTCCTTCTTGGCGTTGTCCTCACCGCGCGCATCTTGGTTCACCCTTCAGATAACGCGAATTGCGAACACGAACAAACATTCACATATCTGTCTTCAGCGATCGGAGCAAGTCACCTTCCGAAAGATGGCTTGCGCAAGTGCTCACGTGTGGAGGCTCGATTGATGGCGACAGGCGTTCGTATCGAGAATCTGGATCGTCGGGGCGAGTATGGGTTCGATGGCAACGTCACGGCGGCCCTCGGAATGGCGGCGACTGGAGTATCGCTCCTCGCGGTCGCGATCGCGCTCCTCTTCAAGGCCGAGCATCAGGTCCTCGCCTTGCCCGCGCTCATCGTGGCGGTCGTACTCCTGCTCGTATTCGGCATCTATCTACACACCACGCGTCGCGGAAAATTCGCCGTCTGGGCTGAGCTCCTCGAGGATCTCAAGCTGGCTGGCGACGAGCACGTTCTCGACGTGGGGTGTGGTCGAGGTGCAGTCCTGACGATGGTCGCAAAGCTGCTTCCTCGTGGTCGTGTAGTGGGGATCGACCTGTGGAACACGGCCGATCAATCGGGTAACGGGCAAGCCGCCGCTGAACGAAATCTCCAGACGGAGGGCGTCCGGGACCGATGCGACATCGTGACGGGCGACATGCGAGCGATGCCATTCCCGGATGCTTCCTTCGACTTGGTGCTTTCGAGCCTCGCCGTCCACAACATCCGGGATGGCGCGGGACGGCTCAAAGCTATCGACGAGGTCGCCCGCGTGGTCAGGCCGGGCGGGCGCGTTGTGCTTGCCGATCTTGCCTTCACGAGAAGCTACGCAGAACAGTTCCAGACACGCGGATTCTGCGACGTGCGCCGAGTTGGGCTCGGCTGGCGGCTCTGGTGGGGACCGTGGCTTGCGACAGGCGTCGTGATCGCTTCGAAGCCTGCATCAAGCGCGGCCCCAATGGCCCACAGTTTCGGGTTCGCGGGTCGATTCGAGGGGCACAGCGGAGGCTCGTTGAAGTTTCCTCCACGGCTCTCCGGTAGGGCTCTCGAGACTATCGCGCGGCTCTCGCGGACGCGCCTGGGCGCACGGCTACTCGCGAGGGGATTTCGCGCCCATCTGCGACTTGCGGAGATGGAGCAGCTACCGGACCGCTACTTCGGGGAAGTGCCTGTGGACAATCGGCCGATTGCAGGCCGCTCTCCGCGCGACATGCCGAACGCTGGGCTACCCCTGCCGGGGGGGTCGTGGAGTCCCACCTCGGAGAGCCTCGCCGAGTTGTACCGTTCCGGCGAGACGACCCCGCGACGGGTTGTCGACCACGCCCTCGAGTCAGCCCGTTCGCTCGCATCGCGCCGCCCCAGTTTCGGTCCCCTCATGGACTATTCCGTGAAGGCAGCACAACGGGGCGCTGACGCTTCGACCGAGCGCTGGCGTCAGGGTAGGCCCCTCGGGCCCTTGGACGGCGTTCCGATTGTCATCAAGGAGGAGCTCGCCGTACGCGGGCTGCCGACCCGCGGCGGCAGCGATCTGTCGGATGCGACAGAGGCGACAGAGGACGCAACATTCGTTGCGCGCCTGCGCTCCGCCGGGGCCATCGTTCTCGGGCATACGCCGATGACCGAGTACGGAATGTCGTCTCTTGGTTTCAATCGGAATCGAACGATGCCCCGCAACCCGCATGCGAACGATCGCACGGCGGGTGGCTCATCGACAGGATCCGCGGTGGCGGTCTCGACGGGGCTCGTGCCGCTAGCCATCGGGGGTGATGGCGGGGGCTCAATTCGTCTCCCCTCGTGCCTGTGCGGCGTGTTCGGATTCAAGCCGACCTGGGGACGCATCAGCCGCGCTGGTGACATGTTGGGGGGCGGAACCGTCGGGCACGTTGGACCGATAGCCTCGTCGACGATCGATCTAGCCCGGTGTCTGGATGTCGCTGCAGGACTCGATGCACGCGATCTCCAAACGGAGCTGGCGCCCCCGCACGCCAGGGGCGCATTCACTCGCGCGCTCTCCCGCGGCGTACGCGGCACCCGCATTGGCGTTGTCGGCAGCGAGTGGAGCGACGCCTCTGCTCCCGTCTGTCGAGCCGGAATGGAAGCGCTGAGCGTGCTCGCGAGGGAGGGGGCGGTGCTGGTCGACTTACGCCTCGAGCTGGCACGCTGGGCGCCGGCCGTAGGTCCTCTCATCATCGGCATCGAAACCATGTCCGGTCATCGCGAGCTCATCGCCCGGCAGGCACCGTTCACGCCGGACCTCCGCATTAGCTATTCGGTTCTCGCCCAGATAACGGTCAACGAGTACGTGCATGCGCAGCGTCTCCGCACGGGAATCCGCCGCGAGATGGCGCACGCGTTTGGGGATGTTGACCTCGTCGCGCTGCCGTCGGCGGCGACGGTTGCGCCACGCGTCACCGACAGTGAGTTCGAGAGCGGTTTCCTCGACACCCCTCTCCTGCTCGCGATGGGCCGCTTCATGTACCTCGGCAACTTGACAGGCTTGCCCGCGCTCAGTGTGCCAGTCGGCCTGGACGAAGAGCGCCTGCCGCTCGGCCTTCAACTCCTGGGCGACGCATGGGACGACGCAACCGTGCTGGCTGCAGCAGCGCATCTCGAGCGCCTCGGCGTGGCGCGCGCGGAGCGGCCCTCCGCCACGGCATGACGACGACACACGTACGTAAGAGCAGACCCCAATGGCGACAGGAAGCCGCAGCGTGGAGAGACCGATCACCACAATCTCCCAGGAGAAACGCAAATGAGCGTAGGTGGGGCCCAAGTGGACAAGGTGCAAGACACCGCGCGATGGGTGGCGATGGCACGAGCTCGCGAGTCCGAGCGCACAGACGCGCTGTTCAATGATCCGTTGGCGCGAAGCCTCGCCGGCCCGGTCGGCGCCGAACTCGCTCACCGAGTGCGCCTTGACACGTGGCCGGTCGTCGCGAGGACGTACATCATCGACCGCCTGGTCACCGGCGCGATCCGCGAAGGCGCCGACGCCATCGTGAACATCGCCGCGGGTCTCGACAGCAGACCGTACCGCATGGATCTACCGCCATCGCTCACCTGGATCGAGGTCGATCACGCCGACATCATCGCCGACAAAGAGGCGAGGCTGCGCGGCTGCGCGCCCGTGTGCCACGTGGAGCGCATCGCACTCGACCTGTCCGTTGCAGACGGCCGCAGGGAGATTCTGGCGCAGGTGGTCAGCCGTTTCCGCCGCATCGCCGTGATGAGCGAAGGGCTGCTCTGCTACCTCGAACCGGCGGATGCCCTGCGCCTCTCGACGGACATCCGCGCGATGCCGGGGGTCTTTCGCTACATCGCAGACCTGCAAAACAAGGCTGTCAACGATCTCGTCGCACGTCGCACGGGGTTCAAGGGCACCGCTGCGCTGAAGTTCGGGCCCGAAGAGGGACCGCTCGTCTTCGAACCGCTCGGCTGGAAAGTAGTCAGCGCCACATCGATCCTCAAGATGGCGGGCCGGCTCAAACGCCTGCCCTTGCTCCTGTCGCTCTTTGCGCGCCTGCCAGACAAGCCGTACGGGACTCCGGGACGGCCCTGGTCAGGCGTCTGCGTGTGGGAGCCTCGCTAACAGCAGCAGGGCTTCGACGAGGCCGAGGCTCGTCGCAAAGCCGGCACCGCCCCTGCCGGACCGCGTCTCCGTCGCCCTTCCCCCTTGTTCAGCGGTAACTCGGCCGCAGCGCTCCGATAGGCGAGGGCCCGAGCGCAACAGTTGCGTACCGGTAAAGATTGAGACTTTGGGGAACGACGTCAGCGCCTGCAGCATGCGCTGGGCTTTCGCTCGCTTGACCTTGAACCGACTCAAGACGTTTCGGGCTGGCAGTAGCCTACGCGATCCTCTCACCTGGGTCCCGGTCATCGTGAAAGTCGTTGAGTCCGGGATGGCCGCGCACGCCAGCGCAGTGCGCGGGCACGGACTCACCTCGAACCGCTCTGAACACCCGCCTCCTGTTCGGCGATGCGGGCAAAGACCGACCAGTCGAGTTCCCCCCAGCCCTGCGCGAGCGCCGAAAGCATGCGGTCGCGGATGAGGCTTGCCAGGGGGAGCGGGACTTCGTGCCGCTCCCCAGCCTGCAGGACGAGGCGGTTGTCCTTCGCACCGAGCGGCAGGCGGAAGCCCGGCGGAGAGAACCGGGCGTCGACCAACGTGCGTCCATAGGTCCGGTAGGCCGGTGCCGCGAACAGGGTCTCGGTCAGGATTTCGACGAAGGTCCCCCGATCGATCCCGGCCTTGCTCACGAGCGCTAACGCCTCGCCGAGGGCCTCGATGGCGGCACTGAGGACGAAATTTCCTGCCAGCTTGACGAGGCTCGCGTGCGCCGGGTGTTCGCCGACCAGAAAGACCCGTTGCCCCATCGCCTCGAGCAGCGGGAGCGCACGCTTCACTTCCGCCTGGGGCCCCGCGGCCAGGACGAAGAGCTTGGCTGCGGCGGCGGCATCCGGCCTCCCGAACACCGGGGCCACCACCAGCGCTTGCCCCGCGGCACGATGCGCGAGTTCGAGCTGATCCACCGTCTCCGGGGCGAGCGTGCTCATGGATACGTGTAGTCCGTCCCGGGGCAGGCCGGCCCGGATTCCGTCATTTCCACCCGCCACCTCGAGCACCGCACGGTCGTCGGCCACCATGCTCACCACGAGCCCCACGCGCGCCGCCTCGGCAGGGGTTGCGGCCACGACGGCGCCTGCTTCACGGAGTGCCTCGGCGCGTGCACGGGTCCGGTTCCAGGCGATGACCTCGTGACCCTTGCGCAGGAGCACGCCTGCCATGGCCTGTCCCATGCCACCCAACCCTACGAAGCCGACTCGCATGCAGCCTCCCCAAGCGATCGCCGGCGACGCCGCCTCGGGTAGTCCGCTCATCGACGTGAGAAGGAGGTCGACGCCGTGGATGCGCTTGCGTTTCTTACCCCGACTCGAACCCGAATCCACCCGTTCGATCGGGGCCCCCCGAGTGCCACGAAGTCGGTGCGAAGCGTCCCGCCGAGAAGGAGGTCGCCTGCCAACGAGCGGAACAGGACGAACGGAGACTCATACCGGCGCGTTCCTTCCGCATCCGACCACGGTGGCCCGCGTTCCACTCACGAACCCTCCATCCTTTCACGATGGACGGGTCGGTACGCCGCGAGAGCGCTCGAACTGCACTTCCGCCGGCAAAGGAGGGCCTCGCCGCCCGCGTCGCTCCCGGTCGGTCGCGTAGATAGATGACAGACCACCCCGAGGGGAGTTTGGACCGGTCGTCCGGTGTGAGAGAAATCGCCGCGCCTCCCGGGTCGCGCAGCACGGCCACCTCCCCTCCCCGGCCACGGGCCAAATCGGCCCGACGTGGGACCGCTGCGCGCTCGGCACGGGCTGGCCGAACGAGCTCCCCGGCGCGACGAAACTCCGGCAAGCCGCGCTCTCGAGGCCAAGGAATGTAGGTGCACGGCCTACCGTCGAGCTGACGGACAAGAGAGGACCGTGTACATTGCCGCGTTCGCTAACCGCAGGGCACCATGAGCGACCACGAGATCCGCCGCCGACGCACCTTCGCCATCATCTCGCACCCGGACGCGGGCAAGACCACGCTCACCGAGAAACTGCTGCTCTACGGCGGCGTCATCCAGCTCGCCGGCGCTGTGAAGGCCAAGCGCGGTCGGTCAAGTGCCGTCTCGGACTGGATGGAGATGGAACGCGAGCGGGGCATCTCCATCACCACGAGCGTGCTGCAGTTCCCGTATCGCGGGTTCCATCTGAACCTCCTCGACACCCCTGGTCACGCGGACTTTAGCGAGGACACCTACCGCACGCTGCACGCGGTCGATGGGGCAGTCATGCTCCTCGATTCGGCCAAGGGGGTCGAGGCCCAGACGCGCAAGCTCTTCCGCGTCTGTCGTCAGCGTGCCATCCCCATCTTCACGTTCGTGAACAAGATGGATCGACCCGGCCGCGATCCGTTCGAGCTCATCGGCGAGGTGGAGAGCGTACTCGGCATCGGGGTCTATCCCATCACCTGGCCGGTCTTCGGCGAGGGGAGATTCCGGGGCGTCTACCACCGGCTCGGCCGGGCGGTTCACCTCTTCGACCCCGGCCCGTCCAGCTCCTCGGCCGGGCTGGGTGCCGAGCGCCCGCCCTTCGAGGTGACCGAACTCGAGGACGCGGAACTCGAGACCGAGCTCGGCCGGCCGGGATACCGGCGCCTCCGGGAGGAGTTGGCGTTGCTCGACGCGGCTGGTGACGGGTTCGACCGCGAGCGCTTCCTCGGCGGAGAGCTCTCGCCCATGTTCTTCGGCAGCGCCATCAACAACATCGGCCTCGAGGCCTTCCTGGAGACCTTCGCCGAGCTCATGCCATCGCCGCGCCCGCGGAGCTCGGACCAGGGCCCCATTGCGCCGAGCCACCGCGAGTTCAGCGGGTTCGTGTTCAAGATCCAAGCCAACATGGACCGAGCTCACCGAGATCGGGTGGCCTTCGTCCGCATCTGCTCCGGTAAGATGACGCGTGGGATGAAGGTTCACCACGTGCGAACCGGCCGCGACGTGCGGCTCGCGAACCCGACCTCCTTCGTCGCACGCGAGCGGACCGTGGTGGACGAGAGCGTCGCCGGCGACGTGGTGGGGGTGCACGACCCCGGCTCGTTCGAGATCGGCGACACCGTCACCGAGGGCTCGGACTTCTCCTTCGAGGCCATCCCCAGCTTCGCTCCCGAGCACTTCACGCGCCTCGTCATGCTCGATCCCTTGAAGCGCAAGCAGTTCAGTCGCGGGGTCGAGCAGCTCGCTCAGGAGGGCACCGTGCAACTCTACCGGCCACCGGCGGGGCGCACGGGTGACCTCGTTCTGGGTGCGGTCGGCCGGCTCCAGTTCGAGGTCGTCAAGTATCGCTTGCAGTCCGAGTACGGAGTCATGGTGCGGCTTGACCCAGTGCCATGGCAACTCGCGCGCTGGGTTTCGCGTTCCGACGGCTCACCCCTCGACCTCGACGGTCTAGATAGCGACCTCGAGGGCCTGGTCGTCCTCGACATCCGCGATCGGCCGGTCGTGCTGTTCGACCGCGAGTGGGCGCTCGTCACGGCGCAGAAGTTTCACCCCGAGCTCGTGTTTGCCGAGACCGCGGCCGGGGTGGTGGTACGCGCCGCCTGACGGCAGGGCGCCTGGGCGCGCCGAGGGCTTCCCGCGGTCAGGCGCTACAGCGCCAGGCGGCCCTGTCGCGGCGCCGGCGCGGATCGAGCCCTCACCGCGCGCTCGTGGTCGAGGAGCCACTGCTTCCGCGCGAGCCCACCACCGTAGCCGGTGAGCGAGCCGTTCGCGCCGATGACGCGGTGACAGGGCACCACGATGGCGATGGGGTTTCGCCCGTTCGCGGCGCCCACGGCCCGCACTGCCTGGGGCCGCCCGACTTCGGCCGCGATCGCGCCGTAGCTGCGGGTCTCTCCAAAGGGAATCGCCTGGAGAGCCCTCCACACCGCCAGCTCGAAGGGGGTCCCCGCTGGCCGCAGCGGCAGGTCGAATTGCGTCCGGTCCCCGGCCAACCAGGCCCGGAGCTGAGAGACCGCCTCCTCCAGCACCGGTTCACCACCCCGTTCCACCGTGCAGTGCGGGGCGTGCCGGTACTCCTCCATGAGGAGGCCGACCAGAGCGCCGTCCTCGGCCAGGAGGCGCAACTTGCCGATGGGACTCTCCATCCACTTCTCATGCACCGCCATGTGTTTCTCCCTTCCTTACTCCACACCAAAGGTGCATCACCGCATAGGACCGCCAGGGTCGCCACGCCTCCGCACGCGCGATCGCGTCCCGCTCCGAGGTGAATCCGAGCGCGCGCAACACGCCGAGGTCGCCGCCGGGGAAGGCGTCGGGTGCGCCCAGTGCGCGCATGGCGATGAGCTCGGCGGTCCAGGGACCGATACCGGGGAGCTCGAGCAGCACCGAACGTGTCGACTCGACGTCACCCCCGCGATGAAGCTGGAGGCGGTCGTCCTGCGTCGCCCGGGCGAGTGCGATGAGGGTGCGCGCACGAGCCCCCGGCATGCCCAGCTTCGCGATGCGATCCTCGCCGGCCGCGCCCACCGCCGACGCCGTGGCGGCCAGGCGGTCGAGCCCTGGGTACGGCGTCTCGATCCGCCCACCCAACGCATCGGCCAGCCGGCCGGCGATGGTGGTGGCGGCCGCAACGCTCACCTGTTGACCGATGACAATGCGGGTGGCCGTCTCGAATCCGTCGAACGCGCCCGGGACCCGCAGACCGGGGCGAAGCCTCACGGAGGGTGCGAGGAGCGGGTCGGTGGCGAGCCGCGCGGCCACCGCATCCGGGTGGCCATCGAGATCGAAGAGCGCGCGCAGACGCGCCACGAGCGGGACCACCGCGCCGGAAAGGGAGGGCGACACCTCGACGCGCAAGGCGGGACGCCTGGGAAGCGCGGTCACCGAGAGCCACCCCCGGTGGGCCCCGAGGTGAACGGTCCTTCGGTATGCCCGACCATCGACCTTTTCCACTCCGGCCGTGCAGCGCCCGGAGAGGAAACGGAGCTGCATGTCCCAGTCGAAGGGGGGCCGGTACTCAAGGAAGAGGACGATCGGCCCAGCCGTGCCCGCGCCGTGATCGCGCCTCACGGCCGTGGGCGCGCGGCCGAAGCGTGCGCAGAAGAGCGCGTTGAATCGGCGCAGGCTCGAGAAGCCCGCCGCGAACGCCACTTCGGCCATCGGCAGCGCGGTGTCGTGGAGGAGGCGCTTCGCCATGGCGAGGCGCCTCGATTGGGCGAGCTCCACGAGCGAGACGCCGAGTTCCGTTCGAACCGTGCGCCGCAAATGGCGGGCGGTCACGCCGAGCGCGCTCGCCAGGTCGTCCACCGACCCCTCGTTGAGGAACCCCGCCTCGATGCGGGCAGCCGCCGCCGTGACGAGCCGCGGCACGGCATCCACCAGGCCGAGTCCGGGAGCGAGTTCGGGCCGGCAACGAAAACAAGCCCGGTACCCTTCCCGTTCGGCCTCGGCGGCGCAGGCGTAGAACACCACCCGGTCGCGCCGGGGGATGCGCGCGGGACAGATGGGGCGGCAATAGATACCCGTCGTACGCACCGCCACGAAGAAACGGCCATCGAAACGTCGATCGCGGGCGGCGAGCGCGCGGAAGCAGATGTCGCTGTCGAGTTCCACGTTGGCTTTCTACCTCGGCCTGCGCATCCTGTCTGGCCGTTTTCGGACCCGTGAGCGAATAAGGTTCGCGCGGGGATCGGCGGGACCGGCCCGGCCACGACGCCGGCTAGAATCTCCGGATCGTCGCTCTGCCACCTCGCTCAAGGACGCAGGAGCGACGCGGGCAGGCCGAACCTCCGGGCGAACTCGCGTTCACCCGCGCGAGAGACCTCCACGGCCCTTCCCTCGCCGCGGCGAAGCCAGCCGACGGTGAACAGGTGGCGGGTGAGGAGCGCGCCCAGTTCTCCCCCCAGGTGATGCCGGCGCTCGGTCCAGTCGAGACACGCCTTTCCCGTGGGCCATCGCTCGACCTTGAGGCCGAGGCTCTCGAAGCTCGCTACGCCGCCTTGGGCGAGAGCGAGCGTTCCGTCGGCGACGCACAAGAGACCCTTTTGCTCGAGCGCGTCGAGAAAGGCGACCCCCAGCTGGCCAGCCAGGTGGCGGTAGCACGTCCGTGCATGGGCGAGCGCCCGCCGGACGGGATCTTCGTGCGCGGGCCGGGGCGGAGGTCCAAAGAGGGCAAGGGTTTCGAGGAGATCGGCCACCTGCTCGCTCTTGAGCCGAAAGTAACGGTGGCGGCCGATCCGCTCGACCGACACCATTTCGCCTTCGAGCAGCCGGCGGAGGTGAGAGCTGGCCGTGGGGCGTGTCACACGAGCGATGTCACCGAGTTCGGTGGCCGGCCGAGCGCGTCCGTCCATCAAGGAGAGCAGCATGGCGACCCGCGAGGGGTCGCTCAGGAGCTCTCCAAAGGCGGAGATGCCGAAGTGGGCAGAGGGCAGCACGGAGGGGCGCGGCACGGCCAGATCCTCTAATGCTACTCGGGACACCATGCTTCGACGTCCATCGAATCGTGGCCCTGCGCGGTGCGGTACGGAGTCGAAGTGAGCCCTAGCTTCAAGACCTCGCCGCTCGCGCGGGCGCTGGCCGGTGCCGCCGCGCTGGCGCTATCCATGGGCATCGGCCGCTTCGCGTACACGGCCCTCCTTCCGTCGGTGCGGGCGGGCCTCGGCTTCGACGCCGCGCAGGGCGGCGCCATCGCCTCCGCCAACTTGACCGGTTACCTCGCCGGAGCGCTCTGCGCTCGGCAAACACCAGGCGGAGTACCGCGTGCAATGCTCATCCGCTTGGGCCTACTTCTCAGCGTAGCGACCACCGGCGCGGTCGTCTTCTTCCCAGGCCCGTACTCTTTCGGTCTGCTTCGCTTCCTTGGGGGGGTGGCGAGTGGCCTCGTCTTCGTGCTCGTCTCGGCAAGCGTCCTCGAGGTGCTCCCCGTGGGCGACGCGGGACATGCCGGCATTCATTACTCGGGTATCGGAGTCGGGATCGCGCTCGCCGGAACCCTGGCCGCCCTCATGCCCCGAGCGCCTTGGCAAACACCTTGGCTTCTCCTGTGCGCCCTCGCTGGCGTGTTGGCTCTGCCCGCCTTCTTCATGGCGCCGGGCGAGGCGGTGAGCCCACCCGTTCCGTCGCGAGGCGAGGTGAGCGAGTTCAGCCTCCCTCTCCTCTCGCTCGTCTATTTTCTCGAGGGGCTCGGGTACATCGTCTCGGGCACGTTCGCCGTCACGGCCGTGCAGCACAACAAGGGTCTTGAGCGGTGGGCAAGCTGGGTCTGGGTGGCCTCGGGTCTCGCCGCAGCTCCCTCGGCGATCCTGTGGAACAGGCTCTCCCGCCGCTTCGGCCAGGGTCGCGCGCTCGTCCTCGCCTATGCTTTGCAGGCCGTCGGCATGGCGCTGCCGGCCCTCTCACCGTCAAGGTCCGCGGCCCTCGTCGGCGCCATTTTTTTCGGCGGGACGTTCGTGGGCATCGTCACTGTGCTGCTTGACCTCGGGCAGCACGTGAGCCCAGTGTCCGCCAGCCAGACCATCGGCACCCTGACCGTCGTCTACGGTGTGGGCCAGGTTCTGGGTCCGATCCTGGCGGGATGGGTCACCCGGGCAACGGGCGACCCATCGCCGGCCGTGGTGGGGGCGGCGGCGGCAGTGGGGACCGGTGCGGTCCTCCTCGCCGCCCGGCTCTCCCCAGGCACCCGACGTCATCCGGTGAGTTGACGGAAGGCTCTCTGAATCAGCGGCCTCCGCTGATCCGCAGGATGGCCCCGGTCGTGTAGGAGGCCGCGGAGGAGAGAAGCCAGAGAACGCCCTCGGCCACCTCGGCCGCAGTCCCCGGACGTCCCAAGGGGATGCCCGCGGCCAGCCGGCGCGGCCGGTCGGAATCACCAGCGGCTGCGTGGAGGCCCGTCTCGATGAGCCCAGGCGAGACACAGTTCACGCGGATGCCCTCGCTCGCCACCTCGCGTGCTAGCCCCACGGTGAAGGTCTCCACTGCCCCCTTCGAGGCCGCGTAGTGTACCCACTCCCCGGCCCCCCCGAGCTGGGCCGCGATGGACGACACCGTGACGATGGAGCCGCCGCGCCCCCCGCGCCGGGTGGACATCCGCCGAACCGCCTCGCGGGCCAGGAGGATGGTTCCGATCACGTTCACAGAGAGGACCCGCTCGAGCGTCTGCACCGAGAGGTCCTCCACCCTGGAGAAACCCCCGGTGACGCCGGCGCAGGCGAGGACCGCGCAGGGGGGCGCGAGCGCGTGCGCCGCTTCATCGAAGAGGTGCACCACGTCCCTCTCCTGAGCCACGTCCGCGCGCACCGCCAGGGCCCGCGAGCCCGCGTTCGCCACCTCGGCCGCCACCCTCTCGGCCGCTTCCCGGTCCTTCTCGTAGGCGACGGCCACGTCATACCCGCGTTCCCCCGCGAGCCGCGCGGTCGCCGCCCCGATGCCGCGACTCCCGCCGCTCACGATGAGCGATCCGCACCTTTCCGACGAGGCTCGGGTCTGCAATGGGCTCTCCTGCCGCGAGGGCGCCCGACAGACTTCGAGCGCTCGCTTTTGAAGGCCGCGCGCACGGCCCGTGGCAGCTATACGCAAAGAGCATGAACCCTGCACAGCTCTCCGCGCACGCCCGCGCTGCAGCACTCCTCGCCCTGGCTCTGGCCCTCGGCCCACCGGCCCGCGCCGCCTCCTACCCCGGCGAGAGCGAAGGTGACTTCGTGGTGGACCACTTTCAGTTCCAGAGCGGTGAGTCGCTTTCGGGGGTGCGGCTCCACTACACGACCCTCGGGACGCCGCGGCGCGACTCCACCGGCCGCATCAACAACGCCGTGCTCCTCCTGCACGGGACGAGCAGCACCTCGAAGCAGTTCTTCTCGCCCACCATGGGCCCGGAGCTGTTTGGACCGGGGCAACCCCTCGATGCGGCCCGCTACTACGTGATCATCCCGGACGGGTTGGGGCGCGGGGGTTCGACCAAGCCGAGCGACGGACTGCACGCGAAGTTTCCTCGGTACGGCTACGGGGATGTGGTGAATGCCCAGCACCTCCTCGTCACCCAGAAGCTCGGTGTCTTGCACCTGCGCCTCATCCTCGGCACCTCGATGGGAGGCATGCAGACGTGGATGTGGGCCGAGAAGTACCCCGACCAGTTGGATGCCGCCATGCCCATCGCCTGCCAGCCCCTGGCGGTGTCTGGGCGGAACCTGCTCTTTCGGCGCATCCTCACCCAGGCCATCCGCCACGATCCCGACTGGCACGAGGGGGAGTACAGGACGCAACCCAGCTACTGGCTCTACACCGCTCCGCTGTGGCCCATGATGCTCGAGGGGGCCGCGCACTTGCAGGAGGAGGGCCCGACGCGGCAGGCCGCCCTCGGACTCTATGATGCGATGGTGGAGAGCGCGCGCAAGAACTACGACGCCAACGACTTTCTCTACTGGGTGGAATCCTCCTGGGATTACGACCCGCAGCCTGAACTCGGGAAAATCACGGCCAAGGTCATGGCGGTGAACTTCGCTGACGACGCGGTGAACCCAGCCGAGCTCCCCCTCACCGGGACGCTGGTACGGAGCGTCCCGGGGGCGCGCTTCGTGCTCATCCCCGCCGGTGACGATACCATCGGGCACCTGACGCTCGGCCGCGCCGCGGTGTGGGTACCCTACCTCGAGGAACTGCTACGTAGCCTTCCTCCGCTGAAACCCTGAGCCGGCTCGCGGAGGGGGCCCGCAAAGCCCCGGATCAAGCGGGGAGCGACTTCTCTTTCGCCGGGTCGCGCCGTGCGCTGTCGGTCGACTCCCCTTCGAGCGCACGCTCCACAGCGGCGAGTGCATGGATGGCGGTCGTGTCGAAGAGCGGGACCGAGACATCGGATTGGTTCACGAGCAAGGTGATCTCGGTGCAACCGGCGATGATGCCCTGGGCACCGCGGCGGACGAGCCCCTCCATGACCGAGGCGTAGCGTGCCCTCGAGCGGGGTTCGATCCGCCCGAGAACGAGCTCCTCGAAGATCACCCGATTCACCTCGGGACGATCCTCGGGATCCGGCACCATGACCTCGAGGCCGAGTAGGGCGAGCCGGCCGCGAAGGAAGTCCTCCTCCATGGTGTAGCGGGTGCCGAGCAGTCCCACCTTGCGCACGCCAGCCTTCTTCACCCGTTCCGCGGTCACGTCGGCGATGTGGACGAGGGGGATTCTGACGCCGCTCATCATGCGGTCGGCGACCTTGTGCATGGTGTTGGCACAGAGGAGGAGCAGATCGGCTCCGGCGCGCTCGAGCCCCAGCGCCGCTGCGTTCAGCACGGTGCCGGCCTCATCCCAGCGGTTCGACCGCTGTAACGGTTCGATGGTCGCGAAATCGAGAGAGGCCACGATGCAGCGCGCCGAGTGCAGTCCCCCCAGACGAGCTTTCACCTCTTCGTTGAGGAGGCGGTAGTAGTGCGCGGTGGACTCCCAACTCATCCCGCCGACGAGGCCGATGGTCTTCATGGTTGCTCTCCATCATGGTCGGGCTTGGCCGCCAGGGCAACTCGCCCCCGAAAACGGCCGGGGGGCTCGCGTGGGGAGGCGCCGCTCTTCGCGGCGCATGTCCCCATTGCGGACGCTTCCTCGGCCTCGGCCGCATGGCCAACGCGCTCTTGCGGATCGTGCTCGGTAAGAGTGAGCGTTGACGGGGGGAAGCCGACCAACCGGCCTCTTCAGGCGAGGCCGAGTCCGTACCGCTCGAGCAGGCGCGCGAGCCGGGCCGCGTTGGACTTCGCCCCCAACGCCTCCGCTGCCACTCGTGCCCGCAGTCTGGGTCGTGCGCGCTCGAAGAGGGCGACGGCTTGCTGGCTCGGATCGTGTCGAGCCGGGTAACGAAGACCATCGGGAGCGGCGGGGTGATCATAGGCGGCGCGCGACCAGAGCTGGGCCACGTCGTGCTGCCCGGAGAACAGCCGGGCATCGGCTCCCATCCGACGCAGCTCGCGACCGTCGAGGTCGACGAGCTTGAGCGGCTTTACGATCTCGATCTGGCTCAGCTTTCGAGCCCCCAGCTGAGCTTCGGTGACGAACCCGACCTCGAGTGGTTCGCCGAAGGTTTCGATGAAGGCGCCCTCCTCGGTCATCGATGCGTAGAGGACCCCGTACTTCTGTAGCGCGTCGTCGAAGCGGTTGTCGCCCGTTTTCCCGAAGAACAGCGGGTTGTGCTGGCGTCGGTGTACCCGGTACAGCTTCCCTCCAACGGTCACGAGCGGCAAAGGACGCGCGGCGAAATCAGCGGGAGGACCCGGATGCGGGCCAGGCCTCGGGCTAGACGGCACCGTGCTCCCCAAACGTCCGCGCCGCCTCCATCACCGGCGCGCGATCGCCCTGGCGGAGCGCCGCGAGCGGGGTTCGATCCCCGAGCCGGGAGTTCTTCCCGAGGAGGAAGGCGAGCTGGGCCCAGCCGTCCACCCGAGCCGCGGCGAACACCTTCAAGACTTCCTCCAGGTGAGGAATCACTCGCCCGCGGTGGAACTGGGCCGACGGGTACCCGATGCGCCTCGAACCGCGACGGATCCCGAGCAGCTGGTGCGCCTGGTAGCGCTTGTGGACGCCCGCCGGCGTCATGCCGAGCAGCCTCGCCACCTCTCGACCGTCGAGGAGACCCCCAGCGGTCTGCTCGAGCCTTTGGCGCCCTTCGAGCCCGCGGACCCGGGCCCGGGCGAGCGGGTTGTCCTCGTTGCGCGCGGAACGCTCGGCGAGCCGCAAGAGGAGCTCGGAGGAGGAGGCCTTCTCGAGCCCGCGCGCTTCCTTCCGGGGGAGTCCGGAGGCCGCCTGGAGCGCCACATCCGCGACCCTGCGCAGGAAGGCCAAGAAGGCGTCTCCCTGCCCGCCCAGTTCGAGGGCGGGTCCGCCCGCGGTCTCGGCGACGAGCGACCGCACGATCGGTGAACGGGAGATGGCCTTGCGGCGGGTGGGGATGCGGTTCGACACGAGAGGTCCGGTTGATGGTGTTGATAGTATAGGAAAACTAATCAACTTCGACAACCGGCCGGAATGATGGACGGGCCCCGCTCCCCGAACCTTCGCGCGGCCCCGGTCCCGGTCGCGGCTATCTCTCGCTGTCGAGCATGCGCATCTGGTGATCGTCGTAGCGGCTTCCCGCGATGGCCGTCGCAGGGACGGCGGTCTCGATTCGGCTCACCTCGTCCGGCGAGAGCTCGAGCGCGAGGGCCTTGAGCGCCTCGGTCAGCTGAGCGCGCGTGCGCGCGCCCAAGACGGGCACGATGTGGGAGCCCTTGGCGAGCACCCAGCCGATGGCGAGCTGCGCCGGCCGCACTCCCCGTTCGAGGGCCAGCTTCTCCAGGGCCGCCACCAGGCGGCCATTGCGCTCCTGGTTCGCGGCGGTGAAGCGGGGCAGCCTCGCCCGGAAGTCGCCCTGGGCGGCAGGTTTGGAACCGCTGAGCAGGCCGCGGGACAGCACCCCGTAAGCGGTGACTCCGATGCCGAGTTCGTCGAGGACGGGAAAGATCTTCTCCTCGGGGCTCCGGCTCACGATCGAGTACTCGATCTGGAGATCGCAGATGGGATGGACCTTGCGCGCTCGCCGGATCGTGTCGGATCCGACCTCGGAAAGCCCGATCGCTCTCACGTACCCCGCCTTGATCATCTCGCTGATGGCTCCCACCGTCTCCTCGATGGGCACCGCGGGATCGAGCCGCGCCGGGCGATAGATGTCGATGTGCTCGACTCCCAGCCGCTTCAGGCTGTAGGCGAGGAAATTCTTGGTGGCCGCCGGGCGCGCGTCGTAGCCGAGCCAGCTCCCGTCGGGGCCCCGCAAGGCGCCGAACTTCACCGAGAGGAAGGCCTTGTCCCTCCGATCGCGCAGGGCGCGGCCGATGAGCATCTCGTTGTGCCCCTGACCGTAGAAATCCCCGGTGTCGATGAGATTGACTCCCTCATCGAGCGCCGCATGGATGGTGGCGATGCTCTCGCGCTCGTCGGCATGGCCGTACATCCCCGACATCCCCATGCAGCCGAGGGCGATCGGAAAGACGCGCGGGCCCTCCCGGCCGAGGGTGCGATAGGCAGTGGTCATATTCGCAGCCTAGCCTGGATGGTGCGCTCTCGCCACGCGCCGGAAGGCCTCGGCGCGACATCGGACCCGGACGGGCTACCGTTCCGGGCAGCCACCGGTCCTCGCCCCAGGGGTCGCTCGGGGCGAGCGCGGCGGGTCACCTTCGCAGCATCTTCAGCGCGTGCATCCAGTCGTTCTGCCTGAAACCGGGGATGCACCAGAGCATGCAGAGCGGCTCGATGGCCCGGGCCGCCTCGGCCGCCCCCAGGTCCTCGACCTCCCAGCCAAACTGGTCGACCACGGACCTCACCTTGGCCTTCGCACCCTCGTCGCTGCCGCAGATGAACATGGTGGGCTTTCCGCCCTTGAGCTCCGGATTCACCATGAGAGCGCTGCCCACGCAGGAGAAGGCCTTCACGAACTTCGCCGCGGGGGCCTGTGCCTGCAGCGTCTCGAGGAGCGAGCGGTCGTGGCTTGTGAAGAAGCGGAGCACCCCGTTCACTGGAGGGGCGTCGGCGATGGGATTGGTCGTATCGATGACGGGTTTGCCGGACAGCTTGTCGCCGCAGGCCGCCACCGCCGCCGAGGCCCCCGTGCCCTTCACGGCGAGCACGACGAGCTCGCCGAACTGAGCGGCTTCCGCGAAGGTTCCCACCCGCGCCCTGGCTCCCGCACCCTCCTTCCATGACGAGAGCTTCGCGGGCTCGCGCGACCCGCGCATCACCGCGTGCCCATGCTTGAGGAATCCGTTAGCCAGGGCTTCACCCACTTGACCCGAACCGATCACGCCCACGTTCATGGAGGACCTCCGCCGCGGCGCGAGCCGCACAGGACTTGGTAGTAGGGGGCGCCTCCACGGCGCCGACGGCCCAAGGGGGCTTTCCATCCGGGTCGCAAACCCCGACGAGGCCTCCCGCCGATCATGACCGCCCGGGGGAAACTCCAAGGGAGCGCTGCGCGTCTAGCTCGCCCGGTTTTCACCCGCCGGGCGCGAGGCCCCCACGGTCTCAGAGCCCACGATGAGGCCGACCACCTCGTCGGGGGTGGTCTCCTTGACGAGGCGTTCCCCGACCTTGACACCCCGGCGCATGACCACCAGCCGATCAGCGACCTCGAATACGTCGTACATCTGGTGACTGATGAGAATGATGCCGAGCCCCTGGTCCTTGAGCGTGCGCACGAGGTTCAGAACCTTGCGTTGCTCGGCGATCCCGAGGGCGGCCGTGGGCTCGTCCATGATGAGGACCTTCGCGTCCCAGTAGATGGAGCGCGAGATGGCGACGGCCTGCCTCTGGCCGCCCGAGAGGGTGCGGATGGTGCTGCGCAGCGAGGGGATGTGGATGTCGAGTCGGTCGAGGACCTTCTTCGCCTCGGCCGCCATGGACGCGTCGTCGAGGACCCGCAACACCCCGAGGCGTCTCTTCATCCGCTCCCGGCCGAGGAAGATGTTGGCGCCCACGTCGAGGTTCTCGGCCAGGGCCAGGTCCTGGTAGATGGTCTCGATTCCCAGGGCCAAGGCGTCCATGGGGGACTCGATGCGGGCCGCCTTCCCCTCGATCACGATCTCGCCGCCGTCCGGCCGGTAGACGCCCGAAACCATCTTGATGAGCGTGGATTTTCCGGCGCCGTTGTCCCCGAGGAGGGCCAGGGCCTCGCCCGGCCGAACCCCCATCGATACCCGGTCCACTGCGACGAGACCGCCGAAGCGCTTCGTGATGTCACGGGTTTCGAGACGGTACTCCATGCCTCACCCTCACTTCCCGTTGCCCTCGATGTACCGTTCCACCACCACGGCGCAGACGAGGATCGCCCCGACCAGGATGTACTTGTCGAAGGTCGGGGTGCCCGACATGCGAAGGCCGAGGTCGAGCACGCCGATGACGAGGCAGCCGACGAGGGTCCGCCCCACCGTCCCCGAACCCCCGAACATGGAGGCGCCGCCGATCATGACGGCGGCGATGGAATCGAGCAGGCTGCTCGCTCCGGCATCGGCCTTGCCGGAGACGTACTTCAGCGCGTAGACGAGACCGGCGAGCGAGGCGAGCACCGAGGAGAGCGCGTACACCTGCAACAAGCGCCGCCGCACCGGAATGCCGGCGCGCAGGGCCGCGTCCCGGTTGCCGCCGATGGCGTAGACGTGGCGTCCGAAGCGCATCCGGGCGAGCACGAAGGCCAGGATCCCGATGACGACGGCCGCCAGCACGACCATGAGCGGCACGAGTTCGACGACGGCGGTCCCTCGCTCGACCTCGGGCCTCACGAAGAACGAGTACACGCCCCCGGGAGCGAGGTAGAGCAAACGGCCGCTGCCGATATCCGCCGCGAGCCGGGGCAGTCCCATCGCGTAGATGCCGCCGATGAGGAGCTCAGAGACCCCGTGGCAGATCCCCAGCATCGAGAAGGTGGCGATGAAGGGCGGCACTCCGAGGTAGGCGACGAGCCAGCCGTTCACGAGACCGGGGATGAGGCCGAGGAGCAGGGTCACGGCCGCGCCCAGGACGACCGCGGCCAGGGGGGGTGTCCCGGCGTCCGCCAGCCCGCTGATGACCTTCGTCGCGATGATCGAGGCGAAGCCGAGCACGTACCCGACCGACAGATCGATCCCGCCGGTGATGATGACGAAGAGCTCGGCGATGGCGAGCAGGAAGACCTCCACCCCGTAGAAGAGCAGCATCTGGGCCGAGTTGGGGCTCGCGAAGCCCTGAGCGGTCGCGCAGAAGTAGACGGTTTCGAGGAGGAGGAAGGCGAGGATCCATCGGCCGCCCAGCCAAGTGCGGATCCCTTCCCAGCTCAGGGCGAAACCGCCCGCCGGCGCGTGATGCATGCTTGAGGCCTTGCGTTCCATGGCGGCTAGAAGAGATCCGGGAACAGCTTGTCGATGACCACCGCGATGACGAGGAGCACGCCCACCGCGATGTAGCGATAGAAGGGCTCGACCCCGGAGATGGCGAGTCCGTTCTCCATGAAGGCGAGGACAAGGACGCCCACCACCGAGCCGAAGATGCGCCCCTTTCCTCCCGAGAGGCTCGCCCCGCCGATGACCACCGCGGCGATGGCAAAGAGCTCATACATCGAGCTGAAGGTGGTGTAGTTGCCGATGCCCGTCTGGAAGACATTGAAGACGCCAGCGAGGCCGGCCAGCGCCGCGGAGAGGACGTAGATCCCGACCAGGTGACGGTCGACGTCGATCCCCGCCCGGATGGCGGCGTCCATGCTGCCACCGATGGCATAGGTGTGCCGGCCGAACCGCCCGTATCGGAGGACGAAGGCGAGCGTTCCGAGCACGGCGAGGACGAACGGAAAGGAGTAGGGCACGAGGCGCCAGAGTTCCCGGATGCGCGCGTCGGGAAACGAGGCCGGCTTGTCGAAGAACGACACGAAGCGCCCGGGGAGGACGTAGAGGAGGTAACCGTTCCCGATGCGCGGAAGTGCGTCGGGGAGGCCCGCCACCGGAAATCCCTGGCACAGCTTCAAGGCGACACCATTGGCTATGCCCCACATGCCGAGGGTGGCGATGAAGGGGGGGACCTTGAAGCGCGTGATGACGACGCCGTTCAGGAGCCCGGGCAGAAGCGAGAGGGCGAGCGAGCCGGCTGTCCCGAGGAGGATGACCCACCCCACCGGTATCCCGGTCGCGACGAAGACCTGCATGAGCTTGGCGGCCACGACCGAGGCGAGGCCGGCCACGAAGCCGATGGAGAGATCGATGCCTCCGGTGATGATGACGAAGGTCTCCGCCGCCGCGAGGAGCAAGGGCAGGGTCTGCAGGTGGATGACGTTCTGGAAGTTGACGATGGAGAGGAAGTTCTTGCCGGTGAGGCTGAACACCACCACCATGACGAGCAGGAAGCAGGCGGCCCAGTTCTTGGCGAGCGAGCGGCCGAGGCCGCTCGCGAAGAAGCCCTTCCCACCGCTCTCGAGGCTCCTGTCGGGCGCTCGCGCCGCGCGCGCGCCGGCCTGTGCGGCGTTCATGGTGACCTTCCCTGACAAGGAGGGCACCGACCCCCGCGCGGCGGAGCATCCCGCGGTGCGCCGCCGCACGGGTCCCGCCGGGCCAGCCGGCCGGTGCCGCGACTCAGGCTACTGGTAGATGTATTGCTGCATGGCCGGGTCGTTGACGTTGTCCTTCGTGAAGAACTCGAAGCCGGGGATGACCTTCTTCGGCACCTTCACGTTCTTCTTGTCCTTCAGGTATTTCAGACCCCAGTCCACGGAGAGTGACCCCATCTCGGCCGGCTTCTGCGCGAGGACCAGGTCGACCTGACCTTTCTTGAGAGCGCCGATGAGCTCCTGGGTCGCGTCCCAGGAACAGATCTTCACGGCCCCGGTGAGGCCGGCGTTCACCACGGCCTGGTAGGAGCCCTGGGCCGAGAACACGTTCGTGCCGAAGATGCCCACGATGTCCTTGTTCTTCTGGAGCGCGGCGAGCGTCTGCTCCTGGGCCTTCTGCTGCACGTCCTGGCACCACTCGACCCCGACCACCTGCATCTTGGGGAACTGCGCGATACCGGCCTTGAAGCCCTTCACTCGCCCCTGCACCGAGGAGGCGTCGGGGTTGGTGGCCTCGCAGAAGACCTTGCCCTTCTCGCCCACCATCTTGGCGAGGTGCTCGGCCATGAGCTTGCCGCCGAGTTCGTTGTCCGAACCGATGTACGAGAGCGGGAAGGAGTAGTCGCTCTTCTTCGAGTAGTCCCCGTCGCCGATGAAGGTGTCGACCGTGATGATCTCGGTGCCGTTGTCATAGATGGCCTTGAGGGGCGCCTTGAGGGCGTCCGTGGAGGTCGGTGCGATGAGGAGGAGGTCGAACTTCTGGCGAGCGACCGCCGCCTGAAGGATGGGAACCTGGTTCTCGGGGCCCCAGGCCTTCGGGTACTCCGCCACCGTCAGGTCAGCGCCGAGCTCGGCGCATTTCGCCTTGATGCCTTTCTCCATGGTGAAATAGAAGGGGTCGGCGACGCCGGGCATGAACAGGATCTTCGGCTTCGTCTGAGAGGCCCCGGGCCGAGCCAAAAGGACTGCCACCAGAACCGCACAAACAAGGAGGATGGTTCTTTTCATGGGCATGCTCCCGTGGGTGAGACGGCCAGCCGCATACCTCTGCTCCAGGCTCATTTCGAAACTATTCATATGCCTTCGCTCGCCCCCTGGGATAACTGGCGTGCAGAGCCCGTTCGGGGCCCCTCGACGAACTCGCCCTCCCCTTCTCTCGCGGTAGACCTCGAGCGGGCCGCTCCCGGGGAGCGGACGGCTCACCCAGGCCGCCAGACCCCGCCCGAAATCTCTTCATTCTCGGCCGCTTGCATCGAATCGAAGCCAGGCAAGGAGGAGGGCCTCACGTTCGGGGCCCTTTCCACGCATCACGCCTTCAAGGTGGCGATCGGGGTCCTGACCCAGGAGCAGGAGAGGCCCGCCTCAGCCTGGATCGGCGCGGGGCGCTCGGACGGACTGAGGCGCACGACCGCCTCCTCGAGCGCGGTATGGCGCCGGAAGCGCTTCGCGGGGGACGGGCACCGTCGGCCGGCGCCAGAGAGTGGCCCTGTCCGCTCAAAGCCGGGGCCCGCGGGCTCGCGCGACTCGCTTCTCGAGAACCTATCGCCGCCCTGCGGTCCCAAGTGTTCGCGGTAAAGGAGCGAGAGTCCACGCACCTCGAGCGCACCCCTCGCGCGAGGCGACCGCCCACCTCGACTTCAGGGCGCCGGCCCGGGCTGCGCAGCGGAGTTGATGGTGATCTGGGCGTTCGGGGTGGCCATCGTGTTCCTGTGGACCGTGCAGAAGAACGGAATGACCGTCCCGTTGGCCGCGCCCGCCGGCAGGGTGAAGGTGACCGTTCCCGTGAACGGCTGGGTGTCAAACGAGATGCCCGCCACCGAGCCGAAGGTGAAGGCACCGCTCGTCGCTTCGCTCGTCACGGAGTGCTGCATCGCATCGTTGTTGATGACCGTGATGGTCGCGCCGGGGGGAGCCTGGAGATCGAGAGGCGAGTACGCGAGATTGGTGATGCTGATGTAGAAGCCCTTCGCCGACGACCCGCTCACGCTCGAACCCCCACAGCTCACAAGAGCGCTCGCTGCCAAAAGTGCAAGGCTCGCAAGGAAGCATTTCCTCATGGTAGTCCTCGTCCCAGCAGGTACCCGACGCGCTCCCAGGGCGCGTGGCGTTCGAGCACAAGACACGCGGCCTGTGCCTCCCGAGACCGCCAAGGTGGGTCTTTAAGCCTGCGCCTTCGATAGGGCTCGCCTTCCAGGGGATTGGGGCACGGCGCACGGCCCCAAGAGGAACGCTCACCGCGAGAGCAAGGGCTCGAGCAGGGCGTCGACCACAACCTCGACCTCGTCCTTCACCGCGATGGAGACGAAGAGCACCCTCGCCGACTTCACCACCACGCCGTAGTCGGAAAGGCGGACCGGTACGCGCCCCCGCACGCGCAACCCGCTCACCGGTGAAGCGACGCGCTCCACGCCCAGGCGTAACCGAAGGGCTCTCGTTCGGCCGTGGAGGGTGAGCGTGCCGTTCAGCTCGACCTGAGTGACTCCGTCGCCCGAGACAGGCCCGGTGGGCGCCCCGCCGGAAAGCTCCAGGATGACCTCCGGGAAGGCGAGAGCATCGGGCCCCGAGGGAGCAAGCCGGTTCTGTGCGTCGCAAACGTGCTCGCGGGGAAAGCGCGAGCGCGCGTAGTCAAGGCCGAGCGCCTCCCGAAGGTGGCAGCCGCGCTTCGGATCGTCGCTCTGGAAGTCGGCGAGGGGGACGACGAGCCGGCCTCCCTCGAGTCGCAGGGCATCCGGATCGAGCCGCAGCGCGCCGTCGACTCCGGTCACGCGCTCGCGGTGCGTTCCCATCGTGTAGGGAACCTCGACCACGAGACCATCGCGCGCCAGACGGACGCCGAACGCCTGGACGGCCGACGCGGTCGGGACGGTCGGCAGGAGAAGGAGGAGGGCAAGGGCGGGGAAGCCTCTCATCGTACCCTCTTGGCCCGGAGCCGGTTCGAAGCGGGCCCGAGTGACGTGCCCACGCCGCCGCTTCGGGGAGCGAGCAGGCTAGGCAGACTGGCCGGACGCCTCGGGAGGTTCCGGAACGTCGGGCACCGGGTCCTCGGGCAGAAGGGGAGCGGGCACGCCTGCCAGGCCGAGGCGCTCCGCGATGGGGATCTGTGACCGGATGACGAGGGCGGTGAGCTCACCGAGCGGCGTACCCCACACTTCCGCGCCACGCAGGACGCAGCGCCTATCGACACTGCGGGCGAAGGCCTTCTCTTTCATTCTCTTCAGGACCGATTCCACCGGCAGGTCGGCGATGCGCTTGGAAGGGCGGACGAGCGCACAGGCCCCGACGAACCCGGTCAGCTCGTCGGCGGCCAGGATGCCCTTCTCCATGAGGGTTTGGGGTTCAATCCCGGTGTAGGGAGCGTGCGCCCCCACGGCGCGGATCACGTCCTCGGGCCACCCGCGCTGCTGCAAGATCTCCATGCCGCGCCAGACATGCCCCTCCTCGGTGGGCCAGCGCTCGTAGTCAAAGTCGTGAACCATCCCCACGATGCCCCACCGCTCGACCTCGGCCGAATCCACCACGCCCCGGCTGCGCGCCAGGGTGCGCATGGCGGCCTCCACCGCGAGCGCATGGCGGCGCAGAGGCTGCGACTGCGTGTACTCGACCAGGATGGCCCAGGCGGCCTCGCGCGTCGGAGGGTTCATCGGTTGATGGTAACGGAGGTCGGCGGGGACCGCATCTTCTTACGAGCCGCTGCGCCCGTGCAGTCTCGCGTGTTAATTTCTCGCGGTGCCCATGCCCGGCCACGACCTCCCCCGCCTCGCGGTCCTGGCCTTGGTCGTCGCCTGCTCGAGCCGCGCCCCTCCCGAAGTCGCTCACGCCATCCCGGAGGTAGACGCCTCGGAGGTGTCGTCCACCCCGGCCAGCGCCGACGCGAGCGCCGTGGCGGCAAGCCCCTCCCCCGGGCCGGAGCCCACGACCGACGCGGGGGAAGCGCCAGCGATCACTCCGGTCAGTGCCGTCGTCTCGTGGGTGGGTGGGCGTGAGTTCCCCTTGCCGCGCGACGGCACAGCCGTGGTCGACCCCACCGCCAGCTTCCAGGTCGAGGTGTCGGCCCACCTCACCGATGGCCGGCTGGCCCTGGACGACGAGCAGGACGTGATGGTGGCCTCTTCGGGCACGAGCGAGGTGGGCACCGGCTTCACCCGATACCGCCTGGTGCCCGACGAACCCTTGCGGCCGGGCACGACCTACCTCCTTCGCATCGACGGCTCGGCAGGCCGGGAGGTCCACGATCCGCTGGGCCATGCTTATGCACCCGTGGAGATCAGGCTCCGCACCACCGGAGAACGGCCGGCCCCCCCGCCGCGCCGGAGCGCGAAGAAGAAGCGAGCTCGCCCGCACGGGAGGCCGAAGTCCACGGGCCCCCTCCAGACCACCGACGACGGATGAGTTCTCGGCAACCGTCGTGAGTGGCCGAGCGCCCCCGCCATCACCTTCCTCGAAGCCGACACGGGATCGAGCTGCGTCAGGGGTGCACCAGAGTTCCATTTGGCGTGGTCAGCTAGATGAGCTTCCAGATAAGCCGCCGGCGATCCGGATCGCCGGGTAGGGTCAAACTCATCCGGCTGAGCTC
>Ga0335078_10002111_pt1 | contig 30135 bp, 30 predicted proteins | sample Lox_Sample_32_FD_206711 | JGI IMG/M metagenome (GOLD analysis project Ga0335078, IMG submission 206711) | Soil microbial communities from Loxahatchee National Wildlife Refuge, Florida, United States - Lox_Sample_3.2 | ecosystem: Environmental > Terrestrial > Soil > Wetlands | place: USA...
CGGGTGATCCGCACCCTCCACCAGGGCCGCTGGCCGGACCGCGCTGGTCCCGAACCGGCTGGCGATCTTGTCCACCGCCCGCTCCGCCTCCCGCCAGCCCACGGGCCGGTCATCGAACGTCAGCTGGGCATTGGCGCCTGACGCCGGGACCAGGCCGGAGACCCGCACCCCGACGAGCCGGAGGCGCGCGCCATAGTCGAGACCGGCCGACTCATACAGCGCGCAGGCTGTGGCGTAAATCTCACGGGCGACGTCAGTCGGGTAGGCCAGGGTCCGGGAGCGGGTCATCGTCTTGAAGCTGGCCAGCCGGAGCTTGACCGAAACCGTCCGGGCCGCGTAGCCGCCCGCCCGCAGGCTGTGCGCCGTCCGCCCGGACAGCTTCAGCAGCTCCCGCCGGATCCGCTCCGGGTCGTCGATGTCGGCGGCGAAGGTCTCCTCCGCCCCGACGCTCTTCTCCGCCACGTGCGGCGTCACCCGGCGCTCGTCACGGCCCCAGGCCAGGGCGGCCAGGTGCGAGCCCTGAGCATCCCCCAGCTCGTGCCGCAGCGTGGCCAGCGGGGTATGCGCGATGTCCGCCACCGTGCGCAGGCCCAGCCGGGCCAGCACCTCCCCGGTCCGCTCGCCGACGCCCCACAGCGCCGAGGCCGGCAGCGCGTGCAGGAAGTCGAGCACGCCCGCTTGCGGGATCACCAGGAGCCCATCCGGCTTGCAGCGAGCCGAGGCGATCTTGGCTACGAACTTGGTCGGCGCGACCCCGACCGAGCAGGTGAGGCCCTGGTGCCTGGCGACCTCGGCCCGGATGTGCCGGGCGATCGCGGCGGGCGGCCCGAGCCGCCGCAGCGCGCCGGAGACGTCGAGGAAGGCCTCGTCGAGCGCCAGCGGCTCCACCTCCGGCGTGACCGTGCCGAAAATCGTCATGACCTCCTTGGACACGGCGGCGTACAGCCGGTGCCTGGGCGCGACGAACACCGCCCGCGGGCACATCCGCTGCGCTCTGCCCACCGGCATCGCCGAGCGCACCCCGAACGCCCGGGCCTGGTACGACGCGGAAAGCACGACGCCCCGGCCGCTGCTCCCGCCCACGATGACCGGCTGGCCCGCGAGCTCGGGCCGCTCCCTGATCTCGACGCTCGCGTAGAACGCGTCCATGTCCACATGCAGGATGTGACAGCCGGTGTCGTCCTCGTCCCCGGCGTTCATGATGGGTCAGCGGTGGCCGAGCACGTGCAGCTGCGCGGCGATGTCACGCAGCGGCGGAGTGGCCGCGGCGGCCGCCTCGAGCGCGCGCAGCGCCTCGGCCCCTTTGCTCCCGCCGGCCCCGCCCGCGTCCCCGTCGAGCAGCGCGCCGGGCACCAGGCCGCTGAAGATCCGCAGCCCGTGCGCCTCCCCCGCGCGCAGCCCCGCCCCCTCCATCAGCGCGATCAGCGCGGGCAGCGTGAACCGCCGCGGCAGCTCGGCCGTCTTGTGGCCCTCGAGGAGCTGACGGGCTTCGGTGAACCGGCCGGCCAGCGCCCGGTGCAGGACCGCGGCCACCGCGTTGGCGGCGAGTACGCTCACCGTGGCCGAGGGCCGCAGCACGGCGGCGATCGCGGTCATCGCGTCGGCCGGGGAGTCGACGTACTCGAGCACGTTGTGGCAGATGACGAGGTCCGCCGCCTTGGGGCCCGCCACGCTGTCCAGGCTGGCCGCCTCGCCTTGCACCGCGGTCAGCCGCGCGCCCGACTCGGCGGCCCGCCGCTGCGCCGCCGCGAGCGCGTCCGGGCTCGGGTCGACCACGGTGACATTGTGTCCCAGGGCGGCGAAAGGCACGGCCAGCCCGCCGGTTCCCCCGCCCACGTCGACGATGTCCAGCTCCGGCCGGCCGGTCTCCGCCACCCGCGCGGCGACGACATCGCACAGCACGTCCCAGACCAGCGAGAAGCGGACGCTGTCGCGCCTGAAATCTGCCGCCACGCCAGCCTCCTTCCAGGAGTCCAATCTAGTGCCGGCCACTGACAGCGCTGGCCACGGGGGGCGTAACCCCTTCGTCGAAGGCGGTTACTTTCCGTTCTTATTAAGTGAACTTCCGTGACCGACGCTACGTTCTACAGCCGTGCGGAACTCTCAGATTCTTCTTAACGTCACCTGCCGGCAATTCCAGCGCGCGTGCAGTCGGCCACCGTATGCTTCTCGCCATGGCTGAGCACCTCGAGTTGCCCCGCCCCTGGCGGCTGCTGCTGACGGCAGGCTGGAACCTGGCCGAATCCCTCGGTCTTCCGGTCGCGGGGTACTTCGTCGGCGTCAAGCTAGGCGGCCGGGACGCGGGCATGCTGGCCGCTACCGCCGTGGTCTGGCTGACCGTGGTGGGCCGCAAGATCTTCACCCGCAGCGTCCCCGGCCTGCTCACCATCTCGGCGCTGGTACTCACCCTGCAGACGGCCGTGGTGATCGTCACCGGCAGCATGCTGTTCTTCCTGCTCCAGTTCCCGCTGGCCAACCTGGGCCTGTGCGTGCTGTTCGCGCGGACCGCGCCGACCCGCAAACCGCTGGTCGCCCAGCTGGCCGCCGAGGTCGTCGCGCTGCGCCAGCCGTCGTCCCATCACCCCGGGCTGCACCGGTTCTTCCAGGGCGCGACGTGGCTGTGGGCCGGCATCTTCTTCGTGTCCACCGTGGGCCTGGCCGTGCTGATGACCACCGAAACGGTGAAGGTCTTCCTGCTCCTCAGCACTGCCGTCACCATCGGCGGCGTGATTGCGGGCACGTGCCTGTCGGCGTTCTGGTTCGTCCGGGTACTGCGCCGCTTCGGCCTGCGCGTCCGCTTCGCCCAGGGCTGACCCGGCTGGATCAGGCTGGCAGCGAGGGCTTGAGCTCGGCGATGCGGGCCAGGAGGCCGTTGACGAAAGCGGGCGAGGCGTCAGTGGACAGGTCGCGGGCGAGCAGCACGGCCTCGCTGATCGCCACGCCGTCGGGCACGTCATCGGCCCAGAGCAGCTCGTAGACGCCGATCCGGAGCACGTTGCGGTCCACGGCGGGCATCCGGTCCAGGGTCCAGCCCTCGGCGTACTGCGCGATCAGCTCGTCGATCCGCGCCGAGTGGACCGCTACGCCGCGGACCAGGTCCGCGGCGTAGTCAGGCACCGGCGGGCTGCCCAGAGTGATGCGCTCGGCGAGCAACTCGAGGACCGGCGTGCCGCGCAGCTCGGCCTCGAAGAGGATGTCCAGGGCCCGCTTGCGTGCCTTGCTACGCGCGGGCGGCATGAGCGAGCCAAACAAGCGCCCAGGGGGCGAGCGGGGAACACACAGCACTCATCAGGCGCGGCCGAGGTACTGGCCGGTCCTGGTGTCAACCTTGATCTTCTCGCCGGTCGAGATGAACAGCGGCACCGCGATGGTGGCACCGGTCTCGAGGGTGGCCGGCTTGGTGCCGCCGGTGGAGCGGTCGCCCTGCACGCCGGGATCGGTCTGGCTGATCGTGAGCTCGACGGCGGCCGGCAGATCCACGTACAGCGGGGTGCCCTCGTTGAAGGCCACGGTGACGGTCTGCTCCTCGAGCAGGTAGTTCGCCGCGTCCCCGACCACGGATGCGGGGATCCGCGGCTGGTCGTAGTCCTGGGTGTCCATGAACACGAAGTCGGCGCCCTCGCGGTACAGGTACTGCATCTCCCGCCGGTCCACGCTGGCTACGTCGACCTTGACGCCGGCGTTGAAGGTCCGGTCGATGACCTTGCCCGACATGATGTTCTTCAGCTTGGTGCGCACGAAGGCGCCGCCTTTGCCCGGCTTGACGTGCTGGAACTCGACAACGGTCCAGAGCTGCCCGTCGAGGTTCAGCGCCATGCCGTTCTTCAGGTCGTTCGTGGTGGCCACGTTCTGTCTCCAGGTTAAAGAACGAGAAGTTCTCTCGTCGTAGTCGTGAGGAGGCCCGTCCCGTCGGCCCCCACGACCAGGACGTCCTCAATCCGGACACCGCCCCGGCCGGGTAGGTAGACACCAGGCTCGACGGTGACTGGAACCCGGCTAGCGAGTTTACCCGCTCGCTCGTACCCGATCATCGGCGCCTCGTGCACCTCGAGCCCCACGCCGTGCCCCAGCCCGTGCTGGAAATGCTCGCCGTGCCCGGCGTCGCGGATCAGGTCGCGGGCGGCCGCGTCCACGTCGCCGACGTCGGCGTCCGGCCGGGCGGCGTCCAGGCCGGACCGCTGCGCGGCCGCGACCAGCTCGTAGATCTCCCGCTGCCAGCCCGCGGGCTCGCCGAGCGCCACGGTGCGGGTCATGTCCGCGTGATAGCCGCCGTACAGCGCGCCGAAGTCCATCGTGATCAGGTCGCCGCGGCGTACCGGCCGGTCGGACGGCGCGTGGTGCGGGATCGCGCCGTTCGGCCCGCTGGCCACGATGGTGTCGAAGGCCGGCCGCTCGGCGCCGAGCTCGGCCATCCGCGCATCCAGCGCCGCCGCCAGCTTGCGCTCGGTCAGGCCGGGCCTGATCAGCGAGAACACGTCGGCGAGGGCCTGGCAGGTGATCCGGCAGGCGGTGGCGAGCAGCTCGAGCTCGGACGGATCCTTGACCGTCCGCAGCTCCTCGATTTTCCGGCCGAACGGGATGACTTTCACGCCATCGGCCTTGGCTACGAGCTCAGCGTGGCGTTCGACCGACATCTCGTGCGCCTCGAAGGCCACCGTGCCCAGGCCGCGGGCAGTCATCTCCGCGGCCAGCCGGGGCTCGACGAAGCGCTCGGTGATCAGCTCGAGGTCGGGGCAGTCCCGCTGGGCGGCCAGCGCGTACCGCGAGTCGGTGGCCAGCACCGCCGTGCCGTCGGCGGCCAGCAGCAGTGCCGCGTTGGAGCTGGCCAGGCCGGTAAGGTAGCGGACGTTCGGGCCGGAGGTGATCAGCGCCGCGTCCGCCCCGGCCTCGGCGATCTTCTCCTGCGCGCGCCCCCGGCGGGCGGCGTGAATCTCTGGCATCCCCCGACTGTAGAACAGCCGGCCCCGCGCAACTTCCCCGGGGCCTCCGGGCGAGTAAGGTACCGTCGGCCGGGACCGGGTCCCGCTCTTAGTCCGCCATGGCGCGGGCCTGCTCGATGAGGCGGACGCGGGCCTCGTGGGCGGGCGCGAGCGGGGTGACGTTGAGCGTGGTCACCCCGGCCTCGCGGTAGGCGGCGATGCGCTCGGCCACGTAGGACTCCGGGCCGATCAGCGAGGTCAGCTCGACCAGCTCGGCGGGCACCAGCGCCTCGGCCTCGGCCTTGCGGCCGTCCAGGTAGGCGTCCTGGATCGCCTTGGCCTCGGCCTCGTAGCCGAGCCGGCGGGCCAGGTCGTTGTAGAAGTTGCGGCCGCGCGCGCCCATCCCGCCGATGTACAGGGCCAGCTGGGGCCGGGCGTGGTCGCGCAGGGCCGTGACGTCGCTGCCGTCGCCGATCGCCAGCGCCGCGTGGGCGATCACGTCCAGCGGGCCGAGCGCGGGATCGCGCCTGGCCGTGCCCTCGGCCACGGCGCCGCCCCACACGTCGGCGGCCTTCTCCGGCAGGTAGAAGATCGGCATCCAGGATTCGGCCAGTTCGGCGGCGAGCGCCACGTTCTTCGGGCCGATGGCGGCCAGGGCGATGGGGATCCGCTCGCGGACCGGGTGGTTGATGAGCTTGAGCGGCTTGCCCAGGCCGGTCCCGCCCTCCAGCGGCAGCTGATAGTACCGCCCCTGGTAGGACAGCCGCTCGCGGCGCCAGACCATCCGGCAGATTTCGATGACCTCGCGGGCCCGGCCGATCGGGGCGTCGTAAGGCACGCCGTGCCAGCCCTCGATCACCTGCGGGCCGGACGCGCCGAGGCCCAGCGTGAACCGGCCGCCCGAGACGTAGTCCAGCCCGGCCGCGGTCATCGCGGTCAGCGCCGGCGTGCGCGAGTAGATCTGGAAGATCCCGGAGGCGATCTGCATCCGTTCCGTCTTGGCCGCGATGAAACCGAGCTGGCTCACCGCGTCGAAGCTGTACGCCTCGGGCACGAACACGATGTCGGCCCCGGCCTTCTCGTAGTCGGCCAGTTCCGTCACGGTCTCGGCGAAGCCGCCCGCGTAGCTGAGAAACATCCCTATCCGCATGATGGGAGCGTAGCTGCCCGCTGATCAGGGCTGGAAGGGGGGCCGGGGCAGGTACCGGCTCCGTTCGGCCCTGTTCTCCCGTGTCTTCGGCGGCGAGCTCGACGATGGCCTGCGGCGCCAGCTGGCAGGAGACCAGTTGAGCACGAGCACCTGCGTGATCACGTGCACACTTCCCGGTAGGCCTGCCACAGGAGCTCCTCGGACGGGCCGTCGAGAATGCCCGGGCGGGCGAGGCCGTCCAGCACCACCAGCCGCAGCCGGGCGCCGCGGGCCTTCTTGTCCACGCCCATGGCCTCGCGCAGCGACGGCCACACCCGGGCCGGGTACGCGGTGGGCAGGCCGACGCTGGCCAGGATCTCCCGGTGCAGCGCGACGACCTGCTGGTCCAGGCGGCCGGCCAGCCGGGCCAGTTCGGCGACGTAGACCATGCCGATGGCCACCGCGTGGCCGTGCTTGAACCGGTACCCTTCCACCCGCTCGATGGCGTGGCCGAGCGTGTGCCCGTAGTTCAGGATCTCCCGCAGGCCCTTCTCGTTCAGGTCCTTGGACACCACCTCGGCCTTGACGCCGATAGCGCGCTCGATCAGCTCGCGGGCATGGGTGCCGTGCGGGACGGTGGCACCCTCCGGGTCGGCTTTCACCAGGTCGAGGATGACCGGGTCGGCGATGAACCCGGTCTTGATGACCTCGGCCAGGCCGCTGACGTAATCCTCGCGCGGCAGGGTCTCGAGCGTGACCAGGTCGGCGAGCACGCCGGCCGGCGAGTGGAACGCGCCGACCAGGTTCTTGCCCTCGGGGATGTCGATCGCGGTCTTCCCGCCCACCGCGGCGTCGGCCATGCCGAGCAGCGTGGTCGGGACCAGGACGACCTGGACGCCGCGCAGCCAGGTGGCGGCGACGAACCCGGCCAGGTCGGTGGCCGCTCCCCCGCCGATGCCGACGATGCAGTCCGACCTGGTCACGTTGTGCCGCGCGAGCCTTGACCACAGGCTGGCCGCGACGTCGGCGGTCTTGGCCGCCTCGCCGTCCGGCACGGGTTCGGCGTGCACCCGGTAGCCGGCCGCGGCGAGCGCGCCGCACGCCGGGCGGGCGATCTCGCCCAGGCCCTCGGCGTGGATGACCACGACGGTGCGGGCACCCTCCGGCACCAGGCCGGGCAGTTCGCTGAGCACGCCGACGCCGATGACCACCTGGTACGGCCGGCCGCCGTCCGAGGGGGCGACGTCGATCCTGGTCGCGGTCATTTCTGCGTGATCTCGGCCGCGATCTGGTCCGCGAGCTCGTCCGGGTCCAGGTCGTCGGTGGGCACGGTGACCGCGGCGAGCCGCTGGTAGATGGCGTCGCGCTCGTCCAGCATGGCGCGCAGGCGGCCGCGCGGGTTGCCGGGGATCACGACCCGGGGGCGGTCCAGGCCGATCCGCCGGGCCACGGTGCCGAAATCCGCGGACAGGTAGACCACGGTGGTCAGCTGGCCGAGCTGACGCCGGACGCCGGCGTCCAGGACGGCGCCGCTGCCGAGCGCCAGCACCCCGCCGTGCTCGCGCAGCTCGCCGTGCTCCGCCAGCGCGCGGGTGACCGCCTCCTGCTCCAGCTCGCGGAAGGCCTCCTCGCCGTTCTCGATGAAGATGTCGCTGACCGGCTTGCCCGCGGCCGCGCCGACCTCGGCGTCGGTGTCACGGAACGCCACCCCGAGCCGGTCCGCCAGCAGCGGGCCCACCGCGGACTTGCCCGCGCCGGGCGGGCCGATCAAGACCACGAACGGCGCCTGGGGTTCCTGGAGCTTACGGGGTTGTCGCGTCTCCTGGGTCTCCTGGGTCTCCTGGGTCATGAGATCACCAGGGCCTTGAGGTAGCTCTCGGCGTTGCGGCGCATCTCCTCCGCCGAGTCGCCGCCGAACTTCTCCGCCGCCGCCTCGGCGAGCACCAGGGCCACCATCGCCTCGGCCACCACGCCCGCCGCGGGCACCGCGGTCACGTCGCTGCGCTGGTTGATCGCCCTGGCCGGCTCCCCGGTGCTGATGTCGATGGTGTCCAGCGCGCGCGGCACCGTCGAGATGGGCTTCATCGCGACCCGCAGCCGGATCACCTCGCCGGTGCTCATCCCGCCTTCGATGCCGCCCGCCCGGTTGGTACGCCTGGTGATGCCCTGGTCGGTGGCCTCGATCTCGTCGTGGGCCACCGAACCGCGCCTGGCCGCGGTGGTGAAGCCGTCACCGACCGCGACGCCCTTGATGGCCTGGATGGACATCAGCGCGCCGGCCAGCCGGGCGTCGAGCCGCCGGTCCCAGTGGGTGAAGCTGCCGAGCCCCGGCGGCAGCCCGAAGGCCAGCACCTCGACGACGCCGCCCAGCGTGTCGCCCGCCTTTTTGGCCGCGTCGATCTCGGCCACCATGGCCCGGCTCGTTTCCGGGTCGAAGCAGCGGACCGGGTCGGCGTCGATGGCGGCGGCGTCGCCCGGGCCTGGCATGACATCATCGGGCGCGCTGACCTGGCCGATCGCGACCACGTGGCTGAGGATCTCGGCGCCGAGGACCTGGCTGAGCAGGCGCCTGGCCACCTCGCCGAGCGCCACCCGCGCGGCCGTCTCCCGGGCGCTGGCCCGCTCGAGAACGGGGCGGGCGTCGGCGTGGCCGAACTTCTGCATGCCGGCCAGGTCGGCGTGCCCGGGCCGCGGCCTGGTCAGCGGGGCGTTCCTGGCCTGGCCGTCCAGCGTGGCCTGATCAACCGGGTCGGGCGACATGACCGTCTCCCACTTGGGCCATTCGGTGTTGGCCACCCTGATCGCCACCGGGCCGCCGAGCGTGCGGCCGTGCCTGACGCCCCCGGTCAGTTCCACCTCGTCCCGCTCGAACGTCATCCGCGCGCCGCGGCCGTAGCCGGCCCGCCTGCGGGCCAGCGCGGCGGCGACGTCCTCGGTGGTGACCCGCACCCCGGCGGGCACGCCCTCGCAGATCGCGACGAGCGCGCGCCCGTGCGATTCGCCTGCAGTCAGCCAGCGGAACATGCTCACGATCCTACGGGGTCACGTGTGACGCTGAACTCGACGCCGCAGCGCAGCCGGCCCGCCAGCCGGGCCGCGGCGTCGTTGGCCACCCGGCTCACCGCGGGCTGCCAGCCGCCGGGCGGCAGCGGCGCCCCGGCCAGGTGCAGCCGGACGGCGAGATCGGTGGCATCGGCCCCGGCGGCTCGGTCCGGACGGCCGGGCGCCAGGGTGAAACCGGCGATCACGGGCTCGCCGGCGATGGCCGCCTCGACCGCGGCGCGCACGTCCGGGTCCTCGTGCGCGGGGGGCACCGGCTCCCCCGCGGCGAGCGCCGCGAGCCGGGCGCCCTCGACCGCGAGCGGCACCGGGCCGGCCACGTCGATGACCACCGCGCAGCCATCGGCGACCGCGGCGCGCCACACCCGGCCGGCCTCGGCGGGCACCGGGCGGGCGTCCGCCCGCCAGCGGGCGAGCGCGTCCAGGCCGGTGAAGGCGAGGATGGCCGCCCTGCCGTCCCGGCCGATCAGCGTGGGCAACACCATCTCGCTGTTCTTGTCCCCTGCCCTGCTCAGGTCCGGGGCGGCACCGTCGGCCAGTACGGCGACCACCGGGACCAGCAGCCGCGCCGCGGCCAGCGCGGTCAGCGCCGCCTGCTCGCTCCCGCGCCCTTCCAGGTACGCCGCCAGGGCCGCGGCCACGCGCGGGTCGGCCGCGCCGCGGTCATCGCGGAACTGCTGTCCGCCAGGGTTCAGATGCCCGGACACCTCACCGACCTTACGCCCCGCCCCGCACCTGGCTGGTCACTACCCGGCTGCGCTTACATCACCTGGTGATGATATGACTTCGGAGAGTAATGAATCCTCTGAATGAGCGGCTTTCCGTCTAATTACCGTCATTAACTCGGCACAATCGGTTGAGCGGGGGTTCGCATCCGCATGCGCACGGAAGGAGGGCGGGTGACCCAGCCCGAGCGACTGGCCGCGATCGCACCGGGCACGCCGATGTGGAAGGCCGTGCCACCGCGCCTGGTCGGCCCGTACCTTACCGGACAGCGCACCGTGCTGGCCGGCTACGTGTATCGCGCTCAGGACGTTCGCTTCCACAACCCCGCCGAGGCCTACCTCGCGCTGAGCCTGGGCTGGGAGGATTCGGAATTCACGCCGCACATGAGCGAGATCTACCTGGTGGCCTGGCTGGCCAGGGCGATCGACGGCTACCTCCCCGCCACAGGCCACGGTGTCCCCGAGTTCTACCTCGAGCCCATCGCGATACCCGTCGGGGCGGGCATGTGCCGGCTCGGCCAGGACGGGGAGCAGCTCGTGGCCCGCTATGACGGGCTGGCCTGGCAGAAGATGGAGCCATAGCCATGCGATACCGGCTGATGGCCACCTACCTCGGGGTCCCCTACCACGCGGGCCTCGGCCCCGACGGCAATGAGGCGACCATGTTCTCCCCGGGCCCGCCGCCCGACGAGCTCGGCTTCACCGCCGCGGCCGGGCACTGGCGCAAGCAGGTCAACATCACCGACCTCGACGCGCTGTGGCAATCCCGCCTGGTCGGCGAGTACCGCGGCGAGCCCTGCCTGGTCCTGGACGACCTCGGCGACCGGCTGCACATCGTCTACCTGGGCCGCGACTCGGCCCGGGCCCGGCAGCTCGGTTACTGGGAGATCGACCGGGAGGTCTTCGAGGTCGTGGTGGCCCGGCAGGACATCATCGGCCTGACCGAGGAACGGGTGGACTACCCGCTGGCTTCGGCCATGTTCCCGTCGTCGAACCGGGACCCTGGCGCCCAGCCGCGGCCGGAGGCGCCGGGCCACGGGGCCACGGGGCCGCAGGCCCCCGGCGGTCCCGGGGTCCCGCCTCCCGCCGTCGCCGAGCGGACCGGCCCGCTGCGGATAGTGCCGCGACCAGATCCCCAGCCCGCCGCGGAGCCGGGCGGTAACCGGCAGGCGGGAGGGTATCCCGGGGCGGGCGGCTACCCGGACGGGGTGTCGAGCACTCCGGCCCGGGTGACGGCCTGGCACGGCTCACCGGAGACCGAGCCCTGGTCGGAGCCTGCGCCGGACCCGCGGCCCGAACCGCGAACGGGTCCCCAGCCTGAGTTCCGGGCGGACCCCCGGCCCGAACCGCGAACAGGTCCCCGGCCTGAGCCGCGGCCAGAGCCGCAGTCCGATCCCCGGGCGGTCACCCGGCCTGAGCGCCGGGCGGATCCCCAGCCAGAGCCGCAGCCGGAGCCCTGGCCCGAGGGCTGGCCTGCGTACGAGCCGTGGACCGAAGGCGAGCCCTGGGCCGGGGGCGAGCCCTGGGCCGGGGGCGAGCCCTGGGCCGGGGGCGAGCCATGGGCCGGGGGCGAGCCATGGGCCGGGGGCGAGCCATGGGCCGGGCCTGAGCCCGGGACCGTGCCGGAGGCCGCCCTGCCACCGGGGCGGCGCGCCGGGCGGCGGGACCGCGTGCCGCAGTCGGTCTTCGCCGAGCTCCTCAGCCTGGCCGCCATCCCGCACTCGGCCTACGCGGTCGACGAGGAGGTGCCGGGCGCCATGTGCCTGGTCAAGGCGGACGGCGGCTTCGAGGTGTTCAGCCATACTGACGACGCCCGGCTGGACGTGCACTTCTTCGAGGACGAGGAAGCGGCGTACTTCTACCTGTTCGGCGTGCTGGCGGCCGAAGCGGTGCGCAGCGGGCGCCTGCGGCCCGACTCGGCCAACGGGCACGTCAACGGGTCGCGCGGGTCCGGAGTGCCCTCGTCCGCCACGGAAAACGTTTCGAAGTACTTACGGCCCGCGCAGAAAGTTACCCAAATCGGCATCTCGTCCAGTTATCGTTAATTTAGCCGGCGGGGCTGACGGTCCCCCGCTCCCCAAGCAGCCCCGTCGGCCTCCTCTATCGAGAGTTCGCAATCTGGGATTTCAGTACCGTAGATTAATCCCATTTTCATTACCGGTCATACGTCATTGACTTTCACGTCAGTCCCGATAGTTACGGTCTGCGGGCCCTGGCACGGGCAAGTACTGTGGCCTGCGTGGGTGTTCCCCCGGCTGGCACTGGCCCGGCTGGCACTGGCCCGGCTGGTGCGGGCACCGAGCCCGCGATGACCGCCGGAGTGGCCAGCCTGGCGGTCCGGGACCTGCTGCGCGGGACGCGCCGTCACGGCAAGGTCCTGGCGGCCCTGCCGGATGCGATCTACCTGGAATTCGCCGATCCCGTATCCGAGCCGCGGGTGATCGCGGTCTCCCCGCCGGACGCGATCAGGCTGCCGAACGCGATCATCACCGGCTCCTGGGAGACCCGTCCACCCGGTTCTCCGGTGAGCGCCGCGGAGTGCTGGGCGGGCGGGAGCCGCGTGATGGCCTGCGGCCTCGACATCAGGATCGTCCGCTGGTGGGATCCCTCACCGGTGTTCGGGCCGCTGTCCCGGGCCAGGCTCGATCACGGCTCGGGTGTCCTGGCCAGGCTCTACGCGGCCGCCGAGCACACGCCCGGCCTGGCGGGGCATGACGGGCCTGGCCAGCTGGCGGCGTGCTGCGCCAGCGGCGACCTGGCCGGCGCGGTGGAGGCGGCCGAGCACCTGGTGGGCCTCGGCCCCGGCCTGGTGCCGAGCGGCGACAGCGTGGTCAGCGGCGTGCTGCTCGCGCTCAGGCTGCTAGGCGGGGCCATCTCCGGCGGGACCCGGGCGGTGTGGCTCGCGAACTGGCTCAGCGCCTCGGTGACCTGTGACGCGGCGCAGCGGACCACCACGCTGGCGGCGTCGCTGCTGCACTGCGCGGCCAAGGGCCAGGCCGCAGCCGAGGTGTCCGCGGTGCTGCTGGGGATGGCGGGCCAGGAGCCGCTCGAGCCGGCGGCCTCCCGGCTGCTCGCGGCGGCCCAGGGCGTCGATCTGGCCTGGGGACTGGTCGCAGGCTGCCGCGCCGCGCTGCTTTTGTCCGTATCCTGAGGCTTGTGATCATTCCGCTTACCGGAGTGCAGTACGAGATCGAGGCCGGCCAATACCAGGCCACGGTGACCGAACTCGGCGCCGGGCTGCGTGAGCTGGTCTTCCGCGGCCAGCCGGTGATCGCGGGCTACGGGGCCGACGAGCTGCCGCCGGCCGGGGCAGGCGAGCTGCTGGCTCCCTGGCCGAACCGGATCGAAGGCGGGCGGTACGTCTTCGGCGGCACCGAATACCAGCTGGCCCTCACCGAGCCCGCGCGAGCCAACGCCATCCACGGCCTGACCCGCTGGATGCCGTGGATCGCCGTCCGGCAGGACGCCAGCGCGGTGCTGCTCCGCAGCGTCCCGCACGGCCAGCAGGGGTATCCGTTCTGCCTGGAAATCGAGATCGAGTACCGGCTGGATCCCGGTACCGGGCTGCGGGTCGCCGTGACCGCGCGCAACCGCGGCAGCCGCGCTGCGCCCTACGGCACCGGCTCGCATCCGTACCTGACCGTCCGCACGCCCTCGATCGACGGGTGCGAGCTGACGCTGCCCGCGGAGTCCTGGCTGCCCATGGACGACCGCGGCATCCCGTGCGCCCTGCCGGAGCCCGTCGAGGGCACCGAATACGACTTCCGCCAGCCGCGCGCCATCGGCACCACCCGGCTCGATCACGCGCTCTCCGGGCTGAGCCGCGACGGCGACGGCCGCGCCTGGGCGTACCTCGCCGCCGCAGGCGGCGGGGCCGGGTCCCGGGTGGGCCTGTGGGCCGACGAAGGCTACCGGTGGCTGCAGGTGTTCACCGGCGACCCGCTGGGGCCGGACCGCCGCCGCAAGGCGGTGGCCATCGAGCCCATGACCTGCCCGCCCAACGCCTTCGTGACCGCTGATGACCTGCTCGTCCTCGAACCGGGCGAAAAGGTCACTCACGCCTGGGGCATCCAGGCCTTCTGAGGTTGGTGATGCGGTCGAGGTCAGCGGGCGTGTCGATGTCGTCGGGGCGGCCGGTGTCGCCGCATTCGACGAGCGTGACCAGATCCGGGCGGGCGCGCAGGAACGCCCGGGCGCCCTGATCGCCGGCGGCGGTCGCGATCACCTCGGCCCAGTGCTCGCGGGCCAGCAGCACGGGGTTGCGCGGCTGGCCGCCGTAGGCGGCGACGGCCACGCTGGCGCCGGACCGGTACGCGGCGATGAGGCGGGCGACCGCCTCGGCGCCTACCAGCGGCTGGTCGGCCAGCGCGACCACCGCGGCCCCCACGTCGGGAGGGAGGAGCGGCGCGGACCGCAGGGCGGCCCGGAGCGAGGATCCCATGCCGGTACGCCATTCCCCGTTGTACACGGTGTGCACCTGGTGCCCTGGGGCCAGCGTGACCGGGGCGGCGCCGGTGACGACGAGGACCGGGTCCGCGCCGCCCGCCAGCAGCATGGCAACGCCCCGCTCGGCGAGGGTCTGCCCGTCCAGTTCGACCAGCGCCTTGGGCCGGCCGAACCGGGAGCCCTGCCCCGCGGCGAGCAACACCCCGGCAACTCGCGTGAACACCATCCCCAAGCGTATCCGTTCACCCTGGTAGCATCCATCGCGGATCAGGAGTGATTACGCACATGACACAGCACCCGCCGCCGAACGGGATCGACAGCACCCGGCCGAACGTCGCCAGGATTTACGACTACCTGCTCGGCGGCAAGGACAATTTCGCCGCCGACCGCGAGGCGGCCCGGCAGCTCGTCGAGGCCTCGCCGGACATGGCGGGCATCGTCCGCGACAACCGGTCCTTCATCGGCCGGGTGGTCCGCTATCTGGCCACCGAGGGCGGGATCCGGCAGTTCCTCGACCTCGGCGGCGGCCTGCCCACCCAGACCAACGTGCACCAGATGGCCCAGCAGGTCACGCCGGACGCGCGCGTGGTCTACGTCGACAACGATCCGGTGGTGTGGTCCCATGGCCAGGCGCTGCTCGCCCACAGCGGCCAGGTCGCCATGGTGCGCGCCGACCTGCGCGAGCCGGCCGTGGTGCTGCGGCATCCGGACGTGCTCGGCCTGCTCGACTTCGCCCAGCCGGTGGCGGTGGTGTGCGCGAGCGTCCTGCACTGGGTCGCCGACGAGGAGGATCCGCACCGGATCATCGCCGAGTACCGGGACCACCTGGCGCCGGGCAGCTACCTGGCCATCAGCCACGGCCCCACCGGCACCGCGGACGACGACCCCGACGACGTCGTGGGCAGCGTGACCACCGTCTTCCAGCAGGCGTCGACGCAGCTGCATGTCCGGTCACTGCAGGACATCCAGCGTTTCTTCGACGGCTTCGACATGATAGACCCGGGAGTGGTCTGGATAAACGAGTGGCGGCCCGAGCCGGGCGTCCCCCCGGCGGGTCAGCCCAGGTCGCTGCGCGGAGGCGTCGGCCGGAAACCCTGAAAGCCCTGGGGCGGTGACGTAAATGACCGAACGGAACCGGGCACCCGGCGGCATTGACGCCAGCACGCCCAACGTCGCCAGGATTTACGACTACCTGCTCGGAGGCAAGGACAATTTCGCCGCCGACCGCGAGGCGGCCCAGCGGCTCATCGAGCTGATTCCGGACGCCGCGGAGATAGCGCGCGACAACAGGTCGTTTCTCGGCCGGGTGGTGCGCTACCTGGCCACCGAGGGCGGGATCCGGCAGTTCCTCGACCTCGGCAGCGGCCTGCCGACCCAGGCCAACGTGCACGAGCTGGCCCAGGGAGTGGCGCCGCGGGCGCGGGTAGTCTACGTCGACAACGATCCCGTGGTGATCTCGCACGGCCGGGCGCTGCTCGCGACCGGCGACCAGGTCGGCATGGTCCCGGGCGACCTGCGTGACCCGGCCGGCATCCTGCGGCATCCGGACGTCCTGCGCCTGCTCGACTTCGCGCGGCCGGTAGCCGTGCTGTGCACCAGCACCCTGCACTTCGTCGCCGACCAGGCGGAGCCGCACAAGATCATCGCGGAGTACCGGGATCAGCTGGCGCCAGGCAGCTACCTGGCCATCAGCCACGGCACCCGGGAGGAAGACCCCGAGGGCGAGGCCGGCCGGGCCGAGAGCATCTACCGCCGGGCATCAGCCCAGCTGCACCTGCGGCCGCTGCCCGAGGTACTGCGGTTCTTCGACGGCTTCGAGCTCGTCGAGCCGGGGCTGACCTGGATCGCCGGATGGCGGCCTGAGCCGGGGACCGCGCCGGCCGGGCGGCGGCATTCCATGCGCGGGGGCGTAGGGCGTAAGCCCTGAGCGAGCTGAAGGGCCACAGCGCCGCCTGGACTCCCCCGCGAGCCGAAGGAAGGAGCTGCCTCAAAGGCGGCCCGGAGGCGAGTGGGAAGACAGAGCCCTAGCCGGCGAACTCGTGGTGGATGCGGCCTTCGGTGCCGGTCAGCGGCTGGCCGGTGCCGCCCCAGCGGAGCTGGATCAGCTCGGCGGCGATCGATACCGCGGTCTCCTCGGGCGTCCTGGCCCCGAGATCCAGCCCGATCGGCGAGCGCAGCCGGGCCAGCTCGCCTTCGGTCAGGCCCACCTCGCGCAGCCGGGCCAGCCGGTCGTCGTGGGTGCGCCGGCTGCCCATGGCGCCGATGTACCCGGCCTGCGTGCGCAGCGCCACCTCGAGCAGCGGGACGTCGAACTTCGGGTCGTGGGTGAGCACGCAGATGACGGTCCTGGCGTCCACCTCGGTCGTGCCCAGGAAGCGGTGCGGCCAGTCGACCACCACCTCGTCGGCGTCGGGGAACCGCGACGCGGTGGCGAACACCTTCCTCGCGTCGCACACCGTGACGTGATATCCGAGGAACTTGCCGACCCGCGCGACGGCGGCGGCGAAGTCGATCGCGCCGAAGACCAGCATCCGGGGGGCCGGGGCGAACGAGTTCACGAACACGCTCAGGTCGTCCCCGCGCCGCTCCCCGTGCTCGCCGTACCGGCGGATGCCGGTCAGCCCCTGGGCCAGCATGCCGCGGACGTCGTCGTCGACCGCCGCGTCCAGCCGCGCCGAGCCCAGGGTGCCGGACGACTGGCCACTGTCCCTGGCCCAGATCACCCGTCGCGCGCCGATCTGGCCGGGTCCGCCGATCACCGTCGCGACCGCGACCGGCTCGCCGCGCTCGACCGCCGCGGCGATCTCGCCCAGCTCGGGGAAACGGGCCTGATCCACCGGCTCCACGAAGATGTCGATGATCCCGCCGCAGGTCAGCCCGACCGCGAACGCGTCGTCATCGCTGACCCCGTAGGTCTGCAGGACCGGCTCGCCGCTCTGGCACACATCCAGCGACAGCTCGTAGACGGCGCCTTCGACGCATCCGCCCGAGACGCTGCCGACGACCTCGTTATCGGCCATGGCCGATACCGCCAGCGCCGCGCCCGGATCACGGGGAGCGCTGCGGTAGGTTCGCACCACGGTAGCCAGGCCGAACGTCTCCCCGGCCTCCCACCACTTGGTGATCCGGTTCAGGATGTCACGCACCTGCGTCACCTCCGCTCATGTCCACGGAACCCGCGGTGCCGCCCTGCCTATTCCCGGGCTCATTCCCGCGAACGCGGCTGGCAGCGGTACGGATCAGGCTCGGGATCTCGGGATGGGCCGGCGGCTCGCCGGCCTCCAGGTCCTCGGCCGACAGCCAGCCGTACGTGTCGGTCGTGGCCCGCTCCCAGGGGTCCAGCCCGTCCAGGCTCACCGCAGCCGAGGCGACCGGGACCGCGTAGAAGGTCTGCTCCTGGACGATGGGGATACCGCCCCAGGAGAACTCGATGGTGCTGCGCGCGATGGGCTCGCCGAGCTGCGCCGGGTCGAGGAGGATACGGGTCTCCTCGTACAGTTCGCGGGCGGCCGCGTCGCGCAGCGACTCCCCGCCCTCGGCCGCCCCGCCGATGGTGAACCAGAAGGGGCGCTCGGGATGGTGCGGATCCCAGCCGTGCAGCAGCAGCACGCGCCCCTGCGGGTCGACCGGCAGCACCCGGGCGGTCGACCTGTGCCAGGCGCCGGCGCCCCGCACCGCTACTCGACGATCTTGGAGATGGGGATCTCCAGGATGTCCTGGGCGCCCGCCGCCTTCAGGGCCGGTATCAGCGTGTTGACGCCGCGCTTGGGGACCACGGTCTCCACCGCGTTCATGTTCCCCCGGGCCAGCGTGGTGATCGTCGGCGAGGACAGCGCGGGCAGCATGTCGGTCACCGCGGCGAGCCGGTCCGCGGGAACGTTGAGCTTCAGCAGGACGTTGCCGCGGGCCTGGATGGCGCCGCGCAGCAGCAGTGCGATGTCCTCCATGGCCGCCCGCTTCTCCGGGTCCGCGAACGCAGGTCCCGCCGCGATCAGCTCGGTGTAGCTCGACAGCAGCGTGTCCAGGATCCGGAGGCCGTTCTTGCGCAGCGACGAACCCGTCTCGGTCAGGTCCACGATGGCGTCCACGATGTCGGGCACCTTCGCCTCGGTCGCGCCGTAGGACCTGATCACCATGGCCTTGACTCCGCGCTCATCGAGGAAACGCTTGGTCAGCGCCGGGTACTCGGTCGAGATCCGGATCCCTTCTGGCAGCTCGGTGATGCTCCGCCACGGCGCGCCTTCCGGCACCGCCAGCACGATGCGCGCCGGATTCGACGAGACCTTGGAGTACTGCAATTCACCGAGGGAGACCACGTCGGCCTCGGTCTCGGTGATGCAGTCCCGGCCGGTGATGCCGAGGTCGAACAGCCCGCGCTCGATGTAGGACGGGATCTCCTGGGGACGCAGGAACCGGACCTTGTCGATCCGCGGGTCGTCGATCGACGCGTGGTAGTCCCGGTCCGAGGACCGCCGCACGGTCAGGTCGGCCGCGTCGAACAGCTCGAGGGTCGCGCGCTCGAGCGAGCCTTTGGGCAGTACCAGTGAAAGCATGAGTCATCCCTACGGTCGGCATGGGTCAGCGGGGAGCGCGGGAACGCGTCAATGTCGCTGCGCGGCCGGCCGGGCGGGGGATCCGGTGTAGCCATCTTCATGGGCGCGGCGGATGGAGCGCAGCACGAGCGCGGTGTCGAGCGCCGCCACGACGGCCTCCCATCCCTTGTCCTCATGGCTACCGGGCAGCCCGCACCGGTCCCGAGCCGACTCTACCGTGTCACAGGTCAGCACGCCGTTCCCGACCGGGGTGCGGGCGTCGAGCGCGACCCGGGTGAGGCCGGCCGTCACCGAGTCGCAGACGTACTCGAAGTGCGGGGTGCCGCCGCGGATGACCACGCCCAGGCAGGCCACCGCGTCGTGGTGCCCGGCCAGTTCGGCGGCCACGACCGGCAGCTCGATGGCGCCCGCCACCCGGACCACGACCGGGTCGGGCACGCCGCACGCGGCCGCCGCCGCGGTACCGCGTGCCACCAGCGAGTCGGTGATCTCCCGGTGCCAGCGGGTGGCCACGATGGCCAGGCTGAGCCCGGACGCGTCCACCACGGCGGCGCCGGGACTGCCTGCGCCGCTCATGCCGATTCCGCCGTACGGGCGGGGAGGGAGTGCGGTGCCGCCAGGTGACCGTTGAGGGGCGGGGACGGCGGGGCCGCAGCTCGTTCGGTGTCAAAAAGGTCTTGAATCTGATGCCCGAGCCGGTCCCGCTTGGTGGTCAGGTACCGCAGGTTGTACGGGGTGACGGCGGACGCGAGCGGGATCCGGGCGGTGATGTCCACGCCGCAGCCGGCCAGGCCGCTGACCTTGGCCGGGTTGTTGGTGAGCAGGCGCACCGAGCGCACGCCCAGGTCGGCGAGCATCTGCGCGCCCGCCGAGTACTCGCGCGCGTCCACCGGCAGGCCGAGCTCGGTGTTGGCGTCCACGGTGTCGGCGCCTGCGTCCTGCAGCTCGTAGGCCTGCAGCTTGCTCAGCAGCCCCACGCCGCGGCCCTCGTGCCCGCGCAGGTAGAGCACCACCCCGCGGCCCTCGGCACCGATCACCGCCATGGCCGCGTCGAGCTGCGCCCCGCAGTCGCAGCGCAGCGAGCCGAACACGTCGCCGGTCAGGCACTCCGAGTGCAGCCGGGTCAGCACCTCCGAGCCGTCGGCCGCGTCGCCGAGGACCAGCGCCATGTACTCGGTGCCGTCGATCTCGTGCCGGTAGCCGAATGCCTGCCACTGGCCGTAGGCGTTCGGGATCCTGGTCTGGGCCTGGCGGCTGAGCTGGCGCTCGTTGCGGCGGCGGTACTCGATGAGCTGCTCGATGGAGATCAGCGCCAGGTCGTGGGCGTCCGCGAACTCCCTCAGCTGGGGCAGCCGGGCCATCGTGCCGTCGTCGTTCACCACCTCGCACAGCACGCCCGCCTCCGGCAGCCCGGCCAGCCGGGCCAGGTCGACGGCGGCCTCGGTATGCCCGGCCCGGCGCAGCACGCCGCCCTCGGCGTAGCGGAGCGGGAACACGTGACCGGGACGCAGCAGATCGGCCGCGGTGGTGGCCGGGTCGACGAGCTTGGAGATGGTCCTGGCGCGGTCGGCGGCCGAGATGCCGGTGCTGATCCCGTCCCGCGCGTCCACGCTGAGCGTGAAGGCGGTGCGGTGGTGCTCGGTGTTATGGGACGTCATCTGCGGGAGCTGGAGCCGGTCGAGTTCGGTCTCGCGCATCGGCACGCAGATCACGCCGCTGGTGTAGCGGATCATGAAGGCGAGCAGTTCGGGAGTGGCCTGGCTGGCGGCGAAGATGATGTCGCCCTCGTTCTCCCGGTCCTCGTCGTCCACGACCAGCACCGGGCGGCCCGCCGCGATGTCCTTGATCGCGCGGTCGACGTCATCGAGCATCTGCTGAGTCACTTGTCGTCCTCCCGGTTGAGCAGCCTCTCCACGTACTTGGCGATCACGTCGACCTCCAGGTTCACGGTGTCCCCGGGGGCCCTGGTGCCGAGGGTGGTGCGCTTGAGCGTCTCGGGGATCAGGCAGACCTCGAACCATGCGTCCTGGTCTCGGGGAGGGCTCAGCGCGGAGACCGTCAGGCTGATCCCGTCCACCGCGATCGAGCCCTTCTCCACCACGTACCGGGCTATCCGGCCGGGGAGGCTGATCCGCACCTGGTCCCAGTGCCCGGCGGGTGTCCGGGAGATGACCGTGCTGGTGGCATCCACGTGACCCTGCACGAGATGACCGCCCAGGCGGTCGGCCAGGCGGACCGAGCGTTCCAGGTTGACCGGCGCCCCTTCGGTCAGCTGCCCCAGGCCGGACCGGTCGAGGGTCTCCCCCATCACGTCCGCGGTGAAGGTCCCGTCACCGAGTTCGGTGACGGTCAGGCATACGCCGTTGACCGCGATCGACTCGCCGGGTCCGGCGTCCTGCGTAGAGCCGCGGATGGTGAGCCTGGCGGCGTCGCCGTGGCGCTTGATCGCGGCGACCTCGCCGAGTTCCTGCACGATCCCGGTGAACATCCGCGCTTCCCTCCTCGAAGCCCAGCCAATGGTCCGGCTCCGGGGGTGGCGCGGGTACGCGCATTTCTCGCGGCCAGGGGCGACCCGGCCGCCTGCGTGCTGCCTCCCATCCGGACTTTCACCGTCGGTCCCGGAATTTCACCGGGTCAACCGGCCGCTGGCTGCGGACGGGTCGCGGACTTTCACCGCCGGTTCGGAGTTTCACCGACCCCGGAGCACGCTTTACTGCTATAAGCCAGTGTGCCACACGAGGTATTCCTGGCCGGGCCGGGTGGTCTCCTGGGCGCCCCTACGGCGTCAGCGGCCGGAACTGGTAGCCGACGCGGTATTCGGTGATCAGGCACTGACCGTAGCGCGGGCCGAGCTTGCGCCGGAGACGGCTGACGTGCACGTCCACGGTCCGGCTGTCCCGCGGCACGGGCTGGCCGTCGTGACCAAGATCACGGTGCCAGACCTGGCCGACGAGATCGGCCCGGCATCGGCGTGTTCCTGAGCGGCTTCGGGCAGGCCGGACGGCGGTGGCCAGCCGAGCAACGGGCTTTCTGCCGTCACATCTCCAGGGGGCGCGCGGATCGGCGGCCGCGGGTTCCGCGTCTGGGGGGCGGGGCGGCGGGGGTGCGTAGGATTCCTGGCATGACGGTCAGGGCGGTCATCTTCGACTGGGGCGGGACGCTCACTCCGTGGCACAGCATCGATCTGGGTGAACTCTGGCTCACGGTGTGCGCGCGGCATTATCCGGCGGACGACGCGGCGGCGATGGCCGCGGCGGTCCGGGCCGCCGAGATGGAGCTGTGGCGGCACAGCGAGCGGTCGCACCAGAGCGCGACGCTGGAGCACATCTTCGAGCGCGCCGGGGTCAGCACCTCGGCCGACTTCCTGGACAGCTACTTCGAGGCGTGGGATCCGCACACGCTGACCGATCCGGACGCGCCGCCGCTGCTGCGCGAACTGCGGCGGCGCGGCATCAAGGTGGGCGTGCTCTCCAACACGATGTGGCCGCGCAGCGCCCACGAGCAGATCTTCGTCAGGGACGAGGTCCACGAGCTGATCGACGGCGCGGTTTACACCAGCGAGATCGACTGGGTCAAGCCGCACCCGGAGGCCTTCCGGGCGGCCATGGCGGCCATCGGCGAGACCGATCCCGCGGCGTGCGTGTTCGTCGGTGACCGGCCCTACGACGACATCCACGGGGCCAAGAGCGCGGGCATGCGCGCCGTGCTCATCACGAACTCCGACGTCCCCGCGTTCGAGGCAGCCGAGCCGGACGCGGTCATCACCCGGCTGGCCGAACTGCTCGGCCATGTCGACCGCTGGTCCGCCGAACCCGCGATCTGAGGCGGGCCCAGAAAAAATCCCCGGAAAAGCGTTGGCGGACGGGGCGGTCCCGGCTCTTATCTTCGGGGAGTGATTGAGGGACTAGCAGAACGCCGGGAGCTTGTCCGGTTTGGGGGGGATGCTCCCGGCGTTCGGCTAGGTATGGCGAGGGCGGTAGGGCGCTGATGCGCTTCGGTATTGTCCAAAAGTGCTGCCACGCGGTTCCATATCACTATGCGCGACAGCGAGGTCGTTGCGGCCATAGTGGCAGGCGACCCTAATGGGCTAGCAGAGGCGTATGACAGGTACGCGTCGCCGCTGTACACCTACTGCCGCTCCCTGCTGCGCGAGCCGGCCGATGCCGCCGACGCCGTGCAGGACACCTTCGTCATCGCGGCGTCCAAGTTGGCGGGACTGCGTGACCAGAGCCGGCTCCGGCCATGGCTGTACGCCGTGGCCCGCAATGAGTGCCATCGGCGCCTGCGCGAGAAGGAGAGCACGGCCACCTCGGCGCTGGACCTGGTGCCGGAGATGAGCGATGAGTCGGCAGATGTCACCGGCGGCGCCGAGCGCGCGGAGTTGCGCGCGCTGCTGCGCTCCGCGGTCCGCGGTCTCAACACCGGCGAGCAGGAGCTGATCGAACTGCAGTTGCGGCAGGAGCTCGACGTCGCGGAAATCGCGGATGTGCTCGGGGTTTCCCGCAACCATGCGCACGCGCTGCTCTCCCGCGCCCGCGATCAGCTGGAGATCTCGCTGGGAGCGCTGCTGGTGGCCCGTTCCGGGCGCGACGACTGCGCCGCGCTGAACGCGCTGCTCGAAGACTGGGACGGGCAGCTGACGGTCCTGATGCGCAAACGGATCAACCGGCACATCGAGCGGTGCCCGGCGTGCACCGAACGGAAGCGGCGTGAGCTCGCCCCGGCGCTGCTGCTCGGCCTGGCCCCGCTGCCCATCATCGTGATGCCGCCCGGGCTGCGGTCCCAGGTGCTCAGGCTAGCCAGCAGCGACACGCCGGAAGCGGCGGCGCACCGGGCCGCCGTGGTGCAGCACGCCGCGACGTTCGGGCAGGAGGGCTTCCCCAAGCCGCTCGACCCGCCGAAACCCGCGTGGTGGCGATCCCGGCGGACCCAGATCGCCGCGGCGGCGGCCGTGGTGGTGGCCGCCGCGGCGGTGCTGACCATCCTGGCCCTGGCCGGCGGGCTGGGCGGGCATCATGGCCAGCTGAGCGCCCTGGGCCAGGGATCAGCTGGACCCGGCACCGCCGGGGCCTCGTCCGGCGGCACGGCGCCGGGGAGCCAGCCCGGCAGCACGGGCGGCCCCGGCTCCGGTGGCCGCAGTTCCGTCAGCCCCAGCGGGCCGGGCAGCTCGACGCAACCCGCCGCCCAGGCCAGCGGCCCGGCCCAGGTATCGCCCTCCCCCGCGCCCGGCGGCACGTCGCCGGCTCCCGGCGGCCCCTCACCCTCGCCCTCGGCCCCGTCGTCCAGCCACAGCCCGTCGCCGAGCTCGCCCGCGCCGTCCACGAGCAGCGCCACGGCCACGGCGACCAGCACCGCCCCCTCCACTCCCCCGCCGGCTACAGGCACGCTGAGCGTGACCCCCAGGACGATCGTGGTCAGCGCGCTGACCGGCGGGAGCGTGACGCTGACCGCGTCGGGCGGCCCCGTGCAGTGGTCCATCACGGAGTCTTCCGGCCTGGTCGGCGAGCTGAGCGTCGCGCCATCCTCGGGCCGGCTGCTGGCCGGCCGGAGCACCACGGTCACCCTCAGCGTGAGCAGTACGCTGGGCGGCGCCCTTAGCGCGCGCGCGGCCGGCAGCCCGCAGGCGGTCGACTGGGGCGGGGCGTGCGTAGGCTGCCAGCTGACGGTGAATCCTGGCGGCATCAAAGTGACGGTCGTCCTCGACATCGACATCGCCCCGAGTTCTCCTCCGCCGAGCTCGCAGAGCCCGGAGGCAGCCGCGGCCGTGGAGCGTCCCGCGGCCCGGCTAGTGAACTGAGCCGGTGCGCTTGAGCGTCCTGATGATCGGCGCGGTCTGTACCGAGCTCACCCCCGGCAGCGCGGCGAGTTCCCCGGTCAGGTACTCATACAGGTGCTGCGTGTCCCGGACGACGGCGCTGGCGAGCAGGTTCGCCGGTCCCGTGGTGGCGGCCACGAACGGGATCTCGGGGTGCGCTGCCATCGCGCTACCCACCTCGCCGAGCCTGGCCGGCTCTACCGACAGCCACAACATGGCATGTGTGTTCATGCCGAATACCCGGTTGTCGATGTCCACCTCGAAGTAGAGCAGACCGGCCCGGCACAGTTCGTCGATCCGGCGCCGCACCGTGGACTCGTGCCAGTGGATCGCCGCGGCGAGGGCGGCATTGCTGGCCCGCCCGTCGCGTGCTAGTTCCTTCAGGAGCGGCTCGTCCTCAGCCAGGAGCGAGCCGCTGACGGGCGGATCCTGGCGCGCGCGGCTCGCGAGTTTCTCCAGCTGGGCCGGGGACAGTGCCCGGGTGGCTTCGCCCCATGGGCCCGGGGTGAAGTCGTGCAGGATGGAGTGCGCGGAGATCTGCACCACGCGGCGGCTGCCCGGCAGCCCGTGCAGGAACAGTGCGTCGCGCTGCTCGGGACTGCGTTCGGTAAGCGTGCAGATGACTTCGGTCCCGCCCGAGGCAAGCCGGACCCACTGGGTGTCGGGCCGCCGGGCCAGGGCTTCGGCGATGGAGTCGGCGCCGCCGGGAATGGTCTGGAGCCGGAGGAACCAGTCGGTCCAGCCGAGCCGGGACCCGTCGGGCACGCCCAGGACCCGCAGCCCGGCCGACTCGGCCAGCCTGCGGTAGCGCCGGGCGGCGGTCTGATCGGAGATCCCCGTCACCTCCGCAATCGTCCGGAAGGACGCCCGCGGCTCGATAGTCAATGTATGGATTATCTGCCGGTCTATCGCGTCAAGTGTCGAGACTTCCACGTAATCAGCATATTAGAAGTCGAGATCCGGCACATCTCGCGCTGATCGTGGATTATTTATTATCCGATGACGCAGCATGATGTGCGGTGCCGCGGGAAGGCGCCAGCTCATGGAGGGAACCGATGGATAAGAAGTGGTGGACCCTGGTCGCGGTCTGCACCGGGATATTCATGCTGCTGCTTGACGTCACGATCGTGACCGTCGCCCAGCCCGCCATCCAGGAAGGGCTGCACGCGGGGTTCAGCGACGTGCAGTGGGTGCTCGACGCCTACGCGCTGACCCTGGCCTCGCTGCTGCTGACCTCCGGCGTGCTCGCCGACCGGTACGGCAGGAAGCGTCTGTTCGGCATCGGCCTGGTCGTGTTCACGCTCGGCTCGCTGCTGTGCGGCCTGGCGCAGGACCCGCTGATGCTGATCCTCTCCCGCAGCGGCCAGGGCGTCGGCGGAGCGATCATGTTCGCCACGTCGCTGGCGCTGCTCGGGAACAGCTTCCGCGGCCGGGATCGCGGGGTGGCGTTCGGGGTGTGGGGAGCGGTCATCGGCATATCCACCGCGCTCGGCCCGGTGCTCGGCGGCGTGATCACCACGAACTGGAGCTGGCGTGGCATCTTCCTGGTCAACGTGCCGATCGGCCTGCTCGCGATCGCGCTGACCGTGCGGAAGACGGAGGAGTCGAAGTCGCCGCGTCCCACGCCACCGGACTGGGCCGGGTTCGCGTTGTGGACCGGAGCCCTGGTGAGCCTGATCTATGGGCTGATCCGGGCGGGCGAGACGAGCTGGTCCGATGCTGGTGTCATCAGCTGCCTGGCGATCGCGGGTGCGGCGCTGACCGGGTTCATCGTGGCCGAGAGGCACGTCAGGTATCCCATGTTCGACCTGTCGTTGCTGCGCGTGCCGACTTTCGCCGGAGGCTCGATCGCGGCGTTCGCGATGAACGGCTCGCTCTTCGCCGCACTGCTCTTCCTGGTCATCTACCTGCAGGACCTGCTGGGCTATTCGGCGCAGATGGCAGGCCTCCAGCTCGCCATCATCAGCGGCGCCCAGTTCGTCACCGCGACCCTCGCCGGGCGGTTCAGCGAGCGGGTGCCCGCCCGCTGGCTCATCGGGCCCGGCCTGCTGCTGGTCGGCGGCGGGCTGATCCTGATGGGCGGGCTATCCGGCGACACCACCTGGACGCACCTGATCCCCGGCTTCATAGTGGCCGGCCTCGGCGCCGGCCTGGTCAACCCGCCGCTGGCCTCGACTGCCATCGGCGTGGTCCCGCCGGAAAAGGCGGGGATGGCCTCGGGCGTCAACGCCACGTTCCGCCAGGTCGGCATCGCGGCCGGCATCGCCGCGCTGGGCTCCATCTTCACGGCCGGGATGGAGCGCAATCTGGCGCAGGCGCATCTGGCGGCGGCTTCCGCGCCGCGCATCGTCAGCATGGTACGGCAGGGCCAGGCCGGCCGGCTGCTGGCCAGCCTGCCTCCGGCCAGCCGCGGCCAAGTGGCCGCGGCCATCAGGTCGGGCTTCGCGGCCGGCCTGGGCGACGTGGTGCTGGTGACCGCGGCCCTCGCGTTCGCCGGGGCGCTGGGCGCGCTGCTGCTCATCCGCCCGCGGGACTTCGTGCGGGCCGGGCGCACCGAGCCGGAGGACGTCTCGCCGACGGCCGGGGAAACCGGCGCCAATGCGGCGAGCCCGGCCCGTTCGGCCTGAAAAACGGGGCGGACCTCAGCGGCATTGCCGGACCCAGGCCGCGTGCGCGGTGGCGCGCTCGGCCTGGGCCCGGAGAGCCTGCACGGCGCGCGCCGGGTCATCGGAGCCGTAGACAGCCGAGCCGGCCACGAACACGTCGGCGCCTGCCTCCGCGCAGCGCTCGATGGTCTCCTCGCTGACCCCGCCGTCGACCTGGAGCCATACCGCGGCATCCCGCCCGCCGACCAGCGCGCGGGCGCGGCGCAGTTTCGGCAGCACCATGTCGAGGAAGTGCTGGCCGCCGAAGCCCGGTTCCACGGTCATCAGCAGCAGCATGTCGACCTCTGCGATCAGGTCGGTCACATGCTCCACCGGGGTGCCGGGGTTGACGGCCAGGCCCGCCCGGGCGCCGGCCGCCCGGATCGCGCGCAGGGTGCGCACCGGGGCGTGCACCGCCTCGGCGTGGATGGTCACGTTCCTGGCGCCGGCCTCGGCGTAGTCCGGCGCCCACCGGTCCGGCTCGTCGATCATCAGGTGGCAGTCGATCGGCAGCGTGGCGTGCTTGAGCAGCGACTGGACGACGGGCAGGCCGAGGGTGAGGTTCGGCACGAAGTGGTTGTCCATGACATCCACGTGCAGCCAGTCCGCGGTGGCGGCGACCGCGGCTGCCTCGTCGGCCAGCCGGGCGAAGTCCGCGGACAGTATGCTCGGCGAGATCTGAACGGCCATGTTGACATCATCCCATCCCTAGATGCGGGGATACGCGCGGCGGCGCGGAATGTCGTACGGTAGGGCTAGGGTTCGATACTAAGTTCGGTTCCATTCGACTGGAGGTTGCTTATGCGTTCGGACCCGCCCAGCGCCCTGCTCGACCGGGTTCGCAAGCTACTGGCGAAGGCCGAGGCAGAGGGGGTGACCCCGCCGGAGGCTGAGGCGCTCACCGCCAAGGCCGCCGAGCTGATGGCACGCTATGGCATCGACCGGGCACGGCTGGCCGCGGCCCGCCCGGACACCGACCAGCCGGGCAGCCGCATCATCGACATCGCCAACCCATGGGCGCAGGTCCGGGCCCACCTGCTGGCCGGGCTGGCCGGAGCCTTGCGCTGCCAGTGCGTCCTGCTCAGCACGGCCAAGCCGGGCGCGCGCATCCACGTGTTCGGCTACACCTCGGACCTGGAGCGTACGGACATCCTGTACACGTCGCTGCTGCTGCAGATGGCCCGGGGCCTGACCGCCGCGGTCGTCCCGCCCGGGGTGCGCAGCGTCCGGGCCTGGCGGAGAAGCTGGCTGCTCGGCTTCGTCACCGCCGTCATCACCCGGGTCAGGTCGGCCGAGGACCGGGCCGCCACGAGCACGGAAGGCGAGACGCAGGACGGGCCGAGCACCGCCCTGGTCCTGGCCGACCGGGCCTTGGTCATCCGCCGGCAGCTGGAGCAGGCGTACCCGGTGACCCGCCGGACCCGGATCACCTACAGCGGCCGGGGCTACGGCGCAGGCTACGCGCAGGGCCAGCGGGCCGACATCGGGAACCAGCGGCTGAAGACCGCCCGGGCGCTCGGCCGCGCCTGAGCACGGCTCACCGGCGCCTGAGCCGCCCCGCGAGCCAAAGGGCCGCGGCGGCGACTGGACTGTGTTTGTCCCCCCGGACCCACCCTATTTGTCCCCCGGACCCACCCTATTTGTCCCCCCGGACCCACCCTAGGGGCGACGGAGGAGCGACGAGGGCCCGCCGCCACGAGCGGCCAGGCCAGCAGGGAGCCGCCTCAAGGGCGGCCCGGAGGCGAGCGGGAAAACAGCGCCAGGAAGATGGCATCCGTGCCGTGACGGTGCGGCCAGAACTGGGCGAACCGCGCGCCGTCTGGCCCGGGGCCGCCTAGGCCGGGGACCTCGGGGAGGACCGCGGGCGCATCGAGGATGGTGATGTCGTCCCGGCGCCGCGCGACGGCGGTGACGACGTCGCGGGTCTCGGCCAGGTGCGGGGAGCAGGTCACGTAGGCGACCACGCCGCCGGGCCGGACCGAGTCGATGGCCGCGTTGAGGAGCTCGCGCTGCAGGACGGCCAGTCCGGCCACGTCGGCTGGGGTCTTGCGCCATCTGGCTTCGGGGCGGCGGCGCAGGGATCCTAGGCCGGAGCACGGGACGTCGGCCAGGACGCGGTCGAACGTGCCCGTCGGCCACGGCACCTGGCGCCCGTCCGCCACGAGGACGGCGCTATCCAGGGCGGCGCTATCCGGGACGGCGCTATCCGGGACGGCACTGTCCGGGACGGCACTGTCGAGGACGGCACCGTCCTCGACGCCCGCGCCGCGCAGGGCTTCGGCGATGCGGCGGGCCCGGTGCGGGCGGATGTCCGAAGCGACCAGGCGGGCGCCGCGGGCGACGGCGAGCCTGCTGAGCAGCCGGGCCTTGCCACCGGGGCCCGCGCACAGGTCGAGCCAGAGCTTGTCCTCGCCAGGCAGCCCGACCCGGGTCAAGGCGAGCGCGGCCAGCTGGCTGGCCTCATCCTGGACGGCCGCCTGCCCGGCGGCCACCAGGGGCGCCGGGTCGCCGCCGGCCAGCCGGAAGCCGTACGGGGACCAGCGGGTCCGCTCGCCGTCCGGCAGGGGGATGTCCCGGCCCGGACTGAGCGCGAGCACGACCTCGGGGCGGGCGTTGCCCGCGGCCAGGGCGTCCTCGAGTTCGGGTGCGCCGATCTCGGGGGCACCGGGCGTGCCGAGCGCGTCGCGGAACGCGTCGACGATCCAGCGCGGGTAGCTGTACCGGACGGCCAGGTAGCCAGACGGGTCCCGCGACCGGCCGGGGGCGACCAGCTGGATCCAGGCGTCCAGGTCGCGGGTGGCCACCCGGCGCAGGACCGCGTTGACGAAGCCCGACGGGCGGGG
>Ga0335078_10002112_pt1 | contig 30133 bp, 26 predicted proteins | sample Lox_Sample_32_FD_206711 | JGI IMG/M metagenome (GOLD analysis project Ga0335078, IMG submission 206711) | Soil microbial communities from Loxahatchee National Wildlife Refuge, Florida, United States - Lox_Sample_3.2 | ecosystem: Environmental > Terrestrial > Soil > Wetlands | place: USA...
TAGTCGAGGCCATGCGCTATGCGGGGCTGGGCGGCGGTAAGCGGTTCCGGCCGTTCCTGGTGGTGGAATCCGCAAGCCTGTTCGGCGTGCCCCGCCAGAACGCGCTCATGGCGGGCGCGGCGCTGGAATGCGTGCATTGCTATTCGCTGGTGCATGACGATCTGCCGGCCATGGACAACGATGCGTTGCGCCGGGGGCAACCGACCGCGCACAAGAAATACGACGAGGCGACCGCGATTCTGGCCGGCGACGGCCTTCTCACCTTCGCCTTCGATATTCTGTCGCGCCCGGAGACCAATGCCGATCCGGCGGTCCGCATCGCGCTCGTGATGGCGCTCGCGCGCGCCGCCGGGCTCGGCGGCATGGCCGGCGGGCAAATGCTCGACCTCGCCGCGGAAGGCCGCTTCGGCGCACAAAACCTGGGGGCCGCCGAGGTGCGAATGCTGCAAGCCATGAAAACCGGCGCGTTACTCCGTTTCGCCTGCGAGGCCGGCGCCATCCTCGCCGCGGCCGGGGCGGCGCAGCGCGGCGCGCTCGAACGCTACGGCTCCGCCGTCGGCGAGGCTTTCCAAATCGCCGACGATCTCTTGGACGTCGAAGGCGATCCGGCACTGGTCGGCAAACAGACCGGCAAGGACGCCGCCGCCGGCAAGGCAACTTTCGTCAGCGTGCTCGGCGTTGGCGGTGCCAAGGCCCGATTGCGCGAATTGGTCGCGGACGCCGAGGCAGCGCTAAAGCCGTTCGGGCCGGCCGCGGCCGCCCTCATCGAGGCCGCCCATTTCGTAGCCGAGCGGCGGGCTTAAAAGCGCCTCGACGGTAAGAAGGTGTTGAAAACACCGCCTGCGGCGATCCTATCCGTCGCCCCATCGTAATAATTTCGTGGAAATTGGTGGGAATCGCGGGATTGCAAGCCGGCAGCGAGGCAATGCGGCTGCGCCCATCCAGCACGCCTTCACCTCCCATATTTGGCGCATAGTTGTGAGCTACATGGCTGACCCCTCGACCAGAACCTTTATTCGCTTTCCGGACACTAAACACACAATGCACGCTTCCTTGCGCTGGATAGCCTACGCGGGCTTCGCCGCACTCTTGCTGGCGATGGCCCCCCAAAAGCCGTTTGCCGGCGCGTTCGCGCAAGCGCAGACGCGTCATCCCGCCCATCCCAAACCGGCGCCTAGAGGCGGGGTAAAGCCACCGGCGACCCCGGCGGCGCAAGCGCCGAAGTTTCCCCCGCGCGCGCCGTTCACCGCTGCCGACGACGCCGTCGCCAGCGTGCCGGGCATGCCGGACGCCCGGTTCTGGGCGGACTCGCAAGCCGATTTTGACGCCGCCCTGCCGAAGGAGCCGGGCCCGTGGCTCGTTCTCTCGACCGGCGGCGCCGACGGCGCCTTCGGCGCCGGCCTCCTCAACGGCTTGAGCGCCGCCGGCAACCGGCCGGACTATTCCGTCGTCACCGGCGTCTCCACCGGGGCGCTGATGGCGCCGTTCGCCTTTGCCGGCGCCAAATACGATGCGGCGCTCAAAGACGCCTACACCAAGATCACCGCGGCCGACGTTTTCGAAGTCGGCTCGACCGGCGAGAGCTTCGTCGATTCCTGGCCGCTCAAGGATCTGATCGCCAAACAGATCACGCCCGAATTGCTGGCCGACATCGCCGCCGCCTATCGCGCCGGCCGCCGGCTGTTCGTGGTCACGACCGATCTCGATGCCGAGCGTTCGGTGGTGTGGAATATGGGCGCTATCGCCGTGCATGCCGGCGAGCCGGCGACTGCGGACCAAGCCCTCAAGCTGTTCCGCAGCGTGCTGCTGGCGTCCGGCAGCATTCCCGGCGCGTTTCCGCCGGTGCTGATCGACGTCGAGGGAGGCGGCAAGCATTTTTCTGAGATGCATGTCGACGGCGGCGTCGCCGGCCAGTTTTTCGTCGTCCCGCCGGCCTTGATGGCGCCGGACAGCCATTACCGCATCCCGGCGAAAGCGCTTTACATCGTCATCAACAGCGGGCTTGAGCGCGATTTTACCGTGGTCGATCAATCGACGCCGGCGATCCTGGCGCAGGCGGTCGGCACCGCGGTCAAGGCCGATCTGCGGCTGATGCTCGACCGCACCTTTATCGCCGCGAAAAACTCCGGCATCGGCTTTAACGTCGCCAGCATCGCACCGACATTCAGCGCGCCGAGCCGCGGCCCGTTCGATCCCAATTACATGAAAGCGTTATTCGACGCCGGCTATGATCAGGGCAAGAGCGCAAATCCGTTCGCGAGCGCGCCACCGTCCTATCCCGGCGCGCCGGCCGGCAATTCGAGCGACACCGCCAAGCCCCAACCAGGCGATGTCGAAAAAGAGGGAGCGACCAAATGAGAAACCCGGCAAGGATTGTCACAGCACTGGCAATGACCGCGGTCGTGGCGGCGATCGCAGCGACGCCGTCGGAGGCTGCCGGCAAAAAGCGGCACTATACGCACTCGGCCGCCTATGACGGATTGTGGAGCGTGTCGATCCGCACCAAGTCCGGCCCCTGCGACGCCGCCTACCGCTATCCGGCGCGCATCGTTGGCGGCCAGATCCTCCAGGCCGACAACGATTTCAGCTATCAGATTTCCGGCGCGGTGGTGGGAAGCGGCGCTATCGCGGTGACGGTGAGCAAAGGGCTCGGCAGCGCCACCGGTTTCGGCCGCCTCCACGGCGCTACCGGTTACGGCCGCTGGACCACGGCGGGCAACCAATGTTCCGGCACCTGGAGCGCCATGCGCCGCGCCGCGAGGTGAGCGGCAAGCGCCGATCGGGGCATCGAACGCGGCGTCACGACGCGGAAACGTATCGCGATTATCGCCTTTGGCGGCATCTCCGCCGGCCATTTCGTACGTGGCCGTTATGCCGAGGCTGCCGACGCCGCCCGCAAGGCGATCCAGGTCAATCCGCTGTTCAGCACCAGCTATTTTTTTGCTGGTCTCAACGTCCGAGATAGCGCGGGACGACGATACGCTCGCCTTCGGTCAGCGCGGCGTTGCCGGACTTATGATTGATCTGCTCCAGCGCCCAGAGCGGCACGTGATGGGCCGTCGCAAGGGTTTGCAGCGTGTCGCCGGCATGGGCCGACGTCGCGACGCCGGAATCCCACAGCTCGATCGGCACATTCGGCGGATAGACGATGCGCAGCGGCACCGCTTCCCCGCCGCCGGCCGCCGCGGATCTGACCTTGCCGGCAAGCTGCTCCTGAATACGATCGAACTTGTCGAGATTGATGTGAATGATCTCGGAACGGTCTTTCAGATTATAGCTGGCGTAATGGCCGTGGAAGCCGCGCCCCGGCTCGACATCGCCGCCACCCAGAATGTTGGAGGACTGATAGAGATTGATATAGCGCAGGACATTGCCGGGGATGGCGTGGGCCGCGCGCGTGGGGTCATAGGTGATCAGCAAGGCCACCGGAACGTGGGCGGCGCCGAGCGCCTCGGCGAACTCAATGGCGGAATCGCCGCCGATGGAATGGCCGATCGCCGTGATCGGTTTGGGGTCGCGGCGATAATCGGCGATGGCTTGATCGGCGGCCGAGCGCCAGGACGAATAGGCGCCGATATCCGCCGCGACCCCGGCGCGATCGATGCGCCCGGCAAGCTGATCCATGCCCCAATCGATCATGCCGATCAGGCCGCGGAACATATAAGCGCGGCCGTGCACCGGCCCGGCGGCGTCAGCGTTCCCGGCAAGACATGCAGCCAACACGGCAGCGATAACGACGGCGGCAACAGGCTTGATTTTGATCATCTGCTCCGCGAGGACAATGGATTTGTACGAATCTGCCGAATCCAGCCTTTGGCAAACTACGCCGCCACCCCTGCCAGCAACAATGGGCGAAATTGTGGATTTGACGCAATATTGCCGCGTGAATCGGCCCAACCGATGCGGACGTGACGGTGAAGGTCGCGGCCGCTAAGCTTCCGCCCATGAGTGCTCTCGCGCGATTGGCCAAAGGCGACGTTGCCCTTTGGCGCGTGTTCTGGCTGATCGGCATCCCGCTCGCGCTCGTTTGGGATATCACCGGCCTTTCCATGCTGACCGGATACGGCGTCGAGCAGCCGTTGGTGGCCGTCGTTATTGGCGTATCGTTCACGGCAGCAAGCGTAGCCCTGCCGTTTATCGCCTGGGCCATCTGGAGGAGCGCGGCACGCTACCCGAAAGACGTCTGGTGGCGCCACGCTCTCGCCTGGGCGGCCAGATCAAGCGCGGTGATTTCCGGGCTGGCGGCGGGTTTGAGCCTGTTAGCGGTGCTCTACCTCGCCTACGAGTTCATTTATGCGGAATTCATTTTATAGGAACCGCCCGAAACCCTGAGCGAGCAATTTCGCGGCGGACCATAGCGGCCGGCACGATCACTCCGGCGGCCGAGCCGAGAGAGCATCGCGATCGAACGCGACGCTTGCAGTCGTGATCACGCCACTCGCCGGAGCGATTAGCGCGTTGCCGGGCGGCTGCGAAGGGCCGCGCGATAGGCCGAAGGTCCGCCTGGCGTAGGCGACCATATCGGCACGCGTCAGCTTGCGGGCCGCGGGCGCCGCCTTGTGCTCGGCGAACGCTTTGTGCTCGGCGAACAGGTCGCCGGAATGCGCCGCACCGGTCACGGTGTTGAGAAAGGCAGTCCATTCTCGCTGCGGGCGCGCCGATGCTTCGTCGGCGACTTGCTCGACGCGCGACTGTGGCGGCGGAATTTCGGCTCGCGGCGGCGGCGCGGGGTCGACGGGCGCCGCGTCAGCCTGCCGAACGGTGGCCGCGGCGGGCGCGGCGGTGGCCGTCTCCACCGGCTTCGGCGCTCTCACCGGCGCCGCTTTGGCGTGGTTCTTTGCCGCCGTGTCGCCGGGCAGATCGATGATTTGCCCGGAAACCGCGGCGACCTCGATCGGCTTGCCCGCTTCGGCTTGGGCAGTTTCCACGCGATCCTCGCGATCTTGGCGATCCTGCGCGACCAGCTTGGCCACTTCGCTCTTCACCAGATCGCGGAACTGCGGATCGAATTGCGCGCCCGGATGCGAATCGTTATTGGCGATGTATTCGATGTTCGGCCCGATCAGCTTCTTTGAGCCCATGCCGCCGAAGGTCTCCCACGGATTGGGATTGTAGATTTCGATATAGTGCCCCACTTTGCCGGTGACTTCCGGATTCCAGCTCAGCATCGACGGCTGCAGCGCGATGATCGTGTCGATGTATTTCGAATTATTGGCGACGAACACCGAAGAGTTGGCGCCGAGGCTGTAGCCGACGACGAGCGTGTGCGTGCCCGGCGGCAAATGCTTGAGGTCTTCGACCAGCGACGGCCAGGCCTGATGCACGTAGGTCTCGACCTCGACATCCGGCATGGCTTTGAGTTCGGCCGCGAGCTCGACCAGCCCGATCGCCGGCAACGGGCCGAACATCGGCCACAACACGCCGACGAAGGTCTTGGCTTGCGCCGGCGAGCAAAAGAACGAGCCGCACAAGGCGAGCGCCAAAGAAAGCCCGATGGCCAGTCTCTTCACGTCCCCACTCCCCACGCGACACCGCGACCGTTCCAGATCGAGCCAGAACAATGCGGGTATTTATGGGAGGCAGATGGGAAACATTAAGGATGAAACGGGGCGCCGCGCAAACGCGGTTAATTTTGCACTAACCGCAAGGACAATTCCCCTCTCGCCAAGCGGGCAGCGGCGAATAATTACTCACCCGGTCTTGCGCGCCGCCACATTGGCGTTCCACCACGGGCAGACGTCGGCGGCGCGCTGGTAATTGCCGTCCATGACGTTGAGCAGCGCGCGGCCGCCGGCTTCGGCGACGCCGATGCGGATCGAGCGGGCCTCTTCGCGCTTCTCCGGCGTCAGCCACATGCGGTCGTGGCCCCATAGGCTCGGGCCTTCGGTGCGCTCGTGCGGCGTCCAGTTCGCGGTGTCGATCGAGCGGCCGCCCCAGCCATATTCGACCAGAAATTTCGACGGCGACCAGGAATAGAACGAAGTGACCTGGTCGTTGGCGTGGCGGCCGAGCGTGGTGCCGATCGTCTCCGGCTTGCGCAAGGCGAGGTCGTAGGCCTGGCCGACGTCGTCGAGATAGCAGACCTCGAACATCAGGTGATGAATGCCGTTCTTGCCGGTATCGATGAAGGCCAGCGAATGATGGCGCGGATTAAGATGAAAGAAATAGGCCTTGAACGGCTTGAGCAGGTAGTCGGTCGGCTTGAAGTTGAGGATGTCGGTATAGAACGGCAGCACCTCTTCGAGCCGCTCGGCGGTGAGCACGGCATGGCCCATGCCCAGTACGCCGGTGCGGAAGCCGGAGATCGCCCGGCCCGGCTTGAACGGCTCGCTCGCTACCTCGGCGCCGTAGAACACTTCGAGCCGGTTGCCGATCGGATCGGAGAACACGATCAGGTCCTTGACCCGGCGTTCGTCGGCAAGCGCGCGCGAGCCGCGCGCGACCTTCACGCCGTTTGCCTCCAGATGCCCCGCCAGCGCGTCGAGCGCCGCGGCGTCGGCGACCTCCCAGCCATAGAACGACGGGCCCTCGCCTTCGTCGCTGTGCACGATCACCCGCTGCTTCCTGTCGTCCATGCGCAACGCCAGCGTGCCGCGGCTCCTGTCGACAAGCTGCATGCCGAGAAAGCGTGTGGCGTAGTCGGTCCAGTCATCGAGCGCCTTGGTGCGGATGCCGACATAGCCCAGCGCATTCAGATTCATGGCCGTCTCTCGTTTTGGCGCCGCAGCAGCGGCGCAAGTTTTTCAAAACATAACATATTCCGTCCCGATACGGAATTCCACGGCGAGGCCTGGATTCGGGTATTGACCTTTATCAATGCGCGGCTGTGATGTCCGTGGCCGATAGGCCGCCATGGGCGAGAATAGCCTGCAGGGGCCGTTGCGCTATTTTTTCGTCATTCGCTGGCCCGATCATGACGATGACGATGACGACGGCACGCTTTTTCTCGAGAGCGGCGCCGCACTTGCCTATGCCCGGCGCATCATCAAGGAACTGAAGGAGGCCGGCGGCTATGACGAGCCCGGCCTGATGATGGTCGTGGAGAACGAGGACCGCGAGGTCGTCTATTCGATCCCGTTCTAAAGGAAGGAACGCGGCGCTCCGCAAACCCATCAAAAACGTCGGGCTCCCGGCGATCGACCGTGGCTTGACCTCAAGCCCTAAAATCGAAACCATTGCGCCCGATCACCGACAGCGGTTTTGCCGGCGGTCCCTGGGCTGCGTTACTGATATTGCATCACTGATATCATGCAAAAAACGGAGGGAGGACTGCGATGCAAGAAACAAAATCGAGCGATTGGAACGAAAGCGACAATTTCGTCGACGGGATACCCGACGAGGCGCTGGAACGGGCGGCGTGCGCGGACCCGGCCAACGCGCGGGCCTTCACGGTCGCTTATTGCACCGGGCAGATGGAGTGCCCGTTCTGAGGCTCGTTTAGGAGCGGCGGCGAAGCCGCTCGCTTGCGGCCGCCGCCGGCATCGGTTTGCCGAAATAGTAGCCCTGCGCGAACCGGCAACCGGCGGCGTCAAGGAAGTCGCGCTGCGCTTCGGTTTCGACGCCTTCCGCGATCACCTCGATGCTCAATTCGCGGGCGAGCCCGATGATGGCCCGCACGATCGCAGCGTCATCGACGTTCGTCGTCACGTCGACGATGAAGTGCTGGTCGATCTTCAAGCGCGAAACGCGGAAAGACCGCAAATAGTCGAGCGAGGAATAGCCGGCGCCGAAATCGTCTATGGCGATCCGCACCCCGATGTCGCGCAGCCGCTTGAAAATCTCGCCGTGGCGCTGGGTCGCTTCGAGCAGGACCGATTCGGTCAGTTCAAGCTCCAGCCGCTCGGGCGCCACATTGAAGCGAGCGAGCTTGTCCTTGACGATCTGGTCGAGCTCTCCGGCCAGCTTGAACTGCACGCCGGAAAGATTGATCGCCACGGTTGGCGGCGCAATCGCCAGCTCGCTCCACGCTTTGATCTGCCGACAGGCCTGCGCCAGCACCCATTCGCCGATCGCGACGATGCTTCCGGTGGTCTCCGCGATCGGAATGAAGGTGGCCGGCGGCACCAGGCCGCGGCTGGGATGATTCCAGCGGATCAGGGCCTCCAGCCCGACCAGCGCTCCGGATCGGATCTCGACTTGCGGCTGGTAGTACAGCTCGAATTCGCCGCGCTCGATGGCATGCCGCAGCTCCTCGCCGATGATCATCCGTTTCTGGGTCTGCTCGTCGAGTTCGGCGACATGGAAGCGGAACTGGTTGCGCCCTTCGTTCTTCGCCCGGTACAGCGCCAGATCGGCTTTCATCATCATGGCGTCGACGGTTGCGAGGTCGGCGCGGTACGGGACGATGCCGATGCTTGCGGTGGTATGCACCTGATTGCCGTCGACGGCGAAGGGAACGGCGAGTATTTCGCCGATCTTTGCCGCCAAGGCCGCGACATTGGCGGCGTCTTCGATGTCGTTCTGCAACACGGCGAACTCGTCGCCGCCGAAGCGCGCCACCAGATCGGTGTCGCGCACGCAGCTCTTGAGCCGTTCAGCGACCGCACAGAGCAAGGCGTCGCCGCTGGGATGCCCAAGCGTGTCGTTGACGTCCTTGAAATGATCGAGGTCGAGATAATGCACGGCGAATTGATCGGAGCCGCGCTTGGCGCGGGCGAATTCGAGGTTGAGCCGTTCGAGAAAGGCGGTGCGGTTGGCAAGGCCGGTGAGCGCATCGATTCGCGCCAGCGCCGCAATCCGCTCCGCCGCAAGCTTGCGCTCGGTGATGTCGGTAAGGATGCCTTCGATCGCGACCAGCCGGCCTTCGCCGTCCTTTATCGCGCGGGCGTGACCGTCGAACCAGACGATCGCGCCGTCGGGTTTGCGCCAACGGAATTCACGTTGGCTGAAATTCGTCTTGCCGGCGCTGATTGCGCGGAGATCGTCGAGCAGCGCGACAAGGTCGGCAGGATCGACGGCCTGCGCCCAACGCGTGGGATGGGCCAATAGCTCGGCAGCCGCGTAGCCGTAGCGGCTGATGTTCTGCGAGACGAAGCTCAGCGGAAACTGCGGTTCCACATCGATCCGGTAGAGGATCGTCGTGCTGCTCTCGACGATGCGGTTGGCATCCGCCAATGTCTTGAGGTGCCGCGTGCGGGCGACTGCGGCGCCAAGCAGCTCGGCGAGCATCTGGAAAGTCTCGACTTCGGCGAGGGTCCAGTGACGCTCCGATCCGCATTCGGCGAAGCCGATCAGCCCCCACCATTGGCCCTCGACGAACACCGGAACCGCCATTAGCGACTTGATGTTTCCCTGTTCGAACTGGGCGCGCGCGGCTGGATCGAGATCGCGGGTGTTGCCGACGATGGTTTCGCCCCGCATCAATCGCGGCACCCAGGCTTGCAGTCCGAGGTCCACCATCGGCGCTTTTATCCGCTCGTAATTGATGTCCGATGAGACGGCGGGCGCCTTCCAGACATAGTGCCGGGCGACCGGGCTGTCCGCGCTCGGCGCCTGAAGCTCGATGATGTGGGCCCAACCCACGCCGGTGGCCCGGCCAATCCGTTCGATCACCCAAGGCAGCGATTTGCCCAGATCGGACGACCGCAGCAGTTCCCGGGCGCTCATCGCCACCGCTTCGAGAATCGCATCGTGCCGATGCGCGGAGACCGCCGCGCCGATCACCTCGGCGAGGGTTTTGAGCGCGCCGATTTCGGCGGTCGACCACTCGCGCTCTTCGCGGCAGTCGTCGAGTCCGATGTGCCCCCACAACCGGCCGTCGGCGAAGACCGGAACAGCCATGGCCGATTTGACGTGCCCCGACGCGAAAAATGCCCGCACCGGCGCTTCGAAGGCACGGGTATGGCCGACGATAACGTCACCGGCCGAAAGCCGCCGCAGCCACGATTGCAACCCGATCTCGACCATCGCTGCACCCGCGGCCTGTGCGAAGTGACGCGGCGTCGAGATGCCCGGTGCGGCCCAGAGATGATGCCGCAGCACGTTACCGCGCTCCGGCGCGGCCGGATCGAGGCTGAGGATATGAGCACGATCGACGCCGGTCGCCTGCCCGATGCTTTCGGTCACCTTCGCCAGGGATTGTTCGAGATCGGCGGAGCGCAGCAATTCCCGCGCGCTCGTCGCCACCGCTTCGAGGATGGCATCGCGCCGATGCGCGACCAGCGCCGCCAGCGCCGCGTTGAGCCTGCGCGTTTGCTTGATCGGTCCGGACCGCAGCTGCAGCTTTGAGCTCTCGCCCATCGAACCTCCGAAATCGCGCGAAAGCGAAGATCCAAGATGCGGAAAAATCGAATTCTATTCTGTTATCAACAAACTATCGTTTTCCCGTTGCCGAAATCGTCCCAGCTCTCAGGAGCTGATTATTGTGTCGCTAACCATGAGCGGCCGGCGCACGGCTTTTCCGGCGCGGAGTGTCGGACGCGCGCGGCATTTTCCCTTACGGCAGGGCGTTCCTCGCGGAACTGCGGCCGCAAAGCCACCGGCATTCGTTCGGCAACCCGGACCGTCGGTTGTGGCGGATCAGCTCAGCTTGATGCCGGCGAATTTGATCACCTTGGCCCATTTGTCGATCTCGGCGGCGATCAGCTTGCGATAATCCGCGGCGCTCAGCGGCGTTGGAATGCTGCCCAGCGCGGCGATGCGCTCGCGCAGCGCGGGGTCCGCCAGTCCGGCATTGACGGCGCGATTGAGCGCCTCGATCACGTCCGTCGGCGTACCGCTCGGCGCGCCGAGCCCCAAGCCGCCGGTGACTTCGTAGCCGGGCACCGTTTCGCTCACGGTCGGCACGCCGGGCAGCGAGGCGACGCGGGCCGGCGTCGTCACCGCCAGCACACGCAGCTTGCCGGCCTTGATCGCGCCCAGCGAAGCGATGATCGGGTCGAACATGACTTGCGCGCGGCCCGACTGCAGGTCGGCCTGCGCCTCGAGCTCGCCGCGATACGGAACGTGGAACAGATCGACGCCAGCCATCATCTTGAAATACTCGCCGGCGACATGGGTCAGATTGCCGGTGCCGTTCGAGGCCATGTTGACCTTGCCCGGATTGGCTTTGGCGTAAGCGATGAATTCGGACACGGTCTGGGCCGGGAACGACGGCGTCACCACCATGACGAAGGGCGTGGCGCCGAAATAAGCCGCCGGCACGATGTCGTGCTGGAAATTGAACGGCAGATTGCTGTGCAGCAATCCGCTCATCTCGCTCGGGGTTGCGATGATGAGGAGCGTATAGCCGTCGGGGGTCGCGTGGACGACAGCTTCGGTGGCAAGATCGGTGCCGGCGCCGGGCTTGTTCTCGACGATGAACTGCTGGCGGAGCCGGTCCGAGAGGTATTGCGCCACGAGCCGCCCCTCGACATCGGGCGAGCTGCCGGCCGTATAGCCGACGATCAGGCGCACCGGCCGGCTCGGATAATCGAGCGCCGAAGCGATGCGCGGCGCGAACGGAACGGCGGCGGCGCCTGCAGCCAGGCGCAACGCCTCGCGGCGGTGAATTGTCATGCGTGTCCCCCCAGGGCTCCCTAAGTTCTAGTCCCCGTATTCGTAGCATGCAGCCTTGGCCGCAGTCGACACCGTAGCGTAATGGCGGTCCGCGACGAGACGGCGCGCGCGGCGGCTATTTTGATTCCGCGGTCCTCGAAATCGGCAAGTTTGGCCCGGGCGGGCGATTACGCCCCGATCGCATATTCGTAGATATCCTCCTCCTGCGCGTTGTGAATGCGCACAAGCGCCTCCATGGATTCGATAACGCGCTGCGCATCCCTGATCAGATAACGGTCGGCATCCTGCGGCGTGAGACCGTCGGCGAGCCGCCGCAGCAGACGCGCCAAATGGAGAATTTCGCGGTGCCCCCGGCTCATGGCGCCCAATCCGTGGCGGTCGGCCAAATACGCGGCGACCCGCGGATAGACTGCGCATTCGTCTTGGCGCTCGTGCACGATGATCCGATCGGAGACGATATGATCGGCCGCGGTAATCAATGCGACCGCTTCGGCTCCGGCTGCGTCATCGAGGCCATCGGCAATGTCTCGCAGGCGATCGAGCAGGCGCTCCATCCGCTCGTGATCCGCGTGCAATTCCGTGGCCGCGGCCGCGGGCATCGTTCGGCGGCCCACGGCATGGCCGGGCGTCAAGGCACGCAACGCGTTGAGGATGACTGCCACATCGATGGCTTCCTGCGTCAGGGCGCCGGCAAGCGGCGGCAGCCATCCGGCGGCGGCGAACGCCATCGCGACGCCGGACATCGCCAATCCGGCGAGAATGCTTTGCAAGGCGATGCGGCGGGTGCGCCTTGCGATGGCGACGGCGTCGGACACGCGGTCGAGCCGGTCCGTCAAAATGACGATGTCGGCCGCTTCGGAGGATGCGCTCGCGCCGCGCGCTCCCATGGCAATGCCGACATTCGCCGCCGCCAAAGCCGGCGCGTCGTTGACGCCGTCGCCGACCATCGCGGTCGGATTTTGCTGCCGCTCAGTCGCGACGGCATCCACCTTGTCGGCCGGCTCACGGTCGGCGAGAACGGCGTCGAGGTCGAGCGCCGCGCCGATCGTCTCGGCGGCGTCGGACCGGTCGCCGGTGAGCATGACGATCCGCCCTATTCCCGCCGATCGAAGCGCCTGCACGGTGCGCGGCGTTTCGCGCCGAATCTCGTCGGCGAGCAACACGGCGCCGATGGTGCGGCCGTCGACGGCGACAAAGACGCTGAGCGCCGAGCGCCACGCCGCGCGGCGGAGCGCCCGCGCGGCCCATGGCTCCGGCGCGCGCCCGCCATGGACCATCTGATGCGATCCGGCTTTTGCCGCTCGGCCGTCGACGACGCCTTCGAGGCCCGAGCCCATGGTCTCGCGGACCTGCGATGGAATGCCAAGCTTGAGACCTTTCGATCTCGCCGCCTCGACGATCGCCCTGGCGACGATGTGATGGGAGGCCTGCTCCAGCGAACCGGCGATCCGTAAGACCTCTTCGGCACTCTGGCCGGGTGCGGCTTCGATGGCCACCAGTCGCGCGCCGCCGACCGTCAACGTGCCGGTCTTGTCGAACATCACGGTGTGGGCGCACGCCAGCGCTTCCAGCGGCCCGCTGCCCTTGACCAGGATGCCGGCTTTGGCCGCGCGCGCGACGCCGGCGATGAATGCAACCGGCGCCGCCAGGATGAGCGGACAAGGCGTGGAAGCGACCAGCACGGCAAGCCCGCGTACCGGGTCGTGGGAGACGAGCCACGCCGCACCGGCAATGGCGAGCGTGATCGGCAAAAGAAGCAAAGCATAGCGATCCGCCAGTCTGATGAGTGGCGACTTTGCCGTTTGCGCCGCGTTGACCATGCGAACGATGCCGGCATAGGTGCTTTCGCCTGCCGTTGCGCGGACCCGCATTTCGAATGCATCGCCGGCATTGATCGTGCCGCTGCGCGCGAATTCTCCCGCCAATCTGGCAGCCGGAATCGGTTCGCCGGTGAGGGCGGATTCGTCGATGACGGCCGTTGGACCGATAATAAAGCCGTCGACCGGGATCATTTCGCCGGCGCGTACCAGGATGCTGTCGCCGACGGCAATTTGCTCGACAGCTACGTCCACGACGCGCGAATCGGAACAGCGATGAGCCGTTCGCGGCGCACGATCGATCAGCGTCTTCAGGTCGCGCTCGGCGCGTGCAACGGCGAAGTCTTCGAGGACGTTTCCCCCGGCATACATGATGGCGATCACGATGCCCGCCAGCTCCTGGCCGAGCGCCAGCGCGCCCGCCATAGCGACGAGAGCCACCGCGTCGACGCCCAAGCGGCCCGCCAGGAGGTCGCGGACCATCGAGGCAAAGAGACCGGCGACGACGGGGATCGTGCCGGCGGCCCAGCACCATTGTGCAAGTGCGTAGCGGCCGGCGCTCCAGGCTGCTAGGCCGACGATCAGCCCCGCCAGCGCAGCAGCAATCAGCGCGCGGCGAAACAACCTATCGCTCCAGACAGCGGACACGGAATGCCTCGCAGAAGGGTTGGACGGATGAGCGAGCGAACCGGTCCGGAAAGCCGGCTGCTTCGACCGCCGTTTACGGGAAAGCTTAGTGCCGCGGCCGCAGGCGTGACTTGATCGAGGTCAATCGATTCACGGCGCCTGGATGCGGCTCAAATAGCCGATGATCGATAACAGGCGGTCGCTAATGGCCTGGTCGCTGTCGCAGGACAGATCGAGCAGCGACTGCCATGTCGCGCTATCCTTTCGTTCGACGGCCGGCGGGGCGAGCGGCGGCGGCGGCCGATAATGTCTGCGCAGGTGTCGCTTGACCGGCGCCGGCGCGTGGTGCCGGCATCCCCAAATCGGCATGTCGGCGTCAAGGTGCGGTCTGCTGCCCGGCTCGCGGCCGTCGATCAGCCGATAAATGGCGCCGGCATTGAAGATGCCCTTATTGTTATTGGCCAATAGCGTGAGATCCGCAGGCCTGGTGTGAAGCTCGCGGCTACGCGGGCCGTCGCCTTTGGCGTCGGCGCCATGGCACTGCGCGCAATTGGCCAGGAAATTGGCTTTGCCCTCGTCGTCCGTTTGCGACCGGACCGCCGCGGTCGAGGCAAGCAAGGCCGCAATCGAAGCAAAACAGCACAGCGTCGTTACGATGCCGATACGCATAAGGATCAATCACGCGGCCGATTGGTTGACCGCATATGATGTCTCCTTGCTCATCTGTAGTGTTTGATTTCGATCAATTTGAGCGATCGTTCGACGTGCTTCATGCACGTGCGTTGCATCGGGAGACAATAAAATGAAAATCAAATTTGTAGCCGCGGCGCTGATTGCTGCCATATGCGCGGCGAGCGCGCCGGCACAGGCGCAGGCCGTGATAGACCTGTCCGGACAGTTTCAATGCGTGCAAAACTGCCGCGGATCGGGTCCGGCCTATGTCACCCAGAACGGCTGGGAGCTCAATCTCGTCAACGAAGCCGGCCAGCCGTCGCGAGCCTGGATCGATTATCCGGGTCACATCTGGGCGCAATATTGGAACGAAGGCGCCGTCTACTCGCCCGACGGCATGACCATACAGTTCGATAGCGGCACGGTGTGGCAGCGTTTCGTGCCGCCGCCGCGTGTAAGCGCGCGGGGTTAGGCCATGGCTCTGACCGAAAATCCGCGCGCGGCCATTACGCTGCCGGCTCTCTTGATCGGCGCGCTGGTGCTGTCGACCGCGACCCGCGCGATGGCCGACGACGTTCCGGAGCTCAATATCAAGCCGACCTGCCACGGCATCGCGGAGCAAGCCGCCGCTCCGTCGGAAAAGGGCGGACCCGACCTCGCCTATTCGCAGTGCATGCAGAGCGAACAGGCCATGAAAAAGCGGCTGGTCGGCGAATGGCCGACATTCGTCGCGAACGACAAGACCAATTGCGTGGCGGAAGCCAAGTCGACTTCGCTGCCAAGCTACACCGACCTCGTGACCTGCCTCGAAATGGCGCGAGACGCCCGGACGCTGAGCGCCCCGGCGGGGCAGTACCGCATCGAGCGGTAATGTTTCCATTGCCGGTCCCATTGCCCTTTCGGCGCTCGGCAAAATGCCAGAGCATGCCAGCCGGATCGGAGGCACAGGCAATTCTGCGCGATGACGGAGCCGACACTTTCCCTTCTTCCCGTGGGGAAGAAGGGAATTATCGCTTACTCAAACCCGATGAACGTGCAGAACTCATCGAGCTCGGCGCGCGGCGAACGAAAGCTGTTGGCCGGATGCGCGCGGTCGCCGTAGCCGATCGCCACCGCACAGAACAGTATCTGCTCGGCCGGCATGCCGACGAACGGCTTGACGATCTGATGCATGCGCGCCCAGGATTCCTGGGCGCAGGTGTCGAGACCGAGGCCGCGCGCCAGATACATCAGCGTGTGGATGTAGCCGCCGAGATCGGCCCATTGCCCGGGGCCGAGCCTGCGCTCGATGCCGACGAACAAGGCGACCGGCGCGTTGAAGAAGATAAGATTGCGCTCGTATTGCTTGAGCCGCGCTGCGGCGTCGCCGCGGTCGATGCCGAGCGCGCCGTAGAGCTGCACGCCGTGATAATCGCGGCGGCCCTTGTAGGGCTCCCACATTTCTTCCGGATAGATCGGGTATTCCGCGGGGATATGGCGCGCGTCGCGACCGGCGATGAAGCTGGCGACCTTCTGCTTGAGCTCGGCCAGCGGCGCACCGCTCAGAGCGTAAATATGCCAGGGCTGCAGGTTGCCGCCGGACGCCGCGCGCGCCGCGCTTTCGATGAGGTCGCGCACGGTCGCCGGCTCGACCGGCTTGTCGAGAAACCAGCGGCAGGACAGGCGGGAATCGACGGCTTCGGCAACGTCCATGATGGCAATCCGGGCGGCTTTCGGTTTGCGTTCTATAGCACGCTCGCGCCGATGCAATCGCGTGGACACGGTCCGGCGGCGCTCAGTTTCGCCTTTGTCGCCCTCACTGCGCGCAGGCCCCCGCTTCCCCCCGCGCATTGCTCGTGGGGCGAGGAGAATGCCGCGACTGCGGTTGGCTCAGACGCGGCGTGCCGCGCCATATCGGGCGGCGCGGTTGATCGGCCGCGGATGCGAATGGTACCCTTGGTCCGGACCGGGAGGCGTTCTATGCGCAAGGCACCGACTGCACTCGCGCTTCTTTGGCTGATGGCTTCTGGCTTGACGCTGATTGAGCCGCCGCCCGGCTTGGCCCAAGGGGCCAACGCCGATCCGGTGAGCAAGGGCCATTTTCTCGCGATGCATGTATGCGCAGTATGCCACCTCGCCGCGTCCGACCAGGAATCGAAGCCGCTGCTCAATCCGCCGGGGCCGCCTTTTGCCGCAATCGCGCAGCGGCCGGGCGTGACGCAAGAATCGCTGGAGACATTCATCACCAACGCGCATCGCGGTCTCGACAATCCGAAGGGCATGCCCAATCCGGATCTGGCCGCTTATCAGGTTAAAGAGGTCGCAGCCTATATCATGAGCCTGCGGAAATAACGGCTGCTGCGCAGAGCTTGCCAACGCACTACAGACAACAGGCAAAATAGAGGGGGGATAACATGGCGACGGATACGGCGATCACAGTAGCGGCCCGGCTCGACCGGCTGCCGGCGTCGCGGCATACGCGCCGGCTGGTCACGCTCGTTTCGCTCGGCGGCTGGTTCGAATTCTACGATCTGTTCTTCACCGCCTATGTGGCGCTCGGCCTGTTCAAGGCCGGCCTGTTCAAGCCGACGACTTCGGGCCTGTTCGATTTGCAGGGCTTCGCCAGCTTCGTCGCCGCGCTGTTCCTGGGCCTGTTCGTCGGCACCATAGCCTTTGCCTGGCTTGCCGACCGCTTCGGCCGCCGCTCCATCTTCACTTTCGCGCTGCTGTGGTATTCGATCGGCGCGTTCATCATGGCGTTTCAGAATTCGCCGGAGACGATCGATCTGTGGCGCTTCATCGCCTCGGTCGGGCTCGGCGTTGAGCTGGTCAATGTCGACACTTACGTGTCGGAACTGGTGCCGAAGGACCAGCGCGGCCCGGCCTTCGCCTATAATCAGTTCGTCATGTTCACGGCGGTGCCGGTGGTCGCGTTCCTGGCCTGGCAATTGGTGCCGCAGACCATCCTCGGGCTCGACGGCTGGCGCTGGGTGGTCATTCTCGGCTCGATCGGTGCGTTCGCCATCTGGTGGATTCGCCGCACCTTGCCGGAATCGCCGCGCTGGCTGGAGCAGCACGGCCACGCCGCCGAAGCGGATGCGATCGTCACCGATCTGGAAAACAAGATTCGCGGCGACGGCGTCGAATTGCCGCCGCCGCAAACCGTCGCCGGCGAAGCCGAGCGCAAAGCCGGCACCTGGATGGAAATGTGGAACGAGGAATATCGCGGCCGCACCATCATGCTGGTGATCTACAATCTGGTTCAGACCATCGGCTATTACGGCTTCTCGAGCTGGGTGCCGACGCTTCTGATCTCGCAAGGAGTCGAGGTCACCAAATCGCTGGCCTATACCTTCATCATCGCGATTGCCGCGCCGGTCGGGCCGCTCATCGGGACGTTCTTCGCCGATCACATCGAGCGCAAGTGGCAGATCGCCTGGGCCGCCGTCGGCATCGCCATATTCGGCCTGCTGTTCGCCAAGGGAACCGACGCCACCGAGGTGATCGGTTGCGGCGTCTTGATCACGCTGTGCAATAACTGGATGTCGTTCTCGTTCCACGCCTATCAGGCCGAGCTCTATCCCACGCGCATCCGCGCCCAGGCGGTGGGCTTCGTCTATTCGTGGAGCCGGTTTTCGGCGATCTTTTCCGGCTTTATCATCGCCTTTCTGCTCGGCCACTACGGCACCACCGGCGTGTTCAGCTTCATCGCCGGCGCCATGGCGATCGTCTTCATCGTCATCGGCGGCTTTGGCCCGGCGGTGACCCGGCGGCGGCTGGAAGCGATCGCCGGCTGAGCCGGCGGAACTTGGCCCGCTGACATACGAATGTCGACGGCGGGCGATAAAGTGGCGGAGCTGTTCCATGGGAAGGCTCCGCCGCTCAACATGTTCGCCGCCGACAGCAACTGGTTCGCCGCCTCGGACAGGTTCGTTCCTTACAGCGCATTGCACCTGGTCACGGTGTGCATTTGCCTTTTGTCGATCGTCGCGCTGGCCGCGCTCGGCCGTGCCTGCGACGGCCGCGGTCAAACCGCGCTGCGGCGGTTGCTCGGCCTGTTCGGCCTCCTCTATTGGCTCTCCTATAATGTCTGGTGGAATCGCAACGGCATCGATGTCGCAAGCGGCCTGCCGCTGCAGATTTGCGACTGCAACGGCGTGATCGCGCCGCTTGCCATGCTGACGCTCAATCGATCCTTGCGGGCGACGCTTTATTTCTGGGCCTTCGCGCTGACCACGCAGGCCTTCATCCAGCCGGCGCTGCAATTCGGTCCGGCGACGCCATTGTTCTGGTGGTTTTGGGCCCAGCACACCATCATTCTCGGCTATGCCGTCTTCGATGTCGCCGTGCTCGGCTTTCGCCCCGATTGGCGCGATTGCGGCCGCGCCTGCGTCGCCGGCGCGATCTATCTTGCTACGGTCTTGCCGCTGGATCTGTGGCTTGACGCCGACTACGGCTATCTGGGCGATCTACCGGCGACGCAAATTCCGCCGTTCGTCGCCGCGCTCGGACCCTGGCCGCTGCGCGCCGTGATCGTCGTCGGGCTGGCCGGCCTCGCCTTCGCGGTCACGGAGCTGCCGTGGCAGATGGCGCGCAACCGCGCCGTCGCCCGCCCACGCCGCGCGGCGCTTACTTCAGCGCCGCCATGCGTTGGAGCTCGGTCCGCTCCATGACTTTGACGATGCCATGGCCGACGTCGCAAATGCCGCTCTTGCGCAACGCGCCCAGCACCCGGCAGGTGTGGACCGGCGTGAGCCCGCTGAAATCGGCGATCTGCTGTTGGCTCAAGGGGAACGGAAACTCCTCCTCGACGACTTCACCGCGCTGCTCGCAGCGCTGCATCACATGCACGATCAGCGCCACGATCCGTTCATGGGCGGTGCGCTGACCGAGATCGACCAGGCGGCAATCGGCGTCGCGCTGCTCCGCCGTGGCGAGGCGCAGCCAGAGATCGAGCAACGACGCGTTATCGCGCAGCCGGGCGCGAACCTCGAGAAACGGGAAATAGCAGTAGCGCACGTCGGTCACCGCCTGGACGGAAAAGGCAAGCTGGCCCTCGTTCAGCGCGGTCGGCCCGACCAGATCGCCGGGCAGCAGCACGGAGAGGATCTGACGCTTGCCGTTCGGCAATTGCACGAAGCGGACCGCCCAGCCGACGCAGATCATCAAGACGCCTTCGCTGATCTCGCCGGCGCGATAGATGTTTTGCCGCGCCGCGATATCGCGGTGCCTGCCGCGGATCGTCATCGGCTGGCCGCTTCTGCCGACCAGCGCCCCGCAGGAATTGGCGCTGCGCGACGCGCAGGTCGCGCAGGGCAAATTCGGCGTGGCCGAAAGGATCGCGCCGCGGGCCTTCATCGCATCCGACGGCAGATCGACTTCGCGCAGCATCATGATGATCAGCAGGATCTGGCGGGCTGCCGGCAAGCTCTCGTTGGCGCAGTGAGCGGCCCCAGGCTCAATACTCGCCAGCACAAACCAGAAGGGGGCTTCACCCAGGACCGCTCGTCTCGTGCGCCACGTTACTCACTACGCCACGCACGATAGATCGCGGGTGTTGTCATTTGCCTAATTTTCAAATCCGTAAATCTCCGTACGCGCCGCCGGCGCAGTAGCGGCCGACATAGTTAGTTTCCTGGATATTCGCGACCGCAGCGACTGTTATTCTGATGAAGAAGACGAATCGCAAGCGGCCGAACACATTATGAAACCGTCGGTATGAAAGTCTCGATCGCCGTCGAGATAACAGACGATCGGCCACAATTCGAAATCGTCGCGCCGCCGCCCGCGCGGCACGAGCCGCAACGGCCCGTGGCGCGCGCGTCCGCCAATTTCGTCGCGCAACTGCTGGCAACTTTTTATCAGGAATCCGACGGCCGGCCTCGCGCTCCTGCCGAATCGCACGGCGCCATTGAATGTTACGAAAACGCTTCGGCGCCATTGCCGCCGGCGTCGGGCATCATCATTCGGCGAAAGATATAGCGCGCCGCGCGGCGGCAATCGTCGCGTCGATTTCGGCTCATTGCGATGGCTGCGCGCGCCGTCAACTCACCAGACTTGCGATGCCAGTACGCGGTGGACGATCGGGCCGGAGACGGCGCGCGCGAGCCGGACAATGCCGGGCTGAGTTTACCGGGTGGTGAACGCGTCTCGTCGGGGCGCACTCGGCCGGGGCAAATCTTGTTATACTGCGTCAGTCACCTGGCATAAGTCGCCGATCGAGAGCCGCGCCGGGAATGCGCGCGGTTTTATCCCCCATCCGCGCGCCGTTGGAACGCCCGGCATCGCGCTTTCACACCGCGAAAACGGCACTCGACAGCCCTAGGTATATTAGTCTACTCTAATAAATAGCCATCTTAATGATTAAGCGGCTGGCCGCGCGCAACGCGGCTTGCCGTCGAGGGAGGAGAAACATGCCGGGTCCGAATCATCATCAGATCGTCATTGTCGGCGGCGGCGCCGCCGGCATCACCGTGGCCGCCATTCTCAAGCGCCGCGCACCTTTAACCGACATCGCCATCGTCGAGCCGTCATCCGATCACTATTACCAGCCGGCTTTCACGCTGGTCGGCGCCGGTGTCTATCCGCTGGCGCAGACGCGGCGCCCCGAACAAAGCCTGATCCCGGTCGGCGTCCGCTGGATCCGCGACGCCGCGCAGACTTTCGAGCCGGACAGCAACACGGTCCGGCTCAAGAGCGGCGATGCTTTGAGCTACGACTACCTCGTGGTCTGTACCGGCGTGAAACTCGACTGGAGCAAGGTCGCCGGGCTTGCCGAAACGCTGGGCAAGAACGGCGTCTGCAGCAACTATTCTCCGGCGCATGTAACCTACACCTGGGAGTGTCTGCAGAAGCTGCGGGCCGGCGCCCAGGCCGTATTCACCCAGCCGCCGCTGCCGTTCAAATGTCCCGGCGCGCCGCAGAAAATCGTCTATCTCGCCGCCGATCATTTGCGGCGAAAAGGCATCCTCAAAGATTGCAAGCTGGACTATTATGTCCACGCTCCGGTCATTTTCGGCGTGCCGTTCTTTGCTCGCGAACTCATGAAGGTCGTGGCGCGCTACGGCATAAACGTCCATTTCCAGCACAATCTGGTGGCGGTCGACGGCCCGGCGAAAACCGCGACGTTCGAAAAAGTCGACGACCAGAACAAGGGCCAGCGGATAACCGTGCCATTCGACCTGCTGCACGTCTCGCCTCCGCAAAGCCCGCCGGAGGAAATAAAATCAAGCCCGCTCGCCAATGCAGCCGGCTGGGTCGAAGTCAACCAGAATTCCATGCAGCATGTACGCTATGCCAACGTGTTCTCGCTCGGCGATGTGGCGTCTTCGCCAAACTCGAAGACCGCGGCCGCCGTGCGCAAGCAGGCGCCGGTCGTGGTCGCCAACATCCTGCACCTCATGGGAAAGACGGCGATCGAGGGCGGTTATGACGGCTACGCGTCCTGTCCGCTGACCACCGGCATCGGCAAGACCATTCTCGCCGAATTCATCTATGGCGGCAAAGTGACGCCGACATTGCCGCTCAATCCGGCAAAAGAGCATTTGATCGGCTGGTGGATAAAAGTCACGGCTCTGCCGCTGATGTACTGGAACTACATGCTCAGGGGATACGTCTGGTTCCCCAAGCATAACACCGCGTTCAAAGGCGACATCGCGCCGGCTGCGAAATAGATAATCGCACAAACTTCCGTCAAAGGCGGCGATCAATACGCCGTCTTGTTGATCTCGCCGGAGCCGGCGACGTACCAGCGCTCGCTGATGAACGGCTTGCCGGCAAGCCGGTCGGCCAGCCAGTCGGCCAGGAGAATCGGCGGAAACGGGCCCAGATTGGCGGCGGGTACATTGCCGACCGAATGGCGCGATTCCTGGTACACGACCATCTGCTTCGGCCCGTTGAGCGCCGCCATCAGCCGCTCGGAATGAGCGAGCGGGCTCAACTCTTCGGCCTCGCCGGCGACGCATAGATACGGCACCCTGATTTTCTCGGCGTGGCCTTCCCAGGTGATCTTCTTGCGGAATTGATCGAACTCGGCCTCATCGGTGATGCCGGACATGTACATGAAGCGCTTCTTGAACGTCGGCGAGGCCTCCTGGAAGATGGTGTGACAGCCCGGTTCGTGGCACACCGACATCACCGCGCAGGCCTTGATGCGCGGTTCGTTGGCGGTGAGCACCGTCCCGAACAACGAGCCGAAGCTCGTTCCGGCAACGCCGATCCGCGCCGCATCGAGCTCAGGGCGTGCGGCGATCCAGTCGACCAGGGCCGGGCCGGCCGCCACCCAATTCTCCATGGTGAAGTAGAGCCCGATCATCGGCGCCTCGTACTGGCCCGGACCGTCGATCGCCAGCACCGCCATGCCCCGATTGAGATATTTGTCGCCGTAAAGCGCGACCTGAATTTCTTTGTAGCTGTCCATCCCGGGTATCGCGATCACCACGGGCAGCTTGCCGCCGGTATAGCTAGGCGGCAGATGCAGCCAGGCCGGAATCGCCTTGTCCTTGAACGGCACCCAAACCGCCTCGACCTGATGATCGGCCAATGTTGCGTATTTGGCGTAGCATTCGCGCTTCTTGTTGTTGTAGGCGATATTGGTCTCGTCGTTTTCGTCATAAGGCCATTGCGCGGCGCCCCAATGCACCGCAGCCATGAAGAAATTGTCTCGTGCGGTGACTTTGTGATCGGCTTGCGCCGCGGCATTGGCCTTGGCCTCGCGACGTCTGGCGACGGCGGCAAAGGCGGGTCCGATATCCGCCATCTTCTTCACCCGCTCGCGGATTCCGGCGAAGTCCGCATTGGCCTCGATGCCGCAGGGCAGATGGATGTAAAGCGAGCGCGGCTGATCCCAGTCGATGCCGTTCGCTCGGATGATATTGTCGATGAGCCAGCGCTGCTCGTCGAAGCGGCGCACCTGCGGCGCGCCGCGATGGTCGAGAACGGGGGCAAATGCTTGCGGCGGGCGATTCATGGCGACAGCCTCCCTGCGAAAAAAAGGCGGTCTAGGGCTCGGAATGCCGCCTTTGCTATGGCTTGCATTATCGGCCGAACCGGCGCCGTATTGTCAACGAGGCTGCAGCGCCGCCGGCCCACTCGCCGCCGCTTGCAAGGATGCCGGCATTGGCAGTAGGCCCGCGACAAATAACGGCTTGAGCACCCGACCAATGGCAGCGAGCGACTTCGACCGGCATGTCCATTGGGACAATGTCTATCGGACCAAGGGCGAGCGCGATGTCAGTTGGTTCCAGGACAGTCCCCAAATCTCGCTCGATCTCATTGGCGCGACCGGCGCGCAGCGCGATGCCGCCATCGTCGACATCGGCGGCGGCGCCTCCCGATTGGTCGACGCGCTGCTGGCGCAGGGATACGACAATCTCACGGTACTCGATATCTCCGAGCAGGCGCTTGCAACGTCGAAAGCGCGGCTCGGCGCGCAAAGTTCTCGGGTCATGTGGGTTGCCGCCGACGTGACGGAATGGCAACCGGACCGCAGCTTCGATGTTTGGCACGATCGCGCGGTGTTTCATTTCCTGACCGATCCGGCCGATCGCGTTTCTTATGTGGCAAGACTCTCGCGGGCGGTACGCCCAGGCGGCCACGCTGTCATCGGCACGTTCGCGCTCGACGGGCCGGAACGCTGCAGCGGCCTGCCGGTGGTCCGCTATGATGCAGCGTCGCTCGGCGCCGTTCTCGGTCCCTCGTTCCAGCTGGTGCAGAGCCGCGGCGACGCGCACCGTACCCCGTGGCATACGATACAGAGCTTTCAATTCAGTCTTTTCAAGCGCTTGCCTTAACCGGCGGCGTCATCATTGCGGCGCCAGGGGCGTCTCGCCGATTTTCCGCATCGCTTCGTCGACCACCTGCGTCGACAGCTCGGCAGCGCGGCGCGCGCTTTGCAGCAGCGCTTCGAAATTGTCGCGCGCCATCTCGGTCTGGAGCGCAAGGCAGTCCTGCATGGTCCGGCACCCCATGAAGTCGTCGAGATGATCCATATTGTCTTCGACCCGCGAATGCGCAAAGCGCAGCCACTCTTCTGCGACGTTCTGCAGGCCGCCGGCCATGATCGTCGTGCTCTCCAACAGGGCCTGCAAATTGCCGGAAGAACGTTGCATGGTTTGGCGCGCCGCATTGCCACCCATGCCGAACACTTTGGACCATTGATCCATCGAACGCTCCGCTAGCCGATTGGCCGCTTCGCTATTGGTGCGCCATTGGCCGCTGATGCTCTCGGCGTTGCGCCGGATGGCTTCGACGCCGGCGCGCGCCGTGCGTTCGGTCGCATCGGTCATCGTCCGGGCGGCCTGCTCGGTGGCCCTTCGCGATGTTCCCTGCACCGATTCAGTTGACTCTCGCTCGGACTGTCGCGGGTTGTTTGCCATGGTTCCCTCCACTGTCGCCCTATGGGAAAAACGACGGCCATTAGCGACCGTTCCGTCGCGTGGCGATTTTTTGCCGCACCGCACTCTTCGCGGAACTTGGCGCAGCCCGGTCTTATTGCCGCACGCGGAAACATCCGCCAAAAGATTGGATTTCCTCCGGTAAGCCAACAAGGAGGCAAACGAGATGCGTGCTTTAGGAACCGCCTTGGCAGCCGCCATTGCCGGTTGCTTCTTGATTGGAACCGCTACCGCCATGCCGGCAGCGAATCTTGCTGGGCAGGGCATCGCGCAAACGACTGCGTAGCCGCAGAACGAGGTGCAGAAGACGGCATGGGTCTGCGGCCCGTACTGGTGCAGGTGGCGTCCGGGCCCGCGCTATTGGCGTAATGGGTCGCGATGGGGTTGGTATCACCGTCCCTATTGGCGCCGGCGTTGGTGGTAGAACACCATGAACCGAAAACCCCCGGCAAGCCGGGAGTTTTTGTAGTCCGCCAGTATCCGCCGACGCGGACTCGCTTGCGCTTGCCTCCGGCTCCGGTCATCCTGCGGACCGTTCTCGGAGGATGCGATGGACCAGCCCAGCAATACCGGAGCCGCGATCGCTTATGACGATTTGCGCGAATGGCTGGCGTTGGCCGAACGGCTCGGCGAGGTCCGCAACGTCTCCGGCGCGACCTGGCAGGAGGACATTGGGCTCGCCGCCGAGGCGGTGTTGCGCGCCGAGAACGGACCGTGCGTGGTGTTCGACGACGTCCCCGGCTGTCCCAAGGGCTTTCGCGTGCTCATGAACGTGTTTGCCGGCTCGCGCCGCAACATGACGCTGGGCTTTCCCGAACATTTGACCAAGTGGGAGCTGAGCGACGCTTATCGCGAGGCCTACCTCAAAGAGCAGAAGATCATCCCGCACGAGATTGTCGAGGACGGACCCGTTCTGGAAAACGTGCTGATGGGCGACGACGTCGACGTCACCAAGTTTCCGGCGCCGATCTGGCACGAGAAGGACGGCGGGCGCTATATCGGCACCGGCACCTACAGCATAACCCGCGATCCCGAGGAGAACTGGCTCAACGCCGGCTCGTATCGCGCGCAACTGCACGACAAGAAATCGGTCGGTCTGTTGATCGCGGCGGGCCACCATGGCGACATCCATCGCGCCAAATATTTCAAGCGCGGCGAGCCGATGCCGGTGGCAATGGTGCTCGGCGGCGATCCCTTGAGTTTCTTTTATGGCGGGCTCGAGGCGCCTTACGGCACTTTCGAGATCGACATCGTCGGTGGACTGCGCGGCCGACCGATGCAGATGGTGCGCGGCAAGGTCACCGGTCTGCCGTTTCCGGCCGCCGCCGAGATCGTGCTTGAGGGCTTTGTCACGCCGGACCGCCGCGAAGTCGAAGGCCCGTTCGGCGAATGGACCGGGCATTATGCCGGCGGCGCCAAGCCGACCACCGTGCTCGACGTCAAGGCGATCTACCATCGCGACGATCCGATCCTGCTCGGGGTGCCGCCGATGGGCGGCGGCCCTGACGAAATGGCGCGCTACCGCGCCGTGCTGCGCTCGGCGACGATCAAGCAGAATATGACCAATGCGGGAGTGCCCGGCGTGCAGCAGGTATGGTGCCACGAGATCGGCGGCGCGCGGCTGTTTCACGCCGTATCGATCACGCAGCGTTATCCGGGTCACGCGGTGCAGGCCGGCCATATCGCCGCGCAATGCGGCGCCTCGGCCTATGCGTCCAAATATATCGTGGTGGTCGACGAAGACGTCGACGTCACCAACCTCGATCATCTGCTCTGGGCGATGCTCACCCGCACCGACCCGGCGCAGTCGATCCAATTCATCAATGGCTCCTGGGATTCGCCCGCCGACCCGGTGCTGCCGCCATGGAAGCGCGCCGAAGGCAATATGACCCATTCGGTCGCGGTGATTGACGCCTGCCGCCCGTTTCATTGGCGCGACAAATTCCCGCCGACCAATACGCCGAGTCCGGAGGTGGCGCGCAAAGCCAGGGAAAAGTTCGGCTGGCTGCTCGACGGCAAATAGCGCCAAGAGAGCGCGAGTTCAGACCGCGAAATTCGGTGCAACGGCATTTCGGGGCTGGCCGTCATCATGAATGGAATGCAATCCGAGTCTCGCGACGGGATGCGCATCGATTGGGATGCGCCGATCGCGATGGACGACGGTCTCACGCTGCGCGCCGATGTGTTCAGGCCGGAAGGCGACGGCAGATATCCGGTCGTTCTCAGCTACGGTCCCTACGCCAAAGGACTGTCATTCCAGGAGGCCTACAAAGGCAACTGGGCGCGTCTCGTCAAGGCGGCGCCGGAAGTGCTCGAAGGTTCGAGCAATAAATATCAGAATTGGGAGCTGATCGATCCTGAGAAATGGGTGCCGGACGGTTATGCCTGCGTGCGCGTCGACTCCCGCGGCGCCGGCCGCTCGCCCGGCGTTCTCGACGTGTGGTCGCCGCGCGAGACGCTCGATCTGTATCACTGCATCGAATGGGCCGGCACCCAATCTTGGAGCAACGGCAAGGTCGGCATCAACGGCATTTCCTACTACGCCATGAACCAGTGGACGGTGGGCGCGCTAAAGCCGCCGCATCTCGCCGCTCTGTGCATCTGGGAAGGCGCGTCCGATTACTACCGCGAGCTTGGCCGGCATGGCGGCATCCTCAGCGATTTTTTTCGTAGCTGGCATCCGCGCCAGGTGGCGAGCGTGCAGCACGGCGTCGGCCGCCGTGGCGCCAAGAGCGCGGTGACCGGCGATCCCGTCGCCGGGCCGGAAACGCTGTCGGAGGCCGAGCTCGCGGCGAACCGAACCGATGCGCCGGGGGAAGTGAAACGGCACAGGCTGTGCGACGATTATTACGCCGCGCGCACGGCGGATTTTTCGCAGATCGAAGCGCCGCTGTTGTCGGCGGCCAATTGGGGCGGCATGGGACTGCACACGCGCGGCAATTTCGAGGGCTATAGGCGCGCCGGTTCCCAACAGAAATGGCTGGAGGTGCATGGCGACACCCACTTCACCCATTTCTACAGTCGTTACGGCGAGGCGCTGCAGAAGCGGTTTTTCGGACATTTCCTAAAGGGCGAAGACACCGGCTGGCTGGGCCAGCCGAAAGTATCGCTCAACGTCCGCCATCCACACGAGAAATTCGTGCTGCGCGCCGAGAACGAGTGGCCGCTTGGACGCACGCAATGGACCGAATACTATCTCGAGCCGGAGCGATTGGCTCTGATGACGCAGCCGCCGGCAGCGAACGCGGCCCTGAGCTATCAAACGAGCGGAGACGGTCTGACTTTCCGAACGCCGCCGATGACCGACAGCGTCGAGATCACCGGGCCGATCGCCGCCAAGCTGTGGATCTCGTCGCCGACGACGGACGCCGACCTGTTCCTGGCGCTGCGGTTGTTCGATCCGGACGGCAAGGAAGTCACCTTCATCGGCTCCAACGATCCACGCGTACCGGTCGGGCTTGGCTGGTTGCGTGCTTCGCAGCGCAAGCTCGATCCGGTACGCTCGTTGCCCTATCGGCCCTGGCACAGCCACGACGAGCAATGGCCGCTTAGGCCCGGCGAGCCGGTCGAGCTCGACATCGAAATCTGGCCGACATCGATCGTCGTGCCGCCCGGCTATCAGCTGGCGTTGACGATCCGCGGCAAGGACTACGAGGTGGACGGCCGCGACGTTGCCTTGCCGAATGCGGCTTATCCGATGAAAGGCGTCGGTCCGTTCCTGCACGTCGATCCGGACGACCGGCCGGCTGCGGTTTTCGACACCACGAACACATTGCATTTCGCCGCCGGCCGGCAACCCTATGTGTTGTTGCCGATCATTCCGCAGCCATAGATCGGATCGCCCCCATGAAGCTTGCCGTACCGGATATGATCTCGAATTCGTATTTTCCCGCCGAGGCTGCGGTCGAGCTTGGCTTCTTCAAGGCCGAGGGCCTCGACGTTGAACTCGAGCTCATTTTTCCGGTCGACAAAGCCTACGCGGCGCTGCGGGACGGTGCGGTCGATTTCGTCGGCGGCTCGGCGCATTCGGCGCTCGCTGCATTTTCGAATTTCCGCGGCGTGAAGCTGTTATGTGCTCAGGCCCAGGGCATGTACTGGTTCCTTGTGATGCACGCCGATTGCGCCGCCAGACGCGGCGATGTTTCGGTCGTGAAAGGCCGCAGCATCGGCGCGGCGCCGTGGGTCGACAAAGGATTGCGCGGCCTGCTCGCCGCGGCCGGTCTCGATCTCGAGCGCGACAAAATAAAAATCGCTCCGGTGCCCGGCTCGCTCGACGCCGGCGTCAATTTCGGCGTTACCGCCGCCAAGGCGCTGGAAGCGCGCAAGATCGACGGCTTTTGGGCAAACGGCATGGGCGCCGAAGTCGCGGTGCGTCGCGGCATCGGCACCGTGGTTTTGGACGTCCGCCGCGGCGACGGACCCAAACCCTGTTTCAATTACACCGCCGCCGCCATCGCCGCCACCGACGCGCTTATCGCCCGCGCGCCGGAGCAAGCCGCCGCGGCGGTACGCGCCATCGTCAAAACCCAAGCCGCCTTGAAGGCGGACGTGACGCGTGCCGCCACCGTCGGCAAACGGCTGTTTCCGGCATCCGAGGCCGCGCTGATTACGGATCTCATTCGCCGCGACCTGCCCTATTACGATGCGGCGCTCGCGCGCGACTTCGTCGCCGGCATGACTGCATTCGCGCGAAGCCAGGGCATCCTTGACGGCGACATCGCTTACGAGCAGGTGGTGGCGGCGCAATTTGCCTCGCTCTGGAAAGGCCAGTAACGATAGTCATCGCCATCGTCGTTGGGGGAATCACGCAATGAGCAAGATCGATCGACGTCTGTTTTTGACGCTTGCGTCGGGGACGTTGGCGGCGCCCGCGATTTCACGCCGCGCCTTTGCCGACGATTGGCCCAAGGACAAGGTCATCCGCGCCGTAGTCCCGTTTGCTCCCGGCAGCACAATCGACGTCATCGGCCGCATCGTGCTGGATCCGCTGGGCAAAGCTCTCGGCCAGACCATCGTCGTGGAAAACCGCGGCGGTGCCGGCGGCACCATAGGCTCGGCCGAAGTCGCCAAAGCCGCCCCGGACGGTTATACGCTTTTGATCAACGCCTCCGCGCATTCGGCGGCGCCGGCCGCCTATCCGCATCTGCC
>Ga0335078_10002113_pt1 | contig 30125 bp, 26 predicted proteins | sample Lox_Sample_32_FD_206711 | JGI IMG/M metagenome (GOLD analysis project Ga0335078, IMG submission 206711) | Soil microbial communities from Loxahatchee National Wildlife Refuge, Florida, United States - Lox_Sample_3.2 | ecosystem: Environmental > Terrestrial > Soil > Wetlands | place: USA...
GATCCGGCAGGTCATCGACAACCTGCTCAACAACGCGCGGCAGCACACCCCGGCGGGCACCCCGGTCACCGTGACCGTGGCCGCCGCGGGCGGGCACGGGCTCCTCACCGTCGCCGACACCGGGCCAGGCATGTCCGCCGAGCAGGCCGCCCATGTGTTCGAGCGGTTCTACCGCACCGACCGGGCGCGCAGCCGCGCCTCCGGCGGCACCGGGCTCGGCCTGTCAATCGCGGCCACCCTCGTCGCCGCGCACCAGGGCACGATCACCGTGGCGACCGAGCCGGGGCGCGGCGCCGCCTTCGAGGTCGCGCTGCCGCTAGCGGCCGCGGCAGGCAGCCAGGCCGCGCCCGCCGCACCGGACCGCGCTGATCTGGTTCCCGCCGAGCCGGCTCCCGCCGCACCGGACCGCACGGTACCGGTGCACGCCGGGCCGGCTCGCGGCTGACCACCCAGCCGCCGCTCACCCCGCCTCAAGGAAACCCTCACCCCGCCGCAAGCAAACCGGCAGGCCGCCTCAATGCGCCGGCCAGCCTGGCGCGATGTGCTGGCCGGTGACGCCAGACACAGAAAGGGAATCCGCGATGTTTTTTACCTACCTGGTGCGCGAGCTGCGCCGGCGGGCACGCCAGGCCAGCTTCATCGCGCTGGGCCTGGCCGTGGGAATCGGGCTGGTCATCACCGTGACCGCCGCCTCGTCGGGGGTCAAGAACGCCCAGGGCTCGGTGCTGCACTCGCTCTACGGCGTGGGCACCGACATCACCGTCACGACGGCGCCGTCGCGCGGGTCGGGCAGCCCGTTCGGGTTCCGCGTCCGCGCCCGGCGCAGCGTCGGGTCCCGGCCGCAGCCCGGCCAGAAGTTCAGCCGTAACGTGCTGGTGACCGGGGCGCTCGGCACGCTCAAGTCCACCGCGGTGACGCGGATCGCGCGGACGCCGCAGGTGTCCGCGGCCGCCGGCGCGCTGTCCGCCACCGACCTGGCGGTCTCGGGCACCATTCCCACCGGCGGCTTCGGCGGCGGGGGCGGCGGCTTCGGCGGGGGCGGCGGCGGCGGGGCCGGTGGCGGCGGCCCGGCCTCGATCAAGACGAACACCTTCGCGGTCCTCGGCATCGACGTGGCGGCCGGCCGGGTCGGCCCGCTCAGCTCGGACAAGATCGCGTCCGGGCGGACCTTCACCGCCAGCGAGGCCAACTCCGACGTCGCGCTGGTCGACGCGAACTATGCCCGGCAGCACAAGCTGGCAACGGGCTCGCACCTCACGGTCGGCGGCAGCACCTTCACCGTGATCGGCACCGTCGCCGAGCCACCCGGCGGCACCACCACCGACGCCTACATACCGCTGCGCCGGGCACAGAGCCTGGCCGGGATGACGGGCCAGGTGAACACGATCTACGTCGCGGCGGCCAGCGCGGCGGACGTCGGCACCGTGCAGCAGGCGATCTCCCGCCAGCTGCCCAAGGCGACCGTGACCTCGACCAGCGACCTGGCCAACCAGGTCACCGGGTCGCTGTCCAGCGCCTCCAGCCTGGCCAACAGCCTCGGCAGGTGGCTCGCGATCGTGGTCCTCGTCGTGGCGTTCGCCGTGGCCAGCCTGCTGACCATGGCCGCGGTGTCCCGCCGGGTCAGGGAGTTCGGCACGCTGAAGGCGCTGGGCTGGCGCAGCAGGCGGATCGTCGGGCAGGTGATGGGCGAGACGCTGGTGATCGGCGCCGTCGGCGGGATCCTCGGCATCGCGCTCGGGTACGCCGGCGCGGCATTGGTGTCCGGCCTGACCGGGCCGCTGTCGGCGACGGTGAACCCGGGCACGGGCTCCGCGGCGCCCGGGTTCGGCCCGCCCGGCGGCGGCGGCTTCTTCCGGCGGCTTTCCGGGGACGCCGCGAAGACCTTCACGGTCCACCTCACCGCGCCGGTCACGATCGGCGTGATCGCGCTCGCCGTGCTGCTCGCGCTGGCCGGCGGGCTGGTGGCCGGCGCGTTCGGCGGCTGGCGGGCGGCGCGGCTCCGGCCGGCGGCCGCCCTGGCCCAGATCCAGTAACAGGCATTACGCAACCGCCGCCGGCCCCCGGCCCTCGCGGGCCGCGGCCATCCAGCCCAAGGAGACCGATGTACCAGCTCACCGACATCACCAAGACCTACAAGAAGGGCCGGGCCACCGTCCAGGCACTACAGGGGGTCACCCTGACGATCGACGACGGCGAGTGGCTCGCCATCCAGGGCCCGACCGGCCATGGCAAGAGCACGCTGCTGCAGATCCTCGGCGGCCTGGACCGGCCGTCGGCCGGCCGCGCCGTCCTGGACGACCAGGACCTGGCGGCCATGCCGGAACGGCGGGTCACCCGGGTGCGCGCCACCTCGATCGGGTTCATCTTCCAGACCTTCAACCTGATCCCCACGCTGAGTGCGCAGGAGAACGTGGAGACCGCGCTCGTCCCGCTGCGGGTCCCGGCCGCCCGGCGCCGGATGCTTGCGGCGGAGTCGCTCATCGATGTCGGCCTCGGCGACCGCCTGCGGCACCTGCCGTCGGAGCTGTCCGGCGGCCAGCAGCAGCGCGTCGCGATCGCCCGGGCGCTGGTGAAGAAGCCGACGGTGCTGCTCGCCGACGAGCCCACGGGCAACCTGGACGAGGGCACCAGGGACGAGATCATCGCGCTGCTGGAGAAACTCTGGCACGACCTCGGGCTGACCCTCGTCCTGGTCACGCACGACACCTCCGTGGCCCGCCGGGCGCAGCGGGTGGGCCTGATGCGGGACGGCCGCCTGCATGTGGAGGCCGGCTTTCTCGGGTAGACATGGCGGCATGGCAAGTGAGGTGGCCCGGTACTGGCAGCACGCCGGGGTCCCCGGGGTTGACCTGCTGCGGGCCAGGTACGTCACCCACCGCTATGCCAGGCACGCGCACGAGACCTACACGTTCGCGCTGATCGAGGCCGGGGTCGAGGAGTTCAGCTACGGCGGGAGCCTGCTGGCCGCCGGGCCCGGCGGGGTGGCCCTGCTGAACCCGGACGTGGTGCACACCGGGCAGGCCGGCACCCCGGACGGCTGGGCGTACCGGGTCATGTATCCCGCCGCGGACCTGGTGGCCGGGGTCGCGGCCGACCTCGGCTGGCGGGCGGGCACCCCGTTCTTCCCGGAGACCGTGGTCTACGACCGGGCCAGCGCCCGGCTGCTGCGCGCGGCCCACGTGGCCGCCGAGCGCGGCGACCGGCTGGCGTCCTCCAGCCTGCTGCGCGCCGCGCTGGCCGGCCTGCTCCGCGCGCACGCCCGGCCCGGCGCCCCGGGCGGGCGGGACGCCCGGGCGCTGCGGTCCCCGGCGGCCGTCCGCACCGTCCGCGACCTGCTGGCCGACCGGCTCGACGACCCGCCCAGCCTGGATGACCTGGCGCGGACCACCGGGATGAGCCCGTTCGTGCTGGTCCGGGCGTTCCGCCAGGAGACCGGCCTGCCGCCGCACGCCTACGTCAACCACTTGCGGGTCCGGCTCGCCCGCGACCTGCTCGACGGCGGCGTCGCGCCGGCCGAGGTCGCGTTCCGGGCCGGATTCGCCGACCAGGCGCACCTGACCCGGCACTTCAAGCGGGTCGTGGGCGTGCCACCGCGCGCCTACCAGCGGGACCGGGCCCCCGGCAAGAACGTACAAGACCGCGCGGGACTGGCCATCTAGCCTTCGAGCGTGACCACCGAAACGACGGGCAAGCAGGCCGGGCTGACGCCGGCCCGGCCGGTCCGGGACGGCATCGCCCTCGGGCTGGCCGTCGGCACCTCCGGGCTCGCCTTCGGCGCGGCCGCCGTCGGCTCCGGGCTGAGCGCCGCCCAGGCCTGCGCGCTGAGCCTGCTGGCCTTCACCGGGGCGTCGCAGTTCGCCCTGGCCGGCGCCGTCGCCACCGGCGGCGGGCTGATCGGCGGGGTCGCCGGCGCGGTGCTGCTGGGCAGCAGGAACGCGCTGTACGGCCTGCGCCTGGCCGACGTGCTGCGGCTGCGCGGCGCCCGCCGGGTCCTCGCCGCGCAGGGCGTCATCGACGAGACCACCGCGGTATCGCTGGCCCAGCCCGACGCGGCGGCGGCCCGGCTCGGCTTCCGCGCCACCTTCGCCACGCTCTACCTGACCTGGAACCTCACCACGCTGGCCGGCGCGCTGGCCGCGGGCAAGCTCGGCTCACCGCAGGAGTTCGGGCTCGACGTCGTCGGGCCGGCCGCGTTCCTCGCGCTGATCTGGCCCCGGCTGCGCGCCGGGGCGGCCGAGCGCGCCGTCGGCGTGGCCGGCGCGGCGATAGCGCTGGCCGCGACGCCGTTCCTGCCGCCCGGCGTGCCGGTGATCCTGGCGGCCACCGCGGCGCTGGCCGCGGCGCTGATGCTGCCGCTCCCGGCGGCGACGTGACCGGGGTCTGGGTGGCGGTGCTGGCCACCGCCGCCGGGTGCTACGCGCTGAAGCTGACCGGCCTGGTCGTGCCGCGCGGCATCCTCGGCAAACCGCGGGTACGGCGCTTCGCCGAGCTTGTCCCGGTGGCGCTGCTCGCCGCGCTGGTCGCGGTGCAGGCCCTCGGTGCCGGGCAGTCACTGGCCTTCGACTGGGCCCGGCTGGCCGGCCTCGGCGCGGCGGTGATCGCGCTGCTGCTGCGGGCGCCGTTCCTGGTGATCATCATCGTCGCGGCGGGCACCGCGGCGGGGCTGCGTGCCCTGGGCGTGGCCTAGGTGCACCGCCCTTCCCACATCAAGATCATCAGCCGTGCCGCCGTCACCCGCGTTCTTGGGCAGCGCACCCAGGTCAGGACAGCGGGCGCAGGCCGTCGGCGGTGAGCAGGTAGGCCTCCTTGGCGGCGGCCGGGCCGGGGGAGGCGGTGACCAGGCCGGCGACCGCCTTGCCCGCGTGCCCGGGGGTCAGCGCCGGGCCGAGGCTCTCGGTGTAGCTGGCCAGGTCCAGGCCGGCCCGCGCCGCGTAGGCGGCCACCGCCGCCGCGCCCAGGCCGGTGGCCGGGGTGAGCTTCGGCAGCACCGAGACGAACCGGATGCCCAGCCCGGCCCGCTCGGACTCGTCGGCGGCGTAGCCGGTGATGAACCTGATCGTCGCCTTGGCCCCCGCGTACCCGCCGGACAGCGGCGAGCCCTGGAGCGCCGCGCCGCTGGAGAACGCGATGACCACGCTGCCCGGCTCCAGCGGGCGCAGCAGTGCCTCGCGGGACCAGTGGAACACCTGCCGCACGTCCACCTCCCAGTTGCTGCTGAACGTCTCCCAGGTCTGGTGCTGCAGCGGCCGGGACAGCGGGGCCGCCCCGGCGGCCAGGACCAGGACGCGCGGGCGGTAGTCGTCGGTGAGCCGGCCGGCCACGACCGGGTCGGCCGCGTCGGCGGCGACCGGGATGAACCCGTCACCGAGTTGTTCCCGCACCTCGGCGAGCCCGGCCCGGTCGCGGGCGACGCCGACGACGCGCGCCCCGGCCCCGGCCAGCGCGGCGGCGATACCGCGGCCGAGCCCCCGGCTGGCGCCGGTCACCAGCGCCGTCGACCCGGGCAGATCTTGTGCTGACATCGGGTACTCCTTGATCGTTGACATGGCGCGGGGCTGTCCCGCCGCACTTGACTGATCCGGGACGTCCGGAGAACTCACCGGCCGCGGGCCGGTGAGTTCTCCCGCACCGGCGGATCGGTACCGGTGACGGCCGCCGCACGGGAGGTGACGTGGTGCTTGGCGAGGACTTCGCCGTGGCGACCGAGCCGTTCCGGCCGGAACTGCTCGCGCACTGCTACCGGATGCTCGGCTCGATCTACGACGCCGAGGACCAGGTGCAGGAGACGATGGTGCGCGCCTGGCGCTCCTACGGCGAGTTCCAGGGCCGGTCGTCGCTGCGGACCTGGCTGCACGCGATCGCCACCAACGCCTGCCTGCGCGCGATCGAGAACCGCGCCCGCCGGCCGCTGCCGTCGGGCCTGGGCGGGCCCGGCGAGGATCCGGGCGACCTGGCGCCGGTGCTGCCGGAGGTCCGCTGGCTGCAGCCGGTCCCGGACGCGCTGGTGCGCCCCGCGGCCGATCCGGCCGCGCAGACGGTGTCCCGGGAGAGCGTGCGGCTGGCCCTGATCGCCGCGCTGCAGTACCTGCCCGGCCGGCAGCGGGCGGTGCTGCTCCTGCGGGACGTGCTCGGCTGGCGGGCGGCCGAGGTCGCCGAGTTGCTCGGCACCAGCACGGCCGCCACCAACAGCATGCTCCAGCGGGCCCGCGAGCGGCTCCGCCAGGCGGCGCCGGCGCAGGACGAGGTCCGCGAGCCCGCCGAAGCCGGCCAGCGGGCGCTGCTGGATGCCTACGCCGCCGCGTTCAGCAATGCCGACGTCGCCGGGCTGATGCGGCTGCTGCGCGCGGACGCGGTGCTGGAGATGCCGCCGCAGCCGACCTGGTTCGCCGGCCGCGCGGCGGTCGGGCGCTTCATGGCGGCCAGGGTGCTCACCAGGCCCGGCGCCTTCGCGCTGGTCCCCACCGCGGCCAACGGCCAGCCCGCGCTCGGAGCCTACGTACGCCACGACGGCGGGGTGCACCGGGCGCACGGGATCACCGTGCTGACGGTCAGCGGGACGCGGGTGAGCCGCATCACCTCGTTCAACGACCCCGGCCTGTTCCCGATGTTCGGGCTGCCCGGCACCTACCCGGGCCGGGACGCGAGCGCTACGGCGTGACCCGGCCCCCGGGGCGATCGAGGTCCACCGGCGGCAGGTCCTGTATCTGCTGCTTGGTGAGGGTGACCTCGATGCGGTCGGCGACCCGCGTCACGGCGCCGATCGGGATGGCCACGTCCTTACGGCCCCACAGGTGGCCCTCCTGCAGGAGCACGTGCGTGACGCGATGGCTGTCCGGGTCGAGGACCAGGCCCTCCACCTGGCCGATATGGCCGTCGCTGGCATGCACGTGCTCGCCGCGCTGCACCTCCACCTCGCCGACGGGGATCGCGTCCGAGGTGGCCAGGCCGCCCCGGGCGCCGCGGAACCCGTAATAGGGCCAGGCGACGACGTCGGTCGAGCGGTAGTCCGGGACGTCCATGTCGCCCGCGACGAACCGCGTCTCCTCGGCGGGGTCGAGCGCGCCGAACTCCGCCGAGGTGCACGTCAGCCGGATCCCGCCCGCAGCGGAGTCGACGAGGCCGAGGGGAACGAGCCGGGCGGCCTCGTTCCCGCGGTGCGGTGCCACGATGAGGTGGGTGACCTCGCGGGCGACCGGGTCGACGACCACACGGCTCAGCGTGCCGCATGCCCCGTCGGTACAACTGACCTCGGCCCCAATGGTGAACTGCTCCGTTCCGGGCATGGGCAGGCTCCTTACGCCGGGAGACCGTGATGACACCGCTATAACGGGACGTTACTCCGGCGGCTGGTCAGGCCGGCGCCCTTGCGGGCCTATCACCCGTGCGCGCTGCCCGCCGGCCAGCGGCCTCGTCTCGTGCGGGCCGGATGGGGCGCGCGGCGTGGCCCCGGGCGGGAACGGGGCCAGGACGACCGTGATGTTGTCCGCGCCGCCAGCCTCGAGCGCGAAGGTGACCAGTGCCCGGGCGGTGCCGAGCGGATCGCCCAGTGCCCCGGGCAGCGCGAGCTCCGCCAGGGCGGCCGCCCCGGGCCGGTAGTTCCACAGCCCGTCGGAACACAGCAGCAGGACGCCGGGGCCAGGTGGGGTGAACGCCGCGACATGCGGCGGGGCCCCGGCCGCGTCGGCGCCGACCCAGCCGGTGACGACGTGCGCCCCGGGCAGGTTCATCGCCTCGGCCTCGGGCACCAGGCCCGCCGCGACCATCTCGCCGGCCAGGGAGTCGTCCGTGGTCAGCCGGCTGGAGGTCGCGCCAGGCCCGGCGTCCAGCCAGTAGGCGCGGCTGTCGCCCAGCCAGCAGAGCGTCACCGCGGCGCCGGTCAGCACCGCCGAGACGAACGTGGCCGACGGCGGGTCCCCGGCCGCGGCCGGGCCGCCGCCCGTGGCCGGGCCGCCGACGGCCGCGGCGGGTGCCCCGCCGAGGCTGGCCAGCGCCCGCTGCGCGGCGGCGACCGCCGCCCGGGAGGTGTCCGCCGGGTCCTCGCCCGCGCGCACCCCGGCCTGCAGCACCCGCACCGCCGCCTGCGCCGCCGCCAGCGAGGCCTCGTCCGCGCGCCGGGAGCTGGACACCCCGTCGCACACCACCGCCAGCGCCGCCGGGCCGCTGGCCAGCCCGGCGGTCGCCAGGGCCATCGCGTCCTCGTTCCGCGCGTGCCGCAGGCCCCGGTCGGTCACGCCGGCCAGCAGCCCGAGGTCCAGTTCGACGTGGTCGCGGCCGGACGCCGCCTTGCGGCCGCAGGACTCGCAATAGCCGTCCGGGCCGACCTGGCCGGCGTGACAGAACGCGCAGGCGCCGCCCGCCGCAGGCGGCGCCTCGCTGACCACGGCGGGCGCCAGTTCGGTGCGGCAGGCCTCGCAGAAGTTGTCCGCCGGGCTGACCGCCCGGCCGCAGGCCGGGCACACGGCATGCGCGGGCTGCTCGGGGCCCGCGGTCATGCCCAGGTCCTCGGGCGGACGGTGTTGGCCAGGTCGACGAGTTCGACCCGGCGGTGCCGGTCCGCGGCCAGCCGCGCCTGCGGCCGGCAGCGCGCACGCCGGTACCTGGACCGCCCGGCGGCGGGGCCGCCGGGCATTCCCGTTACTCGTGGGCCCCGTTGGCGCCCACCTCCGTCAAGGCCGGCGGGGGGCCTTGACGCACTCACGGCGCCCCTCTATGCATAGACAGTGATGGTGAACGGCACTTAGCGCAATGGTAATTCAACCTGATTGGCATGTTGCTAACAAAGAAACGGCAGGAAAGAGGCGCGGGAGCCGTACGGGCTGGCGGCGGTGCCGGGACGATCGCGCCCGGCCGCGGTGCCGACGGCCGGGGCGGCTGCGGGACGGCTGAGGTTCAGCCGCCCGCCGCAGGACGTTACGCGGCGCGTTCCCGGCCGGTGCTTGGCTAGCCCGGGGCACCGGCGCGCCGCCACGCCGCGCGGCGCCCGTCCCGCCCATGCCCGACTGGGAGGTGACCGTCATGGCCGGTACGAGGCCCGTCAGGTCCGTCAGGTTCACCAGGTCAGCAGCGCTGCTGGCGGCGGCGGCGCTCACGCTGGGCGTGACCGCCACCGCCGCACGGCCCGCGCCCGCGGTGGCCACGCGGCCGGGAGCCGGGACGCCCGGCTGCGCGCTCGGTGCCGGGGGTTCGGTCCGGCACGTCATCTACATCCAGTTCGACAACGTGCACTACACCCGGGACAACCCCAACGTGCCGAGCGACCTGCAGCAGATGCCGAACCTGTTGCGCTTCATCACCGGCGGCGGCACGCTGATCACCCACGAGCACACCCCGCTGATCGCGCACACCGCGGACGACATCGTCACCTCGGAGAGCGGGCTCTACGGCAGCGGCCAGGGCATCCCGATCGCCAACGAGTACAACTACTACAAGCCGGACGGGACCACCGACACCGCGGGCTCGTTCGCCTACTGGACCGACCCGATCGTCGACTACGACACCGGCCTGGCCGCCAAGCCGGCCGGCGACCACACCACGACCCTGCTCGGCACGGACGGGAAGAACCCGCCGGCCCCGTGGGTCCCCTACACCCGGGCCGGCTGCGACTTCGGCGCCGTCGCCGCGGCCGACACGGAGCTGGAGAACACGCTGCCGGACGTGCCGCACGTGTTCGGGGCGAACTCACCCGAGGCCAGGGAGGCGGAGAACCCCAGCGCCAAGGGCCAGGCCCGGGCCGGGGCCGACTTCATGGGCCTGGCCGTGCACTGCGCCCACGGCGCGGCCGCCTGCGCCCATGGGTCGCAGCCTGACGTGCTGCCCGGCGAGCCCGGTGGCTACCACGGTTACCGCGCCCTGTACGGGAACAAGTTCATCCAGCCGGTGATCAGCCCGGGCGGGCCGGTGCGCAACCTGGACGGCAAGGTCATCGAGGACTCCTACGGCCAGGCCGGGTTCCCCGGCTACGACGGCATGACCGGCGTGAACGGGCTCGCCTACACCCTGGACATGCAGCTCCACGGCATCCCGGTCACCTTCACCTACCTGTCCGACCTGCACGACAACTTCAACGGATCCGGCCCGTTCGGTCCCGGCCAGGCCGGGTACACCGCGCAGCTCCGCGAGGAGAACGCCGCGTTCGGCACCTTCTTCGCCCAGCTTGCCGCCCACGGCATCACCAAGGCCAACACCCTGTTCGTGATCACCGCGGACGAGGGCGACCACTTCGTTGGCAGCGCGCCGGCCCCCGCGGGCTGTAACGGCGTGACGGTCCCCTGTCACTACGCCCGGATCGGCGAGGTGGACGGCAACCTGACCGGCCTGCTCGCGGCCAAGGGCATCACCACGCCGTTCGACGTGGAGGCCGACTCGGCGCCCGCCATCTACGTGCACGGCCAGCCGGGCCGGACGGACCCGGCGGTGCGCTCGCTGGAGCGGGCCACCGCGACGCTGACCGGGGACGACCTGGCGTCCGGGCAGACCCAGCGGCTCACCAACTACCTCGCCGACCCGGTCGAGCTGAAGATCCTGCACATGGTCACCGGGGATCCGAAGCGGACCCCCACCCTCGTGCTGTTCGGCAATCCGAACTTCTGGCTGACCAGCGGCCCCGCGAGCTGCGGCACCTCGTGCTTCAGCGAGCCCAAAGGCGGGGACGCGTGGAACCACGGCACGGTGGCGGAGCGGATCAACACCACCTTCCTGGGCCTGGCCGGGCCCGGGGTGGCGCATCTCGGCGTGGACAACTCGGTCTGGTCCGACCACACCAACATCCAGCCGACCATGATGGCGCTGCTCGGCCTCGGTGAGCACTTCCCGCCGGACGGGCGGGTGCTCGGCGAGATCATGGACCCGTCGGCACTGCCGGCCGGGATGCGCGCGCACCGCGCTGCCCTGCTCCGCCTCGGTCAGGTGTACACCCAGCTCGAAGCGCCGGTCGGCGCGTTCGGGCTGGACACGCTGCGCGCGTCCACCCGGGCGCTGGCCAGCGCCTCGCCCGGTGACCGCGGCTACACGCGGACCGAGAACGCGCTGCAGCGGCTCGGCGGCGCCCGCGACGCCGTCGGCGGGCGGATGCGGGCGCTGCTGCTCGGCGCGGCGTTCGGCGGCCGGACACTGAACGAGGCGGCGGCCCGCGCGCTGATCCGGCGCGGCGAGCGGCTGCTCGGCCAGGCGGCGGTGCTCGCCGCCGGGCCCCGCCCGCGCGCCTGATCGGGTTACCGCCCGGGTTCGGTGAGATCGTGGTGCCGGTGTGGCAGATACGGCCGCACCGGCACCACGATCATGGGGCTGCTGCGGATCGCCAGCCGCATGACGTTACTCTCGGGTAGGGGTCGCACTGACCCGGAGAGGGAGGCCGGATGGGTGCCTACCAGACCGTGCTGGTCGGTACGGACGGATCAGACTCCTCCTACCGAGCGGTTGACCGCGCGGCGGACATCGCCAGGGACACCGCGGCGACGCTGGTCATCGTCTGCGCCTACATTCCCGCCACCAGGCGGGAGGTGGCCACGGCCGCGGACGCGCTCGGCGACGAGGCGTACGCGGTGGCCGGGTCGGCCCCGGCCGAGGAGACGCTTCGCGCCGCGGCGGAGCGCGCGGCAGCGCGCGGCGCGGCCAAGATCGAGCGCGTAACCGTCGAGGGCGAGCCGGTGCGGGCGCTGATCGGCGCGGTGCGGGCGCACGACGCGGGACTTCTGGTGGTCGGCAACCGCGGGCTGAACACGCTGGCCGGGCGGCTGCTCGGCTCGGTGCCGGCCGCCGTCTCGCACCGCTCCCCCTGCGACGTGCTGATCGTGCACACGGTCGGGTAGATCCGCCGGACACCGATGGACACCAGCGGCGGCACCGTGACCGGGGATGCCATCAGGGCGGACGCCCTCGGCCGGATCGAGGAGACGTTGCTCGGCGGCCAGCGCCGGTATACCCGGGCCCAGGTCAGCGAGGCCACCGGCGTGGACCGGGACCGGGCGCGCCAGCTGTGGCTGGCCATGGGCTTCGCCGAGGTGGGTGACGACGACGCGGTGTTCACCGACGGCGACATCGAGGCGCTGCGGACCTGGAACGACCTGGTGGCCAGCGGCACGATCCCGCTCGAGGACGAGCTGCCGCACGCGCGGGTGATGGGGCAGACCCTGTCCCGCCTGGCCGAGTGGCAGGCCAGGGAGGTGATCGCCCGCGCCGACCTGCTGGCCCGGCGGGCCGGTGCCGCGGCCGGCGAAGACACCGCGAGCCGGGCGGCAGGCGCCGCGGACATGGCCGCCGCGCTGCTGCCGGTCATCGAGCGCCTGCAGTCCTACGTCTGGCGGCGCCACCTCGCCGCGGCCGGCAACCGCATCCTGCTGGTACCGCCCGGCGAGCTGGCCGCGGCGACCATGACGGTCGGGTTCGCCGACATGGTCGGGTTTACCAGCATGGCCCGGCACACCGGGATCGATGACCTGGCCGCCCTGCTGGAGATCTTCGAGGAGGACACCGCCGAGGCCGTGGTGAGCAACCGCGGGCAAGTGGTGAAGACGGTCGGCGATGAAGTGCTCTTCGTCACAGACCGCCCCCAGGACGCCGCCGAGATCGCGCTGCGGCTGACCCGCCCGGGACGGGCCGCCCAGGGCCTGCCCGCACTGCGCGTGGGCATGGCCGCGGGCCGGGTGCTGACCCGGTTCGGCGACGTGTACGGGCCCGTCGTCAACCTCGCCGCCCGGCTGACTTCGCTGGCCAGGCCGGGGGTCGCGCTCGTCGACGCCGAACTCGCCGCGGCGCTGCGCGCGGGCGGGGGATACCGGCTGCGGGCCCGGCGGCCGGTGGCCGTGCGCGGCTACCACCACCTGCGGTCCTGGGCGCTGCGCCAGCCCGGATGAGGCCCAAGCCTGCGCCACGGCCGGGCCATCGTGGCCAGATGCACGGCGCCTGGCGGCTATGTTTTCCGGTGTGATGCCACTGACCGATATCAGGATGACCATGAGCGACATCAGCCTGTGGGCACGCGGCCGTGGCCTGGAGATCGTGCTGCTCGTGACGGGGGCGATCCTGCTGACCCGGCTCGCGGCCTGGGCGGGCGACAGAATCACCAAGCGGATCGACGCCAACGCACGGGAGACCGACGCGCTGGTCCGCTCGGAAGCGGCGAAACACCGGCACGCCCTGGCCCAGGTGATCACCTGGGCCACGCTGGCGATCATCTACTGTGCGACCGGGATCGCCGTGGCGGAGCGCCTGGGCATTCCGCTGACCAGCCTGGTCGCCCCCGCGGCGGTGGCCGCCGTGGCGCTGGGCTTCGGCGCGCAGCGCATCGTGCAGGACATCCTGGCCGGGTTCTTCATCATCACCGAGCGCCAGTACGGCTTCGGCGACCTCGTCCGCCTGGCCGTGCCCAGCGTGTCCACCTCCTCCATGGGGACGGTGGAGGATGTGACGCTGCGGGTGACCACCGTGCGCACAGCCGACGGTGAGGTGGTCATCACCCCTAATGGCCAGATCGGGCAGGTCACCAACATGTCCCGCGGCTGGGCGCGTGCCGTGCTCGACGTGCCCGTGCCCGCCACGGCCGACGTCAACCAGGTGAGCGAGGTGCTCAGGCGGATCGGCGAGGAGGCCTACGCCGAGCCGGATCTGCGCCAGTTGCTGCTCGATCCCCCGGCTGTGATGGGCGTGCAGAGCATCGACGTGACCCAGTTCCAGATCCGCATGGTCGCCCGGACGCTGCCGGGCAAGCAGTTCGATGTGGGCCGGATACTGCGGGCCAGGATCGCGGCCAGGCTGCTACGGGAAGGCATCACCATGCCGCCCACCCTGGAGGGCGCCGAGTCCAACGGAGCCGGATGATGCGGCGGGTCCGGACCTCCACCTGGGTGCTGCTGGCGGTCTTCCTCGGCACGCTCGTGCTCTATCTCTGGGTGAAGCCACCCCAGCCCACGGCCGCCGGCACCGCGGCGGCCGGGCAGCACACGACCTCCCCGGCCACGCCCGCGCCGTCGCGGCCTGCCCACCGGCGGGCGCGGGCCAGCAGGTCGCCGTCCCCGTCCGCGCACCCGACGGTGACGCCCGGCCCGACCGGCAGCCCGCACCGGACGCCATCGCCCGGCCCGACCGTCACGGTTCCGGGCACGACGCCGCCGACCGCGACCCCCAGCGCGTCACCGACCGCGTCGCCGCCGCCGTAGCGCCGGTTCCTGAACCCGGGCGGGCAGGTGCGCGGGTCAGCCCTTGGCCGGCCGGGGATTCCTGCCGGAGGGGTATGACGGAGGATGCAGGCAGCTGACGGGGGCGCCGATGCGTATCAGTTCCTGGCCCACGTAGGCGACCGCGCCGGAGATGCGGGTGAGGCTGAACAGCAGCTCTGATCGGTGCGGCATGGCCGCGGGCCTGATGCGGATCACGATCGGGAAGCCGGACGGGTGGGTCACCACGCGGGATAGCCCGGGTAGCGGATTGCCGTTGCGCTGGAAGCAGATCGAGTCGCCGGCGTGCACGATCGCGGGAACCCCGTGTTCGGCGAGCGCGTGCTGCAAGGCGGCCGCGTTCGTGAGCTGGCGCATGGTGACGGTGACGAGGCCGCCCGGGCCGGTGCGCACCGTCCACGCGGCGAGTTTGGCGCCGTCCGGCTCAGGCCCGGGGACACTGCGCCCGGAGCCGGGAGAGGACAGGCCCAAGGTCAGGCCGGTGGCGACCGCGAGCCCGGCCACGGCCAGCCCGGTGAGGCCGCGTCGCCTGCGCCGGGACCGTGCCGCGGAAACGATGTGCTGAACCGGGGTGCGCATGCGGATGTCGGGAACCGCGGCTTTCACTGCGCCCAGAACCTCACCGGTGGCCTCCTGGTCGCTCATCTGGTCGCCTCCTCGTTATCGCAGGCCTGGCTGCTCAGGTGACCGCGGAGCGTCGCCACGGCCTGGGACAAGTGGGCGCCAACGGTCCCCGGTGCGATGCCGAGCACTGCGGCGGTGGTCTGGGTATCCAGATCCAGGAAGACCCGCAGGGCGATCACCTCACGCTGCCTCAAGGGCAGCCGCCTGACCTCGGCAAGCAGCGCCGCGTCCATGCCCGGCTCGGGGCCCGGCAGCGCCGGGGCGTCGCCGCTGGTCAGTGGCACCTCCCGGCGGTAGCGGCGCCACCAGGAAATACGCGTGTTGAGGGCCGTGCGCACTACCCAGGCACCCGGCGCGGGATGCTGGCGGACCTGGCGCCACGCCATCAGGGCCCGGATGAAGCCCTCGGAAACCAGGTCCTCGGCGAGCTGCGCATCGCCCACGCTGGCCAGCACCGCTCGCAGGCAGCGGTCCCTGCTGGCCTGGTAGAACACGGCGAACTCGGCCGCGCTATCTGCTTCCATGCCCTGCTAACGCCACAGCGGGCCGATTCCTTTAGTGGTTGGCAGCGAACTTCAATCATGGCGGGTGCGGCGGCGGGCCATGAGGGTGATCGCGGCGCTCAGGTCCGCCCGCCGCTGGCCGCGAGCTGCCTCGGCAGCGTGATCCGGACCTGCCAGCGGCCCGGGCCGGCCTCGGCGTGGACGGTGCCGCCCAGGAGCGCGGCGAGTTCGGCCAGCGGGTCCTCCGCCGCGGCCCGGGCACCCGGGCCGCCGGGCGGCTCGTCCCCGGCCCGTCCATCCCCGCCCGCGGCCTGCTCCCCGGTCCCGGTGAGGGTGAGCACGATCTCCGCCTCATCCTCCCCTGCCTGCACGCACACGTGCGCCTCGCCGAGCGCGCCCGCGGGGGCGGCGGCCGCAGGGCTGGCGGACATGAGGAACAGGGCCAGTTCGACGACGTCGGCGAGGAGGGGAGCTTCGGCACGGAGTGCCGCGCAGGTGTGCCGGACGTCCACGTCGACCGACGACAGCGGCAGCCACGCGACCCGTCGCCGGATGACGTCGGCCAGCGGGCCCCCCGACAGCGCGGCGGCCCAGTTGCCGTCGGTCAGCAGGCGCAGGGACCGGCCCGTCTCGTCCAGCCGTTGCTGCAGTTCGTCCAGGGACTCCGCCAGATCTCCGGGCGCCTGCCGCAGGCCGATGTGCAGTTCCAGGGTGGCCGCGGTGAGTTCCTGGATGGGGCCGTCGTGGAGGAAGTCGCCCAAGAGGGCGTGCTCGGCGGCCCGCAGGCCACGGATCATGCCGAGCAGCCGCCAGGCGGCTGGCAGCCGGGCCGGATGGCCGCCGTTGCCTGCCGCACTGCCCGCGGCGGGCCGGGGGGTGGCGGAGGCCGGTGACGGCGCGCCGGAGACCACGGCCGGCGGGCCAGGAACCGCGGCCGGCGGGTGGAGCGCGCGGACCGCGCGGACCAGTTCATCGGGCCGGAACGGCTTCGCCAGCCGGGCGACCCCCGGAGGAACGCCGGCCTGACCGCCCCCGGTGACCACCAGGCAGCGGCGGGCCGCGGCCGGGTCTTCGGCCAGCATCGCGGCGATAAGGTCGGTGCCCCGTTCCGCGCCGAGGTTGACGTCGACCAGGACCGCGTCGTACCCGGTGGGACCCAGCGCGCGGGCCTCTGCCAGCGAGGCCGCCACGTCGACCTGGTAACCGTGACCGGCCAGCGCCCGGCGGATCATCGTCCGGACCTGGCCCGCGTCGTCCACCACGAGCACCCGCGGTCCCGCGCGATCGGTCACCGCCGCCGCCCGGCCAGCTCTCCGGCGCCGGCCTCGCCACGCATGCTGTTCGTTCTCATCCGGCCAGCCCCTCGCCCGCCGCGGGCCCGGCGGGCAGCCCCAGCCGTCCGAGCAACGAGACCACCTCGGCCTGCGCCGTCTGCACCGGTACCTCCAGCCGCTTGGCGATCTGCCGGTCGGTGAGGCCGTTCCCGACAAGCTCCAGCACCCGCATGCTCCGGCCCGACAGTCCCGGCCCGGTGGCCAGTTCATCGCGCACCATGTCCATGACCGCCTTCGCGGCGCCCGCGTCCAGGACCGATCTCCCCGCCGCGACCGTGCGGATCGCGTCCACCAGTACCTCGGCGGCGTTCTGCTTGCTGACATATCCCGCCGCGCCGGCCATGATCGCGCCGACCAGCGCCTGCTCACCGGTGTACCCGGTGAGCATCAGGCACGCCGTTTCCGGCGCCGCCGACCGGATCTCGCGGCACGCCATCACGCCATCACCGTCGGGAAGCATCACGTCCAGCACCGCCACGTCCGGCCGGACCGAGGTCACCAGGCCGACCGCTGCCGCTGCCGTAGCCGCCTCCCCGACCACCTCCAGGTCGGCCTCACGGGCACAGCGATCCCGCAGGGCCTGGCGGACCATCGCATGATCGTCCACCAGGCAGACCCGGATCTTCGCACTTCCGGTGACTTCCGCCACTCCGCCCCCGCTCCTGACGCCAGCATGCCGCCGCCCGAGAACTCAATGTAGTCAGAACACTACCCATCGACACTTACGCTGATGCGCGGCTGCTGCGCGGGGCCGCCGACCGGGCGGCCCCCCCCCGCGGGGCATCTCGCGTACCGAGCGCATCATCACTTATAGTAGTTTGCTCATAGCAATGCGTTACAATCCGGTTGGGGGCCCCAGATTAGCCGCTTCTCCACGGCGGCGCGGGGGGGATGACGGGGTGCCAGATGAGCAAACAAGCGAGCACACAGGCCGGCGCGGACCAGGCAAAGATCCGTGTCTTCCTGCTCGACGACCACGAGGTGGTCCGGCGGGGCCTCAAGGGGCTTCTCGACGGCGAGCCCGACATCGACGTGATCGGTGAGGCCGGGACCTCGGAATCGGCCATGAACCGCATGCTGGTGCTGCAGCCGGACGTGGCCCTGCTCGACGTCCGGCTGCCGGACGGCGACGGCGTGTCACTGTGCCGGGAGATCCGTTCGGTGCTGCCCGGCACCGCCTGCCTGATGCTCACCGCCTACAACGACGACCAGGCGCTGATGGGCGCGATCATGGCCGGCGCGGCCGGCTACGTGATGAAGCAGACGTCCGGCGCCGAATTGGTGGGCGCGGTCCGCACCGTGGCGGCGGGCCAGTCGACGCTCGATGCCCACGCGGCCCAGCGGGTGATGCAGCGCCTGCGCGACCGGGCAGCCGACGTCGACCCGGTGTCGGCGCTGTCGGCACAGGAGAAACGGGTGCTTGAGCTGATCGGTGAGGGCCTGACGAACCGGCAGATCGCCGAGCAGATGTTCCTCTCGGAGAAGACCGCCAAGAACTACGTGTCCTCCCTGCTGTCCAAGCTCGGCATGCACCGGCGCTCCCAGGCCGCGGCGCTGGCCGCCCGCCTGGCCGGCCCGGCCGAGTCGTAGTCAAGTCCGTTCCAGGGTTCTGCGGTAACGCCATGCTATGTAGTGAATACCGAGCTTTTAGCCGCCAATTCAGGCGATTTTCATTCTTGAATCAATGCCACTGCGAAAGAGGCAAACCATCTCATCAGCAGGCACCTCTCACTGGCTGTACGGTAATCAACGCCTTTCACCGATCCTCGATGACAGGGCCGGGGATTTCCTGTACGCTTACCGAGTATCCAGGAGCGGAAGCGACCGTATTAGCCAGTTAACCCCAAAAAAGGAAACTCGCCTCCTGGGTTCGCGATGGGAGTGGGGTCGTAGAGCACCACGCATGTGCCTGTCAGGCGAACCACCGAAAGCTGCCAAGCATAGCCTCATACAGCGCGGCAGATTACCGGGCTAATGAGGCCGGTGAACCTCCTCATTCACCTGGCGGCCACCATCGGCCGATAAATCAACCACCACGTAAGTAGCAATGTGACGTTAATTTGGGGCGCGAGCACGCTGCCCTGAACCGTGTTTTAACACCGAACCACAGCCGGACACCCACCACCGGTCAGCGGGCACCTCGCGCTGGCCAGGCCAGACGCTGGAGGTAGCACCGCATGGGCCATGACGAGGAACTCCCGTCACGGCAGGGGGGTCATCCCGCACCGGGTCATCCCGCACCACGGGCCGACGACCCCCAGCACCCGCCGCACCCGGCGGGGGGCAAGCGGGCATTGCCATCCGGCGTCGGCCATGACACGACCCGGGACCGGCCGGACGGGTTCTTCATCACCCCCGACACCGCGCCGTCCGGGCTCAGCGTGCCCCGGCCACGGTGGGTGGCACCGCTGTTCCTGGCCCTGTTCGCCGCCTGCGCCGCGAGCATGGACCGGTGGATCCAGCCGCTGACCCACGCCTACGGCCGGATCCTCCGGTTGCTGGCCGACGTCCCGCCCGGCTCGTTCGGTAAGCAGACCTCGGTGGCGGTGCGGCCCCTGGTGCTGCTGCTGGCGCTGCTGTTCGCCCTGCTGGCCGCGGGATCGGTCCGGCGGCGGCTGCGGCTGTTCCTGGTGACCATGCTGGCGTTCGCCGTGCTGGTCCTGACCACCGACCTGGCCCTGACCCGGCTGTCCCTGGTCGGCGGCCCCGGCCCGTTCGGCGCGCTGGGCAACACCATCGCCGGGCTGGACGGCATCATGGCCCTGGCCATCGGGGTCTTCACCAGCGCCGCCCTGCCCCCCGGGGTGGTGATACGGGCCGAGCGCAGGCGGCCGCGGCGGGACTTCGCCCTGCTGGTCCTGGTGATAGCGGCCGCGGTCGTCGCCATGCTGGTCGTCAAGAGGCAGTGGGGCGAGCTGCTCGTCCTGCTGTCCAAGACGCCGATGCTCGGCGGGATCGCCTCCGCCCTGGTGGTCTTCTTCGGGCTGTTCCCCGGGATGCTCTACGCGCTCAACAGCGCCCGCCGCGGCACCCGGCGCGGGCGGCACACCATGCTGTTCCCCGTCGCCATCGTCGTCCCGGCGCGCAACGAGGAAGGGCTCATCGGGGACTGCGTCCGGGCCATCGACGACGCGGTCGCCGCCTACCCCGAGCCGTGCACGGTCTACGTGGTGGAGAACGGATCCACGGACGGGACGCTGGCCGAGGCGCGGGCGGCCATCGATGCCGCGCGGCACGTCCGGGGCGTCCTGCTGCAGTGTGAGTCCAAGGGGAAGGCGTACGCGCTGAACTACGGCCTGCGCCGCGCCACCGAGGAGATCGTGCTGCGGATCGACGCCGACACCCTGGTCACCGAATCGGTCCTGTTCGGCCTCATCCGCCATTTCGGCGACTCGTCGGTGGGCGGGGCGAGCGGCATGCCATTGCCCCGGATCCAGTCAAGCTGGATCTGCCGGATGCGCGCGCTCGAGGTCTACTACCAGGTCGGGTTCAAGCGCGCCGGGTACAACGCGGTGGACGCCATCGGCGTGCTCCCCGGTGCGCTGGTGGCCTACCGGCGCGACATCCTGGTCAAGCTGAACGGCTTCGCCGAGGGGGTGAACGGCGAGGACGCCGACATGACCGTGCGGGTCGGCCGGCTCGGGTACCGCATCGTGTCCGACTCCTCCGTCCGGGCCTACACCGAAATGCCGACCACCTTCGAGTACCTGCGCGAGCAGCGCATGCGGTGGGCCCGCGGCACTTATCACATGCTGGCACGGAACAAGTCGGGCATCGTCATGCTGCAAGGGCTCCGCTGCGTCTGGATGCTCCCCTGGGCCGGGTTCATCATGTTCCGCCGGCTCATGATGCTGCCGTTTGCCGCGGCCGGGCTTTTCCTGGTGCTGCTGAACCACTCCTCGCTGCCGCTGCAGGAGATCTCGGCGGGCGGTGCCATATTCCTCGGGGTCCAGCTCATCCAGATGGTCATCTGCATGGTGATGCTGGGGGACCCGAGGCTCATCGGCTCAATTCCCAGCTATCTCATATTCCGGCTCATCGTCTCCTTCTACGCACTCGAGACGCTGCTCACGCTGGCTTTCAATCAAGCGCCTGGGCGGGCGGCGGGCGAACGGCCCGCCAGGACCGTCAAGCGGAAGACCCCACGGCTCATTCCGGGCCTGTCGCCGAAACGCCTCGGCGACGCGACATGACACCAGTCAATACGAAAGGAACGGGGATGAAGATTCTGATCCTGGGCGGCGATGGATACCTGGGCTGGCCCACGGCCATGTACCTGTCCAACCGTGGCCACGAGGTCCACGTGGTGGACAACTACCTGCGCCGCAAGGTTCACGCCGAGGCGGGCAGCGGCTCGCTGACCGTCATCGCCCCAGATCTGGCCGCCCGGGCGGGCGCGTGGCGGGAGGTCACCGGCAAGACGATCACGGTGACCGAGGGGGACCTGACCGAGTGGCCGGTGGTCGAGCAGGCGTTCCGGGAGTTCACTCCCGAGGCGATCATCCACTACGGGGAGATCCCGGCGGCCCCGTACTCGATGAAGGACCGCCGCCGGTGCGTGCTGACCCAGTACAACAACGTGATCAACACGCTGAACGTGCTGTGGGCGCTGCACGAGTTCGCGCCGGACGCGCACCTGGTCAAGCTCGGCACGATGGGCGAGTACGGCACGCCGAACATCGACATCGAGGAGGGCTGGCTGGAGATCGACCACAACGGCCGGCGCGACCGGCTGCCGTTCCCCAAGCTGCCCGCCTCCTTCTACCACTGCTCCAAGGTGCACGACTCGACCAACATCGAGTTCGCCTGCCGCGCCTGGGGCATCCGCGCCACCGACCTGAACCAGGGCGTCGTCTACGGCATCGAGACCGAGGAGACCCGGCTGGACCCCCGGCTGGCGACCCGGTTCGACTACGACGAGATCTGGGGCACCGCGCTGAACCGCTTCTGCGTCCAGGCGGTGATCGGGCACCCGCTCACCCCCTACGGCTCGGGCGAGCAGTGCCGCGGGTTCCTCAACATCCTCGACACCCTGCGGTGCGTGGAACTGGCCTGCACCAACCCCGCCGACCGCGGCGAGTTCCGGGTGTTCAACCAGTTCACCGAGCAGTTCACCATCAACCAGCTCGCCGAGCTTGTGCAGCGGGCCGGCAAGGACGTCGGCATCGACGTCGCGATCAACCCGATCGCCAACCCCCGGGTGGAGAAGGAGGGGCACTACTACAACGCCAAGCACACCAAGCTGCTCGCGCTCGGCCTGGAGCCGCACCTGCTGTCGGAGACCCTGGTCGAGCACATGTTCGACGTCATCAGCGCCAACCGTGACCGGGTCCGCACCGAGCACATCCTGCCCACGACGACCTGGCGCGGCGGCAGCCGGATCGCCGCCGCGGCCCCGGCGCCCCGGCAGGCACGGCCCGCGGCCGCACTCGTCCGGGACTGACCACACAGGGGGAGTCAGCTACAGATGAGCAGGGAACGCGGGGCGCGGGCCAGCATACCCAGGTCCGTCCTCCATGGGATCGTCGGCTGGGGAATCATGCTGAGCCTCGCGGCGGGCATTCTGCTGAGCCGGCTGCACACGGCCGAGGCCGCCCGTGCCCCGCTCCCGCTGCGGACGGCGGTGCTCACCCAGGCCGAGTACCGCCAGTGGACGTCATTCCCCCGCTACCACCGCGTGGTTCCGGTGCTGATGTACCACAGCATCGGCGGCCGGGCGAGCTACCTGACGACCACCCGGCGGCTGTTCGAGGAGCAGATGCGGGCGCTCAAGGTGGCCGGCTTTCACACGCTGACCATCGAGCAATACGCCCAGTACGTCGAGCACGGGCCCGCCGGGCTGCCCTCCCGGCCCATTCTCCTGACCTTCGACGACGGCCGGCTGGACGCCTACCGGGCCGCCAACGACCTGCTCAAGGCCTACGGGTTCCATGCCACCGAGCTGGCGGTGCCGGCCTGGGTGATGAAGAACCCCGACTTCAGCCTCTCCTGGCCGCAGATGGCCCAGATGGCCCGGGGCCGGGTCTGGGACGTCCAGCTGCACTTCGGCTACGGCAAGGAGGAGATCCGGTACAACAAGGCCGGCAACACCGGCGCCGCCTTCGGATACCGCGAGTACATCCCGGGCCAGGACGGGCGGCCGGGCCACGAGGAGACGTTCGCGCAGTTCAAGCAGCGTCTCGCGAACAACATGGAATGGGGCGTGCAGCAGTTCAGGAAGCACATCCCCGGGTACAAGCCGTGGTCCATGGCGATCCCGGAGTCGGACTACGGCCAGGACGGCAACAACGACCCGCGCATCCCGCCGTTCGACCTGCGCTGGCTCAACGCCCACTTCCCCGTGGTCTTCGGCGGCGACTACCTGGACAAGGCGACCGGCCGCAAGTACCAGCTCCCGGGACGATTCTCCCGCGAGCTCTCCTACCGGATGACCATGGGGCCGCAGGACATCCTGCCGGCGCTGCACTGCCGGCTCTACGACTACATCCACCGCCTGCCGGCCTGGATGGAGTACGGCTGCCTGCACCTGGTCCCGGACAAGGTCGTGACCAGCACCGCGCATCCGGCGGTCCATCCCCTGAAGTACACCGGCGACGGGCCGCCGCCCCCGCCGCACCACCGGGTCGTGGTGCCGCTGATACCCGGCTCCGCGCCCGGGCCGGCCGGCGGAGCACCGGCGGGCGGCCAGCACCGCGCCCGGCAGCATGTCACCCGCGCAGCGCCGGCAGGGCCTGCAGGAACGCCACAGCCGTAGCGGTCGTCCAGCTTCTCGAGTTGAGCTGGAAGCCCTGGACGTAGGGCCGCAGCACGTCCGCGGCCCGGCCGAGCTGGGCGCCGCTCACCTGGCCGCTGCCGAGCTGGGTGGACAGGGTCGCGAGCAGGACCACGGCGGGGTCGGCCGCCCTGGCCTGCCGCTCGCAGGCGGCGGCGAAGCGGCGCAGTTCCGCGGGGTCCTGCTCCTCCGGCGCGGTCTGGATCTCGAACACCCCGGACAGGTGCGCGCCGAGCCCGGCGATGTCACAGCGCACGAAGGCGGCGTCGAGGTTGAGCCCGGCCCGGTCCGGGCAGCCCGTGACCCGGGACAGCAGCATGTCCCGGCCCGGCATGAGGATCGTCGCGTAGCCATGGCGATGTGCCGTCGCCGCGAACAGCGACATGTACCGGCGCGGGTCGTGCTGCTCGGTCAGCGGGGTGGCTCCCCACAGCTCGGGGTCATAGGCGACGACCCGCACGCCCGGCCGGATCGCGTGCCGGCGCAGCGCATCGATGAACTGCGCGTAGCTGTAGAACAGCGCGGTCGGGATGGCCGCGGCCGGGGCCGGCCGCGTGGTCCCGGTGAGGACCAGGGTGACCTGCCCGTGCAGCATCCGCCCGGCAAGCTGCGGCGCCGCGGCGGCGATCCGGTCGAAGATCTCCTGCGACATGACCAGGTACAGGCCGGCCGAGCGGGAGAACCGCGGCATCCTGCCGGGGGCACCGGCCCGGCCGGACTGCCCCGGGGAGCCGGCCCGGCCGGAGGTCCCCAGCCAGCAGCCGGCGGCCAGCAGCGCGGTCACGGCGAGCAGGATCAGCATGGCGGCGGAGAAACCCGGCCTCGCGCCGCGCGCACGGTCACGGCGGGGACATTCGGTTGGTCGGCGCATCAGCTGAATCCTCGACTGGTCTGCGGTCCGCGGCCGCGCCGCGCACTATCGGGCGGCCATTGGCTGGCATGACCGCAGCCGCGACACCGGCATATCGGAATTGTTATTTTTAGCCCCGTTTAACGGTATTTCCCGGGCCGGCTCGACCCTCCTGCGGAAGGATACATGCCTTGCCAGCGGCCGGGCATGACGTAACTGGCGCCCGGGTAAAGGGCCCCGGGCGCCGGACCGCGTGACTTATGGCAAGAACGGATTTCCCGGGCCCCGCGGCGGGAATTCCGCAGGACGCGCGAAATGGACCGGGCGCCATGCGCGGGCCGGGGCGGGCGCTGGCCTGGCAGCCAGGGTTCCGGCCGGGCGCACCACCCCGGGCGGGCGGTGCGTATGGCAGCAGATCGCGGTGCGGGCACAATGGCGTGATGACCGCAGCGTCCCGCCCCGGCCCGGCCGCCGCGCACCTGTCGCTGTTCCCGCCGCCGGCCGTCCCCGTTGACGCGGACCTGCTGGTCGGCGGCTGCGGCCTGGCTGAGATAGCGCGGCAATACGGCACACCCGCCTACGTGATCGACGAGGCGGCCCTGCGCGCCCGGGCCAGGGGGTACCTGCGGGCGTTCCGCACCAGGCATCCGCGCAGCCGGGTCTGCTTCGCGGCCAAGGCCTACCCGTCCGCGCCGGTCATCCGGATCCTGGCGCAGGAGGGCCTGGGCTGTGACGTGGTCGGGGCCGGCGAACTGCGCATCGCGCTGGCCGCGGGGATGGACCCGGCCGCCATCGTCATGCACGGCAACGCCAAGACCGATGCCGACATCCAGGCCGCCCTCGACGCCCGCATCGGGCTCATCGCGGTGGACGGCTTCGACGACATCGACCGGATAGAGCGGCTCGCCCGCGACCCGGTCCGGGTGCTGCTGCGGGTCAGCCCGGGCATCGAGGCGAAGACCCATGCCGCGATGGCCACCGGCTCGGCCACGTCGAAGTTCGGGGTGCCCGCCGGCCAGGTGCCCGCCGCCCTGGCCCGGATGCGGGCGGTCCCCGCCATCGAGCTGGCCGGGCTGCACGCGCACATCGGCTCGCAGATCCTCGACCTCGGCCAGTTCGAGGCGGCGGCCGCCGCCCTGGCGGGGCTGGGCCGCTTCGACGTCTACGACCTCGGCGGCGGCCTGGGCGTGCGCTACCAGCCCGGCGACGACGAGCCCGGGATCGGTGGCTACGCGGAGCGGCTGGTCGCCGCCGCGCACCGGCACCTGGGCACCGGCGCCGAGCTGATCGTGGAGCCGGGCCGGTCGCTGACCGCGCCCGCCGGGCTGACCCTGTACCGGGTGGTGACCGTCAAGCGGGCGGGCCGGGTGCACGTCGCGGTGGACGGCGGGATGGGCGACAGCCTGGAGCATTCGCTCTACGGCCAGCGCTTCGCGCCCCTGGTCGTCGGCCGGTGGGGCGAGCCGGCGGTCACCGCCGACCTGGTGGGGCGCCACTGCGAGTCGGGCGATGTCATCACCCCCGGCGTGCCGCTGGCCAGCCCCCGGGTCGGCGACCTGATCGCGGTGCCGGTCACCGGGGCCTACTGCTTCACCATGGCGAACAACTACAACGCGGCGCTACGCCCGCCCGTCATCCTCTGCCGGGACGGGACCGCCCGGCTGGCCGTCCGCCGGGAGACGCACGCCGATCTCGTGGCGCGCGATGCGGCCCTGCCCTGACGCGGCCGGCCCGGTGAGCAGGCCGTCGATGGTGCGCAGGAAGCCCTGCACGCTGATCGGCTTGGTGAGATAGGCCGCCGCGCCCGCCGCGATCAGGCCGTCGATCCGCTCCTGGGCGGCGTCCGCGCTGATGATGACGATGGGCGTGGCGCTGGTGGCCGGGTCGGACCTGAACCGCGCCAGCAGTTCCTCGCCGGACAGGTCGGGCAGGTTCAGGTCGAGCAGGATCAGGTCGGGCCGGTACTCCGCGGCCAGGTCGAGCGCGACCCCGCCGAGCATCGCCGGGACCAGGGCGGTGGACGGCCGCTGCCGGAGCACGTGCTCGACCAGCATCAGGGTCTCCAGCATGTCCTCCACATACAGGATGGTCTTGGCGGCGGTGTAGGCACGGGGCTCGGCGAGCGGGTCGCCGGCGGCGGGCCCGGCGGCCGCGGCGGGCTCCGCGGACGGCAGGTCCACCCAGAAGACGCTGCCCTGGCCGGGGGCGCTGGTGGCGCCGACCGTGCCGCCCATGGCCTCGATGAGCTGCCGGGACAGGGTGAGGCCGAGCCCGGCCCCCTCGATGCCTGCCTGGGCGGCGTCGAGGCGCTGGAACGGGGTGAACAGCTGGCCGATGTCGTACTCGGCGATGCCCCGGCCGGTGTCGCAGACGCTGATCCGCAGCCGGTCCTGGTCCTGCGGCGCCACGGTCACCGTGACCCTGCCCGCCGGGTGGTTGTACTTGACCGCATTGGACAGCAGGTTCAGCAGCACCTGGCGGAGCCGCCGCTGATCGGCGACGACATGCTGGCTGGCCGGCGGGGCCGGGTCGAGGTGCACGCCGTGGGAAGCGGCCAGCGGGCGGATGAGATCGAGCGCGTCGGCGATCACGGCGCCGGCGGGCGCCGGCTCGAGCGAGAGGGACAGCTTGCTGGCCTGCGCGCGGGAGACGTCGGCCACGTCGTCCATGAACGCGGCCAGGTGCCGGGCGGCCTTGACGATCATGGCCGCCCATTCCCGGTGCTCGGCGGTGAGGTCCCCGAGGCTGAGCAGTTCCCCGAAGCCGAGGATGGTGTTGATCGGGGTGCGCAGCTCATGGCTGACCCTGGAGATGTACTCCGTCTTGGCGTCGTCGGCCTCCTGCCGCGCCTGGCGCGCCTGCTCGGTTTCCCGGACCTGGCCGGTGACGTCCTCCAGCCAGTGGATGAGGTAGCGCAGTTCCCCGCCCGGGCCGGTGACCGGCATGTTCACCGGCCTGACGTGGCAGGCCTGGTAGGCGCCCTCCGCGGCGTCGGCGGGCGGGATGAACAGCTTCCGCACCGCCATCGTGTCGGCCATCAGGTCGCGGCGCACCCGGTCCAGGGAGGCGCGCAGGGCCGCCGCGCCCTCGGGATCGCCGGGCAGCGCGTCCTGGACGTCCCGGCCGATCAGGCCCTCGGCGGTCGCCTGGATCGCCTCGGCGTAGGCGTCGCTGGCCGCGACGATCGTCAGGCCCGGGTCCAGGGCGAGATAGCGGCCCGGCAGGCAGCGCAGCAGCAGCCCGAAGTCCGCGGCCGCCGGCACCGGTGCTGGTGGGGCCGCCGGCGCCGGTGCGGCCGTGGCCTCCGGCGCGCTGGCGGCCCGCCCGGCCGCCGTGACGGCTCCGGGGGCGGCGTCCGGCAGGCCCGGGCCCAGGTGGGCCAGCACGGCCGCGCACAGCTGTGCCGGGGTGTACGGCTTGCCCAGCACGGCCACGCACCCGGCCGCGAGCGCTTCGTCGGCGTGCTCGGCCGGCGCGCCGCTGATCACGATCACCGGCGTGGCCGGCCCGGCCCGGCCGCACATCTCCTCGGCCAGCAGCAGGCCGTTGCCGTCGGGCAGCCCGAAGTCCAGCAGGACCAGGTCGATGCGGCCGCCGGCGAGGATCGCCCGGGCCCGGGCCAGGGTGCCCGCCGCGGTCACGTGCGCGGCCCGCAGCACCGGCTCGCCGGACCTGGCCAGGATCGCGGGGACCAGCGCCTGGTTGAGCTCGTCATCCTCCACCAGCAAGATCTCTGCTCCCGACACGGGTCACCTCCTGGATCCCCGCCGCCGCGGCGGCGTCAGTGGTGGTTGAGCACGACCTGCAGCTTCGCGAGCAGGGAGTTCTCCGAGAACGGCTTTTCGATGAGGTGGATCCCGGGCCGGAGGACTCCCTGCACCCCGAGCAGCCCCTGGGTATACCCGGACATGTACAGCACCCGGGCCTCCGGCCGGACCTCGCGAACCCGCGCGGCGACCTCACTCCCCTGCATCCCGGGCATGACCACGTCGGTGAGCAGCACGTCGAGGGGCTGCTCGGACCCGCACGCCAGGTTGATCGCCTCGTGGCCGTCGGCCGCCACCAGCACCCGGTAGCCGTTGCGGGCGAGGATCCGGCGGGTCACCTCGCGCAGCGCCGGCTCGTCCTCCACGACGAGCACGATCTCGCCGCGGCCCGGCCGGGGCCGGACGTGTTCCGGGCGGTGCGGGGCGGGTGCCTGGTCGGTGACCGGCAGCAGCACCAGCACGGTCGTGCCGAGCCCAGGCTCGGAGTAGATCCGGACGGTTCCCCCGGTCTGCGTCACGATCCCGTACACGGTCGCCAGGCCCAGGCCCGATCCCTCGCCCTTGGGCTTGGTGGTGTAGAACGGCTCGAACGCGCGGTCGATGACCTCGGCGGGCATGCCGGCGCCGGTGTCGCTGACCTTCAGCGTGACGTACTCGCCCGGCACCAGTCCGGCCCGGCCGGCCGCATACACCTCGTCCACCTCGGTGTTCGCGGTCTCCACGGTCAGCTTCCCGCCGCGTGGCATGGCGTCGCGGGAGTTGACCGCGAGGTTCACCAGCACCTGCTCGACCTGGCCCGGATCGGCCAGCACCAGGCTCAGGTCGTCCGACAGCGTGGTGGTCAGCTCGACATGCTCGCCGAGGGTCCGCCGCAGTATCTCGTCCAGGCCGGCCACCGTGTCGTTGAGGTTCAGCACCCGGGGCTGGACCACCTCGCGCCGGGCGAACGACAGGAGCTGGTGGGTCAGCCCCGCGGCCCGGTCGGCGGCCCGGCGCACCTGCTCGATGTCCCTGCGGACGGTCTCCCAGGCACCATCCGGCCCGTGTTTCTCCGCCTCCTCGGCCACGAAGGCGGCGTAGCTGGAGATGACCCCCAGCATGTTGTTGAAATCGTGGGCCACCCCGCCGGCGAGCTGGCCCAGGCTCTCCAGCCGGTGCGACTGCTGTAGCTGGCGCTCCAGGCGGCTCCGCTCGGCCTGGGTCTTCAGCCGTTCCCGCTCGGCCAGGGCGGCCAGCCGCTCGGTCACGTCCCGGACCGCCGCGATGATCAGCATGTCCCCGCCGGAGCCGATCGCGGACAGCGATATCTCCGCGGGGAACGTGCTGCCGTCACGGCGGCGCCCGGCCAGCTCGATCCCCGCGCCCATCGGCCGGGGCTTCGGGTCGGCGGCATAGCCGGCCCGGTGAGCCGGGTGCCCCGCCCGCGCCGCGTCGGGCACCAGGATCTCCACCGGCTCGCCGGCCAGCTCCTCCCGCCGGTGCCCGAACAGCCGTTCGGCCTGGGCGTTGACCAGCGCGATCCGGCCGTCACCCGCGACGCAGATCATCGCGTCCGGTGCCGCCTCCAGCAGTCCCAGAAAGCGGCCGTCCGTCATGTCCCTCATCCTGGCGAGACTTCCTTCTGCGTCCGCGGTGCGACCTCGCCCGGCGCCCGGTTGCGGCAGTTAAGGGCGGGCCACCACGTCTGGCCGGTGCCGTCCACATAGCATACAGTAATCGACATGTTGCAATAAGTAACCCATGCTCGATAGGGCTGCCGGCGGCGGGCTGAGCGCCGCCGTCCATCCGGCTCCTGTCCGCCGGGATAATTCCGCCCCAACCCGCTCAACCCGGGCGAACTCGGCCACCTGGTGGACTCGCTGCTGGCCGGGACCGCTACCCAGGCCCCCGCGCCCCCGCTGTGACGCCCGCACAGTAAGCGCTGGCCCGCGGCCTTGCCCGCTGCCCCGCTTGCCCCGCTGCCCCGTCCGGGACTTCCGGCCCTGCCTATCGGCATGACTTCCGGCCGGGCCATATTACCCAGCGATTCCGGGTTTCCCGGAAAACAGACCAGGGCGAACACCCCCGGCAACACAGGCTGCATTCCCCTAACGACACAACACCG
>Ga0335078_10002114_pt1 | contig 30124 bp, 33 predicted proteins | sample Lox_Sample_32_FD_206711 | JGI IMG/M metagenome (GOLD analysis project Ga0335078, IMG submission 206711) | Soil microbial communities from Loxahatchee National Wildlife Refuge, Florida, United States - Lox_Sample_3.2 | ecosystem: Environmental > Terrestrial > Soil > Wetlands | place: USA...
CGGTCCACGAGGACGACCGGGATCGCTCCCTTCGAACGACGGTGAACCTCCTCGGCCACCGTCAGCCCGGCGTAGCCGGCCCCGAGGACGACCAGAGGCGAATCCGGCGCGGGGGCGTCGGTCGCGGCCATACCCTCCTCGGCCGTCCGGAGGCCTTAGGGTTGGCGGGCCGTCGTCCGAGAATCGCTATCAACCTTTCGCGGTTGACGTACGGTCGATGGTGATCCGGTCGATCCTCGTGGCGGACGATATGCTCGAAGCGTCCCAGCCCGCGCTCGAGCAGGCGGTGGAGATCGCGAAGATGGCGAACGCGAAGCTGACGCTGGTGAGCGTCATCTCGGTAGTGTCGCCCGGTTTCGGCATTCCGGTGCCGATCGGGGACTCGTTCGCGGCCCTCCTCGAGGAGGCGAAGAAGCGGCTCGAGTCGCAGAAGGGGCGGCTCCTCGCCCAGGGGATCCGCGAGGTCGAGACCGTGTTCATGGAGGGCGACCCGGTCGACCAGGTGGTCCTCTACGCCGAGAAGCACCGGCCCGACCTCATCGTGGTCGGGTCGCGCGGCCTATCGACCGCCGGCCGCTTCTTCCTCGGGAGCGTGTCGGACGGAATCCTCCACCACGTGCACTGTTCGGTGCTGGTCGTGAAGTCCCATACTCCGCCGGCCCCGCCGGGCTGAACGCTCCCGGCTTCGCACCGCGTCCGCGTTAACCCGCGGGCTTGTGCCGCCAGTGGTCGAGGATGTCCTTCAGGGTGTCCGAGAAGGAGTATTGCGCGCTCCAGCCGAGCGCGCGGATCTTCGAGACGTCCGCCCAGTGCACGGGTTCGTCGAGCGGGCGCTTCCGTTCGGCCGCGACCTCGACGCGGATCGGTACGGTCGCGAGGCTCACCAGCCGGTCGACGTTCTCCCGGATCGACCGGGATTCGCCGCGGCCGATGTTGTACGCCTCCCCGGGCGTCCCGCGCGCGAGCACGAGACTCATCGCCCGCACCGCGTCCCGCACGTCGGAGATGTCGCGCTTCGTCTCGACGTTCCCGACCCGCAGCACGCCGGGCTGACCGGTCCGCTCGATCTGCGCCACCTGACTTGCGAAGTCGTTCGACGAATCCCCGACCTTGCCGGGGCCGGTGGTCCCGAAGACCCGGTACCGGAACGTCCGTAGACCGTACCGTTCGAAGTAGAGACGGCAGAGGAGGTCGGCCGACACCTTGCTCGCGCCGTACGGACTCTGCGGGGCGAACTCGGCCGACTCGGGGGTGGGTACGACCTTCGGGGCACCGTACTCGGTAACGCTCCCCGCGAACCCGATCGCGGCCGACACCCGCGCGCTGCGGGCGGCCTCGAGGAGGTTGAGCGTGCCGAGGACGTTCGTCTCGTAGGTGAGCCGGGGGTCCTCCCACGATTTCATGACGTAGGCTTGGCCGGCGTAGTGGTAGATCTCCTCCGGGGCGAGCTTGCGCACGAGCGTCGTCACCGCCTCCGGGTCGCGGATGTCGAGGGCCTCGTACGTGACCCCGGGCACGAGGGGAAGGGCGTGCGGCCGACGGCTCTCGAGGCGGGTCCCGACCACGTCGTCGCCCCGGTCCTGGAGAAATCCGGCCATGTACGACCCGAGGAACCCGGTCGCACCGGTGATGAGGACCCGCATCGACTTCGTGGGAGGGCTGGGCCGCTTTAACCGTTGGTCCGACCCGCCCGACACGGCCCTCGGTGGAGACCGTAGCGATACGACCTACTTCGGTCGGCTCCGTTCCGACGGAGTTCTACGATCCTGCCGCGCATCCCGGTGGGGTTCGGGACGCAACAGGCGGTCACGATTTCTTGGGGGCGTAGCGCGCCGTGAAGTGCGGCAGACGCTCCGGCCGGTAGGTCATCACGACGCCCCCGATCTTCGCGCGCCGGTCGTAGACCCGGCCCACGACATCGGCCACGAAGGCCAGATGGCTCGCCGAGTACACCCGACGGGGGATCGCCAGCCGGACGAGCTCGAGGGGTCTCTGCGCCTGCGACCCCCCGGGGAACATGATCGAGCCGACCTCCACCGAACGAATCCCGCCCTCGCGGTACAGCTCGATGGCGAGCGCTTGGCCGGGGAGGTCCGCGTCGCCGAGGTTCGGCAGGAACCGGTCGACGTCGAGATAGATCGCGTGCCCGCCCACCGGGTGGAGGAACGGCACCCCGTGGGCGTCGAGCAGGGCGCCCAAGTAACGGACCTGCCCGATCCGGTGCTCGAGGTACTCGAGGTCCATCGCCTCGTCGAGACCGACCGTCATCGCCTCGAGGTCGCGGCGCGCGAGACCCCCGTACGTCGGGAACCCCTCGAAGAGGATCAGTGCCTCCTTGAGCCGTTCGGCGAGCGGGGCGTCCCGGACCGCGACGAACCCACCGATGTTGACGAGACCGTCCTTCTTCGCGCTCATCGTGGCGCCGTCCGCGAGGTCGAAGAAGGCGCGGCCGATCTCGGCGACCGACCGGTCCGCCATGCCCGGCTCGCGCTCCCGGACGAAGAAGGCGTTCTCCGCCCACCGGCACATGTCGAGGTACACCGGCACACCGTGGGCATGGGCGACCCGCGCGACCTCGGTGAAGTTCGCGAGCGAGACCGGTTGGCCCCCGCCCGTGTTGTTCGTGATCGTGACCATGACGAGCGGGATCCGTTCCTTTCCTTCGACCACGAGGAGGCGCTCGAGTGCCGCGGTGTCCATGTTCCCCTTGAACGGGAAGTCGCTGACCGCGTCGTACGCTTCCGCCACCGCGAGGTTGATCGGAGTGCCGCCGGCGTGGACCACGTGGGCTTGGGTCGTGTCGAAGTGCATGTTGTTCGGAACGATCTGGCCGGGGTGGCAGAGTGTGGAGAACAGGAGGTGCTCCGCCGCCCGTCCCTGGTGGGCGGGGACCACGTGGGGGAACCCGGTGATCTCCCGCACCTTCGACTCGAAATGGGCGAAGTTCCGACTCCCGGCGTACGACTCGTCGCCGACCATCATCGCCGCCCACTGGCGGTCGCTCATCGCGCCGGTGCCCGAGTCGGTGAGGAGGTCGATGCGGACCTCGTCCGACCGGAGATTGAAGAGGTTGAAGCCGGCCCGCTCGAGGGCCGCCTCTCGTTCGCGGGCACTCGGGTTCGGCAGCCGCTCGACGACCTTCGTCTTGAACGGCTCGAACGGGAGCGGCACGCTGGGAGAGGGCATGCTGGGTCGGACCTGACCGTTCTATTTGAGCGCGTCCGGACCCGGAGCCACGGGCGAGCCCTCCGGGGCTCCGAGACCCTCGTTCGGGCGCCCCTCGGGGCGTGAACGAGGGTCTTAAGAAGGGGTGTCGATAGGGGGCGCGACCTCTATGGCCGCACCAACCGGGTATCCGATGCCGCCCCCCATGATGGCTGCCGAGCCGCCCGAGATGCAGTCCGTCAAGTCGATGCTGCACATCGTGCGGATCCTCGCGATCATCTTCGGAATCATCGTCCTCCTCGGCGGCATCGCCTACGCGGCCTGGATCGCGTACTTGTCCACGATCTGTTCGACCTACGTGGGCATCGACCCGTATTGCGGCGGAGCGGTGCTCGGCGCGCTCGTCTTCGCCATTTGGTTCGTTATCTGGGGCGTCATCGCGATCGTCGTCTACATGCAGATGAAGTCGATCGAGGCGAAGGTCAACGCCCACCAGTTCGAGGCCGCGAAGTCCCAGACCCTGATCTGGATGATCCTCGGGTTCATCTTCGGGATCATCCTCGGAGTTCTCCTGCTCATTGCCTACCTCAAGTACGACCCCCTGATCAACTGGCAGCGGGCCCAGCAGCAGGGAGGTGCCCCTCCGCCCGGCTACGCGCCCCAGTACGCCGCGCCTCCGCCCGCGTACGCCGCGCCGCCTCCGGTGGCGCCCCCTCCACCCGCCCCTCCGCCCGTCGCGGCCCCCGCGGCCCCGAACTGCGCGAAGTGCGGCCAGCCGACCACGTACATCGCCCAGTACGGTCGGTACTACTGCTACGCGGACAACCTCTACGTGTAGGGGCATCCCCTCCGGGGGATGAGCCTAGGCGCGCCAGAGTCGAGCGCTATTTCGTTCGCGGCACGCAGCTGTCGCAGAGGGGAATCCCCCGAGCCACCCACCGACCGCAGGACCGGCACGGCGCAATGTCGGCCTCCAGACCCAGCTCCGTGCGGCGGGCCTCCCGCGCCGCGGCCACGAGCTCGAGGACGGGGCGGCTCGGCGTCTCCCGGCCGAGCTCGTAGACCGCCCCGTCGACCTCGACCCCTTCCAGGATCATCCGATCTCCGTAACCGATCCGCATTTCCGTCGGGTGGGGAGCGGCTCCACCAAGCGTTTCCAACGAAGAGGCGCGGACGGGCTCGGCGGGCCGCGGTCGACCGAGGAGGCCGCCCTTCTCGACGAAAATGAGACGTCGGTTGGTGAGCACGAGCTCCCCGGATCGCGGTCGGTCCCCCGGCTTATCGGGGCTCCGCGCGGGCCACGACCTGAGAGTCTGTTCTCCGGGAATCGGCTGGAAATTCGGGGTCATGCCGGCGAGACCGCGATCGGAGCTCCGTGGAGGGCGGGCGCCCACCCGAGCCCGCGGAGCCGTTTGTCGACCTCTTCGAACGCGTGGAGGTGGTGGCCGCAGAATTCGACCTCGAGAACGGCGGCTCCGTCGCGGTGGTTCCCGCGTTCCATGCCCCGTACGGCGATCCGGTACTCGGCGGGGAGGGCGCAGGTCACGTCGATGTCCGAGACCTCGTAGTGGGAGAAGTAGCCGGCGGGAATCGAATGGCGGTAGGCGGTCCGGACGTCACACAAGCCCATGACCGCCGCTCCGATTTCCTACTACTATACTCTGGCGCTCGACCCGCCGGAACCGGCCCGCGTCGCCCTCACAGCGGAGCTACCCCGACTCCGCCGGAGCGAAGACCACGAGCAGCAGCAGCTCCTCCTCGATCGCGTGAAACCGGTGTTCCTCCCGGGCCGGCACGAAGAGGACGTCTCCGGCCTCGACCCCGCGGTCGGACCTCCCGTGGAGGAAGCGGGACCGCCCCCGGATCACGAAATAGACCTCGTCCTCGGCATGCGGACGTTGGTGGTCGGTGGCGCCCCGGGCCAGCAGGTACACCCCCACGCTCATCGTCGGGGCCCGCAGCAGTTCGTGGTAGCCGTTCGGCGCGGCGCGGGCGAGCTCGGCGAGGTGCTCGGTTGCGGCCTCCGAGGGCATCCCCGGCCCTATCGCCCCGCTCTCCATACTTCTTCCGTCAGTCGGCCCCGGTGTCCGTGCGCGGCTTCCGGAGCACGCTCAGCACTTCGTCCGCGGCCCGGCGACCGGTCGAGATCGCGCCCGAAACGGTGGACGCCTCACCCGAGAGGTTCGTCGCCTCTCCCGCGAAGAAGACTCGATCGCCGGCTCGCCGGGCGAGCTCGCGACGATCGTCGAGCCCGACGCCCGGTGGAAGGAAGGAGTACGTGCCCCGGCTCCATGGGTCGAGGCACCAGAGGTGAACCTCGCTCGCCGCCACCTCCCCGAGCGTGACCCCCGGCGGAACGAGCTGCGCCCACTCCTCGAGCGTGGCCCGGACGATCTCCTCCGTTCCGAGTCGCGCGCGGCGACGGGCTTCACGCCCCACCGTGAAGGCGGTGACCACGTCGCTCGACGCTCGGAGCCCCACGTAGGGGCGATAGAAGGTGCTCGAGGTCCCTCCCCAGAGCAGCGCGAAGTCCCCGAGCCGCTCGCGCATCGTGCCTGCGCGGACGCGCAGGGAAAGGGCGAAGCCGTCTCCGACCGCGACCCGATCGATCGCGCGTCGCTTGGACTCGGCAAGCGGGGGTTCGAAGGCAATGGTGTCGGCCTTGAGCACTCCCAACGGAACAGTGATCACGGCCGTGCGAGCGCGGTACTCCTCCTCCCCGTTCGTGGTTTGGGCGCGTACCCGGACCTCCGGCTCAGTGGCGTTCACCTCGGTGACGACGCGGCCGAGCCGAACGACCTCCCCGAGGCTCGCCGCCGAGCGTTCGGCGAGGGCCGAGTACCCTTCCACGATCTGGAAGTTGCGATAGCCGAACTCCTCCGAAGCGACGCGGCCCTCCTCCGCGGGCCCGCGCACACCGACCGAGTCCGGGTCGGTCGAGTGCACGTGGGCGTGCAGAAGTTCGACCAGGAGGCGGGCGGGACCCTCGACTCCCCACTCGTCTTCCAGGGTGGCCAACGGGAGGTCCGGTCCGTCGTACCGGTAGAGCGCCCGGGGAATCGTCCGGATTCCGGCGACCGTGGCACGGCTCCCGACCACCGGGTGCAGGGGCAACGCGAACCAGGGGTACCGACCGACCTTGCCGCCGACGGCGATGCAGCACTTCTGCATCACCGGCAGCGGACGCACCGAGAGGCCGTAATGGCGGGCCCAGCCGTGGGTCGCGGCGTTTCGGCCGTGGACCATGAGCGCGCCGAGCTCGTTCGGCCGGCCCGCGCCGAGGTCGTAACCGCTCCGAGCGCGACCCCCGACGCGGGAGGTCGCCTCGAGGACGACCACGCGGCGACCCTGCGCGCGCAGATGCTCCGCCGTGGAAAGCCCCGCAAAACCCGCGCCCACGACGACGGCGTCGAGGTCGGAGAAAACCGGAGAACGAGATGCGGACGTGGTAGCTCCGTGCGTCCCACCAGCGGCGGCGGGGGAAATGGTTCACCCGCCGCCCCCGAAAAGGGCGGCGGGCGGGGGCGCTTGCGCGCCTATGCGGTCGCTGTCGGCTCGGGGGCCGGGTCGGCTTCGGGCGCGGCCTTCCTCGGGGTGCCGAACGACCGCAGGAATCGGCCCCAGCGGGTCCGGGGCCCGTCCTTCCGACGGGGAGCTCCCGAGACCGCTCGGGCTACCCAACGGCAGTCCTCGCGGGGGAATTCGCGCGCGGCGAACTCCCTAACGCCTGCACTCCGGGGAAGGGAGCGCGCGGCGAAGTCGGCTCGAACGATCTGATCCGCCAGCATCCTCTCCCTCCTCGGTCATGTGCCTCGTGGTTACGACCCGGGGAGGCTACATAACGCCTCAGGGCCAGAGGAACCCCATGACCCCCCGAGGTAACCAGCCCACCCGGCTCCCATGCGCGATCGGAACTAATGTCGGACAAGTGTCCGACGCACGCCGATGCCGCCGCGGGGACTCCGCGGCACCCCGGGGCTCTCTCGAGAACGAGGCCAGATCGGAGAAGTGCGGTCGCCCGCCGGCTCACGGCGTCGGGCCCGCTGCCGAGGGAGAGAACCGGGGAAGTTGGATCAGATGGAGTCCCGCCACGAAGCCCCAGATCAGGATCGGGGCGACGATCAACCGTTCGATCAATCCAGGGTCGAACGTCGTGTTGATCTCCTGGGTCGGGGCGTAGTACGCGAGCGAGACCAGGGTGATCGCGCCGAGCACGGCAGAGAATGTTCGATAGGAGGACCAGTGAGAGCCCGCCCGCATTCCCGCCGCGAGGATGACCAGCGCAAGGCCTCCCGGCAGGAACACCATGAGCGAGACAAAGTCGTGGACCGGTGGATTGACGTTCTCTGGGAACAGGCCCACCATCACCGCGGCGACGCTCGCGATCAGCAGCAGGAAGAGCCCCACCACGCGCGTTCCGCCCCGCGCGAAACCGCCCCAGGCGAGTAACGTCCCGAGAAAGGCGAAGGCGCCCAGACCCATGATCGAAATGTTGAACACCGCCGGAAGCGGCGAGGTCGACGTGTTTCCCAGGTCGCTGATGTAGTTCGTGAGCAGAGAGTACCCACCGTAGCGGATCTGGACCCACGCCATCGCGGCTACGAACTGGACGACCCCGAGGGCGATCAGGGCGCCTCCCCAGCGAACGGACCGGCCCACGAGCGCCGACGTACTGATCCCCATGCTGCCTCCCCGGTTATCAGGCCGAGTTTCCGCGGGCGAAAGCCCGGCTCAAACTATGAAAACCCCCCGCTCGAGTCGCGGTCCCGCCACCCACCCGCCTCCGTGAAACCTTCGGCGAGCCGAACCTTCCGGACGCCGCCCCGACGGCACAACACCCGGACGGGCCGTCGAACGCCGCGCCGTCCGTGCAGACTCGAATGCGCCTTGGCGATGAAGCGCCCAACCTGGGGAAGAGCTACCGACGGAGGCAGGGACTCTCCCGCGGAGGCGCCTCCGGGGGAGCGCGCACCACCGGACAAAGGATTCCTCGTGGGTTTCGACGCACTGTCGCCCCCGGGGGCAGGAGGCGAGACGGCGCGACCTTCTCGACGACCCGGGTGGGCCACGGCGCGGTGTGGCAGCTGGTCGGTAGTTGGCTTTTCCCCCGGGTAAGGCCTTAGCGACCTTCCCCCTGGGAGCGAACGAGGCGGGGATTCGCATGAAGGAATACCGGATACTGAAGGAAATCGCGACCGCGAAGATGGGGCCGAACAACCACAAGTTGCTCGAGAACCAGATCAACGAGCTGGCGCGAGAAGGCTGGACCGTGAGTTCGTTCTCGGTCACGCACTCGACGGCGGTGACGGGCCCGGTCATGACCTCAAGCGCCTGGTTCTGCGCGCTGCTGGAGCGCGACGCGAAAGCATCGCGATCCCTGTAGCAAACCACCTCCGCGGCGAACGAGGCCAAGGTGGGTCCGGGAGGACGTTGCCGGTACAAATCCGATCGGAGCGCCCCGACGGTCCGGCGAGGGCGCCCGCCCATTTTCTTTGCGGTAGTGTGTCCGCGGTCTCCAAGGCCCGAGCGCACCGGCGGGTGGACCGAGAGCTGTTCCATCACCTCTCCCCGCCGTTTATGAATCTCGCATCGGTTCCACCGCTGATGCCCGGCCCAACCGTGCCCAAAATGATGGATGTCCCCGGCGGGAAGCTCGCTTACGAGGAGCAGGGTCGGGGCCGTCCGATCGTGCTCCTTCACGAGGGAATTGCGGACCGACGCATGTGGAATCACGAGTTCTCCCTTTTTTCCCGAGAATACCGTGTGGTTCGATACGACCTTCGGGGCTACGGAGGGTCCGCACCCGCGACCTCGCAGTACTCCTCGGTCCGCGACCTGGTGGCGCTCCTCGACCACCTGGGACTTTCCCGTCCTCTGATCGTCGGGCCCAGTATGGGCGGGAGGATCGCGCTCGATCTGGCCTTGGCGTATCCCGCCAAGGTGGGAGCGCTGTTGCTCATCGCGCCCGGGTATTCGGGCATGGACTACGATCACGTCCCCGGTGGGAAGGCGACGTTCGAGCGCGACGAACGACTCTCGAAGGCGGCGGTCGACGCGTGGACCGCCGGCAATCTCGAGGAGGCCACCGAGCAGCTTCGCCAACTGTGGGCCTCGTCGATCACGGGAAGCGCGCTCGAACTCTTCCGGACGATGATCCGGGACAACGCGAAAGAAGTGTTCGAGGACCGCTCCGCCCAGCACGAAACTCGGGAGGGAGAGCCGGCCGCTGGCCGCCTCGCCGAGATCCGCGTTCCGACCCGCCTGCTGGTCGGAGATCACGACAACCCGGCGATGCCGCACCTCGCGAACTTTCTAGCGCGGGGTATCCCGGGCGCTCAGGTGACGCTCGTTCCCGGCGCGGACCACCTCCTGAATCTCTCGAGGCCCGACGCGTTCGAAACGGCGCTCCGCGAATCGGTCGATGGCCTTCCGGGGAGTCAAGAGTAAGCTCGACGATCTGACCGAGGGTCTCGGACTCGGGGCGGCCCGATCTATAGGAAGAGCCGAGGGAGGGAATCGAACCCCCAGGAAACAGATCTGCAGTCTGTCGCATTAACCATTCTGCCACCTCGGCGCGGCGGGGGGCAGGGGACCCCTCCTTAAAGCCGTCGGGGCGCGCCGTAGAACGCGGTCAGATCGGCCGGAACCCTCGGCGAATCCGCGACAGGCCGGTGCGCCATTCCAATCGTATCCTGCCCGCGAGACCGAACGAGTCGCCGCCGGCGGACATCGCACCGGATCGAAGGGCGTCCAGAACCATTTCCACCGAGGAGGGGCCGGTCGCAAACTCCGTGTAGGCGCGGCCGAGGTCCGAGAGCTCGTGGACATCGCTGCCGCCGGTGCACCCCAGGCCCCGACGTCGCGCGAGCTCCGCCGCCTTCCGGTTCGCCGCCGGGGAATTGTGCCCGTTCACGACCTCGACCGCATTCGGGCGCGCCGCCTCCGCCACGATCCGCCCGACGCCGTGCACCCGGCGGAACGGATGCGAAAGCGCCGAGACTCCGCCGTGGTCGCGGACCCATTCGATCGTTTCTGCCACCGGCCGCTGGACCGGGGGCAGTTCGGCGACCCCGTACGCGAGCAGATGGCCCTCTAACGTGGAAATCTCGATCCCTGGGACAAAGACCATATCCGGAAAGCGGGGCCGGAGCGCCGATAGCTCCGAGTGGCCGCTCACGCTGTTGTGGTCCGTCAAGGCGAAGCCATTCAACCCGACGGCCGCAAGGCGCGAGGCGATCGCGTCCACGGATAGGGAAGAGTCGGGAGAGTAGCGCGAGTGCACATGCAAGTCGAGCCGAACGGGGCCCATCAGCGAACCTTGGCCCCCGCCGGCACGGGCTCGGACGGCTCGGGGCCCCGACCGGGAGCGAAAACGAGCGCCTCGATGCGCTCATTCGCATCGGCCGACCGGCGAACGACGACCCAGGTTCCCGGCGCCCAGCGACCAAGGACCTCGACCTCGGGACCGCCGAGATCGACGCGGATGCGCCCGTCGCCCCCCGGCCCGACCACGCGGCCGACGGAGAGCGAGGTCGAAGCGAACTCCTCGTACGAGATCGTCCGGTCGGAGGGACCGCGTCCCTCGAGGAACGTGCCCGGCGGGGTCCCTTCGGGAGCGCGGAGGAGGATCGCTCGCTCGTCGGCTTCCGCGCAGAGCACCATCCCCTGCGAGGTGATCCGGCGGATGGTTCGCGGCGCGAGGTTGGTGAGGAGCACGACGGGGTGTCCCTCGAGGGCATCCTTCGTGTAGGAGGGGCGCAATCCCGCGACCACGGTGCGCGGCGCGCTCGCCCCGACATCGACCTCGAGAACATAGAGCTTGTCGGCCGACGGGTGCTCGGAGACCTTGCGAACGACCCCGGCGCACACGGCGAGCGGGGGCCACTCTCCCGGACTGGGGGCGGAGGTCGGGACGGACGCGGGCGCCGATTCGGTCTCCGCCTTCGGAAAGAGCGGACGGACCTCGCCGAGCGTCTGGCCCGCGGGCACCGGAGCGAGCGCGACATCCCACTCGCCCGGGGCGGGCGGGCCGTCGTAGCCGAGCATGCGGAAGACCTCCGCGCTCGAGAACGGCAGCACGGGCGCGAGCCAGGTAGCGAGTGCCTTCAGACGCCAGAGCGTCTCATACAGGGTCCGAGCGCGTTCCGTGTCGGTCGCCTGCCACGGACGAGCCTCATGGAATCGGCGGTTCGCTTCGCGGACCTCCTCGAGCGCGAGGTCCAGCGCCTCCTTGAGGTGGACCTGCTCGTACTCTTCGGTGATCTTCGCGTGGGCACCGCGGATGCGCTCCGCCACTTCGCCCGCCGAGTCCGAGGTCCAGCCGTCGGGCGGCGAGGGCACCTTGCCGCCGAACCGATCGCGCGTCAGGACCAGCGTGCGCTGCACGAGATTGCCGTACTGGTTCGCGAGGATCTCGTCGCGAAGCGTGCGGAATTCGTCCCAGTCGAGCTGAGTATCGTGATTCTGGGGTGCGAGGAGCGCCGCGTAGAATCGGATGACATCGGGCGGGTAGTTCGCGAGCAGCGAGGGAATGAAGGCGTCCTGGTCTTCCGTGCGCGTCTTTGAGACCTTGCGACCCTCGACGAGCAGCCACTCGTTCGCCGGGACGTCGTACGGCAGCTGGAGCCCGCCTACGCCGAGGAGAATTCCCGGCCAGATGACCGTGTGGAAGAACTTGTTGTCCTTGCCGACGAAGTAGTACTGCCGGACCGGTTCGCGGGCATCCCAGTACGCTTGCCAGGCGTCCGGCCGGCCCGCGCGGATCGCCCACTCCTTCGAGGCGGAGAGGTAGCCGCTCACCGCGTCGAACCACACGTAGAACCGTTTCGAGTCGTATCCGTCGAGCGGGATCGGCACGCCCCAATCGAGGTCGCGCGTGATCGGCGTGGGGTGGAGGCCCTCCTTGAGGAAATTCTCGGCCACGCGAAGCGTCCCCGGACGCCAGTGCGGCTGGTGGCCCAGATAGTCGCTGAGCTTTTCCTGGAGGCGGTCGAGCTCGAGATAGAAATGTTCCGACGGCCGGAACTCGGCCGGTGTTCCGCAGAGTGCGCAGCGCGGGCTTCCGAGCTGGTTCGGCTCAAGGGGGCGCCCGCAGTTGTCGCACTCGTCGCCCCGAGCCGCCTCGAACCCACAGTTCGGGCAGGTGCCGACAAGATACCGGTCGGGGAGGAAGCGACGATGCTTCGGGCAATAAGCTCCCTCGGCGGTGCGCCGAGCGATCAATCGCCCTTCAAGGAGCCGCAGGAAGAGTTCCTGCACGGTCCGCTCGTGGACGATCGTGTGGGTATGCGTGAACAGGTCGAAGGTGAACCCGAGCCGCTCGAAGGCATTCTTGTTGATCGCGTGATACTTCTCCGAGATCTCGAGGGGCGTCGTACCCTCTTTCTCGGCGCGCACGAGCGTGGGCGTCCCGTGCATGTCGGACCCAGAGACCAACAGCACCTCGTCACCGCGGAGCCGGTGGTACCGGGCGAAGATGTCGCCGGGAAGGTAGGCGCCCGCGAGGTGGCCGATGTGGAACGGGCCGTTGGCATACGGCCAAGCGACCCCGATGAAGACCCGTGCCATTGCGACCCCCCGAGAGCTACCCCGAATCGGCGAGCGACCTAAGCATTTCGCGAGCGGAACGGCCCCGCGGAGTCGGGGCGACTGTGCATCGCCTTTATTCCTCGAGGTTCTCCCGGGCGACGTGGACGAAGAGTCTCCGATGGTCCGTCCGATGGTCCCCGAGGCCGAGCGGGAGATCGGAGTGAAGCATCCGGTGCTCGGTCACGGGTACATCGTTCTCGTCGATTACATGGGGAACGACGCGGCGATCGTCCAGGCGGCCCGGGTCTCCTACGGGAAAGGAACGAAGGCCGTCCGTGACGACCGCGGGCTGATTCGGTATTTGATGCGGCACCGCCACACGACGCCCTTCGAGATGGTCGAGTTCAAGTTTCTTGTCCGGCTCCCGATCTTCGTCGCTCGCCAGTGGATCCGGCACCGCATGGCCTCGGTCAATGAATACTCCGCTCGTTACAGCGTCGTGCCGGACGAGTACGAGGTCCCCGCGGCCGAGGAGGTCCGCCATCAATCGACGCGGAACCGCCAGGGTCGGGGCGACCCCTTGCCGGGCGCCGTCGTCGAGCAGTTCCGCGCGGACCTCGAGCGGGTTTCGAAGGATGCCTACACTTCGTACTCGCGGGCGCTTGAAGCTGGGGTAGCGCGGGAGACTGCCCGACTCCTCTTGCCGGTCGCCTACTACACGCAATGGTACTGGAAAAGCGACCTTTGGAATCTCTTCCACTTCCTCTCCCTGCGGCTCGACCCGCACGCCCAGGAGGAGATCCGACTCTACGCGGCCGAGATGGCCAAGATCACACGTCTCGTCGCACCCGCGGCCTACGAGGCGTTCGAGGACTTCTCCCTCGAGAGCCTCTCGCTGAGCCGGGCGGAGCGGGTCGCCGTCCGAGCCCTGCTCGACGGTAAGACGCCGGAGGCCGCGTGCACGGTCGCGGGCCTTCCCCTCATGCGTGACGACGGAAAGCCGATGACGAGCGGCGAGGGAGTCGAGTTCCTCGAGAAACTCGCGCGCATCCGAACCCCCGGCTGACGTCGGACAAGGGTATACGGTTCGGGCCTTTCCGCCGGGCATGGCGGCGGCCGATACGAAAGGGATCTTCCTCGATAACCAACTCGTTCCGCTCGGAGGTCGGAGCACGTTCGACGTCACCGACCCCGCGGATGGATCCCTCGTCGGTCACGTCGCTCGCGGTACTGCCGATGACGCGCGGGCCGCCATCGAGTCCGCCGCGAAAGCCCAGCCGGCGTGGGAAGCGCTCGGAGCCGCGGCCCGCGGCAAGATCCTGCTTCGGGCCGCGGAACGCCTGCGCGCCCGGTCGGACGAGCTGGCGCAACTGATCACGCACGAGATGGGAAAGGTACTTTACGAAAGCCGCTCGGAGGTCGGCGGCGCCATCGACAATCTCGAGTATTACCCCGCGTTCGCCCGCACGTTTTCGGGCGACGAGGTCGCCGGTCTCCCTGCGGGCGAGACGATGCGTCTCGTCTGGGTCCCGCGCGGCGTCGTGGTCGCGATCACTCCCTGGAACTTCCCGGCGGCCACGGTGACGCGGAAGATCGCTCCGGCGTTGCTCGGCGGAAATACGATGGTGCTCAAGCCGTCGAGCGCGACTCCGCTCTCGTCGTTGCTGATCGCCGAAACGCTGCGGGACGCCGGCCTCCCCCCCGGCGTACTCAACGTGGTTTCGGGGCCGGGCGGCGCGCTCGGGCCCGCGCTCATCCAGCATCCGAGCTGCGCGACCGTCACGCTCACTGGTTCGACGGCCAGCGGCATCGAGGTCCTGAAGCTGGCCGCCCCCGGGGTCGTGAAGTGCCTGCTCGAGCTCGGAGGCAAGGCGCCGGTGCTCGTCCACCGCGATGCGGACCTCGACTGGGCGGCGCGGGCGACCGTGTGGGCCCGGTATTGGAACGCAGGGCAGGCGTGTATCGCGGCCGAGCGCTGCTACGTCGACGGGAAGGTCGCGGATGAGTTCGGCCAAAAGGTCACGCGCCTCGCGGGCGCTCTTCGCGTCGGCCCCGGTTCCCGTCCGGGCGTCGATATCGGTCCCCTTTACTCCCTCGGTGCCCGGGACGACGTGGCCAAGGACGTAGAGCAGGCCGTCGCCCAAGGGGCGAAGGTCCTCACGGGAGGAAGCGCGCCCAGCGACTCCGCGCTCGCGCACGGCGCGTTCTACTTGCCCACCGTTCTGGGCGGAGTAACGGAGCAGAACGTCGTGGCGCGCGAGGAGATCTTCGGCCCCGTCCTTCCGCTGCTCACGTACCGGGACTGGGACGAGGCGATCACGCGAGCCAACGCGAGCCGCTACGGCCTCTCGAGCTACATCTTCACTCGAGACGTCTCGCTGGCCGAGAAGGCCATCCGCGAGCTCAAGTTCGGGGAGACGTACGTCAACCGCGTCGGCCCCGAGACGGCCCAAGGCTACCACGCGGGGTTCCGGCAGAGCGGCCTCGGCGGGGAGGGGAGCGCGTGGGGGTACCGGGACTATCTCCAGCTCAAGACCGTCTACGTCGACTGGAAGGAGCCGCATCGGGCGTCGTACTTCCTTCCGTATTCGGACTGAAGCTCGGTTCCAGAAGTCCAACGTGAAGGTCCGAGACATTGGTCCCGGTGGGTCCCGTGATGAGGAGGGATCCCAGACGGGCGAGCGCGTCGTAGCTCGCGTGTCGTACGAGGGCCCCCGTCAGGTCGAGGCCCAGTACCGAGCCTCGGCTCCAGGTACCCCCGTCCACCCACCCGCCCGCCGCGTCGGTCGGACCGTCGATCCCGTCCGTACCGGCCGATAGCACGAGTGCGTTTCGTCCCGCGATCGTGCGGGCAGCGCTCAGTGCGAACTCCTGGTTCCTTCCGCCGCGACCGGGCCGAGGTCCCAGTACCACGGTCGTCTCGCCCCCCGCGAGCAGCGCCCGCGGCTGGGAGGGGCGGACCGCGAGCAACCGACGGGCAAATCGAACCCCGGCCGGGTGGGTCTCGCCGACGATGGGCCGTCGGATGACCTCGGTGGCGTACCCCCGGGCCCGCGCCGCGACGCTGGCGGCGGCGAGCGCGGATCGGTTCGAGCCGATGAGGACGAAGGGGGCGCCGCGGAATCGCGGGTCGCCCGGCTTCGGCGTTTCGGGCTCTTTTCCCCGCTCGCCCTCCGACAAGTGGCGCAGGACCGCCGGCGGAAGCCGATCGACCAGGCCGAACTCTCGCGCGGCCTCGAGGGCGTCCCCGAACGAGGACGGATCCGGGACCGTGGGCCCCGAGGCGATGTCTTCGGGGGCGTCGCCCACCACGTCGGAGAGCGCCAAGGTCGCAAAACGGAGAGTCCCGGCCGCCGCCGCGAGGCGGCCCCCTTTGATGGACGAGAGGTGTCGGCGGATCGAGTTCATCGCGCCGATCGGAGCGCCGGAACCGAGGAGAAGCTCGGTCGTGCGGGCGATATCCTCGGGGACGAGCCTCCCCGCCGGAGCTTCGGCGACCGCCGAGCCTCCCCCCGAGATCAAAAAGAGCGTCAAGTCGTTGGGCGCCGCCCGAGCAACGAACTCGCGGAGCTCCCGGCCCGCTCGAAAGCTCCCGGTGCCGGGAACCGGATGGTCTCCGAACAGGGTGCGGATGCCCGTCCGCGACGCCGGGGACCCCCGGGGGGTCACCGCGATCGCCGAGGCGAAGTCGCCCAGCGCCGCCGCGGCGGCATCCACCATCTCCCCCGCCGCTTTGCCGACGGCCACCAGGTGGATGCCTTCGCCGCGGGCGACGGGAAGAGTTCGGGCGCCGACCCGCAGGGTGGCGCCCTTGCGAGCGAGATTCTTCGGGACGGCGACCCGAGGGTCGACCGCCGCGATCCCCGCGCGGACGATCGCTTCCGCGTCAGAAACGAGGGTCATCGCCACCTTCGAGGGTAAACCCGGGGCGGATCGGGAAGGAGGGGGCTCGCCCGCCAAAGCGTCCCGGATCGACCGAACGGATCCGCTCGAGCTCCGGGCCCGACCCCTCGCCCGCGGCGAGGACCGCCGCGAGCCGAGCGGCGGCGCCGCCCGCACGCATGACCCCGAATCCGTTGAAGCCGGTGAGAGTGAAGAGTCCGCGCGCTCCCGGGACGGGCCCAATGACCGGCCGGCGGTCGGGCGTGGAGACGCACACCCCCGCCCAGGCGCGGACGAGTTCGGCGTCCGCCCAGCCGGGGAACCGGCTCCCGAAACTCTCCGCGAGATGGCCGACGAACTTCTCGTCGCCGCCCGTCGCGAAACGGTCGGGGTCGACCTCAACGAGCTCGGTCCCGTCGCCCGCGAGGATGCGGCCGTTCGACTCGGGGCGCACGTAGACATCGAGGTCGATGTCGTGGACCGAAGGGAAGAGGCGCGGCTCCGCGGTCGAGGGGCGGAGGACCGCCGCCTGGGTCCGGTACGGCGCGAGCGGCAGCGGATGGCCGACCGAGGCGAGGAGCCGCTTCGACCAGGCGCCCGCGGCGATGACCGCCCGCGGGGCCCGGACCGACCGGCCTCCGGTCGCGAGTTCCCATCCGTCGCCCTCGCGGGCGAACCGGGAGAGCGGCGACCCGAAACGGAAGTCGGCGCCCGCGCGCCGGGCCGCCTCCGCATAGAGCTCTCCCATCGTGCTCGGGGTCACGACCGCGTCCTCGGGGCTCCAGACCGCACCCAGGACATCGTCGAACTTTCCCCACGGGACCTTCCCGGAAAGCGCGGAGAGCTCGAGGACCGACGCCGGTACGGACCAGGATCGCAGTCGCTCCACGGTCGCGTCGAGGATCGGCAGCGCGTCCCGGTTCTTGGTCCAGCGGGCGAATCCGTTCACGGAGTACGCGGACGGGTCCCAGCGCGCGGCGAGCTCGGAGTACTCCGCCTTCGACTCCCGCACGACCTCGACGTCCCACGGGTCCCAGAGCTGCTCCGTGACGATGCCGGCCGCGCGCCCGGTCGCCCCCGCACCGGGAGTCTGGGGGTCGTAGACGACGATTCCGCCGACGGAGCGTTTCGCGAGGTGGTAGGCGAGGGCGCAACCGGCGATCCCGGCGCCGAGGATGAGCACGTCCGCGCGGTCGTCGGCCACGACGGCCCCGAGCCCTTCGGGTCGTTAATACTGCGGCTTCGCCCGCGTGTACGCCTCGCGGAGCGCGGCGGTGTCGACGTGGGTGTAGATCTGGGTCGTGGCCACCGAAGCGTGGCCGAGCAGCTTCTGGATGTAGCGGATGTCGCAACCCCGCGAGAGGAGGGCGGTCGCGAGGGTATGCCGGAGCATGTGGGGCGTGACCCGACGGGGGATCCCGGCAGTCTGGGCCGCCCGGCGCACGATCCGCTCGACCGTCACGGGCCCGACCGGAAAGAGCCGGGGGGTGGATTCGCCCGCCAGCGTGCGGTCCGTGAGGTAGCGGTCGATCGCGGCCCGCGTCCGGTCCTCGAGCACGACCTCCCGGTCCTTGTCGCCCTTGCCCGAGCGCACGTGCAGGATGTTCCGCTCGAATTCGATGTCCTCGATCAGGAGGTGGCTCAGCTCCCCGACCCGCAGGCCGCAAAAGGCGAGGACGTGGACGATCGCGCTGTCGCGCGGCGACTCCTTGACGGTCTCGAGGAGCCGGTGCATCTCCTCCTCGTTGAGGTAGCGGGGAAGACGCTCGGGCCGCCGGGGCGGCTCGAGCTGGTCCGCGATCGCGAACCCGTAGCTCCGGAACAGGCACGTGAGCCCCCGGACCGTGGTGTACAGGGAGTTCTTCGAGTAATGCCGCTGGAGCACGAGGTACTCCCGGAACCCCTCGAGGTCCTTGAGCGTCACTTCGTCGAGCGGTTTCTGGGCGTAGCTCAGGAACATCCGGGCGATGTGGCCGTACTGTTTCACGGTGCACGGGCTTCGTTCCTGCGACTGGAGCATCCGCTGGAAGCGGCCGACCAGGTCGAGAACGTTGAACTCGGGAGCGGCGGACACTCGCGCGGGAGCGGGTCCGCGGCGCGCGGCCGCAGCCGCGCGCGGGACCGACTCGGAAGTTGCCATCGCCCGAGGTTGGCCGGAATTTGCCTAATAATCGTATGCGCGCAGTGGAACCGCTTCGGCCGCCCGTTCCTCAAATAGACGCGGACCGTTCCGCCCCCTCGTGCGCTGCTCCGCCTGCGAGGCCGACGCGGTCATCGACCAGCCGTACCGGGGGTCCCACCTCTGCGGGGAGCACTTCCGCGAGTCGGTCGAGGAGCGCGTTCGCCGCGAAATGCACCGCCAGCTGCCCCGGTTCGGCTCCGGGACCGTGGCCGTGGCCCTTTCCGGAGGCAAGGACAGCGGCGTCGCCCTCGCGCTCGCCCACCGCTACTTCCGCCGCCGCCCGACCGTCCGGGTCGTTGCCGTGAGCGTCGACGAGGGGATTGCCGGCTACCGGGCCGCAACCCTGGACGCGGCTCGGGCGCTCACCGGCGCGCTCGGCGTCGAGCACCGGGTCGTCTCCGCGAAGGAGGCGATCGGGACCACAACCGACCTCGCGGCCGCGAACCTCCCGGGGACGGTACCGTGCTCCTTCTGCGGCGTATGGCGTCGCCAGCTCCTCAACCGAGCCGCCCGCGAGGTCGGGGCGGACGCGCTCGTGCTGGGGTTCAACCTGGACGACCTTGCCCAGACCGTCCTCATGAACCTCGTCCGGGGCGACTTGGACCGGCTCGTGCGGATGGCCCCGCACCGGGTCCGCCAGCCCGGGCTCGTGCCCCGCGTCGCGCCGCTGGCCCTGGTTCCCGAGCGGGAGGTCTTCCTCTACGCCCGTCTCAAGGGCATCCCGTTCGACCACGGCGAGTGCCCGCATGCCGGCCGCGCCGCCCGCAATCTCTTCCGGGAGGTCGTCTGGCAGCTCGAGGAAGCCCAGCCGGGTACTCGGCAATCCCTCTTACGGACGCACGAGCGCCTCGTGACACAGTTCCTCCGCGACGAGGGCTCGCTGGTCGCTCCCCATCGGTGCCGGGCGTGCGGGGAGCCGGCGACGACCGAGCTCTGCCGCGCCTGCGAATACCTCGACATCGCGCGGGCCGTGACGACCGCCCCGGAGGCCTCGTGAGCGTAGCCGTTACGCCCTCCGCGGAGAGCGACCCCCGTGCCTCCGTCCAGAAGCGGGTGTTCATCGTCGGGGCCGGCATCATGGGGAGCGGCATCGCCGCGCAGTGCGCGCTCGCGGGCTACCCGGTGACCCTCGAGGACGTGAACGAGGAGTTGGCCCGGCGGGGCATCGCGAACGCGCAGCGGGCGCTCGACCACGCCGTCGAGCGGGGCAAGGTGGGGCCCGGCGACCGGGCCGCCGCGCTCGAACGGATCGACATCGCGATCGGCCTCCGTCGGGCGGACTCCGCCCAGATCGTCATCGAGGCCGCTCCCGAAGACCTCTTGCTCAAACGCAAGATCTTCGCCGAGATCGAACCGGCGACCCACCCCGCGGCGCTGCTCGCGACGAACACCTCCTCCCTTCCGATCACGGCGATCGGACAGGAGCTCAAGGACCCCGGGCGGCTCGTCGGGGTCCACTTCTTCAACCCGGTCCTTCAAATGCCGCTCGTCGAGCTGATCCCCGGCCACCTCACCCGCCCGGAGTATCTCGACCAGGCACGGCAGTTCGCCGAAAGCCTCGGAAAGACGGTCGTCACTTCCCGCGACACGCCCGGCTTCGTGACGACGCGCGCGCTCGCGGTCCTGGTCAACGAGGCCGCGTGGATGCTCTACGAGGGGGTCGCGACGAAGGAGGATATCGACACGAGCTACAAGCTGGGTTTCCACCACCCGATGGGCCCGTTCGAGCTCGTCGACCTCGTCGGGATCGACACGACGGTCTCGATCCTGGACGTCCTCTGGGACGGTTTCCGCGACCCGCGCTACCGGGCCTGCCCCATCCTCCGCACGATGGTCGCCGCGAAGAAGCTCGGACGGAAAACGGGAGAAGGGTTCTATCGGTACCCCTCCGGTAAGTCGGGCGGCGCATGACCGATTTCGGGGCCGGCTGGGACCTGCTCATCCTCGTCATCGTGGCGTTCATCCCGGCGCTGATCTACCTCTCCTGGATCCGGGGCACCGAGCGCTACGGCAAGGAGGGCTGGGGACCGCTCCTTCGCGCGTTCGCCTACGGCGCCTTTTTTGCGACCATCACCGCGGCGATCCTCGAGGCCGTGATCGTCGCGGCCGGCACCGCCGTGAGCCAGAGCTATCCCGGACCCGAGTTCGTCTTCCTGAACGGGAACTCGAACGCGGGCGCGTTCTTCCTCGTGCTCGTCATCGCACCGTTCGTTGAGGAAGCTCTCAAGGGCTCCGGGGTCGTCGCGTTCCGCTCGCGGTTCAAGCAGCTCGCGGACGGCCCGGTCTTCGGGGCCTCGGTCGGACTCGGCTTCGGCTTCTTCGAGACGTTCCTCTACGGTCTCGGCGCCTTCATCGTGGGCGGCCTCGCGGCCGGCCTCGCGCTCATCCTCATCCGCTCGATCTCGAGCGTGATCCTGCACGGAAGCTCGACCGGGATGTTCGGCTACGGCTACGCGCGTTCCCAGTTCAAGCAGCCCGGTCCCGGGACCGGTGCGTACTACATGGTCGCGGTCGGGATGCACGCGAGCTTCAACGCGCTCGCGTCCCTCGCCGCGATCCTCGCGATCGTGGGGGTGAGCGGGCTCGCGAACGACGCGGCGAGCTACATCGCGCTCCTCGCGGCGATCTTCTTCGCGTTCTGGGCGATCGAGCACGTGCGACGGATCATCCAGGCGTCGGACTACCCGGCGCTGCTCGGACCCCCGCTTCGGTCCGCCCCTCCCGGGCGGCCCCGGCCCCCGGGCGGTCGCTAGGCCCGACGCGGCCGGTCAGGTCTTGGACGGCGGCGGAGCGTCCGCCTTGCGGTTCCAGGCGGCCTCGCCGATCGATCGGTACACCGACTCCGCCTCGTCCGACGGGGGCGCGTCCCCGCCCTGCCCCACGTCCCGGATCCGCGCCTTCTTGAGGAGCCAGTAGTGGATCCGCCAGGTCTTGCCGCGGGAGACCGTGGCGTCCTCCTCCTCGCTCGTGAGGAGCCCCTCCTCCTCGAGCTGGTAGAACCGGTCGCGGTCCTCGCTCGAGAGCTTGTTGTCGAGCACCGAGTCGTCGGCCCCGAAGTACCCGAGCACCATCCGAGCGACGCTCCGCGCCTCGGCGGGCGGCATCTTGCCGCGCGCGACCAGCGTTCTCTCAATCGCCCGGGTCAGTTCGGCCTCGGTGATCGAGGGCATGGCGTCCTCTCTCGGCACGGAATCCCCTGCCATAAAGTTCTCCGGTCGGGCGAAAGTCCGCCCGGCGAACTTTTGTGGACCCGCCCGGTCTCTCGCGGGTGACCGAGCCGGTCCCGTTCGAGATCCCCGAGGCCGTCCGGGCGAGCGCCCGGCGCGCGCTCGGACGGGGTCTCTGCCCCGAATGCTTCGGTCGCGTCTTCGGCCGCCTGGGCCACGGGCTCACGAATCCCGAGCGGGCGCACCGGATCACCGAGACCCTCGGCGTGCCCCCGCTCGGAGAGACTCCCGAGTGCCCGGTCTGTGGCGGCCTCTTCGCCCACCTCGCGACCTGGGTCGACCGCAGCGTCCGGGCGGCCGACGAGTTCGAGTGGCACCGCTTCACGTGCGGTTCCCGGTGGGACCCCGAGCGGCTCGCGCGCGAGGAGGCGCTCTGGATCGAGGTCGGCACCGAGTGGGGCGAGAGCGCCCGCTCCGCGTTCAACCGGGAGCTCGGAAAGAAGGTGGAGGCCGCGACGGGGGCGGCGGGCGGGCCCGAGCGGCCCGACCTCGTCTTCCTCGCCGACCTGCCGGTCGGGCGGGTCGAGGTGACGATCCTGCCGCTCTACGTGCGCGGTCGCTACCGCAAGCTCGACCGGACCCTCCCCCAGACCCGGTGGCCCTGCCGCCGGTGCCAGGGCCGGGGCTGCGCGACCTGCGGGGGCACGGGGAAGACCTATCCGACGAGCGTCGAGGAGATCGTCGCGGCGCCGTTCCTCGCCGCCACCGGGGCCGAGGGGAGCCGTTTCCACGGTATGGGACGGGAGGACATCGATGCCCGCATGCTCGGTCGCGGCCGTCCGTTCGTGCTCGAGCTGCTCCGGCCCCGCCGGCGCACGGTCGACCTCCCCGCGATGGCCGCCGCGCTCGCCCGGGACGCCGCGGGCCGGGTCGAGGTGCAGGACCTGGCCCCGGCCGAGGCGGCCGAGGTCGTGGTTGTGAAGGAGGCGAGCCCCGAAAAGAGCTACCGTGTCGGCGTCATCGGCAATGTGCCGGTGGCAAAGGTTAATGAGGGCCTCGAGCTCGCGCTTCGCCAAGCGATCGCCCAGCGCACGCCGAAGCGCGTCGCGCACCGTCGATCCGACCTCGTCCGCACGCGGCGGGTCGTCGCGGCGCGCGTCGTCGAGGCGTCCGAGGGACGGTTCACGCTCGACATCCGAACGCAGGCCGGCACGTACGTCAAGGAGTGGGTGGAAGGAGATGACGGGCGCACCGATCCGAGCCTCGCTTCCCTCGTCGGGGTGCCGCTGAAGGTCGAGTTCCTCGACGTGCTGGAGATCCACGATACGGAGGTGTAGGTCGATGGTCAAGAGTTCGAAGGGATTCCGCTCCCGTTCCCGGGGCACGTTCACGAAAGAGGTCCGCGAGCGCGGAACGCCGCCCGTGAACCGGTTCCTGACGGAGTTCGCGGTCGGCGAGCGCGTTGTCGTCCGGATCGAGCCGTCCGACCCGCACGGCCAGCCGCACCCGCGCTACCAGGGCCGCACCTGCACCGTGGTCGCGAAGAGCGGCCGCGCGTACCGGATCGCCTTCCTGGACGGCGGAAAGCGCAAGGAGCTCATCGCCACCCCGATCCATCTCGCGCGCGCGGACGTGGGGAAGAGCGATGCCTGAACCGGTCCCGCTCTCGAAGGTGAAGGAGCTCCTCACCGAGGAGGCCGCGCGGCGGACGCTGCCGCGCGAGGCCGGGCTCGCCCACCAGCACGCCGAGATGTTCGCCCGTCTCACGACCGAGCAGACCGCGAAGCTCCTTGCCGAGCTGCGGACGCTGCCGTACGTGGACGCCACCATCGCCGTCAAGATCGCGGACGTGCTTCCCCAGTATCCGGAGGAGATCCGACTCCTGTTCTCGAAGGAGCGGGTCGCGCTCGACGAAGCGCAGGTCGCCCGACTGCTCGAGATCGTGGCACAGCACCGATGAACGGGGGGGATCCGGTGTGGAGAATTACGCGATCATCCTCGATTACCTGCCGAACGGCCGCCAGACGGAGCGCGGGTTCCACCGCGAGCCGGTCGCGCTCGCCATCGGCGAAGATGAGCTGAAGCTCTTCGAGCTCGTTCCGCGGCCGTCGGCCGCGCTCGCGCCGGCGACCCGGGTGCCGCTCGTACCGGTCGCGGGCACCCCGTCCCCGATCGACCACGTCCGCCGACGGATCGGTTACGACGAGCTCACGGTCGCCGCGCGCACCGAGCTCACGGTGGCGCTCGAAGCGCTCGTGAAGCGCAACAGTGCCCGCTACCTCCGCTTCTTCAACGAAGCGCCCGCCGTCTCCCGGCGGTTCCACCTGCTCGAGCTCCTGCCCGGGATCGGGAAGAAGACGATGCAGCAGATCGTGGACGAGCGCAAGGCCGCGCCGTTCGCGAGCTTCGAGGAGCTCGAAGCGCGGGTCCACGTGAAGAACCCCGAGCGGCTGATCGTGGGGCGGATCGAGCAGGAACTGAGCGGTGTCGAGGACAAGTACCGCCTCTTTGTCGCGCCGTAACGCGCGCGACGCGCCGGACCTCCCCGCGGTCCCCGAACGGCCGGAGGAGATCCGGTCGACGCTGACCGCGCTCGGCGTCCGTCCTTCGAAGGAGTGGGGCCAATCGTTCCTCACCGACCCGTTCGTCGCCGACGCCGAAGCCGCGCTTGTCGAGCTGCCCGCTGGCCGGCCCGTGGTCGAGATCGGCGGCGGTCTCGGGATCCTCACGGCCGCCCTGCTGCGCCGGGGGCTCGGACCGATCACGGTGATCGAGCGCGACCGGCGGCTGGCCCGGTTCCTCGCGACGACCTTTGGCTCGCGCATCACCGTCGTGGCCGGCGACGCGCTGTCGGTGGCGCTTCCGCCCGCGGACGCGGTCGTCGGGAACCTCCCCTACTCCGCCGCCACCCCGATCCTGCTGCGTCTGTTCGCCGCCCGCATGCCGCGGGTCGTCTTCCTCGTGCAACGGGAGGTGGCCGAACGGCTCGCCGCCGGCCCCGGCTCGAAGCGCTACGGGCGCCTTTCGATCATCGCCCAGCTGTACGGGTCGATCGAGCTGTTCCGCACGGTCGGCCCCGAGGCGTTCGCGCCGCGCCCCGAGGTCGAGAGCCGCATCGGGGTGCACGTTGCGCGTTCCGATCCCTTCCCCGTGCCCTCGGTGCCGGAGTTCGAGGAGGTGCTCCGCCGGCTGTTCTCCTCCCGTCGAAAACAGCTCTCGAATCTCCTTCCTCGGGTGGTTTCGGGCGCGGCCAGCGCCCCCGACATCGCGCAGCGCGCCCACTGGCCGGAAGACTGGGCCCGCCGCCGGCCCGAAGAACTTCCCCCGACCGCCTTCTTCGCGCTCGCCCACGCGCTCGCCGGCCGGACCGTTCCCGAAGGTGAGTCTTCGTAGCCGGGGGGCTCGTCGACCGGCCGAACCGCCCCGGACGAGGGTGTTTCGGAATCCCTCCCGCACCTCTTTTGGGGGGAGGGGTGTCTCCGCGCCCGATGCCCGCCGCCCGCAAAAAATCCCGCCGGTCCCGGCCGGCCCCGAGCGCGCCGATCGACTGGTTGCTCGAGGGAGACCAGCCGGCCGTGCGCTACCGTGCGCTCACCGAGCTCCTCCATCGCCCCGAGAGCGACCCGGTCGTGCGCGCCGCCCGAAGGGAGATACCTCTCCGGGGCTGGGCCGCCGAGATCCTGGGGCGACGCCACCCGGGGGCTGGATGGAACGACGAGACGAGCCAGTACCGCCCGAAGTACCTCTCCACGAACTGGATGATGCTCGTGCTCTCCGACCTCGGACTGACCCGGGAAATCGCGGAGGTCCGAGAGCTCTGCGAGTACTGGATGAAGGGATTCTCGGCGACCGGAGGGATGCTCGGGGGAAGCTCGACCGGGAAGCCGCATTATTGCGTCGCGGCGAATCAGGCCCGGGCACTGATCCGCTTCGGCTACGAGGACGATCCCCGGGTCCGCAAGACCCTCGATTGGCTGGTCGAGGCCGCGGACCCCAAGGGCGGCTGGTCCTGCATGGGCTCCGGGCGGAACCTCGACTCCTGGGAGGCGATGAGCGTCTTCGCGGCGTACCCCCGGGCGAAGTGGACCGCCGCCATGGTGTCGTGCGTGGCGAGGGGGGCGGAGTTCTTCCTCGAGCGGGAGCTCTACCGCCAGGGCGGGCACTACGCACCGTGGTTCCGGTTCCATTATCCACCGCACTACTACTATGACCTTCTGGTCGGTCTCGATTTCATGACCGCCCTGGGGTACGCCGACGACCCGCGGATGAACCACGCCCTCGATTTCCTGCGTTCCCGTCGTCGACCGGACGGCACCTGGAATCTCGATGCCGTCCACCCGGATCTCGAAGGGGGCTCCGCGCGATGGTATGCGAGCCACCCGAAGCACCGGCCGACGCCCTTCGCGCTCGAGCAGGTGGGCCACCCCAGCAAGATGATCACGCTCACCGCGCTGAGGGTGCTCGCCGCCGTCGACCGGGCCCCGCCGAGCGGGAGGGCGGAACCGTGACGGCCGACCCCTGGTCCGCGGTGGATGCGTACCTCGAAGAGAAGCTGGTCCCGGTCGACCCCGTGCTCGAGGAGACGCTCCGAAGGAGCACGGCCGCCGGTCTCCCCGACATCCAGGTCACCGCGAGCCAGGGGAAGCTGCTCTACCTGCTCGCGAGCTCGCTCGGAGCCCGAAGGATTCTCGAGATCGGCACGCTGGGCGGATACAGCGCGACCTGGCTCGCCCGCGCGCTGCCGCCGGACGGACGCCTCGTGACGCTCGACGTCAACCCGACGCACGTGGAGGTCGCCCGGGCCAACCTCGCCCGGGCGGGCCTCGCGGCGCGGGTCGATTTTCGACTGGGACCGGCGCTCGAGACCCTGCCGAAACTCCTCGCCGAGCAGCAGGGTCCGTTCGACCTCGTCTTCATCGATGCCGACAAGCCGAGCACGCGCGCGTACTTCGACTGGGCGCTGAAACTCTCCCGACCGGGCTCGCTCATCGTCGTCGACAACGTGGTCCGACGGGGGGAGCTCGCGAACGCTGCGAGCGCGGACCCGAACGTCGTCGGCATGCGCCGCCTCCTCGATGCGCTCGCCGCTGAGCCGCGGGTCAGTGCGACCGGCATCCAGACGGTCGGTGCGAAGGGCTACGACGGGTTCGTCCTCGCCCGGGTGCTCGAGCCCGGATAGCCGCAGCCGTGCGGTGGGCGTGGCCTATAGATATCCGCGACCGCTCGGGCGGGGCATGCCGCCCGAGTCGGCCCACCCCGAGACCCTGAGCCCCGACCCTGCCACGGCCCACGCGGACTACGCGTTCCGGCAGCGATTTCGCGTTCCGGCGAACTGGGCGTTCCGCTGGTGCATCGACTTCCGGGCGGATGACTCGCGTCTCTCGGACGGCCACGCGTCGCGCAAGGTCGTCGCGCTCGCGCCCCATACGCTCGCGCTCGACGACGAGTTCGAGCAGGACGGCGGCCGGCGGATCCGCAAGGTGAAGCTCGTCCAGCTCTATCCGTCCCAGAAGTACTGGGTCAGCACCCACATCGTCGGACCGAACCACTACTCCCAGTTCCGCTACCGGATCGTACCCGACGGCGCCCGGGCGTCGTACCTCGTCTTCGAGGGCCGGGACGTCGTCTGGGACGGGCGACCGCTCTCCGCGGCCGCGAACCGCGAGCGGACCCGCCGGCTGCGCACCGAGGATTCCCGGACGTGGAAGCGGTTCGCCGCCTCGATGGAGAAGGACTTTTCCGGGCGCTAGCGCGCGGGGGCCCCGGGGCCGGCTCCGGAGGCGATCTCCTTGACCATGAGCGTCGAGGAGACCACCCGAACCAACCCCATGCGCTCGAGGGCGGCACCGGCCGCCCCGGCCGGTTCGGCCACCACGGCCACGGTCCGCTGGGGCGCCTCGGGGCGGAGCCACTCGGTGGCCGGCGCGAAGAGCGCGGCGAGCTCGTCGGCGCTCGGCTCGGGCGTTCCGACCACCGGGAAGTAGACGCCCAGGTGGGTCCGGGGAACCCGATACGCCCGAACCGATGAGGGCGTCGAGCCCCCGTAGGAACGGACCCAGGTTCGGTGCTTCACCCCCACCGTCCGGACAAGGAACTCGTTGTGCGAGAGCATGCGCGTGTCCGCGGGCAGCGCGGCTTGCAGATCGGCGGCGCGCGACGCGTTCAGCTTCTCGACGTACTCCTTCAGCTCGGCTTTGGAGGCGGGCGCACCGTCGCCGGGCGGGACCGGCGAGGGGGCCGGGACGCCCAGTCGCGTGTACCACGCATAGCGGCCCGCGTCCCGGTAGCCGGCCTTTCGGTAGACCCTGATCGCGGTCTCGTTCTCGCTCTCGACGTCCAGGACGACCCAGGTACGTCCTCGGGACGCCGCTGCGTCCTGTTGCAAGGCCAGGATCCGGGAAGCGATGCCGCGCCCCCGGAACTCGGGGTCGGTGGCCATGCCCGCCACATACCCGGCCTTCGGCAACAGGATCAGCGTTCCGGTCCCGACCACCCTCGGGCCGCTCGACGCGACCCAGATCCGGACGATCGGACGCCCGAGGAGTCGCATGAACCCGAGGAGGAGCCAGACCGAGCGGCGCTCGAGCGTCCGGAACATCGCTTCCGCACCCTCGTCGAGGCCGGTCGAGCGCTCGAGGTTCCCGATCCCGAGGTGGATCACCTTCGAGAACGTCGGCAGGTCCGACCGCCGAAGCTCCCGGAAGACCAAGGAATCGGCGTTACCGGACATGGAACCTCAGGGGCTCCTGCCCTTGACCTCGGGCGAAGCGGTCCCCGAATCCGGCGGGGAATGTAACGCGGAGGGTTCCGGACCGCGCGCGGGCCGGGGCGGCGCCGGGACTTCCGGTTTCGACCGTACGCTCCCTCCCAGGAGGGCCACCGCGACGACGATCAACGCTCCTCCAAGGTACTGAATCCCCGAAAGGGCCACCCCGAGGATCACGAGGCCCCCGAACGCCGCGACGATCGGCTCGAACGCGGCAGCGACCCCCGATTCGGTCGCCGTGAGTTGCCGAAGACCGTAGACGAACAGCGAGAAGGCGAGGAGGGTCCCGGCGATCACGACGAAGAGGACGAGCCCGGCGAGGATCAGCGTGCTCTCGACCGAGGTCGGCCACGCGTAATGGATGAGGGTCCAGGCCCCGAACGGGAGCGTGACGACCCCGCCGATCAGGAAGCCCCAGGCCGTTACCCAGACCGCGCTGTGGGTCTGCACGAACCGGCGGGTCGAGACGGTGTAGTACGCGCCGGACGCCGCCGAAAGGAGGCCAAAGACCAGCGCGAACGGGGTGAGGACGATCGTAAACCCGTGGGGCGTCACCGTCCCGATGAGCAGGATCGTGCCGGCGGCGGCGAACCCGAGCAATGCGGCCCATCGGGCGGACCAGGTGATCGTTCCGGCCGCGAGCTCGTACGCGGCGACCATCGGCAGGAACAGGAATTGGAGCAGGGTCGCCGTGGTGACGTTCGAGTAGAGGATGGTCTCGAGGTAGGTGGCCTGCGAGCCGACGAGGCCGAGGATCGCCATCGCGACGATCGACCCCGTCCACGGACGCGGCGAGCTCGGCCGAAGGAACGCGATCAGGAGGAGCGCGGCGCCCAGCATCCGGATCGTGACGAGCCCGAGGACCGGGAACGAATACCCCTGTACCAGCCCCTGGGCGGCGATCCCCGAGAGTCCCCAGAGCGCGGAGCCCGTGATGGCGGCGGCGAGCGCCGCGAGTGCCGCCCGCATTTGGATAGACCGAGACCTACCTCGGAGCAGGGACCCCGGAGGATGGCCTTTGCCTCCGACCGAGCGGAACCGAGACTCGGGCTCGGCCCGCGGGGCCGATTCGGAGGCGGGGTCGGAGGCGCGCTGCCCCCGCGCGACCCCTCGAGAGCTGGTCACATTTATATAGAAGAGCAATTCTGCCAAACGCGGTGGCTGTATGCTTCAGGGAACCCCGATTCTCGTCCTGAAAGAAGGTACCGAACGCGAAAAAGGCAAGGGCGCGACCGCGAACAATATCGCCGCGGCTCGGGCCGTGGCCGACACGGTGCGATCGACCCTCGGTCCGCGCGGCATGGACAAGATGCTCGTGGACGGCATGGGCGACATCACGATCACGAACGACGGCGTCACGATCCTGAAGGAGATCGACGTCGAGCACCCGGCCGCGAAGATGCTGGTGGAGGTCGCGAAGACCCAGGACCAGCA
>Ga0335078_10002115_pt1 | contig 30120 bp, 25 predicted proteins | sample Lox_Sample_32_FD_206711 | JGI IMG/M metagenome (GOLD analysis project Ga0335078, IMG submission 206711) | Soil microbial communities from Loxahatchee National Wildlife Refuge, Florida, United States - Lox_Sample_3.2 | ecosystem: Environmental > Terrestrial > Soil > Wetlands | place: USA...
CCATTTCCTCCCCCTTCCCCCGCCCCGCCGGCGCCGGGCGGCCGCCTGGGGCGGCGTGCTCGCCGCCGCCGCCAGCCTGCTGGCCGCCGGCTGCTCGGCCGGCGGCCCCGCGGGCGGCACGCCGGCCGGCGGCGTCCCGGCGCACGGCCCGGCCCTGGGCCGGGCGGTTGCCAGGCCGGGCGCGGCGGCCGCGCCCGCCGGCGGGCTCTCGGCCGCCAGCGGGTCCTCGGCCGCCACCGGCGCGGGCCTGACCTCGTTGCCGCTGCCCGGCGGCCCGTCGGTCATCTCCACGGCCAGCCTCTCGCTGCGCTCGGCGGACGTCCAGGCCACGGTCGGCCGGGCGGCCAAGCTGGCGGCGGCGGCGGGCGGCTACGTGTCCGGCGAGCACACCAGCATCAGGCACGCCCGGCGCGCCACCGCCACGGTCAGCATCCAGCTCAAGGTCCCGGCCGCCGCCTACCCGGCCACGCTGGCCGCGCTGGACGGCCTGGGCACCCTGCGCGCGCAGGCCCAGCAGACCAGGGACGTCACCGGCGTGGTGGCGGACGTGAACAGCCGGGTCGCCTCGGCGCAGGCGGCGATCGCCCAGCTGCGCCGGCTGCTCACCCGGGCCGGCACGGTCAGCGGGCTGCTCAGCGTCCAGGAGCAGATCAACGCCGAGGAGGCCGGCCTGGAGGCGCTGCAGTCGCAGCAGCGGGCGCTGGCCCGGGAGACCACCTACGCGACCATCTCGGTCGTGGTCACCGGCCTGGCCCGGCCGGCCCGGCACCAGCACCGCACCGGGCCGGCCGGGTTCCTCGGCGGCCTCACCGCGGGCTGGCGGGCGCTGCGCGCGGCGGTCTCCTGGCTGCTCACCGGGGCGGGCGCGGTCCTGCCGTTCGCGGTGATCGCCGCGGCGGCGGCGCTGGCGGCGCTGGCCGCCCGGCGGCGGCTGGCGCGGCGGAGGGCGGGGCCGAGCCCGGCGCAGTGAGCCCGTCGCAGTGCGGCCGGCGCCGGTCCGCGGCCGGGTCAGGCCGGCCGGGACGAGGCCTCGTGCACCAGGTCGGTGACGCGGGCCAGCACGTCCGGGTCCGTCTGCGGCAGCACCCCGTGGCCGAGGTTGAACACGTGCCCCTCGGCCACCCGGCCCTGCTCGATGACCTGCCGCACCCGCTGCTCCACCACCGGCCACGGCGCCAGCAGGACGGCCGGGTCGAGGTTGCCCTGCAGCGCCTTGCCCGGGTCGACCCGGGCGGCGGCCTCGTCCAGGCCGACCCGCCAGTCCACCCCGACGACATCCGCGCCCGCCTCCCCCATCAGCCGCAGCAGTTCCCCGGTGCCGACGCCGAAGTGGATCCGGGGCACGCCCTGGCCCGCCAGGGAGTCGAGGATCCGCCGGCTGTGCGGCAGCACCGCGGTCCGGTAGTCGTCCGGGCTGAGCACGCCGACCCAGGAGTCGAACAGCTGCACCGCGGCCGCCCCCGCCTCGACCTGCACCCGCAGGAACGTGGCGGTGATGTCGGCGAGGCGGCCGAGCAGCGCGTGCCACACGCCGGGGCTGCCGTACATCAGCGCCCTGGTGCGCTCGTGGTTCTTCGACGGGCCGCCCTCGATCAGGTAGGACGCCAGCGTGAACGGGGCGCCGGCGAAGCCGATCAGCGGGGTCGCGCCCAGCTCCCGCACCAGCGCGGCCACCGCGTCGCTGACGTACCGGACGTCGCCGGGCTCCAGGTCGCGCAGCCGCGACACGTCCGCGTCGTCCCGGAACGGCTGCGCGGTGACCGGCCCCACGCCCGGCTTGATGTCGATGTCCAGGCCCACCGCGCGGAGCGGGACCACGATGTCGCTGAACAGGATCGCCGCGTCCACCGCGAACCGGCGCAGCGGCTGCAGCGTGAGCTCGGTGATGACGTCGGCGGTGGTGCAGGCGGCCAGCATGCTCAGCTGGTCCCGGGCGGCGCGGTACTCCGGCAGCGACCGGCCCGCCTGGCGCATGAACCAGACCGGGGTGGCCGGCACCGGCTCGCGGCGGCACGCCCGCAGGAACAGGGATTCCCGCGGGTCGGCCATCACGTGGGTGATCATCTCACAGGACACGCCGCCGGAGGTCCCGCATCCTGACGGTGCCTCGTGTCACGATCGAGGACAGCCGGAGTGGAGGAGGTCGCCACCATGGGCCCGATGTTCCGGCCCTGCCAAGACTGCGGCGGGGAGCGGCTGTTCGAGCAGCCGCACGAGCTGCCGGGCAGCTGCCCGGATTCCCCCGATGGCCGGTGCCCGGAGTGGTTCTGCACCGAGTGCGGCACCGCGGTGATCACGCTGGCGCCGCCGCCGGCGGCCTGGCCGGCCACGTTGCCGGCCGAGGCTGGCCGGGTGGCATGAGGAGCGGGCAGTCACGGCGTACGCTCGGACCATGAGGCAGGTCGGCGGGGAGACGGTGCCGAGCGAGGAAGCATCCGCCACGTTCAGCGCCGCGGTGGCCGGGTTGCGCTCGTGCCAGGACCAGGTGCGCCGGATCCGGCCGGAGCTGTCCTTCGAGGAGGTGCCCGCCCCCCGGACGCTGGCACCCTTCGCCACCGCCATCGGTGCCGCGGTCCGGGTGGACGGGGCCGAGATCGCCACGGGCAGGTTCGTGCTGCTGTACGACCCGGCCGGGCAGCGGGGCTGGTCCGGCCCGCTCCGGGTGATCGTCTACATCCGGGCGGAGCTGGAGCCGGAGATCGCCGAGGACCCGATGGTCGGCGAGGTCGCCTGGTCGTGGCTGACCGAGGCGCTCGATGCCCGCACGGCGGGGTACGCCGAGCCGAGCGGCACGGTGACCCGGGTGGTCACCGAGGGATTCGGCGCCAAGCGCGAGGAGCCGCGCGCGAGCGGGTTCGAGTTGCGGGCTTCCTGGTCGCCGGTCATCGCCGAGCCGGACGGCACGCCGGCCGAGGATGGCGGCCAGGACGGGCTGGCCGGGCACATGGCCGCGTGGTGCGGCACCATGTGCGCCGCGGCGGGGCTGGCGCCGCTGGCCGCGGGGGTGAGCGCGCTCCGCCCGGCCGGGCGGCGGCGCCCATGACGGAGGAGCTGCGCGAGGGGGACGGTGCGCCGGAGCCGGTTCCCCTGCTCGAGCCGCGGGACGGGCCCGCCTGGCTGGTGGCCGCCGCGGCGGACCTGGACCGGGCGGTGGACGCGCTGGCCCGGGGGGAGGGCCCGCTCGCCGTGGACGCCGAGCGCGCGTCCGGGTTCCGGTACGGGCACCGGGCGTTCCTGGTCCAGCTGCGGCGGCGCGGCGCGGGGACGGTGCTGATCGACCCGGTCGGCGTCCCGGACCTGACCGGGCTGGACGCCGCGCTGGCCGACGTGGAGGTGGTCCTGCACGCCGCCTCGCAGGATCTCCCCTGCCTGGCCGAACTGGGGTTCCGGCCGCGGGCGCTGTTCGACACCGAGCTGGCCGGCCGGCTGCTCGGCTTCCCCCGCGTGGGCCTCGGCGCGCTGGTCGAGTCGGTGCTTGGCTGGACACTGGAGAAGGGGTACGCGGCGGCCGACTGGTCGGTCCGCCCGCTGTCGGCGGACATGCTCCGCTACGCGGCGCTGGACGTGGAGCTGCTGGTGGAGCTGCGCGACGCGCTGGCGGTGCAGCTGGCCGGGCAGGGCAAGACCACGTGGGCGCAGCAGGAGTTCGCCGCCGTGCTCGCGGCCAAGCCGGCCGGCCCGCGGCCGGACCCGTGGCGGCGGACCTCGGGCATCCACCGGGTGCACTCCCGCCGGGGCCTGGCGATCGTCCGCGAGCTGTGGCAGGAGCGGGACGAGATCGCCCGGCGGCGCGACCTGTCGCCGGGCCGGGTGCTGCCGGACGCGGCCATCGTCGAGGCCGCCCGTACCCTGCCCGGCTCCCAGTCCGACCTGCTGGAGCTGCCGGGATTCCAGGGCCGGGGCGCGCGCCGGCATGCCGGGGCGTGGCTTCGCGCGGTGCAGCGGGCGCGCCGGCAGGCCGACAGCGACCTGCCGGGCCCGGCCGTCCTGCCGCCGGACGGGCCGCCGCCCACGCACCGCTGGCAGGAACGGGACCCGGTGGCGGCGCGGCGGCTGGCCGCGGTGCGCACGGTGGTCGCGGCGCTGGCCGACGAGCACTCGGTGCCCGCGGAGAACCTGCTCCCGCCGGACGTGGTGCGCCGGCTCGCCTGGCAGCCCCCCGACCCCCCGGACGTGGCGGACGTGACCGCCGACCTGGCGGCGCACGGCGCCCGGCCCTGGCAGGTCGAGCTGACCGGCCTGCCGATCAGCCGGGCCCTCGGCCGCCTTGCGGAGAAGGCGGAAACCTGAGCGGGCCGGCCGCCCCGGAACTGTCCGACCCCCCTGACAGGATGAGGCCCATGACCCAACTCATCTGGGGCTGCCTGGACACGCCGGTGGGGCTGGTCTCGGTGGGCTGCAGCGCGACCGGGGTGGCCCGGGTCAGCTACGGCCCGCCGCCCCCGGCCGCCCCGGGCGGCGCGCCCGTCCCGGCGGACGCGGCGGGCACCGTGCTGGCCGCCGCGCTGGCCGAGCTGGACGGCTACTTCGCCGGGCAGGCGAAGGCGTTCGGGGTCCCGGTCGACCTGCCCGCGGCCGCCGGTGCCCGGCGCACGGTGCTGTCGGCGCTGCACGGCTCGGTGGGCTACGGGCAGACCGTCACCTACGGCGCGCTGGCGGCCCGGGCCGGCCTGGACGGGCAGGCCGGCGGCACGGCCATGCCGCCCGCCCGGGTGGTGGGCCAGATCATGGCGTCCAACCCGATCGCGCTGATCGTGCCCTGCCACCGGGTGGTGGCGGGCGACGGGCTCGGCGGCTACAGCGGCGGCACGGGGACCGACGTCAAGCGGTGGCTGCTGGTGTTCGAGGGCGCGATCCCGCCGACGCTGGACTGGGACCCGGCGGGCGTGCGCCCGCGGCATCAGCCCGCCGGGGCCTGATGCTGCTCGGCTGAGGCCAGCCGCCCGCCCGCCACCTGCAGCACCCAGAACGCCCCCCGCGTCAGCGCGGGCCCGGCCGGCACGGGCGCGCCGACCGCGGCGCAGGCCCGGGCCAGCAGCCAGGCCAGGTTCTGCCGGTGCGCGCAGATGACGACCGGGCGGGCGGCATCGGTGGCGGCGGCGATCGCCTCCCGGGCGGCCGCCGTCTCGGCCCAGCCGTCGGCACTGGTCACGGTGAACGCGGGCTCGGCCGCCACCGGCAGGCCGGCCCGCACCGCGTACGGGGCGACCGTGTCCAGGCACCGCAGCGCCGGGGAGCTGATCACGTGGGCCGGCCCGAACGAGCCGAGCAGCCCGGCCAGCGCGTCGGCCTGCGCCCGGCCCCGGTCCGACAGCGGCCGCGACTGATCGTCGGCCGCCTCGGCCTGCCACCACTCCCGCTTCGCCACGGCCGCGGCGTGCCGGAGCAGGATGACCGGGGCGGTGTCGGCCGGCCCGGCGCTGAAATCGTCCAGGAGGGCGACGTCGCGCGGGTAGCTCAGCCGCTGCCTGGCGGCCGGCAGCGGCAGCCAGTCCAGGGCATCCACCTCGTCGCCGGGGGTGAACCGCTCCGGCGAGACCGGCCGCCCGGCCCAGTAGTCCACCCGCTTGGTGACGCCGTCGTAGCCGTAGCTCTGCGTCGGGAGCCTGCGGCCCAGGGCGACCCGCACGCCGGTCTCCTCCTCGACCTCCCGGACGGCGGTCAGCAGCACGTGCTCACCGGGCAGGCTCTTGCCCTTGGGGAAGCTCCAGTCGTCGTACCGGGGGCGGTGCACCAGCGCGGTCTGGATCCCGCGGGCCCCCTCCCGCCACAGCACCGCGCCTGCGGCCTGGATCTGGCCGGCGGGCTCAGCCATCGGCGGCCCGGCTGCGGCGGCTGGCGATCAGGTGCTGCTGCAGGTCCAGCAGCGGGCTCCCGTCGGCGCCCAGGTGCTGCCGGGTCCAGGTGCCGTCGCCGGCCAGCCACCAGGACGCGGTGCCCTCGTCCATGGCCAGGTCGATCAGCGCGAGCAGTTCCGCCTGCTGGGCCGGCTCGGCCACCCGGACCAGCGACTCCACCCTGCGGTCGAGGTTGCGGTGCATCAGGTCGGCCGAGCCGATCCAGACATCACTGCCGGGCTCCCCGCCCTCGCCGAAGGCATAGATCCGGGAGTGCTCCAGGAACCGGCCGAGCACGCTGCGCACCCGGATGTTCTCCGACAGGCCGGGGACCTGCGGGCGCAGGCCGCAGATGCCGCGGACCCACAGGTCCACCGGCACCCCGGCGATCGAGGCCCGGTACAGCGCGTCGATGATCGCCTCGTCGATGATCGAGTTGCACTTGAGCCGGATCCTGGCCGGCTCGCCCCGGGCGTGCCGGGCCTTCTGCTGCTCGATCCGCTCCAGCAGGCCCGCGCGCAGCCCGGCGGGGGCGACCAGGAACCGCCGGTAGGTGCTCTTGCGGCTGTAGCCGGTGAGGTGGTTGAACAGGTCGGTGGCGTCCTCGCCGACGGTGCGTTCGGCGGTCAGCAGGCCGAAGTCCTCATACAGCCGCGCGGTCGTGGGGTGGTAGTTGCCGGTGCCGATGTGGCAGTAGCGGCGCAGCGTGCCGTCCGGCTCCTCCCGCACCACCAGCACCATCTTGCAGTGGGTCTTCAGGCCGACGATCCCGTACACCACGTGACAGCCCGCTTCCTCCAGCTTGCGGGCCCAGATGATGTTGGCGCGCTCGTCGAACCGCGCCTTCAGCTCGACCACCACCACGACCTGCTTGCCGGCCTCCGCCGCGTCGATCAGCGCGTCGACGATCGAGGAGGTGTCGCTGGTCCGGTACAGGGTCTGCTTGATCGCCAGCACCCTCGGATCGGCGGCCGCGGCCTCGATCAGCCGCTCCACCGTGGTGGCGAACGAGTCGTAGGGCAGGTGCACCAGCACGTCCTGCTTGGCCAGGACGGAGAAGATGTCGGTGTCCTGCGGCAGGGACGACTCGGACGGGACGAACGCCGGGTACTTCAGCTGCCGCAGGTCCACGTCGGCGATCACCGACAGGCCGGACAGGTCCAGCGGCCCGGGCAGGTGGTAGACCGCGCGGCGGTCGATGCCCAGCTCGGTGACCAGCTTGTCCAGCACGTCGCTGGACATCGAGTCCTCGACCTCCAGCCGGACCGCGGGCTCGAACCGGCGCTTTTGCAGCTCCCGCTCCAGGGACTGCATCAGGTCCTCGGTGACGTCCTCGTCCACCTCGAGGTCGCGGGTGCGGGTGACCCGGAACGCGTGGTGCTCCAGGATGTCCAGGCCGGCGAACAGCTCGGTGAGGTGCGCGGCGATCACGTCCTCCAGCGGCACGAACCGGTGCCGGGCCACCGACAGGAACCGGGGCAGCAGCGGCGGCACCTTGACCCGGGCGAACATCGTGGCGCCGGTGCGCGCGTCGGCGATCATCACCGCCAGGCTCAGCGACAGGCCGGAGATGTAGGGGAACGGGTGCGCCGGGTCCACCAGCAGCGGCGTCAGCACCGGGTAGATCCGCTCCCGGAACAGCCGGTGCAGGTTCTCCTGCTCGTCGACCGACAGCTCCTTCCACCGCAGGATCTCGATGCCCTCGGCGGCCAGCGCGGGCAGGACCGAGTCCGCGTAGCACTCGGCGTGCCGCACGCTCAGCTCCCTGGCGGTGTCCAGCGTGTTGGCCAGGATCTGCTCGGCCGACAGCCCGCTGGCCCGGTCCACCGGCAGCCCGGTGGCCATCCGGCGGATCCGGCCGGCCACCCGCACCATGAAGAACTCGTCCAGGTTGCTCGCGAAGATCGACAGGAACCGCACCCGCTCGAGCAACGGCACGCCGGCGTCCTCGGCGAGTTCAAGGACCCGCTGGTTGAACCGGAGCCAGCTCTCCTCCCGGTCCAGGTAGCGCCCGTCCGGCAGCGGCCCGTCCGCCGTGCCCGGCCCTGCCAGCGGCTCGCCGTGCGGCCCGGTCACCGCGTGCCAGGCATGGACCAGCCCGTCGCCGTCCGGCGCCCCGGCTGGCCCGCTTTGCCCACTGTGCCGCGCCCCGGCCTGTTCGCTACCCACGTCTTCATTGTCCCCAGTGCCCCCCGGTACCCAACGGGCCGGCGGGGAGACGTTTGCGGATCCCCCGGACGGCTGCTGACCGGCGGGAAGGCGCCGGCCCCCGGCTGGCGAGTCATTAATTGCCGCGCCTGCGCCGGCCGGCCGGCGGCCGGGGCGCAGCCCGGCCGCGCGCCAGATCCGGCTGACCGCGGACTGGCTCAGGCCGGACGCCTCGGCCATGGTCCGCGTGGTCCAGTGCGCCCGTCCCGCGGGCGGGGGCTCGTGCCTGGTGCGGGCGAGCACGTCGGCCACCCGCTCCCGGCCGATCCTCGGCGGCGTGCCGGGCCGCGGCGCGTCGGCCAGCCCGGCCAGCCGGTCCTCGGCGAACCGTGCCCGCCACTTGCGCACGGTCGCCCGGGAGACCCCGGCCTGCTCGGCGGCCCGCGCGTTCGGCTGGCCCGCGGCGCACGCCAGCACGATCGCCGACCGCACCGCACGCCTGCCCCGCCCGGGCTGCGCCGCCCAGTCCGCAAGCTGGCGCCGCTCATCGGCGCTGAGGACGACAGGTGCCCGGCTCACCACCGGCTCAGCTTAGCCAGCGAAAAGCTTATTTTGACTCAATACGATCATTCAGGCACAAACGACTACGTTACGTAACGAAATCACGGCGAACCGTGTAGCCAGCGGCGCCCCGGTAGCCCTAGGACCCGCCGCGGCAGCAGGCGTCGATCTCGGCCCGGCTGGCCAGCTTGACCCGCGCACCGCGGCCGAGCGAGGCGGCGAGCTCCGCCTCGGCCCGCTCCACCTTCAGCCAGTCCGCGTAGCTGACCGGCTGGACGGAACGGCCGGCCAGCAGCGCCGCCAGCGCCCCGGCCCGCGCGCCCTGCCCGGCCGGCCCGCCGCCCGGGCACAGGTCGGCCAGCAGCGAGCGGACCGTCTGCGCCGCGTCGGACTTGTTGGTGCCGATCACCCCGGTGGGGCCGCGCTTGAGCCAGCCGGCCACGTACTCCCGTGGCAGCGGGGCGCCGTCGTCGCCCAGCACCCGGCCCTCGGCGTTCGGCACCGTGCAGCTGCGCTGGTCGAACGGCACCCCGGGCAGCGGCACGCTCTGGTAGCCCACGCTGCGCAGCACCATCTGGGCGGGGATGTGCTCCAGCTCGCCGGTCCCGGTGAGCACCCCGTTCCCGTCGATCCTGGTCCGCTCGACGGTCAGCCCGCTGACCCGGCCGGTGCCCTCGACCCGCACCGGCCGCAGCCAGAACCGCAGCACCAGCCGCCGCGGGTTCCCGGCGGGGACGCGGGCCGCCCAGTCGCCGATCACGGCGAGGTTGCCGCGGACCCGGCGGTCGGCCGCCGCGGCGCCGCCGCCGGTGGCGTCGAAGGCGGCCGGGTCCGCTTCGCCGGCGCCGACCACGATGTCGACGCCGGCGAGCTCCCCGAGCTCGCGGAGCTCCTTGGTGGTGAACTTGGCCTGGGCCGGGCCGCGCCGGCCGATCACGTGGACCTCACGGACCTTGCTGGCGGCCAGCGCCTGCAGCACCGGCTGCGACACGTCGGTGCGGCGCAGCTCCTCGGGGTCGCGCACGAGGATCCGGGCCACGTCCACCGCGACGTTGCCCACCCCGATCACGGCCACCGACTCGGCGTCCAGGGTGAACGACCCGGCGTCGGTGTCCGGGTGGCCGCAGTACCAGTTCACGAAGTCGGTCGCGGCGTAGCTGCCGGGCAGGTCCTCGCCGTCGATGCCCATCCGCCGGTCGCGCATCGCGCCGGTCGCGTAGACCACCGCGTCGTAGCAGGACAGCAGGTCCTCCCGGGTCACCTCGCCGCCGAGCCGGACCCCGCCGATGAACGCGACGCCCGGGTGCTCCAGCACGCCGCGCAGGTACTCGGCGATCGACTTGATGGACGGGTGGTCCGGGGCGACGCCGTAGCGGACCAGGCCGTAGGGGGTGGGCAGCCGGTCGAGCACGTCGACCGCCACCTGGCACGGCGGATCCAGCGCGGCCGCCTGCTTGACGAGCGCCTCTGCGGTGTACAGCCCGGCCGGGCCCGAGCCGACGACCGCGACGGACAGGGTGGTCACCGCGGATAACTCCGAACTGTCAGATGCCTGCGCGTGGTGCGCAAGACTGTCACGCCTGCGCCGGCTGCGCAAGCTCGGCCGTCAGCCCCGCCACCGCCTCGGTGATCTGGCGGGCCAGGTGCTGCGGCACCAGGCCGGCCTCCGCCAGGATCTCCTCGCGCTTGCCGTGGCCCAGGAACTCCTGCGGCAGGCCGTAGGTCCGCACCGGGGTGCTCACCCCGGCGTCGCGCAGCAGCCGGGCCACCGCGTCACCGAAGCCGCCGGCCCGGCCGTTGTCCTCGACCGTGACCACGAGCCGGTGCCCGGCCGCGGCCGCCGCCAGCGCCGGGTCCAGCGGCTTGACCCAGCGCGGGTCCACCACGGTGACGCCGATGCCCTGGTCGGCCAGCCGGGCCGCGGCGGCCACGCACGTCACGGCCATCACCCCCGCACCGGCCAGCAGCACGTCGCCGGCGGTCCCGGCGGCGGGCGCGTGCAGCACGTCCATGCCGCCGAGCCGGCCGACCGCCTCGGCCTCGCCGCCGACCGTGCCCTTGGGGAACCGCACCACGGTCGGCCCGTCGGACACGGCCACGGCCTCGTTCAGCAGCTCGGCGACGCGGGCGGCATCCCGCGGGGCGGCGATCCTCAGCCCCGGCACCACCTGCAGGATCGAGCCGTCCCACATGCCGTGGTGGCTGGCCCCGTCGGGGCCGGTGACCCCGGCCCGGTCCAGCACCACGGTCACCGGCAGCCGGTGCAGCGCCACGTCCATCAGCAGCTGGTCGAACGCCCGGTTGAGGAACGTCGCGTAGATCGCGACCACCGGGTGCAGCCCGCCCATCGCCAGCCCCGCGGCACTGGTCATCGCGTGCTGCTCGGCGATGCCGACGTCGAAGACCCGGTCCGGGTAGGCCCGCGCGAACGGGGCCAGGCCGGTCGGGTGCAGCATCGCCGCGGTCAGCGCGACCACGTCGGGCCGCCGCGCGCCGATCGCGAGGAGCTCGTCGCCGAACACCTCCGACCAGGTCCGCTGCGGCGTGGCGCCCGGCGGGGCGGCGGCGGGCACCTGGTGCAGGCAGTCCTCCTCGTTCTGCTCGGCCAGCGGGTAGCCGAAGCCCTTGCGGGTGATGACGTGCACGATCACCGGGCCGCCGAAGTCGCGGGCCCGGCCCAGCGCGTGCTCCACCAGTTGCTCGTCGTGCCCGTCGACCGGGCCGAGGTACTTGATGCCCAGGTCCTCGAACAGCACCTGGGGCTGTAGCACGTCCTTGAGGCCCTTCTTGATGCCGTGCAGCGTCTCATACAGCGGCGGGCCGACCAGCGGCGTGTGCGACAGCGAGGTCTTGATGTAGTCGAGCACGTGCTCGTACCGCTGGGACACCCGGACCGCGGCGAGATGACTGGCCAGGCCGCCGATCGTCGGCTGGTAGGAGCGGCCGTTGTCGTTGACCACGATGATCAGCCGGGAGTCCCTGGCCACCGCGATGTTGTTCAGCGCCTCCCAGGCCATCCCGCCGGTGAGCGCGCCGTCGCCGATGACCGCGACCACGCTCCGCCCGGTCTCGCCGCGCAGCCGGTAGGCCTTGGCCAGGCCGTCGGCGTAGGACAGGCTGGTCGAGGCGTGCGAGTTCGCCACGATGTCATGCTCGGACTCGGCCGGTGACGGGTACCCCGACAGGCCGCCGCGCTGCCGCAGCGTGCCGAACTGGGCCGCCCGGCCGGTGAGCAGCTTGTGCACGTAGGACTGGTGGCCGGTGTCGAAGACGAGCCGGTCCACGGGCGAGTCGAACACCCGGTGCAGCGCGATGGTGAGCTCCACCACGCCGAGGTTCGGCCCGAGGTGCCCGCTGGTGCGGGACACCGTCTCGATCAGGACGTCCCGGATCTCGCTGGCCAGGGCGGGGAGCTGGTCGGGGGTGAGTGCCTTCACGTCCTGCGGCCCGGTGATGGACTCCAGCATGCTCACGTGATCTGCTCCTCGTCGTCGGCCCCGCGGGCGCGCGCGGGGGTCCTACGTGGCGCGGTGGGCTAGGGCATGAGTCTATTTCTCCCCCGCGCGCGCCCGGCCGGCGACCCCGACGCGGGCGTCAGGTGCCGGGGCCGGCGCTCACGGCGCGGCGGCGGCCATGGCGTCGGCGAGCTTCTCCTCCGCCGGGCTGGCCGGGCCGCCGGCCGGCCGCGACGACCGCATCGAGCGGACGTCCCGCGGTATCAGCGCCAGGGCCGAGGCCACGAGGATCAGCGCCGCCGCGCCGTACTGGGTGGCGGACACGCCGATCGCCGCGGCGATCGGCCCGGCCGCCAGCGCGCCCACGGGCATCGCGCCCACCGCGCCGAGCACGTCGTAGGAGGAGACCCGGGCCAGCAGGTCCGGCGGGATGTTGCGGGCCATCGTCACGGTCCACTGGACCATCATGATCTCCAGCATGATGCCCAGGGCGGCGGCCGCCGCGCAGATCGCCGGGAGCGGCCACAGCGCCGCCAGCGACAGCGGCGAGATCGCGCACGCGCCGCCGATGAGCACGACGAAGCGGATCGGCCGCCGCGGCGCGAACCGCATCGCGATCAGCCCCCCGGCGATCAGGCCCACCGCGTCGGCGGCGGTGATCAGCCCCCAGGCCGCGGGGCCGCCCAGGTGCTCCCGGGCGACCACGGGGCCGAGCACGTCGAACGAGCCGTACCAGGCCGCCAGCACCACGCCGTACTGGATCGTGGTGACCCACAGCCACCGGCGGGCGGCGAACGCCGACCAGCCCTCGCGCAGCTCGCGGAGCATGTTGCGGCGCTCGGTGTGCGCGGCACCGGGCGCCCGGATGGCCAGCAGCATCGGCACCGTGCCGAGCATGCCGGCGCCGCAGACCGTCAGCGCCCAGCCCGGCCCGGTCGCGGCCACGAACACGCCCGCGATGCCGGCCCCGGCCATCTGCGCCCCGTTCATCGCCAGCCTGCTCATCGCGCTCGCCTCCTGGAGCAGGCCGTCCGGGACGAGCCGGGGCAGCAGCGCCTGCGAGGCGGGGTAGAACACGGCCATGCCCGCGCCGGTGACGGTCTCCAGGGCGATCATCTGCCACAGCCGCGGCTGCCCGAACAGGACCAGCAGGCCGAACCCGCCCTCGCCCGCGGCGATCATCAGGTTGGCCGCGACGATCACCCGCTGCGGCGCGAAGCGGTCCGCGAACACGCCGCCGGCCAGGGCGAACACCAGCGCCGGGAGGATCTGCGCGGCCAGCACGTAGGACAGGTCCGCGGTGGACCCGGTCGCGTCCAGGACGGCGAACGACACGCCGACCATGGAGAACGCGAACGCGCCCGGCGCGAGCAGCCGGTCTGCCAGCAGCAGCCGGAAGTCGCGGTAGGCGAGCACGGGGAACCGGCGGGCCAGCATGGCGGGACATCCGTTCTTGGTCGTGGCCGCGGCAGGGCATGCCAAAGTGCCTGCTGCGGCGGGATGGGAACCTTTCCAGGCTAGCCGCGGGCCCTAACCTGGGCAAATTGTTTAACCGCGGACCCCGTACAGGTGTTCGAGGGCGAGCTGGTCCAGCCGCTCGAAGGCCATGCCGCGCGCGGCGAGCGCCTCGATGTCCGGGGTGAAGCCGGCCACGTCCCGCCAGGTCTCTCCCGCGGCGAGCGTGGGCTCGGCCAGCTCGCCGACCCGCGCGGCCGCCAGGGCGGCCTTGACCTCGGGGTCGGCCCGGAACGCGCGGACCTTGTCCCGCAGGATCAGGTAGTTGCGCATGCACGCCGCCGCCGACTCCCACACGCCGTCGTCGTCCTCGGTGCGCGGCGGCTTGTAGTCGAAGTGCACCGGGCCGTCGTACCCGCCGGCCTCCAGCGCGTCCACCACCCAGAACGCGCCGCGCGCGTTGCCGGCGCCGAACCGCAGGTCCTGGTCGTAGCGCGGGCCGTTCTGGCCGTTGAGGTCGATGTGGAACAGCTTGCCGTGCCACAGTGCCTGGCTGATCGCGTGCGCGTAGTTCAGGCTGGCCATCTCCTCGTGCCCGACCTCGGGGTTGATGCCGACGAGCTCGGGGTGCGCCAGCTCGCCGATGAACGCCAGCGCGTGCCCGGCCGTGGGCAGCAGGATGTCGCCGCGCGGCTCGTTCGGCTTGGGCTCGATCGCGAACCGCAGGCGGTAGCCCTGGTCCAGGACGTACCCGCCGAGGATGTCGAAGGCCTCCTTGTAACGGTCCAGCGCGGCGCGGATGTCCTTGCTGGCCCCGGACTCCGCGCCCTCGCGGCCGCCCCAGCACACGTAGACCCCGGCGCCCAGCTCGGCGGCGAGGTCGAGGTTGCGCATCACCTTGGCGAGGGCGAACCGGCGCACATCGCGGTCGTTGGCGGTGAACGCGCCCTCCTTGAACATCGGGTGCGAGAAGAGGTTGGTCGTGGCCGTGGTGACCACCAGCCCGGTGTCGGCGAGCGCCCGGCGGAAGTCCGCTATCCGCGCGTCCCGTTCCGCCTCGCTGGCGTCGAAGCCGAACACGTCGTTGTCGTGGAAGTTGACCCCGTAGGCGCCCAGCTCGGCGAGCTTGCGCACGGCCCGGTCGGCGGGCATGGGCGGCCGGACGGCCGGCCCGAACACGTCCACCCCCTGCCACCCGACGGTCCAGATGCCGAAGGAGAAGCGATCGTCTGGTGCAGGCACGTAATCGGTCACGGTGAGTCCCCTCTCGCAAGCACATTGTCCCAGGTGGCCGTGGCGTCCCGCAGCGCGGCGAAACGCTCCCGGATACCGGGCTGGGCCGGGCCCTCGTAGCGCTCTGCCGGGCGGCGCGGCCAGGGCGGCGGGTCCGGCGTGCCGGCCAGCGCCCACGCGGCCTGGCGCGCCGCGCCGAGCGCCACGTACTCCTCCGGTTCCGGCACGTCCACCGGCGCGCCGAAGATGCCGGGGGCCGCCGCGCGGACCGCCCCGGACCGGGCCCCGCCGCCAATGAGCAGCACCCGCTCGGGCGGGGCGCTGCCGTCGGTGCCGAGCAGCCCGGCGACCTCGGCGAGCGAGGCGAGCACCCCCTCCACGGCCGCCCTGGCCAGGTTCTCCGCCGTGGCGTTGCGGGTGGTCAGGCCCCGCAGCACGCCCGTCGCGCCTGGGCGGACCGGGGTGCGCTCCCCGTCGAAGTAGGGCAGCAGGGCGACGCCGCCGGCACCCGGGGCCGCGGCCAGCGCCCGCGCGGACAGGCCGCTGGCGTCGGTGCCGAGCATCGCCGCTACCGAGTCGAGCACCAGCCCGGCGTTGAGCGTGCAGACCAGCGGCAGGAAGCGCCCGGTCGCGTCGGCGAAGCCGGCGATCGCGCCGCTGGCGTCGGCCGAGGGCACCCCGGTCACCGCGTAGGCGGTCCCCGAGGTGCCGAGCGACACGGCCAGCTCACCAGGCTCCAGGCCCAGGCCCAGCGCCGCGGCCATGTTGTCCCCCGTGCCCGCGGACACCGCCGCGCCCCAGCCGGCCTGCCCGGCGGTCTCTCCGGGCCGCGCGACCCGGGGCACCCGGGCGGCGTGGCCGAGCGCCGCGGCCAGCACACCGGGCAGCCAGCCGCCCGTGGCCGGGGAGAAGTACCCGGTGCCGGAGGCGTCGCCCCGGTCGGTGACCGGCTCCGTCCCCGCCGCGGCGGGCGCGCCGCACAGCCGCCAGGTCAGCCAGTCGTGCGGCAGCATCACAGTGGCCACCCGCGCCGCGTTGGCCGGCTCGTGCCCGGCCAGCCAGCGCAGCTTGGTCACGGTCCACGAGGCGTTCGGCACGCTGCCGGTCTGCTCCGCCCACCAGCGCGGCCCGCGCTCGGCGACCAGCGCCGCCGCGTCCGGCGCCGAGCGCAGGTCATTCCAGAGCAGCGCGGGCCGGATGATCCCGGCGTTCTCGTCGAGCACCACCATGCCGTGCTGCTGCCCGGCCACGCCGACCGCGGCCGCCCGGGTGAGCAGGCCGTCCCCGGCCTCGTTGAGCGCCTGCCACCAGGCGCCCGGCGGGCACTCGGTGCCGCCGGGATGCGGGGCACTGCCCCGGCCGACGATGGCGCCGTCCGCGGCGTCACACAGGACCACCTTGGTGGACTGTGTCGAGGAATCCACGCCAGCCACGAGCATGCGCACACCCTCCCGCCCCGAACCTATCGAAGAAGATCAGCCCAGCACACTGTGCAGGATCAGGATGACCGCCGATCCCCCGGCGGCGGCCAGCACGGCGGCCCGGGTGCGGCCGGCGTCGAGGAACCGGCGCAGCCGGGCGGCCACGGCGAAGCCCGCGGCGGCACAGCCGACGAACACCAGCCCGGCGGTCACGTCCCGGCCCGGCAGGTGCCCGGCCGCCGCGAGCGCGGCCAGCGCGACCGAGTTCCCGGCGCAGAAGAACACCGACAGGGTGGCCCGCACCCGGGGGCCGCTCTCGGCCTGGTACAGCAGCGCCACCGGCGGGCCGCCGATCGAGGTGGCGGTGCCGGTCACCCCGGAGATCACGCCCGCGCCCAGCAGCGTCCCCCGGTTCCGCGGGACCACGGCACGCGCCAGGGACAGCAGCACCACGGCGAGCACCATGCCGCCGACCACGATCCCGAGCGCGCGCAGCGACACCACGGCGAGCACCCAGATCCCGCCCAGGGTCCCGGCCACCCGGCCGGCCAGCGCCCACGACACCCCCGGCCAGTCGGTGTGCCAGACCTCCCTGGTCAGGATGAGCGCGGGCAGGCAGGCACCGGCCACCAGCATCGAGCCCGGCATGATCGCCGGGTCCAGCAGCGTGACCACCGGCGCCGCGATCAGTCCCAGGCCGAGCCCGATCCCGCTCTGCACGAACCCGCCCAGGGCGACGAACAGCCCGGCGGCGGCGATCACGGCGTCGGAGTGCATGCTGGTCCCGACGCTACTGGCGGCGGGCACGCCGCACCTCATGGGATTGCTCACACCCGCCGCCTCAGGACGGGACGGGCAGCGTCCTGGCGCGGGCGGCCAGCCAGCCGGCCAGCCCCTCGACGGCGCACACCGCGATCAGGGCGAGCACCGAGGCCGTCCAGGACCCGGTCGCGGCGTGCAGGAAGCCGACGGCCAGCGGGCCGGCGGCCGCCACCAGGTACCCCCAGCCCTGGGTGAACGCCGACAGCGAGGCGGCGGTCGCCGGGTCGGGCGCCCGGGCCGCGGTGAAGTAGACCGCCAGCCCGAGCGCCGCGCCCTGGCCGAGGCCGATCAGCAGCGTCCAGCCCGCCGCGCCGGCCAGCGGCGCGAACCACACCCCGGCCAGCCCCGCGGCGGTCACCGCCACGGTGCCGGCCACCAGCCACCGCTGGTCCCTGGCCCGCTGGGCGAGCGCGGGGATGAGCAGCACGGTGACCGCGTTACCGAAGTTCATCAGGGCCAGCAGGCTGCCCGCGTGACCCGCTCCCGTGCCGCGGTCCCGGAGCAGGACCGGCAGCCACGAGAGCGCCGAGTAATAAATCAGGCTCTGCAGCCCCATGAAGGCCATCACCTGCCACGCCAGCAGGTGCCTGGACACCTTCAGCGGCCGGGGCCGGCCCGGGCCGCCCGCCGCCCGGCTGGCCGGCACGGTCTTGAACCGCCACTGCGGCAGCCAGGCCAGCGCCCCCGCCACCGCGGGCAGCGCCCACAGGCCGAGGGTCAGCCCGGCCGACCCGCCGGAGGACTGGTACACCGGCACCGCGATCAGCGAGCCGAGGATCGCCCCCGCGGCGAGGCTGGCCAGGTAGATCCCGATCAGCAGGCCCGCCTGGCCCGGGCGGCGCCGCTTGACCAGGCTGGGCAGCAGGACGTTCATGAGCGCGATCGCGCCAGCGGCAAGCACGGTGCCCGGGAACAGCAGCGCCCCGGGCAGCGCGCCGCGGGCAAACAGCCCCACCGCCAGCAGCACCAGGGCCGCCAGCAGCACGCGCTCCTCGCCGAACCGGCGCGACAGCGGGGCAGCCACGGGCGAGAACGCCGCGAAGCACAGCGCCGGGGCGGCAGCCAGGACGGCGATCGCCCCGGCGGACAGGCTCAGCGCCGACTGCAGTTCCGGGAAGACGGGCGGCAGGCTGGTGATCGCGCCGCGCAGGTTGAACCCGAGCACGACGATTCCGGCCAGGAACAGCGCCGGTGCCCAGGTGCGGCCGGTCCGCTCCTTCGCCGGGACGGGGTGCACCGCGGGCTCGGACATCTCCGGCCACGTTACCGCCTTCCTCAGGGCACCACGCGGCTAGCCCCGGGCGATGGTGCAGAACTAACATCTCGGACATTTCAGGCAACAATACCCGTCTCCCCGGTGCCTCAGGAGTCCTGGGCGAGCAACGCTCGCAGGACGTACTGCATGATCCCGCCGTGCCGGTAGTACTCGGCCTCGCCGGGGGTGTCGATCCGGACGACCGCGCGGAACTCCCGCCCGTCGGCCCGGACCGTCACCTCGCCCGGAACAGGGCCGGAGTTCATCTGCTCGATGCCCACGACATCGTAGACCTCCCGGCCGGTCAGCCCGAGCGAGGCCGCCGACTCCCCGGGACGGTACTGCAGCGGCAGCACGCCCATGCCGATCAGGTTGGAGCGGTGGATCCGCTCGAACGACTCGGTCAGCACGGCCCGCACCCCGAGCAGCAGCGTGCCCTTGGCGGCCCAGTCCCGGGAAGAACCGGAGCCGTACTCCTTGCCGCCGAGCACCAGCAGCGGGGTGCCCTCCCCCGCGTACCGCCGCGCGGCGTCGTAGATGCTCATCTGCTCCTCGCCGGGCAGCGTGACGGTGACCCCGCCCTCGGTGCCGGGCGCCAGCTGGTTGCGCAGCCGGATGTTGGCGAACGTGCCGCGGATCATCACCTCGTGGTTGCCGCGCCGGGAGCCGTAGGAGTTGAAGTCGCGCCGCTCCACCCCGTGCCCGGTGAGGTAGGTCCCCGCCGGGCTGTCGGTCTTGATCGCGCCCGCGGGCGAGATGTGGTCGGTGGTCACCGAGTCGCCGAGCATGGCGAGCACCCGCGCGCCGTGGATGTCGGCCACCGGCGCGGGCGCCGCGCCCATGTCCTCGAAGTAGGGCGGGCGCCGCACGTAGGTGGACGCGGGGTCCCAGTCGAACGTGTCGCCCTCGGGCACCGGCAGGGCGCGCCACCGTTCGTCGCCCTCGAACACGTCGGCGTAGTCCCGGGAGAACATCTCGGCGGCCACCGCGTGGTGCACCACCCCGGCGATGTCGGCGGCCGAAGGCCAGATATCGCGGAGAAAGACCGGCGTGCCGTCCGGGCGGGCCCCGAGCGGTTCGTATTGCATGTCAATATCCATCGTGCCGGCCAGCGCGTAAGCCACGACCAGCGGCGGCGACGCGAGATAGTTCATCTTCACGTCGGGGTTGATCCGGCCCTCGAAGTTGCGGTTCCCGGACAGGACCGAGACCACCGCGAGGTCGTTGTCGGCCACCGCCGCGCTGATCGCCTCGGGCAGCGGGCCGGAGTTGCCGATGCACGTGGTGCAGCCGTAGCCGACCAGGTTGAAGCCCAGCTTCTCCAGGTAGGGCAGCAGGCCGGCCCGCTCGTAGTAGTCCATGACCACCTTGGAGCCGGGCGCCAGCGTGGTCTTGACCCAGGGCTTGCGGGCCAGCCCGGCCTCCACCGCGTTGCGGGCCAGCAGCGCGGCGCCGACCATCACCGACGGGTTGGAGGTGTTGGTGCACGAGGTGATCGCGGCGATCACGACCGAGCCGTGGTCCACCGCGGTCCTGGTGCCATCCTCCAGCGTGACCGCCGCGGGCGCGGACGGCCGCCCGTCGCGGGCGGCCGGGGCGGGCGTACCGGCCGGCGCCGCCTCGCGGCCGTTCTCCCGGTCCGGGGTGAACGGGTCGGAGGCGGGGAAGGTGTCGGCTATCTCGTCGTCCAGGCGGTCGAGCTGCACGTAGCCGCCGAGGGCCTCGCGGAAGGAGGCTTTGGCGTCGGCGAGGGCCACCCGGTCCTGCGGCCGCTTCGGGCCGGCCAGGGACGGGACCACCGTGGCCAGGTCCAGGGTCAGCTCCTCGGAGTAGCGGGCCCGGGCGGCCGGGTCGTGCCACAGGCCCTGTTCCTTGGCGTACGCCTCGACCAGCGCGACCCGGTCCGCGGTCCGGCCGGTGAGCCGCAGGTAGGCCAGGGTCTCGGCGTCGATCGGGAAGATGGCGCAGGTGGAGCCGAACTCGGGGCTCATGTTGCCGATCGTGGCCCGGTTGGCCACCGGGACCGCGGCCACGCCGTCGCCGCAGAACTCCACGAACTTGCCCACCACGCCGTGCCGGCGCAACATCTCAGTGATGGTGAGCACCAGGTCGGTGGCGGTCGCGCCGTCGGGCAGCTCACCGGTGAGCCGGAAGCCGACCACCTTCGGGATGAGCATGCTGATCGGCTGGCCGAGCATGGCCGCCTCGGCCTCGATCCCGCCGACGCCCCAGCCCAGCACGCCCAGGCCGTTCTGCATGGTGGTGTGTGAGTCGGTGCCGACGCAGGTGTCGGGGTAGGCGGCGCCGTCGTGGGTCATCACGACCCTGGCCAGGTGCTCGATGTTGACCTGGTGCACGATCCCGGTGCCCGGCGGCACGACCTTGAACCGGCTGAACGCCTGCTGCCCCCAGCGCAGGAACGCGAACCGCTCCCGGTTGCGCTGGAACTCCAGGTCGACGTTGCGGTCGAAGGCGTCCGGCCGGCCGAACACGTCGGCCACCACCGAGTGGTCGATGACCAGCTCGGCGGGCACCAGCGGGTTGATCCTGGCGGGGTCGCCGCCGAGGCCGCGCATGGCCTCGCGCATGGTGGCGAGGTCCACCACGGCCGGGACGCCGGTCAGGTCCTGCAGGATGACCCGGGCCGGGGTGAACTGGATCTCGGTCGCGGGGTCGGCGCCCGGGTCCCACCCCGCGAGCGCGGTCACGTGCCCGGCGGTCACCTGCCGCCCGTCCTCGTTACGCAGCAGGTTCTCCAGCAGGATCTTGAGGCTGAACGGGAGGCTGCCCGCGCCCGGGACCGCGTCCAGGCGGTGAATGACGTAATCGGTGCCGCCGGCCTGGAGCGTGGCGCGGCTGGAGAAGCTGTTCGCCGTCATGGCGTGGCTCGCCTCCTGTGCTCTGGTGCCCTTCGGTTCGGGGTGCGTCCCCCTGCATCCTCCCGCAGCGCATCCTCCCGCAGCGCGACGGGGACGGCGACCGGGAGGAGATATCTCGATATCAAGCTACCTGGCTTCACCGTAGCCGCGAAGTCTCTTGACGTCAAGGTAAATGACCCTCTTTCCCGGCGCCCGTCCCGTCCCATCTGTCCCGCCGGCGCTTGACCATTCGCCGGGCCGGGGCTGACAATCCGGTCAATACCAATCGCCCGGAGGCGGGTGCCCCAGCCGCCGCCCGGAGACCGGTTCCGGGCGCCGCCCGGGGAAACGCAAGGCAGGGTCATGCAGCTGCGGCGGGGGTTGGCGGTACCGCCCGCGCTGATGGCTGCCCTGTTCCTGGTGCTGGGCACGGTGTTCCTGGTGCTGGGCGCGGCCGGGCCCGCGGCGGCCAGCGTCGGGGTCGGGATCCAGGCCGCCCCGGTCCGCCTGGCCGGCCTGGCGCACCCCGGCCAGAGCGCCACGGTCCAGGTGTTCGTGGTCAACTCCGGCTCCCAGCCCGAGTCGGTCCGGATCGCGGTGCAGCGGCTCAGTCACGGCCAGGGCCGGCCGGTCCCGGCGTCCTGGGTGAAGACCGGCGCGCCCATCGCGCGGCTCGCCCCGCACCATGCCGTGCGCGTCACGCTGGAGCTGGCCGTCCCTGGCGACGCCAAGCCGGGCGCCTACCTCAGCGACGTCGTCGCCACCGGGTACGCGCCGGCCTCGGCCGGGCGGGCCAACCTCGGCGCCGCCGCGGCGACCCTGCTGGAGTTCCGGGTGGCGGATCCGGCGGCGGCGTTCTGGCCGTCGGTGTTCCGGCAGAGCTTCTGGGCCCTGCTCATCGTGATCCTGCTGGCGGCCGTGGCGCTCGCCATCTACAAGTCCGGCCTGCGCCTGCGGGTGGAACGCGAGCCGGTCGGCTACGGCACCGCCGAAGAACGCGGAGGATGACATGCGCACCTTCCTGGTGATCGCCGCGATCGTGGTCGGGGCCTTCTTCGTCATCTCGTTCGGCCACAAGGTGGTGACCGACCCCCAGCCCGGGCCGGGCCACAGCGGCAGCGTGGCGGTCTCCCTGAAAACCATGCAGACCTACCGCACGATCACCGTGTCGCCGACGTCGGCGAACTGCACCAACTACGCCGGCGGCCAGTACCCCAACCGGTCCAAGGGGGCGATGGGGTTCCCGAACGGGACCTGCCAGGTGGGCGAGTACCTGAAGGGCAAGGACCCCATCAAGATCAGGTACGACGGCTTCCAGGGCTACGTGTACGTGCACGCCGGGTGGGCGATGCCGGACTCCAGCACCGGCTCCGGCACCCCCTGGCATCCCTGCGCCTTCAACGGGCACAAGCAGGTCCGCTGCGTCGGCACCAACGGGAACCCGGGAGAGGACCAGTACCTGGTGCGGAACTTCAGCCCGGAGGGCCAGCCCACGCCGGTCACCGGGAACAACGTGTGCGACGTGAACTTCCGCCCGGCCCACGGCTGCTACGCCTCCCGGGGCAACGCCCAGTACGAGGGCTTCTACGTGACCGGGCCGCGGACGATCCCCGCCACCGACACCGCGCAGACCTGGACGTTCTGGGTCATCTGGACCGCCGTGCCCCCCGGGACCCGCAAGTAACCGGCGCGTGACCCGGCCCCTCAGCTTCCGCCGGCCGCGCCGCTGACCAGCTCGTGCAGGAACCCGGGCAGCCGCCCCGCACCGAAGTCGTAGTAGCGCGCCCACCCCGGCCGGACCGCTATCCGGGCCATCTGCCGGTAGACCGTCCGCACGCTTGCCTCGAACCGGGCCGCCTGCCCGGCGTCCATGGCCTTGGTGGCGGCGGCGAGGTACTCGCCGGGCACGCCGTCGACGATGTCGATCGAGGCCACGCCGCGGATGGACAGCGCCCGGCTGGCCGGCCCCTCGTCGGTATCGATGGTCAGCGCGACATGCGGCCGGGCCGCGAGGGCGCGCACCTTGGGTGAGCTGGGCACGGTGCAGACGATGAGCTGCTCACCGTCCCAGTGGAACCCGACCGGGATCACCCGGGGGAAGCCGTCGGGCCCGGTGTAGGCCAGCCGGGCCAGGGTCTGGGTAGCGAGCAGCTCCTGCGCGCCGGGGTGCGCCAGCTCCGGGTCCAGCCAGGCGCGGTACACGCGGTGGGCGGGGACGGCGAAGGTGCGCTCCGTGCGTACCTCGGTGTGCTGTGCGATCATCGTGGCTCCCTCCAGAGTCTCTTTAAGGAACTATCTGGCTACACGCTAACACAGTGAGTTCCTTAAAGAAACCCTTTGGGGTAGGATAACGGCATGCAGCGGACTCAGTTCGGGGCGATGGCCTGCTCGATCGCCCGGACGATGGATGTTGTCGGTGAGCCCTGGTCTCCGCTCATCCTCCGGAACGTCTTCATCGGCATCACCCGGTTCGACCAGTTGCAGCGGAGCCTGGGCATCTCCCGCAAGGTGCTCGCCGAGCGGCTGCGCCGGCTGACCGAGACCGGCGTGCTGGCGCGGCGCCAGTACGCCACTCACCCGCCGCGGCACGAGTACGTGCTCACCGCCAAGGGGCTGGAGCTCTTCGAGGTGCTCATGGTGATGGTCGCGTGGGGCGACCGGTGGCTGGCCGGCGAGGCCGGGCCGCCGGCGCTGTACCGGCACCACGCCTGCGGCCGGATCAGCCACGCCGAACTGCACTGCTCCGAGTGCGGCCAGCCGATGCGGGCCACCGACATCGACGTGCTGCCCGGCCCCGGCTGGGTCCCGCCGGAGCCCACGGCGCCGGCCGCCCCCGCTCCACCCCCGCCGGCCTCGTGACGCCCGCGGTCGCCTATGGTCCTGCGCATGTACCCCGCGCCGCGCGTCGTCAGGGTCGGCAGCAGGAACCTGGCCATCGAGGATCCGGAGCCTGCGGCGGGCTTCCCGGTCATTGCCCATAACGGGGCGGGCTCGCGGCATCTGTTTCCGCCCGCGGTTGCCGAGGGCCGCGATCGGGGCTTCCGGCTGATCGGGTATGACCGGCCGGGCTGTGGCGGGTCAACCGCGAGGCCCGGCCGCGTCATCGCCGACTGCGCGGCCGATGTGCACGCCATCATGGGCGAGCTGGGCCTCACGAGGATCGCGGTGTGGGGCTCGTCGGGCGGCGGCCCGTACTCGCTGGCGACGGCGGCCATGCTCCCGGAAGCTGTGACCGCCGTCTGCGTGTTCGCCTCGATCGGCCCGTACGGCATGCCCGGCCTGGACTTCACCGCTGGCCTCGGCGGCGATGACCTCCGCGAGGAGATCCGCCGCAAGCTCGAACAGCCCGAGCTGGCCCGGGCGGACTTCCGTGCCCGGTCGGCGGTTACTCTCGCGCAGCAAGGCTCGCCTGACTGGTGGCTGGAGAGGTGGGGAGCACGGGCCGGGCAGGATGCCGCGCACAGCCGGGAGCGGGCTGACTATCTCGCGGCGTGCCACCGGGACGTGCTGCGTGCCGACGACAGCGGGGCCTTCGACGACGATGGCTCGTGGGAGGACGACCTCGCCTTCTATCAGCGGTGGGGCTTCGAGCTCGCCGATATCCAGGCTCCCGTCGCCCTGTGGCACGGCATGCGGGACTTCCTCCCCGTCGCCCATGCCCGCTGGCTGGCCGACCGCATACCGAACGTGACAACCCGCTTTCCGCCCGACGAGGACCACTCCGGCATCGAGGAGAACAGCCGCGCAGCCGCCTTCGCCTGGCTGACCGCGCACAGGCAGACCTGAGTGAATGCCTGAGTAATCGGAGTCCGTCCTGGCCAGGATCATCGAGGCGATCATGTAAGCGTGGAGATGCCCGACGTCACGCGTGCGATCGCGGCTGCGACTTCGGTCGCCGCATCGCTCGGCCTGCCAGCCAACGACGCAATCGTTCTCCACAACTCGAACCGGCTGGCGCTGCGGCTGACGCCATGCGACGTCCTTGCCCGGGTCGCCCATGTGGGGCATGAGGCTGCCCAGTTCGAAGTCGGGCTAGCTCAACGGCTCGCCGAGGCCGGGTGCCCGGTGGGCCTCCTGGAGCCTCGGGTGGACCCGCTTGTGTACGCGCGCGATGGCTTCGAAGTGACGCTGTGGGTCTACTACGAGCCCGTGACACCTCGCGTCTCACCGGCCGGCTACGCCAAGGCGCTGGAGCGGCTGCACGCCGGCATGCGCACGGTTGATGTGCCGAGCCCGCGGTTCACGGATCGAATCGCGGAGGCGGAAGAAGTCGTTGCCAGCCCGGATCTCTCGCCGGAGCTCGCCGACGCAGACCGCGCGTTCCTCAGCAGCAGGCTAGGAAGCTTGCGACGGGCGACCGGCGACCGCGGCGCCGTGGACCAGCTGCTCCACGGTGAGCCGCATCAAGGCAATGTGCTCAGCACGGAGAATGGCCCGTTGTTCACCGACCTTGAGACGTGCTGCCGTGGACCCGTCGAGTTCGATCTCGCCCATGTTGCCGAGGCGGTCTGCGAGCACTACCCGAGGGTTAACCAAGGACTGCTGGACGAGTGCCGGCAGCTCGTCCTCGCGATGGTCGCGGCGTGGCGTTGGGACCGTGGCGACCAGTTTCCGAACGGGAGGCGATTCGGGGAAGAACTCCTGCGCTCGCTGCGCGCGGGCCCGCCTTGGCCGACACTCGACTTGGTGACCAAGCGGCTGGATGGCCGGTAGCAATACGTGCGCCTGGTGCTACCTCGCGAGGCGCGCCTCGCCACATACCCAGTCGCTGCCGTCCCGGCGGATCGTGCAATCCCAGCCGAGTCGGCGCAGCCGGAGTGCGAGCCCCTCCGGATCCACGAAATTCTTGACCACGCGGAACGTGCTGCCATCGCACAACCGCCGCTCGACGATCTCATCCCGGCCCGCGACATAGGCCTCTTTCCCGCGTTCATCGACATGCTCGTCGATGAACAGCACCCGCCCGTTCCCGGAGAGCAGGTTCCCCAGCAACTGCCAGAACTGCCCGAACCGGCTCGCTGGAACATGCGAGAGCCACGCGGAGAAGAAGACCACGTCGAACCGGGTGCCCGGGTCCCAGGAGAACACGTCGCCAACCTCAAAGCTGACACATGCCGACCGCACGCGGTCACGAGCGATCGCCACGGCCTCGGGCGCCGCGTCAATGGCCGTCACCGTGTCAGCCCACACGGCCAGCGCCTCCGTCCACAAGCCGGTGCCGCACGCGATCTCCAGCACGCTGCCGGCCGGCCGCATCTCCGCGACCAGGCGCGCGATACGTGCACGAGCCGCCGCAACGTCGCCGTAGGCCGTCGCGTCGTACTCGGCCGCCCGGCGACGGTAGTAATCAACCTGTTCCGCCAGGACCTCGTCGGTCACCCGAACATCATCACACGGCGATCCCGCCGCCTGCGGAACAGCCGGGACGCACGAACTGCGGCCGCTGCCACCGTCGCGCCGTCCCGGCAGCCATGGAGACTCCGGGTCTGCGGCGAGACTTGCGGGGCGGACAGCCAGCCTCGTAGCCGGTTACGATGGCGCGGTCACCGAACGTGTGGGAGGCAGTGGCATGCCAGGGCCTCAGGACCACGTGGCCGAACAGGAACGCAGCCCTGACCAGGCACTCCCGCGCGCAGCGGACGGTCCGCGCGAAACCCGGGTGCGCCCCGATGACCTGCAGGGACGCCTGGAACGCCTGCCCACCAACCACCCGTCGTCGCCTTACCGCGACGACGGCTCCCGCAAGCCGCCGCCCCCGGACCTGTCCGAGTACGAACTCCCCCTCCCCGACGACCCCGGCTCCCCCGCCGACCCGGACTTACCCGCAGACGACGAACCCCGCACAAACCCCGACGGCTCCTGGGACTGGAAGGGCTACCACCTCTCCCCCGAACAGAATCGCGCCGCCGACCAGGGTCACGCGCGGTGTCGTGAAGCAGAAGGGCGCGACGCCGATGGCAACTACAGCGACCGCGGCCTGACCCCCGCAATGCGCCGCATCGAAGCCGCACTCGACCACGGCCACCTGGTTCCCAATACCGAAACATTTGCCCTCAAAGGCCCCGATCGATTCAAAGAGAAGCTGGGCGAATCGATCAGAGATGAACCAGACAAGCCCCTCAAAGAACACGTCGATGACGTCCATGATGGCATCCGATACACCTTCCTCTTCGACGAAGACAAGTACGTTCCAGCCCTGGGGAGTTTGACAGATATTCTTAAGGCTCGCGGATTTGAGTTGGGCGTAAGGCGAAATACGTGGGGCAACGAAGAGTACAAGGGCGTAAATACTCGCTGGCAAGATCATGGAAGCGGGTGCCGCTTTGAGGTGCAGTTTCATACTCAGGATAGCTGGGAAGCTAAACAAGCGACCCATGATTCATATATGCTAACGCAGGACGTGAGAACGCCGACCGCCGAAAGGGAACGACTGAGAGATTATCAGCGGGAAATCAGTTCGCGCCTCTCGTTACCAGCTGGATGGCAAACAATCACCGACTACCGGAAGGAGGGCTGGTGACAGAGACGAACGAACGGCTTGAGTATTATGCAATCATTGGCGTTGGACGAACTCTGGCTAACCCGTCTGGACTTGCACGTCGCCGCTTTATATCGACAGGCCGCGTAGACGAATCCCTTCAGCGCGACCTGAACTGGCATCCGACTTCATCTATAACACAATGGGAGTATGGGAATCTGCCAGGTGAGCTAGCACCGATTACTGCGGCCGATGCGATGGAGTTGGTCGAGCGGTTCCGGGAGAAGTGGGGGCAGGAGGGCTGAGCCTGGTGGTGCAGGACCACAGGGTTGAGCAGGATCGTGGGGCCGGTCAGCCGGTGGAGGCTGACGCCCCTCGCGAAACCCCGGGCGCGCGGGCCGATCTGGAGATGCGAGCGGAACGCCTGCCGGCCGGGCATCCATCATCGCCCTTTCATGACGACGGCTCGCGCAAGCCTCCACCACCCGACCTAACCGAACTGGAACTCCCCCTCCCCGACGAACCGGGTTTCCACGACCAGGACTCCACCACCCGCGTCGAACCCCTTACCAGCGCCGAGTACGCCGAGCGTGTCCGAGAGATCCAGGACAAGTTGGACCGCGCATTAGCAGAAGGGGAGTCGACCGAGTACCAGTACACGGTCGATCCCGACCATGAGGTCTGGACGGACAGCCGTCGCGCGCTTCACGATGAGATCGTCAATGACCTGTACGAGCGCGCTGAGAATGTTCCGAACGAGCACGAGGCGATCATGGCCGGAGGACCAACCGGGGCAGGCAAGTCCACCGTTCTTGGAAACTATGCAGACATAGACCGGTCTCGGTTCTTGACCATCGACCCGGATGACATCAAGAAAGAACTTGCTCAACGCAGCATGGTCCCGAAGATTGAAGGCTTATCTCCGATGGAGGCATCCAGCCTGGTCCACGAGGAATCCTCACATATTGCGAAGCTGTTAGCGCAACATGCATATGCCGAAGGAAAGAATGTCATTTGGGATATCACGATGTCCAGGAAGTCAAGTACCGAGCAGCGCATTGGGGATATGCGGGCAGCAGGCTATACCCGGATCGAGGGGATTCTCGTAGATATTCCACCCAAGGTTAGTGAGGCCCGAGCAGCAGCGCGACACATCGTGGGACAGCGGGATTACGACATGGGAAAAGGGGAAGGCGGTAGATTTGTGCCTCCCGAGCCCATCCGCGCACAGGCTGACCCGACATGGGGAAGCATTAATAGAAAGAATTTCGAGGAAGTTAAACATCTCTTCGATGCTTGGTCGGTATACGACAACTCCACCGACGGAAGACCACCCGTTCTCATCGACTCATCGGAGATGCGCAGGAGGTTAGATGACAAACGAAGTTAGGGATCTCCTCACGGCCCTTCGAGAGGGATCCATGAGCCTTGAGGATGTTGCGCAAAGGTTCCGCGAGCGAACCTGGCCGGCAACCCGACCACCTCCACCAACCAGCTATCTGGAGATGGCTGCTAGAGCACTGGAAGACCCGAGGCCAGATGTTCCAGGGTCATTCGATGAGGTGACGGCCGCGTACGCGCGCCGGGAGATTACGCGAGAGCAGTACCGGGTCCTGGGCGAGGCGGTGGCCGAGGCGAAGTGGGCGAGGTACCGGGAGGGCGACGAAAAGTAGGCCGGCCTCGCTAGCGGGGGCGGAGGCGGGAGAGGACTTGGGGGAGGTCGCCTTCGTGGACTACGCCCAGGCGCTGGGTGGCGCGGGTGATGGCCACGTAGAGGTCGTTCAGGCCAGCGGCGGAGCCGGCCACGATCCCGGCGGGGTCCGCGACCAGGACCGAGTCGAACTCCAGCCCGCGTACCTGCTTGACGCTGAGCACCACGACCGGGCGGTCCAGCGTCGCCTCTTCCAGGACCACGTCCGGGACCGCGACGCCGACCGCGCGGGTCAACTCGTCCAGGCGGTCGGCGGGCACGATGACGGCCAGGTTCCCGGCCCCGATCGCCGCGGACTCCTCCCGGGCCAGGTCGCCGAGCAGGGACCCGAGTTCCCCGGCCGGCGCCGGCGCCTGCCATGGCGAGATCCCCGTTTCCCGCACCGGGCGCGGCGGGTGGAGGCCGGGATCGATGGCCGCCAGTACGTCGGCCGCCACCTCGGCGATCTCGGCCGGGGTGCGGTAGTTGATGGTCAGGCGCTCCAGCCGCCACCGGTCAGCCAGGTTCGGAGCCAGAACGTCCTGCCACGAGGTCCCGCCGCCCAGCTCGCTGGCCTGGGCCATGTCCCCCACGATGGTCATCGACCGGGCCGGGCAGCGGCGCATGAGCATGCGCCAGGCCATCGGCGACAACTCCTGCGCCTCGTCCACCACGATGTGACCGAACGCCCAGGTCCGGTCTGCCGCCGCGCGCTCCACCGCGATCCGGTCGTCGTCCTCCTCGTAGCGGCTGGCCAGGCGCTCGGCATCGAGGATGTCGTAGGCCGACAAGACCTCGGCCTCCTCCTCGGGGTTCAGGTCCACCGACCGGGAACCGTAGGCCAGCTCCAGCACCCCGCGCGCGTAGGCAATCCGCTTGCGCCGCTCGCGCCGGGCCCGCTCGCGCA